>ERZ773001.525-NODE-525-length-14998-cov-3.04731_pt1 | contig 14998 bp, 17 predicted proteins | sample MGYA00511673_ERZ773001 | MGnify/ENA primary metagenome ERZ773001 (study PRJEB29015, sample SAMEA2738091) | human oral metagenome | biome: human oral; feature: human-associated habitat; material: saliva | place: China | collected 2162 ... | reverse complement strand
TAAAGAATTAATGCAGCCACCTAAAACGTTTTCTAAAGAGGAAGAACGTTTAATGAAAATTGAAACAGATAAGAAAGTTAAAGAGATATTTGCAAGTTTAGGATATTAAGCCACCTATATAGGTGGCTTTTTTGTATTAAATTCATAATAGATTTACAGGCTCACACTGGCGAAGGTGTGGGCCTTTTATATTGCCACTCAGTAGCAGGAGGCGAAAGGTGGCGCATTCATGTTGAAAAGGAGATAGATACATGACTTTAGCAGAATTGTACGCAAAATTGGGAGAAATTGAGGGCGGTAAAGACCTAGTTGCGGGTTTTAAATCTGAGATTTCCAAAATCAATGACGGGGCGAAAACGGAACGCTTAAAACTTGAAAACAAAATTACTGAATTAACCACGGCGCGCGACGAGTTAAAAGGTAAGGTTGACGAGTACGAGGCGAACAAAGGTCAAAAAACACCCGAAATTATTGCGCTTGAAAAGCAAATTAAAGGCCTCACAGACAAATACGAGGCAGCAGAAAAGGCTCGACAAGATGAAATTCAAAAGCGTACCGATTCAGAAATTAGCGCCCAAACTATTGCGGCACTAACAAAGGCAAATTGTACAGACGCCCAAACATTCAGCAAATTAGTCGCTGGACAAATCAGCGTGCAAGATGACGGCAGTTATGGCTGGAAGAAAGAGGACGGCACTATTGGCACTATTGAAGAGTGTGCGACTGCATTCCTTGCGGACAAGCCGTATGCGGTTAAACCTGCACAAAATGGCGGCAGCGGCGCAGGTGCTGGCAATGCAACAGGCGGAAACGCACAACTTGCCGAAATGTTCAAAATCGCTGGCATTAAACCGCCAAGCGAAAATAATTGATTTACTCAAAGAAAAGAGGTAAAACATGGCAATTAATACTTTACAAATGGCTCAAAACTTTCAAACCTTGCTAGACCAACAAATGGTAGTAGGTGCAACATCTGGTTTTATGGAAGTAAACGCTGGCGAGGTTAAATACAACGGCGGCGATACTGTTAAAATTCCTACTTTATCCGTTGACGGCTTGGCTAATTATGACCGCGACAATGGTTATAATCGCGGCGGCGTATCATTGAAATATCAAGATTTTAAATTGACGCAAGACCGTGGCCGTAAATTCTTACTTGATTCTATGGACGTAGATGAATCTAACTTCCTTGCAACAGGTACCAACGTTATGACTACATTCCAAAAAGAACAAGTAATTCCAGAAATTGATGCTTATCGTTATTCCAAGGTGGCAGCATATGCCAAACAAGAAAGCCGTAAAACAGACGCATTCACGCCAGATGATACAAATATCATTAAACAATTAAACAAGGAAATCATGGAAATCGAGGATTTAATCGGCGAAACTGGCGACCTTGTAATTGTAATGAGTGCGCGCGTTCAAAGCATTTTGAACGAGGCAGCAGGTAAAAAAGGCTTGCTCGATGTAGGCAACTTTACACATGGCGCATACAATACACGCGTTCGCATTTACAATGAAATTCCTATTATTGGCGTGCCTAGCGCTCGTATGAAATCTCAATATGTATTTAATGACGGCACAACTAGCGGCCAAGAAAAAGGCGGATTTAAAGCAGATACAGGCGCGAAAGCTATCAACTGGCTTATTATGAGCCGTGCGGCAGCGATTGCTGTATCTAAAACCGACCAAATGCGTATTTTTGACCCTAACACTACACAGCAGGCAAATGCTTGGTCTATCGATTATCGTAAATTCCACGATGTATGGGTTCCAAAAAATCGCTTAGCTAGTGTATGGGCTAACTTTGGCGCTTAATTAATAACGGGGGTACATCATGGAGAAATACAGACTTGTAAGAATGAACGTAGTCAAATATACAGATGATGAATTCATTCTTGAACAATTGCTTGATGAGGGTTATACATTAGAGCCTGCATTTGAGCCAGAACAAGAGCCAACAGACGGCGCTGGCGGAGTAGACGATAAGGAGCCAGAAGAAGAGCCAACAGACGGCGCTGGCGGAGTAGACGATAAGGAGCCAGAAGAAGAGCCAACAGACAGCGCTGGCGGAGTAGACGATAAGGAGCCAGAAGAAGAGCCAACAGACAGCGCGAAAAAGTCTACAAAATCTAGTAAGAAATAATCATGAATGCGCGTGAAATCTTTGAGAGAAGATTGAGGCAAGCGGTAAAGGCTAGCGCTAGAGAGGTACAAACGGCGGCGCAAAATAACCATAAATTCACATCGCACACGGGGCAACTCGAGAGGGCTATTGATGTGCGCATGATTGGCGATAAAACGGCAGAGGTATATATCGACAGTCAAGCCGCATATTATGGCCCGTTTGTGCATGAGGGAACTCGACCGCATGACATTTTTCCTAAAAATAAAAAGGCATTGCGTTGGGTTCCTGTAGGCGGTAATGGGTTTGTATTCGCTAAACGTGTACATCACAGAGGCACAAAGGCCGACCCGTTCTTATACGAGGCACTAGACCATAGCCGCGACGAAATTCGTGATATATTCTCAAAAGCGGTTGAAGTATCTCTCAATGATGTGGCTCGAGATATTGAGTTAAGCACTAACCGCACGCATTTAGAAATTAAACTGTAAGGGGTTTGATATATGCTATACGAATTTCAAGAGATGACATTCGACGATGAGCTACTAGGCCCTAACGTGCTTGAAACAACGCTGACAAAAGCCGAGCAATGGCTGTATGTGCTGGCTAAACGGCTAGGCGTACAAGAGCGCGATGTAATTCGTTCATTCGTTGCTGATGAACTCGTAACGCTGTACTGCTATCGAGAGACATGCATGAACAAAGCAACCTCATTGATAGGCCAGTATAGCCGCAACGGCCAAGACGATGATTATTATTCTAAGAAATTGACATATATCAATGCTAGAATAGCGGTTTTAGAAAACCAAATCACGGCGGAGCAACTAACAGGGCAGCCAGCTAAGTATGCGGGATATAGATGTATTCCACTATATCGAGGTGGCTAATATGTGGCTTGAATTATTGAACAAAATTAAATACACAATCGAGAAAGCTGGGTTTGACGGGAAAGTCGAACTCGGCTTTTTAAATCCTCAAAATGCGGGCGTTGATACGCTTGGCATGGTAATGCTAGGGCGCGGCGAATGTACGCCGATAGACGATAAAGTGCATAACATGCTGAAACAAGAGTTTTATGTTGAGGTATGGACTAAAGCTGATAGCAACGAATTCGGTGCAGCCTACACTCAAATATCGGAACTCGAAAGCAAAATAGAGAGAATCTTGATTGCGTTTCGTGAGGCGTGCGGCGTGCTTAATGAGGAGTATTGTGTATTACAAAATAGCGGCTATCAAGTTGTTGATATTCGCTGCACAAATAAAACAGACGACCATGACAGCATGAGGCCTTTTATCGGCACTCAATACAGATTCGAGGCTCGTTTGTATGACTTAAACAATGATACTAAAGGGGGTATTTATTAATGGCTGAAACAAAATTATATAAACCAGCGGCGGTAGATATGCCAACGGCTGGCAAAAACTACCTTTTATATTTGAACGTTGGCACAGATGAAAAAGCTGGCGCTAAATGGCTATTATTAGGCGGCCAACGTAGCGGCGACCTTTCTCGCAAAGCTGATAGCATTGACGCATCTCACAAAGGTTCTGGCGGTTGGAAATCTACTATTGCAGGTCTTAAAGAATGGTCTTTCTCTATCGAAACATTACTCATGCCAAAAGAGGAATCTTTGAAACTATTAGAAAAAGCATTCCTTGACGGCGATAATGTAATGATTAAATTCGAATACCCAGATAAACGCTATTTCACTGGTATCGCCAGCGTAACAGAGTTATCTATCAACACGCCTCATGACGGCGTAGCGACTTATAAGGGTTCCTTGAATGGCGTCGGTCCTTTATCCGAATTACAAGACGCACCAGCAGGCAGCCCAGCAGTTGGCGGCTAATTCAACAGAATAATCCTACTTTTTTAGCGCTAAACAATAGGAGATTTATTTATGAAAACAGTTACATGTGATTTTTTTAGAGACGGCGATTATATTATGTTCAACATGCAGCGCCTCATGGAATTTGAGGCGGCAGTAGGCAAGCCTATTGGCGAACTTTTACAAATGCCGACTTGGCCTATTAATAGCATTGTTTCTGGTTACGCTATCGGCATGAAACAGCACAAGCGGAATCCTCAACAATACTATGAATTGATTGATAATTTGCTTTCTGATGATGAAAGCGAAGTAAGTTTATTGACGCTACAAGCGCCATTAATGAAAGCGATTGTTGCAAGCGGCGCGTTTGGTATGAAAATGTATTATCAAATGTTCCCCGATGAACTTACAAAAGCCGATAAATTGGCAATCGAGGAAGAGGCCGAACAACTAAAAAACTAGACGGGGGCCAACGCGCCCCCTCTTTTTCTTTATGGCTAAGAAACGCCGAAGAAATTGCGTATAGCGTACTCGAGTTAAAACCTTGGGAATTAATGCGGTTACAGCCTATTGAGTATAGAAAACTCGTACAGGGCTATGAACGGCGCTGCAAGATTCAAGACCAGAATAGAGCGTTCTGGGTAACTAACATTATGAACACGCAATTATCAAAGGCGATTGAGCCGAAGAAATTTATAGATATTTTATATCCGCCTACAGACGCACAAAAGCGTCAAGATGAGGCGGATTTTATTCGTGAATTTAGAGAGGCAGGGGGTGAAATATAGACAATGGCAGATAGTAATATCAATGTACGAATTAGCGCGGACAGTACAGAGGCACAGGCGGCCATAAGCAAGGTTGCCAATAAGCTAAGTACTGACATACCGAAAGGCGTATCAGAGGCAGGCAGTAAAGTAGCCAAAGAGGCGGCCAGCATTCGCGATGAAATCAAATCTATAATGGGCCAAGTAAATAAAGGCTTGCAATTTGCTGGCGCTGTTACTGGTATAGGGATAGCCGCGACAGCCGTCAAGGACGTGGCAACGGCAGCAGCACAGACCGCCGACCAATTAACCAGCATACGCTCACGGATTAACCTTATTAATGACGGCACACAGACCACGGCCGAAATTATGGATAAGGTATTCGACGCAGCGCAGCGGTCCCGTGGCCGCTATGTAGATATGGCGGACAGTGTAGCCAAGCTGAATATGTTGGCAAAAGACGCGTTCAGCTCGAACGATGAGGCAATTATGTTTGTTGAGCAATTGAACAAACAATTCAAAGTATCTGGCGCCAGCATTGAAGAATCAAGCGCGGCGATGTATCAATTGACGCAAGCAATGGCGGCGGGGAAATTGCAGGGCGATGAATTCCATTCCATTATGGAAAATGCGCCAATGCTCGCCCAATCTATTGCGCAAGAAATGGGCCTTACTGTAGGTCAATTAAAAGATATGTCATCACAAGGCCTAATCACCGCCGACATTATCAAAGAGGCTTTGTTCAATAGCGCCGAGGAAACAAATGCAAAATTTGCAGAAATTCCGATGACGTTCGCAGAAATGGGGCAGTCTATCCAGAATGAAATGTTATTAGCGTTTCAGCCTGTACTTGAACAACTTTCGGCTATTCCTCAAAATGGCGACTTTCAAGCGTTCGTTCAAGGTGTTGGCGTTGCAATTCGTACTATGGCAGTTACAGCCTCGGCCTCAATTAGCATCATAGGCGCTGCATTTAACGGGCTGAAAGCGATTATTACAGTCATAAGCCAAACGATACGCAGCTTTACAAGCTTATTTATCACTACCATGCCAAGGGTTAGCGCAGCCGTGCTGGCCGTTGTAGTAGCTTTTACTACATATAGGGCGGCTATGGCATTATGCGGCACTCAGACGGCAGCATTGACTATTAAAACAGTAGCATTGAAAACGGCACAATTAGCCTCAGCAGTAGCGACTAGAGCCTACGGCGTGGCAATGACGGCGGTCAGAGTGGCAATTCAAGGCACTATATTGACAGTTGGGGCGCTAACAATGGGGACTACTGTATTGAAATCCTTATTCTTGGCATTGCGTAGCAGTACGTTGGCAGTAGCAGCGGCGCAGCGTGTGCTTAATGCGGTAATGAAAGCTAATCCAATCGGTTTATTAGTATCAATCCTTATGACATTGATTACTGTATTCGCAACGGCAGCAGCGGCCTCTAATGGGTTTGGTAATACATTAAGCTCGGTATTTTCTACAATCGTTCATACGGCTGTTTGGGGCGTGAATAAGATTATAGAGGCCCTTAACTGGTTAATTAACAAACTCAATAGCGTAGGCGACAAGGTTGCTAAATTCTTTGGTACTACATTTACCGCAATACAACAGGTTGATACTATCAGCGCTGACACGGCGCAAGAAATCGTAAACGGCGGCGTAAATATGGCGTCGCAAATCACACAAGGCTTATCTGGTGGCGGCGGTGATTTAGACGTTGGCGGTGGTGGCGGTGGCGAAGATATTGGCGGCGGTGCTGGTGGCGGTGGCGGTAGCGGAAAAGGTGGCGGTGGTTCAAGTAAACATGATGAACTCGTCAAAGAGGCCAAACAAACGCACGAAAAAATACTACAATCTTATCTCGAAATGTTAGGGAACAAGCAAGAACTTGTACAACTGGAATATAAGAACGAACTTGAAGAACTCAACAAATCGAAAGCCGCAAATGTCAATTATAATGAGGATTTAGCCAACCTAGAGGCGGTATATTCCGACAAGCGTATTAAGGCCAAACAGGAAGAGGCTCAAAAGCTACTAGAAATTGAGCAATCTGTACGCGATTACGTCAAGGATTTTAATTTTAATCTTGTAAGTAAGGATTCCACAGGCAGCGCGTCCCCTATGGAGCAGCTGAAAAAGGAATATACCGACGCAATTGATGAAATCACTGACAAATACGCTAAAATGAACGATGATTTCGTGAAAATGGATAAAATGCAACAACAGCATTACATTGACACGTTAAAAGAAAAGGGCGTTATATTCAAAGACCATGATGACGGCACTATTTCGTTTGAAGAAATGAAGAATGCTGAATTATTGGCGAAACAAAAGGAATATAACGATAAAGCCTTACAATATCATCGCGAATTACAGGAAGAGAAATGGGCTATTGATGAGGCTATGCGGACGCAGAATTTCGAGGCGTTGCAGCAAGCACTTAATGATGAATATGTTGCTACGCAACAAAGCTATGATTTAAAGAAAGAATTGCTTACAGAATATCAAGACGCAGTAATGAACAGCCATTTCAACAGCCAACAGTTAATATGGGACGCTGCAAGTGCTGGTATCGATAAGTTACAAGAGGGCATTTCTGGACTTTTGCAAGGCACAATGACGATTACGCAGGCTTTCCAAAATATGGGCAAAGCAATACTCAAAACAATCGCCGATAGTTTGGCTCAATGGGTAGCGGCACAGGTTAAGCAGGCCGTACTCGGCAAACTGCTACAATCGCAACAAACAGCGGCGAGTGTAGCAGCGGCACAGGCTCAACTCCCTGCATGGTCTCAACTAGCTCAACAGGTTAGTATGGCAACGTTTGGCGCAAGCTCTATCGCTGGTATGGCTGCATGGAGTAGCAACACGGCGGCAGGTATAGCACAAGCCACCGCATTGAGTAACGTCGGCAATTTAGGCGGTTCGCTCAAAGGTGGTGGCAATTTTAGCTCTATGTTTAGCGCAAAAAGCATGCCAAAATTGGCCGAGGGTGGTCTTACCTATGGCGCTACACTTGCGCAAATTGGCGAGGGCAAATATGAAGAGGCTGTTCTTCCTTTATCTGATACAGTATTCGACCGATTAGGCGACGGAATCAACCGCGCGAATGGTGGTGCAGGTACTGGCGGCGCTACTATCAATATTAATGCGATTGACGCCGAAAGTTTTGGCGGATTCCTCGAAAGTCGAGGCGGTAGGGCTTTACGTCAATTCCTTGTGAATCAAGACAGGGAATTCATAGCAACAGCGGGGACGTGGTAGCATGGCAGATTTATTGAAATTCCCTAAGATTATTTCATTGGGGTGGAAATCTCAAAAAATACAAAAATGGGATACTAAAATCAAGACAACTGGCTCGGGCAAGGTGCGGACCATGACAACGTGGAAATATCCGCAATATACGATTTCGACAGATTTCGAGGTACTAAAGCCAGCGGAATATAAGGAACTCATGGGGTTCTATTCCAAGACAAAGGGCGGTACAATTCCTTTCTTGTGGTTAGACCCCGAGGACAATCAAGAAAAGGGCATACAACTCGGCACAGGCTCAGATGGTTCATGGCAAGCCGTGAGAAAATTCGGCGACTTCCTCGAGCCTGTTTATCATGTTGAGGATTTGAAACTATACGCCAATGGTATGCCGATTCGCGCAGTTAGCGATAAAGGCGTTATAAAGTTAGCGCAAGGCGAGACAGTAGCACCGAATGCAGTTATAACTGCAGATTATACCTACTATTGGTTAGTGCGGTTTAGCGGCGATATGACGGCCGAGTATATTTTTACCGATGTTTACAAATCGAAAACATTCAAATTAGTTACAACTCGATAGGGGGCAATCATGAAAGCGGTAAACGAGGCGCTAAGGCAGCACCTAAACAATGATAAGTATTTCGTAAGTTGCGACCTCTACGAGTTGCGCTTGCGCAGTGGTGTTTCTTACTATTGGGCCGATTCAGACGCTGACGTTTCTTATAACGGACAAGTCTATAAAAGTAACGGCCCTATTATCGTAAGGGATAAGATAACCACAAACAGCACTGTAAGCGTTGATAAAATGACTGTTAGTATTTCGACGAATGAACAGGATACAATAGGCGGCGTCCCTATTATGGCCGTGGCTCATAATGGTGGATTTGACGGCGCCGAGATGACGCTACGTCGAGCATTCTTTGACGATAGTTATAAAATCATCGGTGTAGTTGGTTTATTTACTGGTTTATGTGAGGTTACGCAAGGCGGCGGCCTCACATTAAAGCTAAATGTAAAATCAATCGTGCAAAAGCTCAATATTGAGTATCCTAACCGCCGATATTATCCTCAATGTCCTTTCAGTGTGTACTCTAAGGAGTGCGGTGTTGATATTAAGCGGTTCCGCAAAAGTGGCAAGGTTACAGGCCTCGGCAGCGGTGCCAATTCCATAAGAATAGATATTCCATTCGAGAATGGCTATTACACGGCCGGCGGTATAGATTGGCTCACTGGCCCAATGGCTGGGCAATCAACGCAGATATTACAAAGCAATGACGGCGTAATTCTGTACATGAGCGCCCTTGAAGTAAGCCCAAGAGTTGGCGACCAATTCTATATATACGCTGGCTGTAATAAGACGCCTACAGAGTGCAAGAATAAATTCAATAATTGGGATAGGAACAGAGCGACGCCTTACGTTCCGTTAAAGGAGAGCATACGATGAAAGATATTAATGAATTATCAACAGGCGAGAAAATCGCCAATGCGGCCGTTAAATGGTTAGGTACGCCGTATGTCAATAATTCAATGGTTAAAGGCGTAGGCGTTGACTGTTCTTATTTGCTCGTTGCGGCAGTTGTTGATAGCGGCGTAATGAAACGCGACAGAATTGACATAGAAGATTATTCAAACGAGTGGCACCTGCACCATTCCGAGGAAAAATACCTCAAGTATGTGCAACAAGTAGCCGACGAGGTAAAAGAGGGCGCACCGCTTGAAATAGGTGATTTCTTGCTATATCAATATGGCCGATGTATTTCACACGGCGCCATATATATAGGGAAAGGCCTTGTAATTCATTCCTTTGTTGACTATGGCGTAATCATCTCGAAACTTGATGATGTACTATTTTTCGATAAAAAAGGCCGCTCACGATTGAGAGCGGTGTATCGCTATAGAGAGGAGTGTGAATAATGGGCTTTCTATTTGGGAAAGGTAAGAATACAACAAATCGAGCCGATATGATTGCCGATTTTCAAATCAATACGGCCTCTTATGGTGAGGTGGTTCCCGAAATATTGGGGACTAGTCGGGTTAGTGGTAACATCATCGACTATGAGGATTTTACAGCGCACGAGCATAAAAGCACCACTCGAACAGGTAAAGGCGGCGGCTCGAAACATACAGAAATTACATACACTTATACAGTAGCAGCAGCTATCGCATTATGTGAGGGCCCTATCGCTGGCGTTGGCAAGGTGTGGCGAGATAAGGAAATATATACTTATCCTAGCGAAAAAATCGAACTCACCTTATTCAATGGTGAGCAAGGGCAAGCGCCTTGGCCTTATATGTTGTCTAAACACCCAGACAAAGCACTACCATATAGCGGATTGGCTTACATGGCTGGCGTGGTTGATTTGGGCGAGCGTGGCAGCTTACCACAATTCAACTTTGAAATCATGGGAAAACTCAGAGACACAGGTGACGGAATCGACGTAAATCCAGCCGACTATATTGAGCATGTACTGCAATCAGTTGGGGCCGATGTGCAAATCGAGGGCATTGAGAACTATCGAGCCTATTGTAGAGCGGCCGATATATTAATCAGCACACCGCCCGAGCAAAAGAGCGCCAAGGCTCAAAGTATTATCAACGATATAGCCGAGATTACTAACAGCCTTGTATTTTGGAGTACCGACCGCCTTAAAATTGTACCTTTGGCCGATAAGCCTGTAGGCGATTGGACGCCAGAAAATCAAATTCAATATGACCTCACGGCTGATGATTTTATCGCAGGCACAGACGGGCAGCTTATTTTATATAAGCGCAAGGATACGAGCGAGGCATACAATGAGGCAACAGTCGAATTCATTAACCGCGCCAATAGCTACGAGAAAGAAACAGTATCTTTTGAAGTAGTGGCGGACGTGCAAAAGAACGGCCTCAAACCAGCCTCAAAGAAAACGGCTCACTACCTTTACACAAAGGCTAGAGCGCAGTACTATGCGGAGCAATTAGCCATGAAACGGCTGTATTCTAAAACGCAGTACACTTTTAGACTTGATTGGGCTTTTTGTACTTTAGAAGTCGGCGACCTTGTAACGCTAACAGATGAGGCGTGTCAATTAAACAAGCAAATCGTAGTTATAACCGCAGTCAATGAGGCAGCCGACGGGCAGCTTGAATTCACGGCTGAGGGTAAGCCAGCAGGGACATACGCGCCAGCACGTTATGATGTGCATGAAAACGAACGCCCTTTTGTGGATTACAATCAAGAGGCGCCTAGCGTCAATGATGTGGCAATATTCCAAACAGTTGGCGACGTTGGCGGTAATCAAGTATTTATCGGCGTAAATGCGCCAAGTGGCTGGGGCGGCTGTTCCGTGTGGCTATCTGATAATGATGAAAACTATGCAAGAGTAGGTTCTATCACGCAGCAGGCACGCATGGGGCGAACGCTTACCGCATTGTCTAATACAGGCGACAGCGTAAGCGTCAAACTCAATCAAGGCAGCATGAAAGGCGGTACACACATCGACGCCGAACGTGCGAATACCCTATCATGGATTGACGGCGAGGCATTGAGTTATGAGGGCGCGCAGCTGCAGACAGACGGCAGCTATAAACTAACTGGATTTGTTCGCGGCCAATATGCAACTATACCAACAGACCACGCAAGCGGTGCGCGGTTCATTCGAATTGATGAGGCGCTATATCGCCATTCTTATAGAAAGGAAGATATAGGGAAAACAGTATATTTGAAGTTTACATCAATGAACTTGTTTGGCACGAATGAGCAAGGCCTTGATGAAGTGCAAGCCTACCCGTATAAGATAGTGCCTTACTATATCCCAGAGGTTGGTAATTTAGCGCTATATACCAAATATTACGAAATTGGTAACGGCGTATTATCCTTTGACGTAGTGGCTCAATTCGATGTACCGCGTATAAATAGCCTTGATACAGTTGAATTGTGGTATAGAGAGCAAGGTGGCACATGGAAATATGGCGGTGCTGGCGAGGGACTTATTACAGTTAGCGGGTGCGAATTAGGGCATACATATGATGTGAAATTGCAAGTAAAGGATACGCACGGCAACACATCGCAAGGCATTACTAAAAGCATTACAGTTGAAATGAAAAGCGAAATACCGAATGCACCGCAGGGCTTTTCTGTTTCATTCGGTGATATGGCGCATTTCAATTGGCTAGAAGTTAGAAATGCCGATGTAGATTATTATGAAATCAGATTAGACCTCAACGCAGGGCAAAATGACGGACTAATTGGCCGAAGTAATAACACCACATTCAGCACCCTATTAACGGAACGTACCTCAAAAGTGTATTGTATCGCTCATAACCCTGCTAAAGGATACGGCGCACCAGCTGAATTGACGTACAACGTGCCTATACCAAAGCAACCGACCAAAGTCAAAGCAACGGCCAATATCAGCGGTATAGGCGTTACGTTTGAGCCGATTCCAGTCAATTGCAAGGGTGCGAACGTATATATTGATGACAATGTGTATTACATCACTACGAACGTTATCAATGTACCGCTCGAGGCTGACGTATACGCTGTACAAGTTGCCTATGTTGACATGTTCGGAGAGGGGCCACGCAGTAGCGCCGAAAATGTAGCCGTAAAAGCTAAAATCGATAAGTCCCTACTCGATATGGAAAGTCTAGGCCTAGATGGCATCGACAAAGCGGTAAATGACTTAAAGAGTGAAGTCGGAACAGTCAAGACTACTGTTGATGGTATGAGTAGCAAGATAATCAACCTTGGCAACGCGTACCAGCGCACTTTGAGAGACTATCAAAATAACGTAAATTCACGAATCACGCAGATTTCAAACGGTATTGAGCTAAAAGTAACAGAGGCTATGAATAGCCTTGACGGTGCAGAATTGGTGAGCCGTATTAATTTGAACCCAGCAGGTACACGTATAGACGGCAAATTGTTGCATGTTACTGGCGAGGCATTGTTTGATAACAATATCATTGCTAAAGGAATGATACAGGCTGGGGCTGTTACTGCTGATAAAATGCAGGTGGATAGCCTTTCATCTATCACCGCAACAATCGGCACATTGCGAACTAAAACGAGTGGCGCAAGGGTTGAAATTAGCGATAATCTTATTGAAGTGTATGACGATGACAATCAATTGCGAGTGAGGTTAGGCGTATGGGAATAATTACATTTTTCAAGAAGTTATTTAAGCGATTATTTAAGCATGGGGGTGAAAATAACATGCCAGCTGGATTACAAGTATTTAATAAGAACGGCGTTCAAATTGTTAGCTTAACGGATAGACTTACAAAAGTATCTGGCGTTAAACGGTTTGATGTAATTGAGGAAAGCGGCAGCGCTACAGTCGAATTGAGCAAAGACCAGCATATATGGTATTACTTAAATTCGTATGCAGGCGATAATGACGACATTTTGTATGGATTCGGGCCTAATTACAACATTGTTGTTGAGGGTGGTAAAATTTCGTGGAATTTAAAAGCACCTAATAACGTAAATAAACCTTGTAAAGTAGCATTAATCTATGGGGTGATGTAATATGAAACATTTTGAAAGTCATAATAATGACAGCATAGTAACAATTAACGATACAGATAGTTGTTTGTACTTAAAATATAAAATTAGCCTCAAGGGCATGCCGATTAAACAGTCGATTGAAGTGGCACAAAATAAATATTACGGATACAACGGCGACGGAATTATATACGGCGTTCAAAATACGCCAAACGGGGATATATACCACGCTAATTTATACATTCCAATCTTGCAGCGACAAGCTAACGAGCAATATGTATATGCTATGAGTACAAACTTGCCTGTCAAGAATATCGAACTTGCGGAAATGAGAAATAAGAACCACCCTACTCGTGTTGGAAAATGGACGAATTACTTACGAATTACTTTTAAAACGGATAGACTTGAAAATATTCGCAAGATTGCCGATGCTATGGAAGTATATGTATTTTCTAACAAAATGCCTAAAACAGATAAATATGGCATGGAAATATACGATAAGAATGGCAACGTTATATTTAACAGCAATTTATTAACAATGCGGTTAGCATTAGTCATTCATAAGGATTATCCTGCTACATTCCTATCTAAGGAAGAGTACGAAATCGGCAAGGTCAAATTTCATGGCATTAAAAAAGCTGGGTTGAGTTTCACCTATCCATTGGCAGCTATTGGCTCAGATAGTGGCTTTATGGCCCATAAAGTTAGCTGGGGCGGCGACGGCGTTGATATTATAACAACGTACGGCGGAAATGCTGGCGGTATCATTAGACAAAACTCAATCACAACAACCCAAGTATTGATTTGTGAACTTGACGGAACTCAAAATATTCCAGCTATTGAAATAATGATGATTTAATAGCGAGGTGCATATGAACTTTATAAGAAACGAGCCAGAGACATTACACATCGGCGCTGATTATCGTAGAGGTTACGAGGTCAGTGCCGATTTTGATTTAAGCAACTGCACGGCCATTATGAAAGTGCGGAGCCTACAAGGCAAATTATTGGCCGAGGCTGAATGTGTAATTCGTGATAACATCGTGTACTGCACTATCAACGCCGAGGCAACTAAGAACATAGGCCGCAACTATAGGAGCGGTCAATATGATGTGTTCCTTATTCATGGGAACGAGGTCACTAAAATCGTAATGGGTGATATTAAATTCATTCATGATATTTCAGCACATTAGGGGGTGCAATTATGGAAGATACAAAAAACTATGAACTGGTTAATATTCAAGCAAGGGTTCCGAAAGTGATTGACATTACAATTCCGGGAACGCAAGGCGTACAAGGAAAGCAAGGAAATCAAGGACCACAAGGACCACAGGGCGAACAAGGGTTAAGAGGCGAGCAAGGTCCTAAAGGTGATAAAGGCGACCCATTCACCTATGCAGATTTCACCGCGGAACAGTTGCAAGCGTTAAAAGGCGATAAGGGCGACACTGGTGAACGAGGTCCGCAAGGTGATAATGTGAATGCCGAGGTAGTGGCTAAAATTAAAAATTTACTATTAGATAATAATGTATTCGTT
>ERZ773001.524-NODE-524-length-15009-cov-4.53624_pt1 | contig 15009 bp, 14 predicted proteins | sample MGYA00511673_ERZ773001 | MGnify/ENA primary metagenome ERZ773001 (study PRJEB29015, sample SAMEA2738091) | human oral metagenome | biome: human oral; feature: human-associated habitat; material: saliva | place: China | collected 2162 ... | reverse complement strand
AACCTTCACATTCGTAGTGTGACGCTCTATCCAATTGCGCTATAGGCGCTCAAAACGCTATAACAATTTATCATGATATAGCGTTCTTGTCAAGTGAATCCAATGGTTCAATCGTTTTATCTTTCGATTTTACTTTTCTGGCTACGCGCTACGATTCCAAGCACGATTTCCTTCGGAACAAGTTTCGAGGCAACTGCAGCTACCTTGACCATCATATTTGGAATTATAATTATCTTACCCCTATCAGCTTCATCAATGCAATATGACACGCATTCTCTCGCAGAGATGCCTTTGAGCGAAAATTTTACATTTGCAACGTCGTTGAACTCTGTGTTTACAGGTCCAGGGCACAGCGCATGAACCTGAGCATGGCTGTCCAAGAGCTTCAATTCTTCAGCTAAAGCATTTGTAAGAGAAACTACATACGACTTAGTTGCATAGTACGTAGCCATATAAGGTCCCCCAGGCATGAGTCCAGCGACAGAACCGACATTGATGATGTGTCCATGATTACGCTCGATAAAATGAGGCATCATCTGATGGGCGATATAGTGAAGCGCCTTGATATTTACATCAATCATATTTAAATCGTTTGAAATATCGTTTTGGTCAAACCTGCCCACTGCTCCGAAGCCAGCATTATTGATAAGTATGTCTAGGGGCATCTCGCGCTTTGATTTGAGATGCGAAACTAGATTCTCGCACTCATTTAAATCTGATAAATCAGCCGTGATGCACTCGCATTCGACATGATAGTCACTCGCAAGCTCTTGACCTAAATCAATGAGCCTATCCTGTCGCCTAGCAACTAGGATAACTGAATACCCCTCTGCTGCGAGCTGGCGTGCAAATTCAGCTCCGATACCTGAGCTAGCACCGGTTATACACGCAAGTCCACTAGCTGGGCTAGCGGACTTCTTATTTGGAATACTAATTATCTGCGTATTCATTATAGTCTATTTCTCCTATTGTTCTTGTATAACAACATGAAATAGTAGATGCAGAGTGCGAATAAAACTCCGCCGAGCACAACGCTTGCTATACGAATCATAATAGCACCTTCTTTCGGTTAATTTTATCATTAAAACTTACCATATAGTATTTGTAATATAGTATTTTTCAATTTGTATTAATAATACGTACTATAAAGCTCCTAGTTCTTTGAGTAATACTTACCCCTCTTAGGATAAACTTCCTTGATGGTTCCCTTGCGGAATTCAGCATTTAGCTGCTGTAGGTCATCGATCTGAGACTGCAGAACTTTACCTATATCTGTGTCAATTATCAGCATGCGTTCTGGCAGCGTGTGAGTCGTCACGATATTAGGATTGTTGAATTCCTGTGTTCCATCTGGCTGCAGCGGATGATATGGTTCATGTTCCGATAGCGCCATAAACCAAGAGTTAAAGATGAATGTATATCCTGCAATTCCTGTCGTCTTCTGGTACGCCTTAGAAATACCGCCATCTATCACTATAAGTTTGCCCTCACCTTTAATCGGGCTTTCTCCGTCTTTGATTTTAACTGGCACGTGGCCATTCAGAATGATAGCTCTCGATGGATCTAGGTCAAAGTCGCGAATAATCTTGATACAGATATCCTTCTCTTTAATCAATTTATAGTACGGAACAGTGCGCTCCTTGTGTGTAGCTTTATCCTCTATAAACAATCTCTCGAAGGTCGTCATCTTATCCTTACCGAATAGTGGCGAGTCTGGGCCGAGCCATAGATACCACATGAGATTAGCTGCATCAGCCTTGTCAAGTTCACATCTAGGATTAAAGTATACCTCTCTGAGTTCCTGGTCCAGCTGTCTCATGAGAGCTGCTCCATGGTTAGTCTTGCCAGCAATTGTAACTTCCATGAAATCGCCTTCCTCTGTAAAGGGAATGCATCCGTGGAACAGCAGGTTTCCGTTATAAGTGGTAAATAGAGCTCCGTGAGTGTAAAGGAAGTTAATATGCTCCTGAAGCTTTCTGGAGTTTACGATGGATGCTTCGAGAGCTACCATAACCTCTTCCTCTTCAGGGCTAAGCTTGTATGGATTAGCCGGATCGATAGTCGGTAGGTTCGTATCCTTAATAGGATACGTTTCGCCATAGCACTCAACAGTTCCCTTCTCAAGATCAATTTTGTCGAGCAGCAGCCTATGATTCATATTGAACTCTGGATGGTTCATGATCGTCTGACCCTCAACCTTGAACTGGATAATTGCAATCATCTTGTGCATCTTAGCAGCTAGGTCCTCCGGAATAGGGTCGAATCTATTCTTCTCAAGCACATGAGGCATGAAGCCTGTGCACGGGTCATCTCCATAAATCTGCTGAGCACGAGTCGCTAGCGGACGAAGGTTAATGCCATATCCGTACTCGAGCATATCGAAGTTATTATAGCTGACATTCATACGGATTATATTTGCAATGCACGGTCTATTTCCACAAGCTGCACCCATCCATACGATGTCGTGGTTGCCCCACTGGATATCAACACTGCGACGTGACATCAGGAAATCCATAATCTTGTGAGGCTTAGGACCTCTGTCAAAAATATCTCCGATGATATGCAGGTGATCGACTGCCAGTTCACTTATCGTGTTAGCAATTTCTGTAATAAGCGTCTTAGCAATTCTGAACTCAATTACAGAATCGATAATCTCTTGATAATATTTCTGTCTATTATCATCATCATCAGCGAACATCAGCTCATCCATGATGTAACCGGTGTTGTCAGGTAGTATTCTTCTAACCTTTGATCTAGTGTATTTGTTAGAAACCGCTCTACAGATGATGATAAGTCTATAAATAGCCGCAGAGCACCAAGCGTTGAAATCATCTTCATTTGCCTCGCGTCTCTTAAGTTCATTTATAGGATCGTAGATAAGGGCAGCCAGCTGCTCTCTATCAGTTGCACTCAGTATAGTTCCGAAATTCTCATCGATTTTCATCTTGATAGTTCCGGATGCACTGCGCACAAAATACTGAAATGCATCGTATTCACCGTGAAGATCGCTCAGGAAGTATTCCGTGCCTTTCGGCAGAGCAAGAATCGCTCTTAGGTTAACAATCTCAGCGTTTACAGAGCGATGATTCGGATATTTCTGAGCTAGCATCTCGAGATACTTGTTGTTAGACATCGTGTTCCTCCACTCTCATGAGGTCTGCACCTAGACTCTTGAATTTGCCTACAAAGTCTTCATACCCTCTTTCGATATGATAAATCTCGCTGACCTCAGTCGTTCCAGTTGCTACGAGTCCCGCAAGAACCATCGCTGCACCTGCACGTAGGTCTGTCGATCTAACCTTTGCCCCATGTAGCTGCTTACCCCCAGGTATTGTCGCCTCTCTGCTGTTATCTGCAGAAATATCTGCACCCATACGATTGAGCTCAACTACATGCATAAATCTATTTTCAAAAACTGTTTCTCTTACCACACTTGTTCCCTCAACGGTAGTAAGGAAAGCCATAAACGGTGACTGAATATCGGTTGGGAAACCTGGGTATGGAAGCGTCTTGATATCTGTCGAAACGAGGTTTCCAGCAGTTGCATCTATGACCATGCCATCATCCTCAACGTTGACTGTCACGCCACACTCCTTGAGCTTAGCGATTATTGGTCTAACGTGGCCAGGGATTCCGTTCTTAATCAAAACCTTTCCTCTGGTGATAGCTGCGGCAAGCATGAATGTTCCACACTCAATTCTATCTGGAATTACTGTATGAATCGCACCGGAAAGTCCATCAACGCCTGTTATACGAATAGTATCTGTGCCAGCACCCTTGATCTTAGCACCCATCTTATTGAGCATGTTAGCTAAATCGACAATCTCTGGCTCTTTAGCCGCATTCTCAAGAATTGTTGGCCCTTTAGCAAGTGCTGCTGCCATGAGGATATTCTCAGTTGCTCCAACGCTTGGGAAGTCAAGGTATATAGCATCACCAATCAGACCTACTTCTGGAGCCTCAATTACGATACATGAATTTTCAAGATCCTCTGTAACTGTCGCACCAAGAGCTTTGAACCCCTTTAGATGAAGGTCAATTGGTCTCTTTCCGATTGTGCATCCACCAGGTAGAGGCATAACCACCTTGCCGCATCTAGCTAGCAATGGTCCCATAGCCATTGTAGAAGCTCTCATCTGAGATACCAGCTCTGCATCTCCTTCTACAGTAGTAATCTCAGCTGCACTAACCGATAGCCTGCCTGGATTAGGCATAGATACGACAGCACCAAAGCTCTCGAGCATCTTGCGCATAACCATTACATCTGATAATTCTGGAACATCATCAATAACACATGTATCTGGTGTCAGCAGAGTCGCTGCCATTAGTGGAAGAACTGCGTTCTTCGCACCGCTAATTTTAACCTCTCCCTCTAAAGGACCGCTATTGTTAACTAGTATCTTTGCCACTAAAATTTCTCCTTGATAAATAGTGATAGAGATGCTGTAAAGCATCTCTTAGTAATTGCCTTATATTCGTTATCTGCGTCTTTTCTTACGAATTTTATTAGGACGTTCGTAGCTAACATCGTCCATCTCGTATCTATTAGCACGCTTCTTTGACTTCTTACTAAATGACTTGAGCGCACCAGCAGCGGTTCCAACATTGCCTGCAGTCTTGATAATGGAACGGTTCTCGTTGATCTTATTACTTACGCTCGCAAACATATCGATTGCATTATCAATCTGCTCGTCCACCTGCTCTGTTCTAGCTGCAGCAATCGTCGTCATTCTCTTGGTATCAGCTAGCAATTCATCCACGTTTCTAAGCGTGTCAGCTAACTTGATAGCTAACCTAATCAAGAAAACTATGAGTATAAATAGTGCAATCAGCACTAGCAGTATTGCTGCCTGCTTGATGTCTAATGAGACTCTCATCATTCCCTCCTTCTACTCAATTGGTAGTACCTAAATTATACCTTAGGCATATTGTATGTTCAATCTTATAAATATATGTGGTAATTCGGTCTATAAATATAGGCCTACTGGTATATTCGTTTAATCAGTTCGGTGTAGTCATCCCCATCAGGGTTGTATACTGCTATCTCAGGTAGCATCTTGAGGTCAGGCTTCGCCCCTGCTACTGCATGGATTAGAACCAGATTAGCTGGTTCTCCGCTAATCGGTACGACGAGCTGCAGCTCCTTAGGTTCTAGTGCTGCTGCTCGTAGCGCTTCGCTGATGTCCGGCAGGCGCGACGGTCTATGGATCATGTAGAAGTCGCCGCCGGACTTCAGAAGTCGGTTGGCACACTTAGCAAATTCATCGATACTTGCCGTCGTCTCGTGACGAGCTACAAATTTTGCATTATCTTCATTTGGAATCCCAGAACCACGCCTAAAGTATGGCGGATTTGAGACTACTGCATCAAATTCATTTTCATACTCTTCGAACTCAGATATATCAGTCAGAACGAAGCTTATGCGATCATTTAGCCCATTCATCGCACAGCCCCTTTCAGCTCTATCTAACGACACTGGATTCTTTTCAAAGCCAACGACTTCGGATAGTGGAAGTTTATGCGCTAGTATAAATGGAATTATACCATTACCAGTTCCGAGGTCAGCTATGCACATTTTATGACGACTCTTGATAGGTTTCGCACCAGTCTCTCCGCTAGCAAAAGCCGCTAGCAGCACAGCATCGACACCATAGCTGAAGCCATCTCCCTGCACGACCTTGAACCCGCCCATACCTATCTCATCGATTCGCTCTGATTTTTTTCCCATTTATCTCTAGCCCTTGCTTTATGCCAAATTAAATTACCGAACTAGTCGCGTGTCAGCTCCTTGATTTCCTTCAAAGTCTCTTCATCGAGATCTCCTAGGTCGTCATTTTTCTTATGACGATGCTTCTTATCTATGCGCTTGATTTCTTTCTTGAAGTAGATATTGTAATCAGGTCCAAGTGTATCTTCGCCAGTTTCCTTGTCCTCAACAATCAATCTAGCTGTAACCTTGCCGTTAAATAGGTCTACGTTTATAACCTTCGCTACTCCATCCGGTGTTTCAATACGCTCTCCCTCGTTAGGCATTCCCTTGCGAAGTTCCTGATACGTCTTGTTCTCGAAGTTTAAGCAGCACATAAGTCTGCCGCAAGTACCAGATATCTTTGATGGGTTGAGCGATAGATTCTGCTGCTTTGCCATCTTGATAGATACCGGCTGGAAGTCATTAAGCCACTTGCTACAGCAAAGTGGTCTACCACATATACCGATACCGCCAAGCATCTTTGCCTCATCTCTAACACCGATTTGACGGAGCTCTATTCTCATCTTAAACTCAGATGCTAAGTCTTTTACAAGCCCTCTAAAGTCAATTCTGCCATCTGCCGAGAAGTAGAATATCACCTTAGTCCCATCGATTGTAAACTCAGCATCTACAAGCTTCATGTCCAGCTTGTGCTGCAAGATTTTCTCTTCGCAGACCTTCATAGCCTCATCTCTCTTGGCTAGATTATCCTTGTATCTCTGAATGTCTTCCTTAGAAGCCTTGCGCTCTACACCCTTGAGAGGAGCTACAAGTTCACTCTCATCAATCTCGCAGTTAGCTATCGAAATATGTCCAAGCTCCATACCTCTTGCCGTCTCCACGATTACAAGATCACCGAGTTCGTAACTCACGCCCGCTGGATCGAAGTAATATGTCTTGCTGGCTTTCATAAAACCTACGCCTATAATTTCTACCATCTATCAATTTCCCTTCTTATCTATTTAAAACCGAATACAATGTATCCGAATTAGTTACTTTTATCGTTTGTTTCTGCTAAGAAATAATGCATTTAGCGCATAATCTGGAGCCATCCCTCGCTTGATGTTAATCCTCGTATCTTCAACTTGATCTATCATCTGGAGTATCGCCCCAGCATTCGGTGGCAAGTTGCCACCTCCTATCAGTCTCTCGTGCAAATTCTCTTCTAGCGCATCGAGAAACTTAAACGCCTCTTCATTGCTTCTAAAATTCTTTTTAACAATACTGCGCACCTTGAAGAAATACGTCTTCCCAAGCCACTCCTTCATCAGCGCTTCAACGTTATCAGAATTCATGTTATCTTGCGCTTCCTCATTGACCCTAAGCTCAACGCATCTGGATCTAACCGTCGGTAGAAGCGACTCTTTGTTATCGGTTGCTAGAATTATAACTGTCCCGGGATAAGGTTCTTCCAAGGTCTTAAGAAGCTTATTCTGAACTATCTCACTTAGTCTCTCAGCATTGTCGATAACCCCGACATTACGCTCTCCATACGGCCTCATCCCCAGTCGCTCTATCATGGCTGCTGCATCAATAGTCTTATATGTCTCTTTGCCGCTCTGATTCATGAAGAGCAAGTCTTCGTGAGTACCTCCATTAACCCTGATACACGCTGGGCATCTACCACATGCATGTCCAGAGATATCGGTGTTAGGGCAAATTATATCTTTTGCAAAACTTCTAATATATTCATCCCGCGCTTCACCGCTTCGTCCTTCTAATATATATGCATGTGCGTATTCCCGTGCCATATCTCTCCCATATCCTCTGACAGTTGCAATTCCTGCAGCTATCTACCGTTAGATTCTTTTATATCTATAGATCCTCTAGCTTTGAATATATATCTTCTTTGATCTCGTCTATAGTTCTAGTCGCATCGATTCTAACTACTCGCTCTGGATACTTTTCGCATATCGCCTTATATCCCTCATACACACGGTAGTGAAAATCTAGTTTCTGCTGTTCTAACCTATCCCTTACATCCTTACCGATTCTCGATCTACCAATTTCAGGGTCAAGATCCATGAAGAAAGTAACATCTGGTTCAAGTCCGCAAGTCGCATATCTATTTACCTCACCCACCTGATCTCCAAGATTTCTACCATATCCCTGATATGCGATGCTGGAATCCACAAATCTATCGCATACTACAACCGACCCCTTGTCAAGTGCCGGTCTTATCTTCTCTGAGACGTGCTGGGCTCTCGCTGCCGCATACACGAACATCTCAGTGATGTCGTCCATCTCAGCGTTGCCATTATCCAAAACGATATTGCGGAGCTTTTCGCTAATCGGTGTTCCACCGGGCTCTCGGGACAATACGACTTCCCTGCCTGCATTTTCAAAATACGACTTTATATTTTCAATTTGTGTGCTTTTACCTGCGCCATCTGGCCCTTCAAGCGTAATAAATATTCCCTTTGGCACCATGCCACCACCTATCTATGTGTACTTCTATCAGATTGATTTATCGGATCTGGTATGTGGATTGTAAATCCCTTTTCTCTAGTTTTTTTGCGCTCGGCTGCATCTCGCTTCTCAGCAGCCTGTTTTGCCTGCTTCTTACCGCTCACTGTCGAAAAGTAATCTGCGAGCAGATACCTTCCAAGAACTGCCATCGGTATAGTTAGTAGCAGAGCCAATATGTATTTGAACAATATCATACGGCCTTCCTTCCCACACTTTGTGCATCATAATTTCACATTTATACAGAGTGTATTATACCATAAGATGAGGGAAGATACAGTTTTCATAAAGCGTCTTTTTGGCAAAAACATGAATAAACCGTGACAGCATTGCTTATACTTCTATTCTTATCAAAATAAGTTATGGCTATGTGCGTCTGCTACTCTACAACTGAAGTCGTTAATATGGTAAACTTAATTAGTTAATTAGATTTAAACGCAGGAGGATCAATATGAATTCAATCGAACTCAGCGAACTCATCTATCCTGAGATTGCATGCGATACTGACTACGAGGCCAAGTACCCTAAGCGTAATCTCCCGGAAGGTGCTAAGGTCACAAGACTCGGCCCAAGCCCTACTGGTTTTATCCATCTCGGCAACCTTTACGGAGCTTTTGTAGACGAGAGGCTCGCTCACCAGAGCAACGGTGTTTTTTACCTCAGAATCGAGGATACTGACGATAAGAGATTTGTCGAAAATGCTGTAGAAACAATCATCTCATCTCTCGCGTTCTTCGGAATCAAGTTTGATGAAGGCGTTACTGAGAATGGCGATATTGGAAACTACGGTGACTATACGCAGAGCCACCGCGGTGAAATATACAGATTTTATGCCAAGAAATTGCTCGCTGAAGGCAAGGCATACCCTTGCTTCCTAACAGAAGAAGAGATCAGTGAGATTAGAGAGAAGCAAGAAAAGGAAAAGATTGCTCCTGGAATCTATGCAGGATGGTCAAAGTATAGAGATTGGGACAAAGATCCAGAGACCGAAAAACTCGTTGCTGATCACATCAAAGCCGGTGACCCATTTGTAATAAGATTAAAGTCAGACGGTACCCCTAACGCTACCGGTGAGGATATCAAGAGAAACAAAGTCGTTGATGGAATAAGGGGCGCACTTGATGTGCCGGAAAACTTTCAGGACGTCGTAATAATTAAGACTACAGGAATTCCGACTTATCATTTTGCACATGCCGTTGACGACCACCTGATGAGAACGACTCACGTCATTCGCGGAGAAGAATGGCTACCTTCACTTCCAATTCACGTCGAGCTTTTTGGAAAGCTTGGATTTGAACTTCCAGTATATTGCCACACCGCTCAGCTGATGAAAATAGGAGAAGATGGCAACAAGAGGAAGCTATCGAAGCGTAAGGACCCAGAACTTTCACTGGATTATTATAGAGATCAGGGTTATCATCCTGCTGCAGTTAGAGAATATCTGCTTACCATTCTCAACTCAAACTACGAGGAATGGCGTATAGAGAACCCCGAAGCCGATATCGACGAATTTAATTTTACCACTGAGAAAATGAGTAACTCTGGTGCACTCTTCGACCTCGACAAGCTTAACGACGTGAGTAAGGAAGCCATGCTGCATATTCCTGCAACTGAAATTGCTGAATTTCTAAAGGCTTGGTCTCTCGAGTTCGCACCTGAATACGGATATGTATTTGAGGATATGGATTTACTCGTTGAGATTCTAGACCTTGGAAGAGATGAGAAGAAGCCACGCAAGGACCTAGTATACGCTAGACAGATAATGGAATTCATAAGCTACTTCTATGATCAGAGCTTCAAGATTATCGACGAAATTCCTGCCGAAGCCGCTTCTGATAGAGTTCAGATTCTACATTCTTACCTATTATCTTACAATCACGCAGACACGCAGGAAGAATGGTTCAACAAAATTAGAGAAATTGCAACCGAGCTCGGCTATGCTGCAAAACCTAAGGACTATAAAAAGAATCCAGACGATTATAAGGGGCACGTTGGACACGTAAGCACAGTTATCAGACTTGCTCTCGTCGGTCGTGCACAGTCGCCAGATGTATGGGCAATTCAGCAGATTATGGGCGAAGATATGGTTAGAGACAGGATTAACCGAATGATAGAAGAGGAGAAATAAAATGGAACCAATTCTAGTTATCATGGCTGCAGGAATGGGAAGTCGCTACGGCGGTCCAAAGCAGATTGACCCGATTACTTCCGAGGGTGATATAATCATGGATTTCTCCCTCTACGATGCTTACCAGGCCGGTTTCAGAAGAGTCGCTTTTATAATCAAAGAAGATTTTGAAAAGGACTTCAAGGCCCATATTGAAGTCCGAGCTGGAAAACTTTTTGAAACGCACTACGCAATTCAGGACATTCACGACCTACCTGCAGGCTACTCCGTTCCAGAAGGAAGAACGAAGCCTTGGGGAACTGGTCACGCTGTCCTATCCGCAAGGGATTACATCGATGCACCTTTCGCTGTTATTAACGCAGATGACTACTATGGTCAGGAAGCATTTGAGAAGATTTATAAATTCCTAAGCTCATCGGCTGATGCCACACACCACTGCATGGTAGGTTTCAAAATTGAGAACACACTCTCTCTAAATGGTTCAGTTGCTCGTGGGCTTTGCGAAGTTACGGACGGATTTTTGTCAGATATTGAAGAACACTCGGATGTAATTCGTGAGGATGATGGCATAATTCGTGCTACTAACTCTAAGGGAATTAGACACGATGTACCAGATGGTCATTCAGTTTCTATGAACCTATGGGGCTTTGGTACTGAATTCCTAGGCATCATGAAAGATGGCTTCCCTGCCGCTCTCGATAGAATAATGGAAGAGAATCCGCTAAAGGGAGAATACTTTCTGCCATACTGCATTGACACCGAGGTAAAAGCCGGTAGAGGAACTGTTGCTGTTCTTCAGTCGAGCGATAAATGGTTCGGTGTTACCTACAAAGAAGACAAAGACGAGGTTGCCGCAAAGTTTTCCGAGATGAAGGATGAGGGGAAATATCCAAAAGAACTTTGGTAAGGCATACTGCATTACAAAAGCGGGACGTTGGTCCCGCTCTTTTCGTATCCTGTTAATTTTAAAAGGTTGGCGATATGCTACCTTGCTATACGCTTTCTAGCTGCGAACAAGCCCAGACTTGCTAGCACTGATGCGATAAGCGTAATTGAATATGGGAGCAGTCCGTTGCTATCACTAGTCTTAGGAGTATAGCTGTTTTTGATGTTATAACTATTAATCTCAGTAGTGTGATCAGCTACCGCATACTCCCACTTTCCAATCTCATTATCAAATCCCTCCTTAAGCGATTTACTTGAAAAATTGTTCATTTTATAATCACTTATATAAGCAGGAATAGAGATTCTATCTCCCTTCTTCAGCGGATTAGCTGAGGCATATGAGATGCTCAATTTCATTTTGATGATACTAGTTATTCCCACGACACTTTTTATGTATGAAAAGTGTATTTTGGTTCTAAATATTGCACATTAAAAAACAGGATTAGCGTCAACCAATCCTGCAAATAGATGCCTACTATCATCTTTTATTATTTTTTCTCAACTTAATTGCGTATGATATCGTCTGCCTAAGCGCATTATCTTTAGGAATACCTGCAAGTCTTAACTTATGCGCATATTCTAGAATCGTTCCGAAATCCTCACCTGGCATAACCCCATTAATAATTAAATCCTTTCCGGTAACATAAGGTTTCGCCATCGTCTCTCTATACACCTCAAGTCTATCAAATAAAAAGTCTATACGTTCTTGTTCTCTTTCATTTTCAGTCGTTGTATATAACTCTTTTTCAATACCCTTGTCCATCTCAACTTTAATACTATCCTTATCTTGAGATTGCAAAACATGGGGAAGCTTAGGTTTGTCACAGATCGCAAAGTAGATTAAATCCGACGGAGCCAAGACATTATCAAATAGGTGATTCGTCTTTTTGACTGCAGATCTTGATTCTGCAATTTTATTTGGGCGCATGTGATTAGGAATCATATTAGCTATATACTTTTTTATATCGCTACCATGACATACGCGGTCCAGAAATCGCTCCGCGATTTCTGCTCCTTGTAGCTCGTGACCATACGCGTGAATTGCGCCATTAACGAATTCAGTCGTCGTGATCTTGCCGAAATCATGAGTGAGAGCCAGCAGCATAAACGCGTATGGGTCACTCGCGCAAGGTCGGAAATGGGCCGCTCTATCCAGAACCATCATGGTGTGAGTCCAGACATCACCTTCTGGATGGAACTTAGGATTTTGCTCTAGCCCAATCAGCTGTTCGAGTTCCTTGAACCAGTATCCGAGCTGGCCCATTTCCCGCAAGCATTCAAAAAATTCGGATGGCCGGCGGGATTCCAGGAGCGCCTTCTTCATCTCCATCTCGACGCGCTCGGCCGAGAGCTCCCTGAGACCCAGCGCCCTGCAGATTGAAATCGTGGAAGGTGCGACCTGGAATCCGAATCTGGATCTGAACTGGGCAGCACGGAGAGCACGGAGTGGATCCTCACCGAATTTCTCATCGTCTATGTGACGGATTATTCGTTTTTTGATATCCTCCGTGCCTCCATAAGGATCTGCGATTTCACCGCTTAGGATATCCTTTAGAAGCGCATTCATGGTGAAATCGCGCCTCCGTGCTGCCTCTTTGATTCCTATAAACGGATCGATTTCAATTTCAAAATCACGATGCCCATTCCCCGCCTTCCGCTCTGAACGCGGTAAAGCAATGTCTATCTGATGACCAGCAAGCGAGTATACACCAAAAGCAGAGCCGAATCGCAGCGGCTTTCCAAGCTCCTTTAACACCGTTTCTAGAACTGCCCCTGAGATTCCATGTACTTCAATATCCACATCCTTAATAGGACGCTTCATAATCTCATCACGAACTGCTCCGCCTACCATGTATGCACGCCCTCCAAGCTCTGCCACCCGGGAGGCTAACTTTTCAATTATCGTTTTATCTATCTCATTCATTTAATTATTCTTGCCTACACATAGCTCTGACTCTCAACGTCGAACACACCTCTTGTTGTGAGTCTTAGTTTTGGAATAACTGGAAGACTCATGAAGGAAAGCGTCATAAACGGATCTATCAGATTACTAACACCGAGTTCAAAAGCTCTCGCCTTTGCATCTTCAAGATTTCTATTCACATCAATCAGCGGAGCATCACTCATAAGACCAGCAATCCCCAGCTTCACATCTCCGATGCATCTACCACCGTCAAATACCGTTATTCCCCCGCCATTTTCCGCAATATGATTAACTGCAGCAGCCATATCCTCATCATTGGTTCCGACAACTATGATGTTATGTGAATCGTGTGATATACTAGTGGCAACTGCACCACTCTTTAGTCCATACCCCTTTATATATCCGATTCCGATATGTCCCGTATAGTTGTGTCTCTCCACTACAGCGATTTTGAGGATATCTTCGGCAACATCCACACCAGTTGCATACCCTTCATCTGTGGTCATCAGCTCACCAGGAACCATGCCAAGCACACCTCTAGGTCTATCTATCTTAAATGCTTCAGGTTTTAACCTATCGACCTTAAACGTACTATGTGCCCTCTCTGTCAGGAACTCATCTACAGGCGGAGCTTTGAAGTCCTTGAGATTTCCGCCGCTGTACATCAGCTTGCCCTTCTTGTAGACCTGCTCGACTGTAAAATCTTCAAAATTATCTATTATGACGAAATCAGCAAGATACCCGAGTGCAATTGCGCCGCGGTTATTCAGCCTAAAATATCTAGCTGCGTTAGTGCTCGCAACCTTAATAGCCAGTATCGGATCTGCTCCCATAGAGATAGCTTTCTTAATTATATAATCTATATGCCCTTTCTCCAGCAGGTCTGACGGATGCTTATCATCCGTGCAGAACATACACCTATCTGCGTATTTATCCGTTAGAAGCGGCATCAGAGCCTCCAGGTTATGGGCTGCTGTACCTTCTCTTATCATTATTACTTGACCGAGTTCAAGCTTCTCTATCGCTTCATCTGCCGTAGCACACTCATGGTCGGAATACACGCCAGCGGCAACGTATGCATTTAGAGCCTTGCCCTTCACCCCTGGTGCATGGCCGTCTATCTTCTTGTGATGGGCCTGTGCGGCAACAATTTTCTCCACAACCTGCTCATCCGCAGCAACTGTGCCGACATAATTCATCATCTCTGCAAGTCCCTGCACTCTAGGATGTTCGTAGAAACTGTCTATCGCTCTATAATCGAGCGTTGCACCAGACTCGTCAAGTGGAGTCGCAGGAACGCATGATGGAAGCATAAATCTTACATCTATCGGGAGTCCTTCGGTCGCCTGAATCATATACTCAATGCCGTCTGTCCCCATCACATTTGCAATCTCATGTGGATCCGTTACCACCGTGGTCGTTCCATGAGGAAGCACCGCCCTTACAAATTCAGTCGGCGTAACAAGAGAGCTCTCAAGGTGGATATGAGCATCAAGAAATCCCGGGCACACGATTTTGCCCGTCATATCGACCTCTTTATCACCACCATATTCACCAAGTCCAACTATTAATCCATTCGTAACTGCAATGTCAGCGTTCCGTAGTTCACCTGAGAATACACTCACATATGTTGCATTCTTAAGAACCAAATCTGCCTTGCACTTACCTGCCGCAGCCCTTATGACTTTCTGCTTGCGCTGTAATTTGCGATTGATTCTGCCTGTGTAGCTTTCGGACATTTGAGCACCCCTTTAAAAGCATATACTACGGTCTAAAAGCTTTTTCTTATTAGCCTAA
>ERZ773001.522-NODE-522-length-15037-cov-35.2716_pt1 | contig 15037 bp, 10 predicted proteins | sample MGYA00511673_ERZ773001 | MGnify/ENA primary metagenome ERZ773001 (study PRJEB29015, sample SAMEA2738091) | human oral metagenome | biome: human oral; feature: human-associated habitat; material: saliva | place: China | collected 2162 ... | reverse complement strand
CCGCTGGTGTTCCGGGCGCCGGAGGGCCCGGCCGCCCGCGAGGCTAGGCGGCCTCACTTTGTTCGGCGCCGCGCCTCGAAGCCCGCCCGTGCCCTCCGGTCCCTCCGGCGCCCTCCACACCGGCGGTGCCTGTGGTTCTGGTGTGCCCGGCCAGGTCCCGCCGCCCACGGGCGCCGCAGCCACGCCCTCCGGTGCCTCCTCAACAGCGGCATCGGGGTACGACGTCCGGCTTAGAGTGTTGTCTCGCAGCCCGGCTTGGCCCCGGCGCCGCCTATGGGTGCTCAGACGGGTTCCGGTGAAAGAAATATCGCCCCAGCATGGTGCTTTAGTTCGCGGCATGGCGCTTCGCTGAAACAAAAACCGCCCACGCGCGCTCAAAATCGTCGAAAATTGGCCTCTTTGGGCGTGCAGGGGCGAATAATCTTTCACGGCCCCCTGCAACAACTCACGCATGGGCGTATTTTCTTTCATCCCGGTCCCGTCTATGGCCACCGGATTCATCAACAGTCGTCGGATTGGGGGGCGGGAAGGTCGGCGGCCGTATGTCGGGCTTCGCCTGCTGATGAGGGGCGCTGCCACGTTGGGGGCGTGGAGGTCGACGGCCGTATGTCGGGCCTCAAAGGAGACCGCGTGTGCAAGAGAAATCCTCATGCTCGGCTTGTTCGATCCGCATGCGTGAATAAATTCGCCCTGCACGCGAAAAAGTGCCCAAATTGGGCGTTTTACGGTGTGCAGGGCGAGTTTTGTACCGGGTGCGGTGTTGGTGGGGGCGTGCTGGGCGAGTTTTGTACCGGGTGCGGTGTTGGAGGGGGTGTGCTGGGCGAGTTTTGTACCGGGTGCGGTGTTGGAGGGGGTGTGCTGGGCGAGTTTTGTACCGGGTGTGCCGTAGCGGACAGGTGAGTTGTGCCGCGGAGGCGCTGCTGAAGGCCCTCATGGTGCGCGTGTGGCGTGTCCGCAGTCCGTGTGGGCACTACTTGTCAGCGGGGAGAAATTTCGCATGCAATTCCCTACAAGGCATTTCAAATCATGAACTTGAACCGTTGAAATTCTGCCGTTTATGGCTTGTCGGGGATGTGGGCTCGGCAGGAATTGCATGCGAGATTGTGGAAGTGATTCCGGGGCCCGCGGTGAGGGCGCAGCATGGATTGTGATGGGTGGCAGATGCACAACCGTCAGGCCGGTAGCGTGAAGCAGAAATGCGCCAGTTGGGGCACAGGCTCGCCCGGGTCTACCTGGCAGACTCGATGCAGCGCCACAAGCGTTCGCGCTACGCAGCTCGGGATGCGATGAAGCCCTGCAAGGCGATGACGCCGGCGCCGCGCGACCAGGCCTCGTTGGAGCCGTCGGAGAGGGTGATGCGAATCGATGAGGCGCGGGGATCGCGCACCTCCGCGATGCCGGCCCGCAGGGCTTCGCCGCTCAGAGACGCGAGTGCGACGCCCTCGCCGCCGACGATCACCAGTTCCGGAGCCGTGAGCGACGCGACCAGTCCGATGAGCCTGCCGAGGGCGCGTCCCGAGGTCGCCAAAATGGCTGTAACCGCGGGGTGTTTGTCGGAGGCGAGAGCGATGACATCGCTCCACTCGAGCGGGCGTCCGACAGCGGTTGACGCATCCCGGCAGATCGCGGGGGTCGTCAACATGGCCTCGGCGCAGCCCCGGTGTCCCTGTGAGCAGATGGGGCCCAGTGGGTCGAGTGGCCAGTGGCCGACGAGGCCAATGCCGGAGTCCTCGTTCTCCAGGCGTGCCCCGTTGGCGACGCACCCGTATCCCACGCCCACGCCGACCGTGATGACCGCGAAGTTGGAATGTCCGGTGCCCGACCCGAACCAGTGCTGGATCTGCGTGTAGGCGGATAGGTCGTTCGCGACGAAGGTTGGCAGGTGGGTGGCCTCGGAGACGAGGGACGCGAGGGGGACGTTGTTCCACTTGAGGAAGGGGGCCGACTCGACGGTGCCGTCGCCGTTGACGATACCGCCGACGGCGATGCCGATCGCGTCGAGGTGGTAGGACGTGCGCGCCCGGTGCGCAAGGTCGGCGATCGCGCGGATGACACGGACGGGGGTGAGGGATTCGAGGGGGACGCGGTAGGAGTCGCGAGGTGTCGCCTTCAAGTCGATGACGGTGGCATCGAGGGCGCTGTCCGTCAGCTTGATACCGAGGAAATAGTGCGAGGAGGGAACGACATCGAGGGGGATCGTGGGGCGGCCGGAGGTTCGCTGGGTGGCCTCGGGGACTTCGGCGAGGAGGCCGGAAGCGATGAGTTCCGTCGAGATGCGCGTCAGCGTCGCGGGGGCCAGGCCGAGGCGTCGTGCCAGCTCAGCGCGGCCGAGCGGGCCGTGGATGAGGACTTCGAGAGCGACCGCGGAAGCGAGCTCGTCTTTGGGCTGCCAGGTCATGACCATTCCTTTCTGGTGAAAGAAAGATTACATGCAAATTTCAATTTTGCCTAGCTTGTTGACAATACTAATTTTGCGTGGTGAAATTAGTGGCAAGCGGCCAATGGTGGCCGCGATCACGAGAAAGTGCACAGTGCAATGAAGCAGAAGCGTCTCCTTACCGTCGGTGTCACCCTTTTCGCTGCGGCCTCGATGCTTGCAGCCTGTGGCGGCAACACAGCCGACCAGTCATCGTCTTCCGGATCCGGCTCCTCGACCGTCGAACTCACCCTGTGGGGCACGTACGGCGCGGGCTCCAACAGCGCCCAGAAGGACGCGCTGGAGAAGGAAATCATTCCCGCCTTCGAGAAGGCGAATCCGGGAATCACCATCAAGTACGTCGACATGCCCTACGACGGCCTCAAGCAGAAGCTCACGACCGGCGCCGCGGCCGGGGAACTGCCCGACCTGATCCGTACCGACCTCGGTTGGAATGCGCAGTTCGCGAAGCTGGGTGTCCTCAAGCAGCTCGACGGCAACATGCCGAACTACGACGCGCTCGCGTCCAAGGTCTACCCGGGCCTGCTCGGCACGACCCTGTACAACGGCCACCACTACGGCCTGCCCCTGGACACGAACACGCGCGTGCTCATCTCCAACCCCGATGCCCTCGCTAAGCTCGGCGTCGACAAGGCCCCCGAGACTTTCGAAGAGCTCAAGGACCTCGCCGCCAAGGCGAAGGACGCGGGTGGTTCGGTCTACGCCTTCGCCGATGGGGACATCTCGCAGTGGAACATCATGCCGTGGATCTGGAGCGCGGGCGGCGACATTTCCGACCCCGAGCAGACCAAGGCCTCGGGCTACCTGGACTCCGATAAGTCCGTGGCCGGCGTCCAGTTCCTCGTGGACCTGTACCAGCAGGGGCAGATCCCCAACGCCATCATCGGCAACGAGGGCGCGACCAAGACCCAGGACGGCATGCCGAACGGCGAGTACGCGACGATCCTCGACGGCCCGTGGATGGATCAGATCTGGGCGGGCTCGTACCCGGACTTCAAGCCCAACTACTCCAAGGTTCCCGCCGGAGAGGGCGGATCGATCTCGGTCGTTGGCGGCGAGTCCATCGTCATCACGGAACAGACCAAGGATCTTGAGGCCTCGTACAAGTTCCTCGAGTTCACGCAGTCGCGCGAGTTCCAGCTGCCAATGAGTAAGGCTGGCCAGATGACGGTCGTCGCCGAGTACGCGGCCGAGGAGGCCGAGGCGACACCCGGCACCAAGATCTTCTCCGAGCAGCTCAAGACCGCGAAGTCTCGCCTCTCCATCCCCGACGCCGGGAAGGTCGACGAGATCCTCAAGACCGAGCTGACCCCCGCCTTCGAAGGCAAGGTGACCGTCAAGGAAGCCTTGACCAAGGCCGCGCAGCAGATCGACCCGCTCCTGAGCGCCGCCAAGTAACCCGGCGCCGCTCCACTCACCGGGCCCGGCCCCCACGCGCGGGGCTGGGCCCGGGAAAGGACAACTCATGAGCACCCCCACCGCGCACGAGGCCGCGGAGCCTCGGGCGCGTCGGCGTTCCTCCCGGAGGAACCCGGTGGCCCCCTACCTCTTCTTGGCCCCGGGCATGATCCTGTTCGCCCTGTGCATCCTGTACCCCATGGTGCGGTCGGGGCAGATGAGCTTTTACGACTGGAACATCGTGAAGGGCTCGAACTCGGACTTCGTCGGCCTGGACAACTACGTCAAGGCCTTCCACGACCCATCCTTTTGGACGGGGCTGGGTAACTCCGGGATCTACATGGCTCTGACGGTGCCCCCGCAGATCATCCTCGGCCTCGCCGTGGCGATGCTTTTGCGCTCGAAGGCGCCCCTCCAGCCCCTGTTCCGGGTGCTCTACTACCTGCCCGTGGTCACGTCCTGGGTGGTCGTGTCCCTGCTCTTCAAGTACCTGTTCGCCGACCAGGGGCTCATCAACTACATGCTGGGCAGCGCGCACCTCGGCGCGGGGGACACCTCGTGGCTGTCGAACCGCTGGACCGCCATGATCGCGATCTGCGCGCTGGGCGTGTGGAAGGGGATCGGATGGTCGATGATGATCTTCCTCGCCGCCCTCCAGGGGGTGCCGAAGGAGCTGGAGGAGGCCGCCCTCGTCGACGGGGCGAACTGGTGGCAGCGCTTCAAGGCCGTGACCGTTCCGGCGATCTGGCCGGCCACCGTCTTCGTCATCGTCATGCTGGTGATTGGTGGGCTCAACGTCTTCACGTCGGTGCTGCTCATGACGAAGGGTGGTCCCAATGGCCAAACCGAGGTGCTGCTGACCTACATGTACCGCCTGGCGTTCTCCGACCTCAACTTCGGGTATGGCTCGGCGATCGCCGTCGTCCTGACGATCCTCGTGTTCATCATTTCGATTGTTCAGCTCAAGGTGCTGAACCGTGACGACGAGAGGGCAGGAGCATGAGCACGTCACGCAAGACCATGCGCGCTGCGGGTTCGTCCCTGCGTTTCGTCGTCCTGACGGTGGGCGCGATCGTCATGATCCTGCCCTTCGCCTACATGGTGTCGACGGCCTTCAAGCCGCAGGCTTACGTCCTGGAGACACCCCCGAAGTTCATCCCCGACCCGGGCACGGTCGACAACTTCGTGCAGGCGTGGACGACGCAGGATTTTTCCCGCTACGCCCTGAACTCGGCGTTCGTGTCCGTGACCTCGACGGTGCTGGCCGTGTGGCTCTCATCCATGATGGCCTACGCGTTCGCGCGCTTCGACTTCCCGGGCAAGGAGTGGTTCTTCCGCGCCCTGCTCCTCGGCCTCATGATCCCCTCGATGATGCTGATCATTCCGCAGTTCGTGCTCACCAAGCAGCTGCACCTCATCGACAACCTGTGGGCCCTCGTGCTCTTCTACGTCTCGGGGAACCTGGCGCTCAACACGTTCCTGCTGCGCAGTTTCTTCGAGGGGATCCCGCGCGAGCTTGACGAGGCCATGGAAGTCGATGGCGCAAACGTGTGGACCCGCTACTGGCGCCTCGCGATGCCGCTGGCCAAGCCCGCGCTCGCGACGACCGTGATCTTCACCTTCCTGGCGACCTGGGACGAGTTTGCGTGGGCCCTCACGGTCATTTCGACGGAAACGAAACGCACCCTCCCGATCGCCATTCAGCTGTTCCACGGGCAAAACTCCACCCAGTGGGGGCTCGTGTTTGCCGCGTCCCTCATCGCGATCCTCCCCGTCATCGTCGTGTACCTGATCTTCCAGCGTCACTTCGTCGCGGGTCTGACCGCAGGAGCCGTGAAAGGATGATTCCCTTGCTCCTCCCCACTCAATCCGTCTATCTGCCCGGCCAGGCGATCCTCGTCGAGGCCACCCATCCGGGCGACCTCGTCGTCACCCACCTGGGCGAGAGAGTCCGCGTGGTTCCCTGCGCAGGCCCCGGCCTCGTCGATCTGGGAGAGCTGAGCGTCGGCGGGTACGGCGTCGCCCAGCCGTCGACGGGCGCGTCGAGCGCCGTGCAGGTGTGCGCGTCGGCGTCGGACCGACTGCGCTACGGTTTCGTCGCCTCCTTCCTCCCTGGAAAGGACGTCGAGGCCGTGGCCCGTTTTGCGCGTCGCCTGCACCTGACAGGCATCCAGTTCTACGACTGGGCGTATCGGCACGCCGACCTGCTGGGTGGGGGAGAGGAATACCTCGACGCGCTTGACCAGCCGATTTCCCTGGCGACCGTGCGCGCCCTCATCGAGGCGCTGCGGGCGGCGGGCGCGCGGTCGATCGGCTACGCGGCCGTGTACGGCGTCGGCAATGACGAATGGGAGCAGTGGGAGGACGCCGCCCTGCTGGATGCGGCGGGGGAACCCTACTCACTCGCCGACTTCCTGCGCATCGTCGACCCCGCCCACCCGCGCTGGCTTGAGCACTTCGCGGCAGACATCGCGGCCAGCGCGCGCGAGGTCGGCTTCGATGGCTTCCACCTCGACCAGTACGGCTACCCGAAGACGGCCGTCCGCCCCGACGGCGAGATCGTCGACGTGGCCGCCTCCTTCGATACCCTCATTCGAAGGGTGCGCGAGGCGGTGCCGGACGCGACGCTCGTGTTCAACAACGTCAACGATTTCCCCACGTGGTCCTCGCCGGCGGCCCCTCAGGATGCGGTCTACATCGAGCCCTGGAAGCCCGTCACCACGTACGAGGCCCTGGCCCGCGTTGCGACGAGGGCGCGCCTCGTCGCGGGTGGTAAACCCGTCGTCCTGGCGGCCTATCAGTCCATCTACGACACGGCCGCCCGGGACGTGGCCGACGCGTCGACACGCCTGACGATGGCGACGCTCTTCTCGCACGGCGCCACCCAGCTCCTCGCCGGAGAGGACGGCCGCCTCCTCGTTGACCCGTACTACGTGCGCAACATGCCCGCCGAGGACGAGACCCTCGACATGCTCGCGAACTGGTACGACTTCCTCGTCGCGAACGACGAGATCCTCGTGGACCCCGGGATCGTTGACGTGACGGCCTCGTACGTGGGCGAGTACAACGGGGATATCGACGTGTCTTTCGATGCGGCGCCCGTGTGCTGGGAGGCCGCCCCGGGATGCGTGTGGCGGCGCGTCACCCGCGCGGGCGACGCCCTGGTTGTCCACCTCATCAACCTGGTGGGTCAGTCCGACACGGTGTGGGATGGCCCCCACCGCCCGGCGATCGCGCTGCGAGGCGGTACGCTGCGTCTCAAACCCCTGTTCGGGCGCGTGCCGCGGGTGTGCGCGGCGGATCCCGACGCGGGCTCGACCCTCATCCCCCTGGACGTGCGCATCGTGGACGGCCAGGCACTCGTTTCCCTCCCCGACCTCAACGTATGGCAGGTGCTCCATGTTCTTCTGTAACGACGCGCTGAACCCCACAGGCAACGGCCTGGGCCCCGACGAGTGGTGGAAGGGCGCGGTCGTCTACCAGATCTACCCGCGCTCCTTCAAGGACTCCAACGGCGACGGCTTCGGTGACCTTGAGGGCATCCGTTCCAAGCTCGACTACCTGAAGTCCCTGGGCGTGGATGTCCTGTGGCTGTCGCCGATCTACGCCTCCCCGCAGGCGGACAACGGCTACGACATCGCCGACTACTACGACATCGACCCCATGTTCGGCACGCTGTCGGACTTCGACCGCCTGCTGGAGAGCGTCCACGAGAGGGGCATGCGCCTCGTCATGGACCTGGTCGTCAACCACTCTTCCGACGAGAACCCGTGGTTCGTCGAGTCGCGCTCCTCGCGGGAAAATCCGAAGCGCGACTGGTACATCTGGCGCGATCCGCGGCCCGGGTTCGTGGGCGGCGAGGCCGGGGCTGAGCCCAACAACTGGGAGTCCTTCTTCTCCGGCTCGGCCTGGGCGTGGGACGAGGCCACGGGCCAGTACTACCTGCACCTGTTCCACAAGAAGCAGCCCGACCTGAACTGGGACAATCCCGAGGTGCGCGCCGCCGTCTATCGCATGATGAACTGGTGGCTCGACCGCGGCGTCGACGGCTTCCGCATGGACGTCATCAACCTGATCTCGAAGGACCCGGGCCTGCCCGACGGCGTCGTCTACCCCGGGCGCGCGTGGGGCGAGGGCTTCCCGCACTTCTCCGAAGGCCCGCACCTGCATGAATACCTCGCCGAGATGCGTCGAGAGGTGTTCGATGGACGCAGCGGCACGATGACGGTCGGCGAGTGCCCCGGCGTGCGCCGCGACAACGTCCTGCTGTACACGGACCCGGCCCGGCGCGAGCTTGACATGGTGTTCCAGTTCGACCACGTTGACCTCGGCCTCGAAGCGGGGAAGTTCCACCCGCGCCCGCTGCGTCCCGGCGAGCTCGCCGACTGCTTGAGTGCCTGGCAGGAAGCCCAGGGAGAGGTCGGCTGGAACAGCCTCTACCTGGACAATCACGACCAGCCGCGTGCCGTCAGCCGCTTCGGCGACGAGGCCCACCGGTACGAGTCCGCGACGGCCCTGGCCACGGCCCTGCACATGCTGCGCGGCACGCCCTACGTGTACCAGGGCGAGGAACTCGGCATGACGAACGGCGTCTTTGGTGGCATTGAGGACTACCGCGACGTCGAGGCCCTGCGCTACTACAACGAGGCAGTGGCAGCGGGGGAGAGCCCCGAGTCAGTCCTGGCGGGCCTGGCGCTCACCGGCCGCGACAACGCGCGCACCCCCGTCCAGTGGGACGCGGGGCCGAACGCCGGCTTCACGGAGGGCACCCCGTGGATCGGCGTCACCCCGAACTACACGGAGATCAACGCTGCCTCCCAGACAGGCGACCCGTCCTCCGTGTACGCCTACTACCGCGCGCTCGCGGACATTCGCCACGGCCTGCCCGTCATCGCGGTTGGTGCATACGAGCGCATCGCGACCCCCTCGCCCGCGGTCTTCGCCTACCGGCGCACTCTCGGCGAGGCCGTGGCAACCATCCTCGTCAACCTCTCCTCCCAGCCCGCGCCCCTCGGTGACGCGGCGCGCGGGGTGAGCGGGGATCTCCTCCTGGCCAACCGCGACCTGCCCGAGGAGGACCGGGGCGTTCCGGAAGCCCTCGGAGAATGGGAGGCCCGAGTCTACATTCGCTAACTCCACATGACGATTCCCCCGGGGCCGCCAACGACGGCGCCCCGGGGGTCTTCATAGGCCTCGTCACCTATCAGGGGAGATGAAGCCTCGACGCGCGCATGCAGCACGCGCGCTCGACGGAGGCCATTTGTGCTCCGTCCTCGCCCGACCCACGCGCGGGGCAGACAACGATGTCTTGAAAAGGAACACACCATGAAATCGCGAGTATTACCCGTGAAATTGGCGGTTGTCGCGACGGCAGCGGCGACCGCTTGCGGCGTCATCGGGATGATGACGCCCGCGTACGCGCAGGCGCAGATCACGCGCGTATGGACAGAAAATGCCCGGTATTTGCCGGGCCAGACCGTCGATGTGACCGCGCAGGTCACCGGAGCGTCCCACGTTCGTTTTCGAGTCATGCACCTCGGAGAACAGGTCATGGTCTCGGATGATCGAGTCGTCGACGGATCCGGGCGTGCGTCGTGGGAATTCAGCGCCCCCGACCGCGACTACACGGGGTACGTCATCGAAGCCGACTCAGACAACGGGGCGAAGGGCGAGACCGCCTTGGACGTGTCCTCCGACCCGTATCGCTACCTGCGTTTCGGATTCCTGGACTCCTACCCGGAGGGCATGAGCGGGGAAGACCAGCAACGGGTCATCGACGACCTCGCCCAGAAGTACCACATCAACGCCCTGCAGTTCTACGACTGGATGTACCGCCACGAGGCCCCGGTTCCCTACGAGGGAAACGCCGTCGCGCCCACCTGGTCGTCGTGGGGTGGGGAGAAGATGTCGCGAGACACCATTGAAGGCCTTATCAACGCCGCCCAGTGGCGTTCCGTCGACGCCTACCCGTACTCCATGAGCTATGCGGCTCTCAACGGTTACGAATCGTACGGGGTGAGCCCGAACTGGCGGCTCACCTACCGCTCTAGCGGCAGCCCCTGGTCCTTCGAAATGCTGGCGAATCGTCCGGACTCCACGCTGTGGATCATGGATCCGTCCAACCAGGAGTGGCGCTCGCACATCGTCTCCCAGTACGTCCACCAAACCGAAGACATCGGGTTCGATGGGACCCACCTGGATCAGCTCGGCGATTGGGGACACAGCGACGATCGCCAGGGAGGCATGGCCACGACAAGTGGCGTCCCCGTCGACCTGCCCAAAGCCTTTGGAACACTTATCGATCAGACCATGGACGCCACCCAAAAGCCCGTTGGAATGAACGCGGTTGATGGATTCGGCATGGACCATATGGCCGCAGGATCCGCGACCTACCAGTACACGGAAATGTGGGACTCGCACGAACGTTACGAAGAAGTGCAAAGCTACCTGCAACAGCAGCGCATACTCTCGGGGAATAAACCCGCCGTTGTTGCCGGATATGTCAACAACAAGTGGAACAACGGGCCAGGGTACGAGGCCGAAGCGTCGACCGTGTCCCGTACGGGTGTGCAGGTCGCTACCGATCACCGCGACTACTCCGGCACGGGATTCCTCGACCACTTCGGTGAGCGAGGAGACTCCGTGACCTTCCGTGTCCACGTGGACGCCTCACGCAACTACGGCCTCGTCCCCAGGTGGTCCAACGCCACGGGAGACATGGCGGCGAGAACGTTCTCCGTCGATGGTCGTATCGTCTCGCGCAACGTCCTCCTCGGACTGACTCAAGACTGGGACCACTGGAACATTGAGGGAGGAACCTGGGCCTATCTCAGCCAGGGAGACCACACCGTCACGATCAGCGTTGACGAGGGTGACTACGGGTACATCAACCTCGACGAGCTACATATCAACTCCTTCTCCACCCCCTCCGTCCAGCTGTTTGACGCGGCGCTCGCGGCCAACGGCGCCAGCCACATCGAGATGGGGCAGGGTGACCGCATGATTGCCGCCGCTTACTTCCCGGATCGCACCAAGTGGATGGATGAGGAACTGACGCAGTGGATCACGCGCTACTACGACGTCACCACCGGATACGAGGAACTGTTCTACGGGCCGACCCTGCGTCCCCTCGACGACTCAATCGTCGAGATCCCCGGATACAACGTGTCGCGCAACGGGCTGAAAAACACGATCTACGCCCGCGTCATGCGCTCGAGCGGGATGGATGTCATTCACCTGATTAACCTGCTCAACAACGATGAGTTCTGGCGCGATCCCGGTAACTCGGTGAGGGATACGGGTGCTTTCACAGTGCGCTACCACTACGGTGATTCGCCCACGCCGGGCACCGTCTACAAGGTCACCCCGGACACCGAGCGGGGGACGCGAGCCGTCGCCCTGCCCACGAGGCTCGGCACCGACGAGACGGGCAACTACATTGATATCGATGTCGACAACCTCCATGCCTGGGACGTCCTCTTCATGGGGCAGAGCACGGCCGGTAACGGCAACGTTGTGAACCAGGGGCAGAAGTGCATCGATGTTCGAGATGGTGCATCCGGTAACGGGACGCACATCCAGCTCTACGACTGTGCCTCAGTTTCAGCCCAGCGCGTCACTTACGACGGAAATACGTTGTCCGTCATGGGCAAGTGCGTCGACCTCGAATATCAGGGGACCGAGAACGGGACCTACACCCACCTCTGGGATTGCAACGGCGCGCCGTCCCAAACCTGGTACTACACGCCGCGCAACCAGTACTACAACCCGCACTCAGGCAAATGCTTGACGCTGGACGGTGACCACTACGCGAACGGTAACCGCCTGACCGTCTGGGATTGCCACGGCGGGGCGACCCAGAAGTGGAGTAAACCCCAGTAGTGCCTCAGTAGTAGTAGGGGTAATCCTCCCAGCGGGGGGCGCGGTGCTCGAGGAAGGCGTCGCGCCCCTCTTGGGCCTCGGCTGTCATGTAGGCCATGCGCGTGGCCTCGCCCGCGAAGACCTGCTGGCCGGCCAGGCCGTCGTCGGCCAGGTTGAAGGCGAACTTGAGCATGCGGATGGCCTGCGGGGACTTCGTCGCGATGGTCGCGGCCCACTCCAGGGCTGTCTCCTCGAGCTGGGCGTGGGGGACGGCGCGGTTGATGACGCCCCAGCGCTCGGCGGTGCGCGCGTCGTAGCGCTCGGCGAGGAAGAAGATCTCGCGCGCACGCTTATCCCCGGCCTGGCGGGCCAGGAGCGCCGAGCCGTAGCCCGCGTCAAAAGACCCCACGTTCGCGTCTGTCTGCATGAACGCTGCGTGCTCGATGGACGCCACCGACAGGTCAGCGACCACGTTGAGGGAGTGTCCGCCTCCTGCCGCCCATCCGGGGACGGCTGCGATGACGACCTTCGGCATCGTGCGGATGAGGCGCTGGACCTCCAGGATGTGCAGGCGCCCGGCGCGCGCGGGGTCGATCTGCTCGCGGCGCTGGGCGGTGGCCGCCTCGGGGTCCGCGCCCTCGACCTCGTAACGGTAGCCGTCGCGGCCTCGCACCCTCTGATCACCGCCGGAGCAGAAGGAGTATCCGCCGTCGCGCGCCGAGGGGCCGTTGCCCGTCAGGATGACGGCCGCGACCGAGGAGGTCTGGCGCGCGTGGTCGAGCGCGCGGTACAGCTCGTCGACCGTGCCGGGGCGGAAGGCGTTGCGGATGTCGGGGCGATCAAAGGCGATGCGCACGACCGGCATGTCGGCGCCCTCGGGGCGGCCGTCGGCCTCGGGGCCGCGCGAGATGCCGCGGTGGTAGGTGATGTCGGCGAAGTCGAAGCCCTCGACCTCACGCCAGCGGGTCGGGTCGAAGGTGTCGGACACGAAGGGGAGAGCACTCATGTGTCGGATTCTAATCGACGAGGCAGTGTCGGGCGCCGGGGTGTGCGCGCTCGAGAGGGGTGGCGGCGTTGTCAGCGCATCTGGGACGAAGGGCATGCGTGGGGACAAGGGGCGTGCAACCTAACCAAACGGAACAAAGTCTGCTGTGCAGTAACCGTTCTGTATGCCGTCTAGACAGTCGGGAGTGTGCGCTGTGAGACGTGCTCACTTTCCATGCGTTCAGCCACCCTGGAGAGTCTGTCACTTTGTGGGACTTACTGCGCAATTGGTTACAAGTTGAAGTGTGTAAGATTTGTCGATAGTGCGAGGTTGCGCGATAATATTACCGGTAAGTAAGGAGAGTTCTCGTGAATGCAGCGCAGCAACCGACGCTCATGCGTATCCCCATGCGCACCTTGAGTCGCCAAACGCGTTACGCCCTCGAAGGCGTCGACGACATATTGGTCTATAAGGTAGCGATGACGACGCGTTTCCGCGGCGTGACGCGCCGCGAGGGCCTGCTTCTGCACGGTCATGCCGGGTGGGGAGAGGCCGCGCCCTTCTGGAACTATGACGATCTGGAGTCCTCGCGCTGGCTGGCAGCCGCTCTCGAGTCCGCTCGACGTTTCCCGCCCGTGCCGCGGCGCAAATTCGTGCCCGTCAACGTGACTGTCCCCGTTATCTCTCCCGAAGAGGCCTACGAGCGCGTCAAGGCGTCGGGTGGATGCGCCACCGCCAAGATCAAGGTCGCGGAACCCGGCGTGAGTCTGAGCCGTGATTGTGCGCGTATCGCCGCCGTCGCCGACGCTCTGCGCGAGACGGTCGGCGGGCAGGCCATGATTCGCCTCGACGCCAACGGCGCGTGGGAGGTCGACGAGGCCCGAACAGCTATTCCCGCGATGGCAGCCGCCGCCGGTGTTGTGCCCATCGAGTATGTGGAGCAGCCCTGCCTGACGGTCGACGAGCTGGCGGAGGTCCGCCGCTCGGTGGACGTTCCCATCGCCGCCGACGAGTCGATCCGCCGCGCGGAAGACCCCCTCGAGGTCGCCCGCAAGGAGGCCGCCGACGTGGTCATCATCAAGGTCGCGCCTCTCGGGGGCGTGCGCGCCGCGCTGCGAGTGGCCCGTAAGAGCGGGCTCGGAGTAGTGGTCTCCTCCGCCCTCGAGACGTCCGTCGGCTTGTCTGTCGGCGTCGCCGCGGCTGCCGCTGTGCCCGGTGTGCCCCGGGCGGCTGGCCTGGCCACGGCCTCGTTGCTGGTGGGAGACGTGACCGAGCCTCTGATTCCTGACCGTGGCCGCCTGCCGGTGGGGCGCCTCGAACCGGACCGGGAGCTCATCGATCGCACTCCGGTCGACGGCGACCTCGTCTCCCGCTGGGGCATGCGCCTCGAAGGCATGGCTGAGCATCTGGGGGTGGGCTCCCGGTAGGCTGGGCCTATGCCCTCCGTCGATACCGCCAGCGCCATCCTCTCGTCCCTGGATGCCCTTGGCGTCACGCACGTCCTGTACTGCCCAGGTTCGCGCTCCGCGCCCTTCGCCTACGCCCTCGAAGCGGGCTCTTTCGGCGGAGATGCGCGCGCCGTCCTGGATGAGCGCAGCGCAGGTTTTGCCGCCGTCGGCCTGGCTCGTACCGGGGCCCTGCCCGCCATCGTCGTCACCTCCGGAACCGCCGTCGCCGAACTCGCGCCCGCGGTCCTCGAGGCCTCCCACGCGCGCCTGCCGCTCCTCCTCCTGACGGCCGACCGCCCCGGCGAGCTGCGAGGCGTCGGAGCGTCCCAGGCGACCGACCAGTCGCGGCTTTTCGGCGGACACGTGCGCGCGAGCGTGGACCTGGAGCCGCAGGAGGCCTCCCGCGCCCTCGTCGGGCAGCTGACCCGCGCGGTTGCCGCAGCCTGCGGGGCGCCCAGTGGCGCGCCTGGCCCTGTGCAGATCAACGTTGCCTTCCGTGACCCGCTCACGCCCGTTCGCCCCGCTAGTAACTCCGGGGACGAGGCCGTGGTCCCCTTCGCTCCTCGGCCGACCCGGGTGCTGCGCGCCCACGCGGAACCTGAGTGCTGGGAGGACGTGGTTGGCTCTGCCAGCGCCGGGCTGATCGTTGCGGGCGAGGGTGCGTCGTCTCGCGCCCGCGAGTGGTCCCGCGCCTCGGGCTTCCCGCTGCTCGCGGAACCGGCGTCGGGTGCGTGGAAGAACGGGGGAGTGGTTCCCTTCGAGCAATCCCTCGTGGCTTCGTCGCTGGGACGTGAGGTCGACACGGTCGTCGTCACCGGGCGCCCGACCCTGTCGCGCCCGATTCAGGCCCTGCTCGCGCGCCCCGACGTGCGCGTCGTCGTCGTTGACCCGCACAGCCCGTGGGTGGAC
>ERZ773001.517-NODE-517-length-15117-cov-67.0825_pt1 | contig 15117 bp, 5 predicted proteins | sample MGYA00511673_ERZ773001 | MGnify/ENA primary metagenome ERZ773001 (study PRJEB29015, sample SAMEA2738091) | human oral metagenome | biome: human oral; feature: human-associated habitat; material: saliva | place: China | collected 2162 ... | reverse complement strand
AGGGCGGCGAGGGACTCCCACTTCTGGCGGGTGGCGCCTCCCGAAAGGGGGCCCTCCTCCTTATAGCCGAGGCCGCCGAGCACATCGCGGGTGTAGCGGGTGACGTCCTCGGTACCGTCCGTGGACTTCGCCGAACCGCGCAGGGCCAGCATCGCCTGCTTGACCTCGGGACGCTCAAAGAAACGCTCCGCGCCACGTAGCTGGTACGGAATGTGGGCGGCAGCCAGAGCAGACTCAATCGCCGCAGACTGCGCGTTCGTGCGGAACAGCACCGCGATCTCCGAAGGCGGCACGCCGTCCTTCTCCATCAGGTCGCGGATGTCCTCGGCAATGCCGGCGGCCTCCTGCTCATCGTCCGCGTAGCCGAACCACTCCACATCCACGCCGGGGCCGCGCTGAGACATCAGCTCCAGCGGCGGCGCCCACGAATGCGGGCTCGAATCCGGATGCGGACGACGCGCCGCCAACAGGCGGTTCGCGAGCTCCACCACCTGCGAGTGGGAGCGGTAGTCGCGGGTCAACTTCACCGTATGCGCGCCACGGTACCGGCGCGCAAAATCCAGCAGGTAACGGCTGGTCGCGCCGGTAAAAGAGTAAATCGTCTGGGAGGCATCGCCCACCACGCAAATATCGTCGCGGCCGCCCAGCCACACATCCAGCAGACGCTGCTGCAACGGGGACACGTCCTGGTACTCGTCCACCACAAAATGGCGGTACTGGTTTCGGACGGTCGCGGCGAGCTTCTCGTCCTCCTCCAGCATTGCGATCGTCAGCAGCAGCACGTCCTCAAAGTCGATGAGGTTACGCTCATCCTTCAAATCCTCATACGCCTGGAAAATACGCTGCATATTCTGCGGGGTAATCGCCGAGGGCAGCTGCTTCTCGCTCAGACGCTGCATGATGGTGTCCGGGGTGAGCAGCTGAACCTTCGCCCACTCAATCAGCGACGCCAAATCACGTAGCAGGGAACGGTCCGTACTGATGCGCAGACGGTTCGCCGCCTCCGTAATCAGCGAGGCTTTGTTCTGCACAATGGACGGGAACGTACCGCCCACCACCTGCGGCCAGAAATACACCAGCTGACGCAGCGCCGCCGAGTGGAAAGTACGCGCCTGCACGCCGTGCGCACCCAGCTGGTGCAGGCGGGTGCGCATCTCCTCCGCAGCACGCAGGGTGAAGGTCAGGGCGAGCACGCGCGGGCCCTGGTAGCGGCCAATCGCAATACCGTAGGCGATGCGGTGCGTAATCGCGCGAGTCTTACCCGTACCGGCACCCGCCAGCACGCGCATGGGGCCGTCCAGCTCGGTGGCGACCGCACGCTGATCCGGGTCAAGCCCGGCAAGAATATCGTCTGCGGAGATCATATGCTGAGGCTGCTGAGGTGTGGCGGTCATAATGCTCCATCAGTAAGGCGGGCGGTACGGGCAGATGGCTTACGCTCGCGCGGGCATGCGGACATACGGGCATGCGGGTGCGCGAAGCGGTGATAGCCGGTCTTCCATTGTATTCTCCCAGACTGCATTCTCCCAGACTGTGTTCGCCCAGCTTGTGTTCTCCAGCCCCGCCGCGGCCTCTTAGCCGTTGCGTTCATTCAGGGCGTGAGGCGCTCGCCTATCTGGCATGGGCGGTTAGGCGTGCAACGAAATGCGCAGGAATACGCGGACGAGCACATTTAGCCTTGTCCACAAGTATCTTCACTACTTGGCATAAAGATCCTAAAAACTACTAAACGGCACACATTGGTTTGGTAACCTTAACCCGTGACTTTATCTCCCCTTCAGCTAGCAGCCATTGTCTCCGCCGGAGTGCCCGGGATTTACCCCGTCGGCGCCGAACCGGTCCGCGAAGACAGCGACGACTTCGACTCGGCAATCATCGCCGACTCCACCGGTCGCCGCTGGCGAGTGCGCGCCCCGCGCCGCCCCGACGCCAGCATGCGTCTTGAAGCTGAACACCTCATCCTGCAGTCGTTCAGCCCCGGCCTGCGCGCGCGACTGCCCTTCGCCGTACCCACCGTCGCCGGCACCGTACCCTACGCGGGCGGCAACGTGTTCGTGTACACGCACATCCCCGGCACCATCTATGACGTGGACCAGCTCGCCGAGCTGAGCCGCCGCGAAGTTGCGGCGAACCGCCCCTCCCTGGCATCCATCATCGCCAAGGACATCGCAACCCTGCACGTGATGCCCGAAGACATCATTTACGAAGCCGACCTGCCCTCCTACTCTTCGGAACAGATTCGCCTGCGCAAGAACGCCGAGCTCGAGCGTGCCGCCGCAACCGGCAAGGTGCCCGCCGACCTGCTCGCGCACTGGCGTACCGTGCTCTCCCCCGGACCCATGTGGCAGTTCCGCCCGCGCGTGGTCCACGGTGACATGGGCGCCGAGAACCTCGTACTGCACGTAACGCCCTCGACGGCGCGCATCGTGGAGGTCACCGGCTGGTCCGAGGTACACGTGGGCGACCCCGCTCAGGACTTCGCGTGGCTATACTCCTGCCAGGACATCGACTTCACCGACGAGGCCATCGAGGTGTACCGCCAGCAGATGCCTCAGCTACCCGACGCCTACCTGGCGCAGCGCGCGAACTTCTACGCAGAGTTCGCGATTGCCCAGTGGCTCACCCACACCGTGGAGGTCGGCGACCGCGACGGCGCAACCCACGCCGTGTCCATGCTCCTGGATATTCAGGACGACCTGCGCGCCTCCGGCGAACTGCTCGGCCAGGAGGAGGTCGGCCCGCTGGTCGGCCCGGCAGAGTAGCTGTTAGGTTGCTACTTACCGCATAGGTTTTCGGTTCAGCTAGGTTTTCGGTTCAGCTAGGTTTTCAGTTCAGCCCCGCAGTACTGCGCTGCGGGGCTGAACTGTATCTACGGGGGAGTTACAGGGGTTTATATCCGCTTGCCTGTGCCCGGTGAAACCAGTTCCCCGAGTGTCTGTCAAACCGACGGAATTATGCCCATAAGGGCTAGTGGAGGGGCCTTAGTGGGCCTTTTATCAAAATTTATTTAAGTGTTTCCCCTCACCTTTTGAGCACCAGTTTTGCATTTTTGTGCATGAATGACTCAGATTAAGCCTGAGACTTGAAGGTGCGGTAAGGGTGTCATTCACAATATTTCCCGGGTGCAAATACACCACAAACCCACAAAAACCAACTTTTGGTTTTGGGAGTCCACAGAGCCTCAACTTCATCTTGAACCATGCTCAAAATAGTGCATTTTAGGGTAAAAACTTTCCCTGTAGATTTTTTCAAAAACTCCTGGAATACTTTTGCTGTGCCGCGAGAAAACCAGCGGACACACTCCCCATAGCGCACTGACCAGCGCTGATATCGTGGCAGCGATAAATTGGGGAGACAGATTGGACGGGACCCTGACCGGTCATGTCAGGCCCGAGCCGGATTCATGCACCGCGCAACCAATCACCGATGGCAGAAATCTATAGAGCTACTTTCGAGGTTGTGTTTGAGAGTAAAGACGCACGCAAACCCCACGGGGCGCCGGCGGCGCGAGTGAGGCCGCGAGAGCGGCAGTCGTTCGGCGCGATTCTTTCCCGGAGCGTGCGAGGGCACGAAGTACCTCTATAGTTCTTCAGCGGCCGAGGACGCCTCATCACCCTAATGCAGTGGGGTGAAGAGGCGTCCTCTGCCATTAACCGTAAAAGTCCGCACAGAAAAGCAGCTCACGAGGCGCAATGCCTACGTGAGCTGCTTTTCTATATTCGGTGACAGTAAGCGCTAGCACGCGAGCGCCGCCTACCTATGTTGTCTAGACCTGCTACCTAGCCCTTGCGCGCCTCACGAATCACCTTCGCCAGCTGCGCCTCCGTGGGCAGGCCGCCGCGAATCTGGTAATCCCACACCTCCGCAACACCCTTGCCGCCCAGGTACACGAACACGGTGCTGATACGCTCCGGATCCACGCCCATAATGCGGGAGAACGCGATACGGTACAGACCCAGCTGGAAGCGTCGAGACTGCATGGTTGACATCTTCGGGCGGGAACCGCTCTTCCAGTCCACCAGGACCCAGCGTTCGCCGTCCTCGTCCTCGGTGCGGAACACCGCGTCAATACGGCCGCGCAGGCTTAGACCCTCGATGTGGGTTTCGACCGGGTACTCGACCGCCCAGATGCGTTCCTTCCACTCATCGCTACCCCACTCGCTGTTGGCGAAGCGCTCCCAGAGGCGCTGGACGGAGGCTTCCAGTTCGCTCTCGGACTCCTCGTAGGCGTCCTCGAAGGTGAACTCGTCCTGTTCCTGCAGCTCAGCGGGCGCGGTGGAGGCGGTGGAGGCGGCAGTGGAACCCGGCAGATCAACGCCCACCGTATCCTCCGCGTCGGGTGCCTCCAGCGGGTCGGCACTCGGTGCGACGCCGAAGTGCTCCTCAATCAGCGCGTGCACCGCCGTACCAATCGTTGCCGCACGCGAGGGACGCTGAGGCACCGGGCGCATCAGCTGATGCACCGTGCCCTGCGGGTCCTCGCTCAGGCGAATGAACGTGGATGCGGACAGGTGCCCCGGCAGCTGGTTGCTGGGCACCGGGTCGGTCTGGCCCATCATGAGCAGTAGCAGGTCGGCTTCGCGTTCCCAGTCCACCGCCTGCTGGCGCAGGGATTCGGGAATGGCGGACTCGCCGTGTGCAGTGGATGTGGCAGATGCGGCGGGGGCAGGGGGGTTTGCGCTCTCCCCCGCTACATCCCCGCTCTGGTGCAGGTCATCCTCCCCCGCGCCGACGGCGAGCTCCACCGCCAGGGCGGCACGCTCCACCGCCTCGCGACGGCTCGAGGAGTTAATCGCAATCTCACGCTCCAGGTTCTCATGCTGACCGCGGCGAAGCACCGCCTTCGTACCCTGCGTCAGAGCGTCATCAGAAGCCCAACGCCAAATCACGGGGCGCTCCAGCGGGTCAAAAGGCCACATGGCGGTCAGCACCGCACCCAGGTTCGGGTTCCTGTCCTCGTAGTTCTTCTGGGCGAATTGGCCGCGCACCTCAATCGGCAGCGCCGCCGCCACCGTGGGCGAGAAACCGGGCGCAGGCGGTTGCGTCTCACGCCATTTCTCCCGCTCGGTGGCTTCGATGCTCCATTCGGGCACCGGCAGGTTCAGGCGGGTGCAGTTCTCCGCCACCGTGCGTGCTCGTACGGAAGGAGCCGCCAGCTGCCAATCCTGCGCGAGGGCGGGAGCCATGACCTCAACCAGCGCCCAGGCGTAGCGTTGCACCTGCTCGGCGTAGGTCGCCCGGGCGTTCGCGCGCGCCTCCGCCTGTACGGGGGTGAGCTCGTCAGCGTCTACGGGGTAGAGTTCCAGCTCCTTCAGCAGTGCCGCCTCATCGGGGGCAGGCGGCAGGTTCGAGGGATCCACGACCGTGCCGTGCACCAGGGTCACCGGCTCCACCAGGCGGTACTTCGACTCAGCCAGCTGCTCAGCCCAGCGGCGCACATGGTTCAGGTGCACCTTCTTGCGCTTATCGGCGGGGTTCGGCATCGTGTACGACAGGCCCATGCCCACCAGCTGCGGTGCCGCCCAGGGGGTATCCATCGTCTCTTCGAAGCGCACAGAGGGCGCATCTACCGTGGGGGTGCCCATGCCGAAGAGGGACTTGAAAAGCATCTCCATCAGCTCCTCCCAGAAGGGCTGCACCGGCTGAGGCGCCACAGAAGCACTCTTCCAGCGGTAGGCGCTCATCGTCAGCAGGTTACGGGCACGGGTCATCGCCACGTACATGAGGCGGCGGTCCTCCAAGCCGGCGTGCTCGGCGGCATCATCTTTATGCTCGCCCAGGTAGTCTTCCAGGTCCTTTGCCTTCTCGAAGGCGGTAATCTCCTCCGCAGTCTCAAGGATTGAGGGAAGGTACTCGCGGTCGCCACGTAGCGGCCAGGGCAGGGCCGCATTAGCCGACATCTGCCACAGGTTCGGGGTCTGCCCGCCGGTCGCGCTACCGCACAGACCCGGCAGAAGCACATGATCCCACTCCAGGCCCTTCGCGGCGTGCATGGTCATCAGTTGCACCGCGTTCGGGTCAGGTTCCACCGTGCCCAGCGCCAGGCCCTTCTCCTCATCATCGGCGCGCTCAAGCCAGGCGAGGAAGCCCATCACGTAGCTCACGCCGCCCGAAGACAGCAGGAAGCGGCGCGCACCCGGGTCGCCTTCCTCCGCGCTTACGCCGTCAGAACCGGCGTAAATCATTGCGTTAATACGCGGCGCCGACATGCCGTAGGCGGCGGCAACCTCGTGGAAAGCGTCCAGGTTCGCACGCGAACCCAGCGGGTCGGTACCCGGGCGGACCGCCAGCTCAATATCGAGCAGCATGGTCCGCTCAATCTCGTACAGCAGCGTACCCAAATCCTCACTCAAACCGGCACGCAGCACGCGCATCTGCTCAGCAAAAGCACGCAGACGCTCCAGCGCCGCCGGGGAGAAGCGGCGGCCGCGGTACTGCTCACCGTAGAGGGGTTCGCCGTCCGCGCCGTCCTGAGGCAGGTTCTCCACCGCCTCAATGAGGGAGGCGTAGCCGGAGGAATCCTCCACCGCGCCCTTGAGGGTTTCGTCCAGGCGTTCCTGGGCGGCACGCAGGTGCTCCGCCTGCAGGCTGATAGCGGCCGCGTCGTCGGCGTCTTCAGCCTCCGCGAGCATACGCAACGCCATCTGCTCACGCAGGGCACGCTCACGCTCACGCACCAGCGACTGCGCCCAATCACCCAGCGCCAACATATCCGCCGCACCCAAACGCCAACGCGCGCCCGTCAGCAGGCGCGCCAGGGCATCCGAACGGTTCGGATCAGCCAGCACACGCAACGCCGACACCAAATCCACCACCTCCGGTTGGGAGAGCAAACCGCCCAAACCCACCTGCTGCACCGGAATACCCAGACGCTCACACTCCACACGAATCGGGTCCAGCTGACCGTGCACACGCGCCAACACCGCAATCTCGGGCATCTTCAGGCGCGGACGCACCGAACCATCACCGGAACGATGCGCCGCGTAGGCGCGCTCATACTCGCGCACCGCCTGCGCACGCATCGCCGCAATACGCTCGGCGATAGCCACAGCCTCTTCGCGGTCAGAGTCGTGGTACGTCAAATCAACGCGCCCCACCATGCCCGCGGCAGCCTGCTCAAAGGCGGGTGAACCAGGCTCCCCCACCAGGGCGCAGCGCGGGCGCAGGTCAGGAACCTGAGCGGCAGTAATATCGCCGTCGGCGGCACGCACCCACTCGGGAACCTCCTTCAGCTTCTCCGCCACGTGGTTCGCCGCGTTCAGCACCGAAATGTCGTTACGCCACGCAATGGACAGGAACAGCGGCCGCACATGCTCGGTCGGGAAATGACGGTAGAAGCTGAACATCTGACCGTCCGAAGCACCACGGAAACCGTAAATCGACTGCTTCGGGTCGCCCACAGCCATCACCGGATGCGCCGGAATACCCGCCGCCTCATCGGCACCGTAAATCGAGGAGAACAAGCTCATCTGCGCGTGCGAAGTGTCCTGGAACTCGTCCAGCAGAACCACCTTGAAGCGGGCACGCTCACCCTCACGGATCGCCGGGTCAGCCTCCGCAATGCGGGCGGCAAAACGCATCAGGTCACCGAAATCCAGCACCTGCATGCGCGCCTTCACGCGGGCGTAGCTCATCGCCATACGCGCGTACACTCGGCGGTTCCGTAGCAGACGCTGAACCTTCAGAATGTCCTTCTCAGTCTTCGTCTCACGGCGAGGATCGGGCACCGCCGCGTACGCCGCCAGTTGCTCGGTGCAGAAGTCAATGACCTCCTGCGGCTCCACCAGGTGCTCCGCGCACTCGTCAGAAAGCTGCAGCATCTGGTTAATCATGGTCGCCGCAGACACCGGCACGCCGTCCTTGTCGAGGGGAAGCTCCCCCTCCCAGTACTGCACAATCTGCGCGGCAAGCTGCCACTTCTGCGCATCGCCAAGCATCTGCGCGTCCTGCTCCACGCCCAGGCGCAGACCGTACTCCTTGACGAGGTTATTCGCGTAGGAGTGGTAGGTGAGCACGGTCGGGTCAGCGATGCCCTCGCGCAGCTCCTCATCAGTCGGGGCGACGCGGCGGCTACGGCGCAGAGTGTTCAGGCCGGCACGCATACGGCTGCGCAGCTCGGTTGCCGCCTTGCGGGTGAAGGTCACGCCCAGCACCTCTTCGGGGCGCACAAAACCGTTATCGACCAGCCAAATCACGCGGTCAACCATGGTCGCGGTCTTACCCGAGCCGGCACCGGCAATGACGAGGGTCGGGGCGGGGCCCGCCTCAATCATGCGGACCTGCTCGGGGGTCGGCTTCTTACCGTCGGCGCCGTTGAGCATCTCGGCAATGTCGAGGGCGCTGCGGTAGTCGGCTGGCTTCAGCGCGGGGTCATTCGCGGCGGCTTCAGCCGAGAAGAGCACGCCGTTGGGCAGCTGCCAGCTATTGTGCTCGCACCACTGGGCGGGGGTGAGCATGCCGGTGCCAGAACCGGGGTTAGTAGCGCCGTATGCGCCAGAGTCAGTCATGATTCCTCTTCCTCATGGATCATTCTCATGGGAGGTTCGGGGTGAGTGATATCGAAAGTAAACGGGGTACGCGACTACTAGGGCTGCGTCACCTGACGGCCGCGCGTACAAATCGGGCAGATCTCCGGCAGGCGGCACCCATAGCCGCCCTCCCGGTGACGAGCCTGCACCTGCGAGCCAGCAATCAGCTCCGCGGCGTGCTGCACCAGCTCAGCCGCCCACGAATCGTGCTCCGTCAGGGCGGGCTGAACCTGCAGGCGAGTCTTGCTCTCATCGTTCACGCCCGAGGCGCCCAGCTGCACGAGCGCCGCGCCTCCGGAACGACCCGTATAGCCGGTGTACTCCAGCTCCTGGGGGCGGGCATCCGGTAGCGGTTCGCCCGCCTCCAGGGCGGCGGCTTCGGCGCGGTAACGCTCCTCCAGCTGCTCGCCCGCACCAGCCTCCACCGCAATCTGGTAGGCGGCAAGCTGCGGATGCGTCTCCATCTCCAACCCGGATGGCTTAGATTTGCCGGTTTTCAGGTCAACAATGGCGTAGCGGCGGGTGCCGTCCTCCGCCGGGGCGGTACCTTCGAGGCGGTCCACGCGGCCGGTGAGCAGCGCATCCAGCTCGCCGACTTCACCGGCGGGGTCGAAGGGCACGGGCACACGCACCGAGAAGGAGCCTTCAACACCGAGGTTCTGCCAGCCGGCATCGCCCATGTGCTGACGGTAGTAGTAGCTCAGGCGCAGAATCATGCGCTTGGCACGCTCGTAGAGGGCGTAGGATTCCCAGGGCACGCGCTCGCGGTACTCTTCGTCGGTTTCGTCCTCCTTGCGGGCGGGCACGCCGAGGGAGCTAATGCGCTCGTCGAGGGCGGTTTGGAGCTCTTCGAGGGTGCCGGTCGGGTACTCTTCGGCGATGGCGTGAATGAGCGTGCCGAGGGAGCGGGACAGGTCGGTTTGGGCTTCCGCGCGGGCGGCGGAAACCAGCCAGTCCAGCGGGGAGCTGTGAATGGTTTCCAGGCGTGAGGGCGAGAGCGCAATGGTGCGGCGGCCGTGACTTTCGGCAGGCTCTTCGGCGTGGCTTTCGCCATCTTCACCGTGGTTTTCGTCCAGTTCAGCGTGGTCTGCCGGGCTGTGCGCAAAGAGCAGCTCCGTGCTAGAAAGCGGCAGAAGACCCCACCACTCGTCGGGTGCGGCGCCGGGTGCCTGCGCATTCGCCAGGCGCGCCAGAGTGCGGGAGGCGGCATCGAGTCGGTACACGGAAGCTTCCGGGGTGAGCGCCTCTTCTTCCGGTGCGTTGTGCATCGGCGCGCCGTCCTGAGCATCTTCGGCACGCATCGCGTTCAGCGATTCCTCAACGAGGGTGCGGCGAAGCTCCGCCACCAGGGAACGCAGGGTGGCGGGGCGGCGCACGCGGGTGATGGGCACGTCCGTGGAGTCGCCGACCGCGTCGGTGGGTAGCACGAAGTCGAAGAACTCGCCGGGTGCCTGATCGTCGTTGCGTACGGCGGTGAGCACGAGGCGGGTGCTGGCTCGGGTGGCGGCGACGGCGAACATGCGTAGCTCGTCGTGGCGGGTGTCGCGCACGCGTTCGGGGTAGCTGCGGATGCGGGCGGGCGGTACCGGCTGCTCGCTCTCCCCTGGCTGTTGTTCTGCCTGCTGGGCGCGCTGGCGGAGGCGCGCATCGCACAGATCAACGAGGTCGCCGGTGCTCAGTAGGGAGCCGCGCACGGTGGTGTTGGGCCAGGTTCCTTCCTGCAGACCGCATACATATACGGTGCGCCAGGACTGACCTGCGGCGAGTGCGGGCGTAAGGATCTCGACCGCGTCTTGGCGTACACCGCGGGCGGCGAGGGTGTCCATGGGTAGGTCCTGCGCGTCGATGAAGTCGAGGAACTGCTCGGCACCGGCGCCGCGCATCTGCTCGTCGAATCGGTCGGCGGCTTCGAAGAGACCGATCATGGCGTCGAGGTTGCGGTGGGCGGCATCGGCGTCGGGGCCTGCGCCGCGCGACTGGGTGACCCAGGTTTTTTCGAGGCCGCTGGCTTCCCAGAGCGCCCAGAGCACTTCGGTGCTGGTGGATTCGGGGCGCGCGAGTGCTTTACGTCCGGCGGAGAGCACGGCTGCGATGCGGTGCACGGCGCGTCCTACGCCCTCTTCGGGGAGGGTTTCGGGGTGTAGCAGGGCACCGAGGAGCAGGTCGTCGCTGGGGCGGTGGCCGCCGCTTTGCAGTTCGATGGATCGCAGCTGCTGGCGGAGTCGTCGCACGTCCATGCTGGATGCGCCACCGAGCCGGGAGGTGAGCAGGGTGATGGCGCTCTGCGCGCCGCCGAGGGGGTTGGCGCGGCTTTCTTCGGCGATGACGTCGTCGAGGCTTCGGCGCATGAGCTCTTCAGCTTCGGTTGCGCTGAGCGTTTCGTAGCCGCCACGCTCCCCCGCCTCCGCACCTTCTGCGCTACCTCCGGCAGGCATGTGCACGGCGGGGTTGAGCGCCTTCTCGCCACGCTTGCGGGCGTAGACGAGCAGGCTGAGCGCATCCAGGAAAGGGCGTACGGCGGGCTCGTCGCGCACCGGCACGAGCGCCGCGGAGGTACGCGACGGAATACCGTTCGAGGAGAGCACACGGCGGATGCGCGCCACGTCCGCGCTGCTACGCACGATGATGGCGGACTCGCGGTAGGGGTGGTTGCCGTAGATGCGTTCTTCGAGCAGCATTTGGGCGATGAGGTTCGCCTCGTCCTGCGAGCTGGAGAGCGCATACTTATACACGCCGGCGGGTGCGGTGCGGTAGTGTGCGGGGTCGAGGATTTTGCCGTCGGCGCCCAGGTGCAGTAGCGGTTCGTCGGCGGCGCCCCAGGTGAGGGCTTCGTCGGCGGGGGTGGTATTGATGCGTCCGAAGGTTGCGGGCGCGCCGTTCTTTACCCCCTCCTGCGCGCCCCCTTCCTGCTCGGCGGTGAGCGGCACGAACCGGGTGTAGCGCGGCAGGCGGCGGCGAATGTCCGCCACGAGCGGCATCATGAGTGCGGGCAGGCGGTACGAGGTGGTGAGCGTGCGGGTGCGTATGCTCGGGAAGCTTGCCTGCAGGGTGGTGACGAGGTCGGGGCGGGCGCCGCGGAAGCCCTGGACGACGGCTTCGTCGCTGTAGGTCATGACAACCTGCGGGCCTTCAGCGAAGAGGTCGGGGTGGGTTTCGGTCAGGTGCGCGGCGTCTGCGGGGGCGACTTCTGCGGCGATGAGGCGCAGCAGCCGGTAGATGGAGGGGCTGAGCTCCTGCACGTCGTCGATGAGGATCAGGTCGTAGCGGCGGCGTTCTTCGGCGAGGAATTCGGGGGCGCGCAGCAGTAGCCGGCAGGCGTCGTTGATGAGTACTGCCGGGTCGTAGGCGTTTTTGGCGCGGAGGGCTCGCACGGCACGGTATTCGGTGTGCAGTTGGGCGAGGGCGTGCCAGGCGGGCTGGTTGTGTTCGGTGGCGAGGGCGTGTACGTCTTCGGCGGTGAGGTCGTATTCTGCCATGCGGTCGAAGAAGTCGCGGATTTCGTGGCGGAATCCGCGGGTTGCGAGGGCGTCGCGGAGTACGTCGGGCCAGGCGGGGCCGGGTGCGATGCCTTCGGCGTGGTTGGCGAGTAGTTCGCCGATGATGACGTCTTGTTCGGGGCCGGAGAGGAGTTTGAGGTTGCCTTCTACGCCGCTGAGCAGCCCGCGGGTTTGGGCTCGTTTGAGCAGGTCAAAGGCGTATGCTGCCCAGGCGCGGGTGGGCGCTACGGAGAGGCTGCGGTCGCTGGATGCGGCGATGGTGTCTCGCATGCGGGTTGCGGCGGTGCGGGTGGGTGCGAGGATGAGTAGCCGGGCGGGGTCGTTGCCATCGGCAAGGTAGCGCAGGGCGCGTTCGGTGAGGTGGTGGGTTTTACCGGTTCCGGGGATGCCGGTGAGAAGTTGGGTTGTCATGGTTTCAGTCTATCGGGTGGGCGGCGGGTACGCCCCGCCGCCCAGCCTTTTCCCAATCTGTTTTTATTCCTCTACGCTTTCAGTATATAAAATTTTATTCCAATAAATTCGTTTTTCACCAGCATCATCCAAAAACATATGTTCCAATCCAATTTTCGCAAATCTATCAGGAGTATTTTCAACTTTAGATTTTAGATTATTGATTGCAGGAGGAGATATCTTTCGCTTTGGAGAACCTGCAGCTCTATATTTTTTTTCACTTGGTTTACGTGTATCATGCGACAAACCAGTAATATGCACATATCGAACTTTATATTCACTATGTTCAGTACTATGCTGACACCATCCGCAAGGGCAAGGGCATGATCCCCTATTTCCATTTGATGAGAAAATTTTAATTACAGCATCACAGTACTTTAAAAACGCTTCGCCTCCCTTCAGCTGACTTACAATATCACGCCTCTTACACTTCCCCCCTTTCAGTTCAATAACGCAAACGACAGATTTAGACGGATCGACGATTATGTAGTCAGGGCGTTTCGCTTGGGAATGGCAACTACCGAAAATGGAAGTGACATCAAAATTACTATCTATATCAACCAAATATGCCCCCTTGGGAATTTCAACAATACGAAGAGCATAACCAGGTTGATCTCCTCTCTCCGGCTCACCCACCACAAAACCATCTCGTGGGTCAGTCAAAAAATTGACTACTTCACTATCGAAAAGATTCTCAAAAAGTTTAATCACTCCACCCCCCAATAGATATAATCTTCCAACTTATTCATATCATCTATCACATTATTAAAGGAGTCCATCTTTATTCCGTATTCACTGACTTCAACCCCGGACAGTGTATTCACTTTTTGCCTTCTCGGCTTTTTAAGCACAGGTTCTTTGGGGACAAAAATACTAGCAGGCCCTGTCACGTAGACATTCATTTCATCATATTTCAGCAACATAGATTCATCATACTCTGAAATAATATCTGGATTATTGGCATTAATCTCTTCCCATATAGACTTCATGCGAATCAGATAATTCAATTCTCGAATAATATACTCACTATGAGTTGTAATAAGAATACTGATTCCCGCTTGGGAAATCATTGCCAAAAGACGGGCCATCAGGCGTTGATTTCGGGGATGCAGATTCAATTCAGGTTCGTCAATTATCAACAAATCCCCCTTGCGGGCATAATAACGAAGATAGAACCACAAATCAACCAGCGCTCTAACCGAACTCGACACTTCGTCAAGACTAAAGCGATTATTTCGCTTTTTTGATTTAGTCCCCCCCTTTGATAAATAGTAACCAATAGATGAACTTGAATATCGATATTCACCTTCACTAATATTTAAGAAATACTCAAGGATATTTTCATGATTTTGATAAATGTAACTATCCTTCTTGACAACAGTTTTAATCCTCGTCATAAAGTCGATATTAGACTGAATCGCAGAAGGATATTCAAAATCATACTGTGGATCAACAGAAATCTCCTCACTAAACAAGGAATCACGCATAGCCCTATTTCTACTATCACCGCGATTTTTCATCTTAGACACTATTGATGAAACAAAATTCTGGCGAGCGACCATCAAGCTCTCTTGGAACGTGACAATTCCTGTCCTCTCAGCACTTGATATATATGGCCGAGGAAACACAGATTTTAGAATGCATCTTATAAGTGCAAACGATATCCCATCATCAATTCTCCTAATTTCTTTAGAACTGAATGTAGATAAAGCCAAAAGACCATTACTTGCCATGTCTTCCATCCTGAAATACACACACAATTCGCCTTCTTTTTTCTCGGCAGAGATAGCTACATTCTCCCAATCATCTCCATCTTCCGACGGGACAGGAATATTTACATCCAGCACCCATTGTGACTCACGTATTTTCTGAATATCCGATTCGCCCAAATGGATTCGCAAGTAACTATCAGTAAATTTAGTGCCTTCGGCAGCAAATATAGCATCTAAACTCCGCGAGTAAACATTACATAACCCATCTAGAAACTCCTGCAACAAAGAAACATCTCCCGAAGATGGATTAACATACTCTCCTAAATCAACCCTCGATTCTCTTGTCTTCAAAAGACCTTTCAGATTAATTGATTTAACTTTGAATCCACTACGAGATGCAAAAGAGTCAAAAATCCCTTCCCAGCCACTTAAAAACCCAAACAAACTATACGTGACATATGTTTTACCAGTGTTATTCATGCCACATATAATATTGAATGTCTCGAGAGAGTATTCAGCATATCGGACTGGCCCCATATTATGAATACAATATTTCACAATATCCTCCTAAACAAAAAACAAATGGAACTATTTAGAATAGTTAAAAATATCTTATCTCTTAAATTTGGAACCTCCATGTCCCGGGGCGCAAAACTTCAGTAAATATATGATACCTTCAAATTCTCTCATCACCTCATAAGGTGGTTTATCTTTTCGGCTTCTCTAGACAGAGATTCCATAGCCAAGCTAGGGGTCACCTGAGCTAATTAAGGCTCCTCATCCAAGGCATACATGCGGATATTAGCGTTGCTTCTGAACACGTTATCAAGTAAGAGAGAACCGCTTCTCGCTTATCCACAGCCGCATGACCTGCGGGCGCGCGCCCGTTGCCCCGCTGGGTTAGTCTTATAGCATGACCTGGATGAACGG
>ERZ773001.516-NODE-516-length-15128-cov-21.6128_pt1 | contig 15128 bp, 13 predicted proteins | sample MGYA00511673_ERZ773001 | MGnify/ENA primary metagenome ERZ773001 (study PRJEB29015, sample SAMEA2738091) | human oral metagenome | biome: human oral; feature: human-associated habitat; material: saliva | place: China | collected 2162 ... | reverse complement strand
TATATACAAAATCGCCTATACCTAATGATTGTATATTTTTAAAATTGGAAAAATAACGCTATAAAGTTTACGCCATATTATCACCGCATTGAAGCTAGATAAATTAAGATGATAGTTTTCTAACAACACTCTCAAGATGTTCCTTAACGTCCTGTAATTTTTGATTAGCCTGCTTTAATTCAAGACTATATACAGAATCATCTCTATAGGCTACACAAGATTGTAAGATTTCCATAATATCATTTTCTTGAGTGGAGATAATTTCCTTCCAATCATGTAGTTTTGTTTTACGCCCCATCTCTTTTGCTTGTTTACGATATTCTGATGGCGTCGTATGGAAATGTTTCTTAAAAGCTACATTAAAGGCTTTAATATCTGCAAACCCACAGCTGCTTGCAATATGTGCGACCCCATCATTAGAATTGACCAAACGTACTGTTGCCTCTCGCAACCGCAAACGCAAAATATATTCAAGAAAAGAAATACCTAATTGGCGTTTAAAGAACTGAGATGTATAGTTCACATTATAACCGCCAATTTTAGCAATATCTTCTAACTCAATCTTTTGCTGATAGTTTTCATCAATGTAAGCAATCATTTTATCAAAGGTAGCTACGGTCATATCGGCAGGCTTTGTATGTACAGGGATAGTCTTAACCGCATCAATTTCACGATATATATCACTAGTCAACGATAAATAGTGACTCTCCAAACATAATTGATGATCAGGACTATCACCATTCACCATTAGTAACATCATTTGTGCTGCATGATGACGTAAGGACGTAAAGAATTGATTATACCGATTACTTTTATCTGAGCGCAATACAAATTGGTACATACCAAAGTTAGAATCAAAGTATTGAAAAAACTCCTTACTTACATGAATAACAAGAGCTGTCGTATCCTCCTCTAAGGCCAACGTAGCATGACCTACTTGAGGCGAAATAATAATAGCATCAAGCGGTTCCATTGTAAAAACCTCACTATTACAACTCATATCAATTCTACCTTTTAACAAGATTAGAATTTCTACGCCACTGTGCCAGTTGTAATGATATGTACTAACCTTATATATATCACTATTAAAATCTATGTGATTGTGTTTATATGTATAGTGAAAATAATCCATTACACTTTTACTCCCTAAGGTAATTTTGCTCTCAGCTCCTGCTCCTGTAATTTACTTACCTCTAACAAGGCAAGTTCATCTTGAGTCCAGGCACCAAATAAAATTTGGTCTACAACAGTTCCAACAGATTCAGTACATAATTTTGAATTATATACTTGTTCTAAATCACGTTTATACACTTGAATGCTTTCAAAAAGTCCACTCTGTTGAAGTTCATTACTATTAGAGACCAACGACTTTACAATTCCATCATGATGATCTTTAGGAGTGGCTCTCGCTTGTAATGGATCCACTATCATCAATTCTAAATAACGTAATTGTGTCGTCAAATAAGATAACTCTGGCTTAGTAGCAATCAAACAAAAGTCCACTGTATAGCCTTTAGATTTTAATAATGTAGCTGTATTAATTGGTACTGCCGCTGATCGCAATGTACCTTCAATAATTAAATTGTATTTCAAAGAGCTTAATTTATCAATTACAGCCTCTACCATCTGTCCTGCAAAGACCTTTGTATAATCTACACTATCAACACCATATTTCTCTTGTAACTCTCTAAAATGTGGATGTTGAGCACGATACGTATCGCCATCAATGATAATATAGTCTCCCTTGTACTCCATCATTTTTACACGATGAATCGTAGTCTTACCTGCCCCACTTTGACCACCTAAGATGACAGCATGAGGTGTACTAGATATATTTTTATTAAACGTTAACAAATCAATGGTACGCGCTAAAGCCTTATCAAAGTCTTCAGAACTATAGGACTCAATATCTGGTATACCACTATTCGCTTTAACATCTTTAACATCACTAACCTCATGAGAAGCTTGTGCCAATGACGCTTTAATAGTACTCTCAAGTTTTACCATATCGGACTTTAGAACGTCTAACTCATGGATAGACGTAGCTAAATATAACTCTGTATTTACCATATGTGAATAGACTTTTAATGCCTCTACGCAGTCACTATTGCCACTTTTATCTACTAACTTACAGAGACGCGCTAGTGTTTCCGCACTTTGTTCTTTTAAAACTTCAATTTGTAACGTTAAATTATACTGTTCAACGACTTTCATACATTCAACCTCTCTCAACGCATTAAAAATGCACCCCTTATAATCCAAGGGATGCATTCATTATGATATATTTATTTAACGACGGTCAACAGCATCTTGAAGTTTTCTCGGGCATTGAGGCTATGAGGCACTTCAGATGGCAGGTAGCAGCTCTAATAGATACACATCAAAGGTATCTCCAGGGTGCACTTCGTGTATACCTTTCGGAATACATGCCAACGCATTAACAGTATATAAGCCTAACATACTACTACTGTTAAAGTGACGGTTTGCCACAAAGCGTGGAGCTCCACCACCAAAGATTACTTTACCTTGTACATAGCGATCAAAAGCATTGCGTTTAAAGATTTCCGAATCCATAACACAGGCTACTACTGGTGTGGTCCAGTTTAGCAAGCCTTTATAGCGCTTCAACGTTGGCGCTACGATTAAATGCCAGCCGTTAAAGGCAGCCCCTGGATTACCAGATAGGCCAAAGATGATTTGACCTTTCGGCGTCACCGCACCATAGGATGCTGCACCAGGACGCATTTGAATACGTGCATAAATAGATTGAGCACCTAGTTTCTCATAAATATGAGGCATCGTATCAAAGAGACCTACCGATACACCGCCAGAACTGATGATAATATCTGCCTCTTCACTAAGTTTCAACACGTGGTTGATTTCAGACTCTAGTTCCTCTGGCGCATCACTTACATGGTAGTGTGTAATCTTATGAAAGCCTAAATCCTCCAAGAGACCACAAATCATAGCTCGATTAGAATTATAGATTTTACCAGCTGTTAAGCTTTCACCAGGCTCAATCACCTCATGTCCGGAGGTAAGAACTAACACACGTGGCATCGCATTGACAGTTATCTCAGTCCGACCAAGACCAGTCAAAATGGTTTGTACTGTAGATGTTACCTCTGTTCCACGAGGAATCACAATAGTACCAGCACGACATTCCTCACCTTGAGGAATGATATGATCCCCACATTTGTATTTACCTTGCATGGTAATTGTTGTACCCGGCTCTCCAGAGCCAACTACTTGTTCCTGCATAATTACGGTATCACATGTATCGGGTACAGGTGCTCCAGTCATAATTCGCACTGCATGACCAGGTTCAACAGCCTGCTCCCATACAACGCCGGCACCAATAATACCGTCAACGATATATTCATTACGACCTTCTTCGTAGGCGATAGCATAGCCATCCATGGCAGATTTAGGGAAGGCAGGTACATCAGTTGATGCCATAATATCCTCTGCCAATACGTACCCCTTCGCAGCCTCAACAGCAATAGTTTCAGTTTTATAAACTTGTGTTTGTAAGGCCTCATCCCATAATTGGAGTGCCTTCTCAACAGTAACGACGGCCATGTAAACACCTCATCATTTCCTGTATATGGCGTACCAATTCAGGTACGTCTTGATCCAACTTACCAATTTCAATTGTAGCCACTCGGTCCATATCATCCGAGATAAGCTCTTCCGTATGTCCCTCTTGGGTAACCTCTATAATAGGGGCAATGCCTTGGAACCTTGTTTCTAGTATAACAATATCTACGGGCATATGCTGTGTCAGATCATACAGATTAGACTGCTCTTTTGTGCGTATACGAATCGCTGTTTCTGTAGGACCTGCAATAGCAACCGCATCAGCGCCGGCCTTATACATAAGGTCTGTATCGGTTCCATCATAATCCATTTGAAAGCCATGCTTATCGCTCTTTACAACACCGACGGATAAACCAACTCGTTGTAATTCTGAAACTAGACGTGTTACTACCGTTGTCTTTCCAGTTTTCCGTTTAGATGCCACTACACTAATGAGCGGCACACGACGGAATTCATTTTCTGCTAAAGCACGTGCCCATTGATAATCTTCAAATCGATTAATATTACTTAGTTCCCAAGTATAATCACTAGCATCCACAGGCTCAACATGACCGATGACATCAAGGGCATGATGCAAAGACATATCCTCACCGACGAGAACAGACTGAATTAAAGATGCAATATACGTTCTATAAATGCCAGCCATAGGCTCTTTTTTGCCACTTTCACCATATGGGACAATGGCGTTCCAATCATTATGTTCTACTTGGTATAGCCAGTCAAAATAGAGATCCATCTCCATAAATGGCATATCTACGGCCATAACTGCATAAGCAGGGCTAGGTCCTACCGCCAAGGTGCTATACAGGCCTCCTAAGGGCCCACAGCGTTCAATAGAATCCCGAACAATAGAAACTTTTTCTTGTTCATCGTTCGACAAAGTATCAATAATATGAGTCTGAATGGCATGACCTAGTTGCTCATCGTCTCCAATAGAGATTAAAATATCATGTACATCTGCATCAAGCCCCTTGCGAAGCGCATGAGATATGAGACTTTCACCACCAACCCAAGACAATAAAGCCTTTGGCTGGCCCATTCTGGTACTAAGACCACCAGCTAAAATAATTAAACCTAATTTATCCACGACGTCGTAAACCTCGTTTAACACCTTGATAGATGAATAATAAAACTACAATATTTAAAATGCCATCTGGTACCATATAGGAAGCATTATAAACCATAGAGTAAATCCAAGGATTTTGCCCTTGTGGTGCATAGCTAGCAAAGACTACAGCGCCACTAGTAACAGATACGGCCCAACGCAATGCAATACCTACAATAGAGCCTGTTATAAGTCCAGAAATAGAATCTTTGAAGTAGCCACAAACGCCAATAGCACCATAGGCTACCAAATAGTCTAAGATAATACTTAAATAATGAACAGATGATTTAAAGCCTAAAATAAAGTGTAAAATGCCGTACACAACACCGGCAAAAATACCGCGTGCGCCGCCCCAACGGTACGCATAAAGCATAAGTGGCACTAAAGCTGCAGCCTTAATAGATCCCCCTTGTGGCATATGGAAAATCGTAATAAATGACAAAACTTGTGCAATAGCGATTGCTACGCCAGCTTCTGCTAGCATTCGAGTTTTTGATTGCTCCATTTCAATCGACCCCCTCACAATTATATTTTTTATATATATTTTAACTGATATTTTTTTATTTATACAGTCTACTTGTATTGTACTACAGTTTTTTTGTGATACCAAACAAAATATTCGGAACGTATTGAAAATTTTACGAGTCTCTTGTATAATGGTACAGGTTCAATATGTAATACCCGAAGGAGATATAGAAACTATGATTAACACAACGAACATCTTTGATTATGAAGACGTGCAATTGATTCCTAATAAATGTATCGTCTCTAGCCGTAGCGAATGTGATACACATGTAAAATTAGGTAAACGCACATTCCGCTTACCAGTGGTACCTGCAAACATGCAAACTATCATTGACGAAGAGTTGGCTGAAAAATTAGCACGTGAAGGCTATTTCTATATCATGCATCGTTTCCAACCTGAACGTCGTATGGACTTTGTAAAACGCATGCACGACCTCAACTTATATTCTTCTATTTCTATCGGCGTAAAAGCTGAAGAATTTGCTTTAGTTGATGAGTTCAAAAAAGCAAACTTAACACCTGAATACATCACAATCGATATTGCACATGGTCACTCCAACGCAGTAATCGAAATGATTCAATACATTAAAAAGAATTTACCTGAAACTTTCATTATCGCTGGTAATGTTGGTACCCCTGAAGCCGTTCGTGAACTTGAAAATGCTGGTGCTGACGCTACTAAAGTAGGTATTGGTCCTGGTAAAGTTTGTATTACTAAATTAAAAACTGGCTTTGGTACTGGTGGCTGGCAATTAGCTGCTGTTCGTTGGTGCGCAAAAGCAGCTACAAAACCTATCATCGCTGACGGCGGTATCCGTGACCATGGCGACATCGCTAAATCTATTCGCTTTGGTGCTACTATGGTTATGATTGGTTCCCTCTTTGCTGGTCACGAAGAATCCCCAGGGGATGAAAAAATCGTTGACGGCAAAGCTGTAAAAGAATACTTCGGCTCTGCTTCTGAGTTCCAAAAAGGGGAACGCAAAAACGTAGAAGGCAAAAAAATCTTCATCGACTCCAAAGGTTCTATCTTTGATACATTAGTTGAAATGGAACAAGATTTACAATCCGCTATCTCTTACGCTGGTGGTACTACTTTACAAGCAATTCGCAAAGTAGACTACGTACTTGTTAAAAACTCCATCTTCAACGGCGATCGCTAATATAATATTTGCGCATATGCTAAAAGTCACAGGTTCACCCTGTGGCTTTTTTCTATTCCCTCTATCTCCACTATAAGGAATAACATATTTTAATAAAATAATATTACTATGTAAAAAATAGCCCCAAAGACAGATTGTCTCTGAGGCTATTATTTAAATTTATACTTCAGCTTCTTTTGATTTGTCCATTAACATATATGCGTATTTACCAATACCTGCACTCACTACAAGCAATGCTGTTAATACGATAAATGCCACTGTAAGACTTGTTCCATGAGCAATGAAACCAATCAATGCGGGCCCCATCAAAATCCCCATATAGCCAAGCATGGTGGATGTTGCCACAGCTTGTGTCATAGGAATAATATTTTGTTCCCCCATAGCAGAGAATAAATTTGGTACTACCATAGCTAAGGAGATCCCAAGCAATAAATAGGTATACATAGATCCATAACCTGGCAAGAATACGATAAGGCCCATTGCAATAGCACCTAACAAATAACCACCAACAACAACTTGTTTAGATGTCAAATGTTTACCAATTGTATTCCCAAGCAAACGGCCGATACACATGGTACCGTTAAATAACATAACGCCCATAACGGCTTCTTCGATAACGATACCTTTATCTTCGAATAAGTATAATGCACTCCAATCCCCTACTGCACCTTCAACTAAGTAAGATACAAAGGACAAGAGACCAAAGATAATAGCAATTGGATGGAAAGATAATGGACTTTTCGATTTCTTAGTAACCTTTGCATTTGGATCACTACCAAAGGTTAGCATAAATTGACTGACTATAACCATGGCAATGAACAATACGATGAGAAGTCCCCAAATACTTTCATTAACAGGTAGGGACAATATTTTTAAAAGGATAAGCAAAACGCCAGCACCGGCAAAGCCACCTAAGCTCCACCCACCATGATAGGCACCCATCAAGTGCTTTTTGCTCACCTTTTCAGTTAAAATGGCTTGTAAATTAGCCGATGCCGCACTTAGGCCTGTACCAAGGCCAAAGAAGAATAAAGCAGCTGTTGTAGTAGCAATGGTAGAACACATGGTAATAACAGCAAGAGATAACATACCAATAAAACTAGCCAATAAAACGACTTTTTTGCATCCAAAGGTCTCTACAAGCTTACCTGCTATAGCCATGGACAAACAGGAACCTAAACCAAGCACTAAAATCATGGAACCTAATACATCTTCACCAATGCTAAGCTTCGCTTTTAAATATGGTACAAAACCAGCCCATAAAGCTGTATACATACCGGGGATAAAAAATGCCCCAAAGGCACCACGAATATTTGCTATTGAAATAGAAACTTGATTGTTCATTACATCCTTTCTGGCTTCTAGAACCGTCCGGCGAAGAAAGGCCCTTTTTATCCGCAATCCGCTAAAACTTGCATCATTGCAGGAAACCATTTTAATTACATATGATTTATTATTGGAATATAATAAACCTCTTTACAGAAAATGTAAAGAGGTTTATTTAGCATAATTCAATATTAACGTTATTCATTAATAGAATTTAATTCAATGCCTTTTATAGATGGTTTAAACACAGTCATATACAAAGTATAGATATTAATAAACGGAATAAACAATGCTACTAACCAATACCCGCTAAGACCTGTATCATGTAATCTTCTAACAGTACAACTGATATTAGCTAACATATACCATATCCAAAAAATCCAATAGATAACTAAACTAGCAACAATAGCTGTATCTATATTAAAAATATTTTCATAAAAGTAAAACAAAATAGGGTTGAGAGCATATGTTATGATCTGGAACATAAATACGCCCCAGTATAACTCTTGTCTTTTTGCTCTAGTTCGATAATCAAACAACTTGTTAATAAACATAGTTCTAAAGGAATCTATAGAATGAGATAAACCAATCGTATCCCAAATATCCTCTCGCTTTTTATCGTCACTGGAACTGTATATCGGTTTATAGCTGATATTGTATTCTCCACTCTTCTGCTTTCCATTTGGCAAACCATAACGATTAGATTCTTTATTAGAAGGCACAAATATTAGTAATAAGAGTACTATATACTCATAGAAAAGATAAATGTAAAAGTCTACAGTCACTCTAAGATCTATATCAGTAAGGTTTTGATTATATCCCCAATAGCCTAGTAGTAGTATATTAAAAATTAAAATAATATACTGTAAACACCGTCCAAGAGCACTACCACTATAATCATTTAAGCGTCGTTTACCTAACTCTGATAATGTAAAAGCACCTAGAAGATTGATGACAATTGTCATGATAAAAAATATCGGCTCATCAATATAATAATCAGAGGTGAGAACAATTCGTCCAAAATAATTAGAAAAAGTATCATTTGGAGTTAACTTTAAAGAGTCTACAATACCTAAAAGATTTATTAAATTGCCAATATAGACTTCTAAGAGAAGAAACAATACCCCTATAAGGTATGGAAATCTTGTTAGCCTTTGATTAAGAAAAAGATTCTTAACATTAGACTTTAATAATAGCCATTCATCCAAAAAATTAAAGTTAATCATTCAAGCTCCGTATTTCATACATCTAAACAAAATATTAGCAATAGTATTAACTAGTACCATAACATATTACGCAAGTTTTAGTATATATCTAAATTTAATAGAGTATCCATATCCCAATACAGCTAGTAAGTAATGCCACAAGAACAGGTACAGCTGTGCGTTTAAGTAGGTCTACGGATTTAATATGTGCCACACCTGCTACGCCGACCATTACTGGACTGATTGGGCTGAGGAACAAACCTAAGCTTGCCCCATTTTGCATGACTAGCATCGTTGTAATGGGATTAAGGCTAAGATTAGATACAATGTTAGGCACAAGTGGCACTAATGTGAATAATGGAGCTACATTGCTACCGGTTACCATACTTAATCCTAACATACCTCCTCCAAGAACAGAGGTAAGTCCCATGGAGTTAAGAGATAGTATTTGTAGCGCGCTAACTAATGAATCAATAATGCCCAGACTAACTAACCCTTGCGCAAAGATTTGTCCCCCTATAATAAGGGTCACTGCATAGGAAAACTGGTTTCCCATGCCCTCAAAGAATATAGTCGTACTCTTAAGTACTGTTCTCAGATTTCGATGACGAATTAATTCAGCTAATAGAGCTATACCAAAGGCAAGCATCATAGCAAGGGTAACATTCATCTTCACACCAGGAAAACCATATTGACTAAAGCCCAAGATAAAACACAATGGTAATAATGGGAATATCATATATAGCTTGGGCCCAATAGGTGCTTCAGGAATACTTTCAAGATCATTTACATCCATAGGGCCATCTATGCGATCTCGATATCTTTGCCACCAAAAGTGCGCTATAGCCGTCACAATAGCAACTAAGAAATAAATTCGCAGTTGATATCCTACAAAGTAGTTCGGCACGGGCATATTCAATACCTTTGCAATCAACAAAGTAGATACAGCACCAGGGCCCACATCCATGAGATGTCCTGTAGCAATAACCGTTGCCGCCCCTACAGGGCTTACACCTAATCGAAGTAATACAGGATACATAGTGACCATCATAAGAAGAGCAAGGCTCAATGGATTAGGTACACAAATAGACAGTCCCATATTGAGTAGAAACATAAGGGCTAGCACAATGTACGGCCGATTTAGACGATATAAAGGTCGGATAAGTGTATGTGCCAATCTCGTTCCTGCCCCGATATACTCCATATATTTTGCATAACCTGCACAGGTCATAATCATAAGTCCCAGATTGACTATGTTATTTGATGTCGTTATTCTTACGATATCCATGGCATCAAATATGAGAACTCCTGTGGATTGCTCACCAACTAATATGGCATCAATCCAGCTCGCCTCATAAGCGATGAACATCATAAGAATTCCTAAGCCAATCAAAATAGGCTGTGGCTGGTAGCGCTTAATCAATAATAAGCCTGTAATAGCAATTATGATAAGACATATAACTATATTCATAAGTACCTCTCATAGAGAATGTATTAGACTTACAGCGGATTTATATCACAAATACTACACTTGAATTATACTTATATCATACTTGTATCACATCCAACTTATACCTATATTATACCTATACTATACGGCAAATATAAATAAAAATACAATGAAAAAGCACCATATCCCGTAAGATATGGCGCTTTTATACGCTTACTATTTATGTTCTTGTAACCATTGAATAGCATATTCAGCATATACGGCAGATGCCGCAGATAGTACAGTATCATCCATATTGAATCGATTATTATGATGATCGTAGGTAGCCTCGATTTCAGGGTTTTGAATACCAATAAAGGCAAAGCATCCTGGCTTATCTTGTAAGTACCACGCAAAGTCCTCGCCGGGCATAACTTTACGCATTTTAGATAATTTCTCTTTACCTAATGTATCAATAACAACGCGTTCCGCCAATTCACTAGCTTCAGGATCATTAATGGTAGGCGGTACTTTTTTTACATATTCTAATGTAGCAGTTGCTCCATAAGCCTCAGCAGTATGTTCTACTACGCGTCGTATGGATTCTACATAATACTCTTCTTGATTAGGATCAAAGAATCGAATGGTACCACCCATTTTCGCTTCACCAGGGATAACATTCCATTCAGATCCAGAGTGAATGTTACCAATAGTGAGTACAAGAGAATCTAAGGCACTAACATTACGAGACACTACGGTTTGCAAGTTCATGACGATAGCACTAGCTACCACAATGGCATCAATTGCTTGATGTGGCTGTGCACCATGGCCTTGTTTGCCTTTTACATTGATAGTAATTTGGCTACTTGCAGCCATACGAGGTCCTTCCTCTACAGAGATAAGACCTGCTGGCAAGTCAATCCATACATGTCCACCAAAGATGGCATCCACCTTATCGTACCAGTCGCCAAATTTTATGAAGTCTGGTGCCCCCGCCCCTGTCTCCTCAGCAGGTTGAAAGGCTAAATATACATCGCCTTCGATGCGGTCTTTCATAGACATTAACATCTTTGCAGCGCCTAACAAGATAGCCATGTGACCATCATGACCACAGGCGTGCATTTTGCCTTCAGTTTCTGATTTATAGTCTACTGTATTATGTTCGTGAACAGGCAATGCATCAATATCGGCACGCAACGCAATAGCTTTACCAGGTTTAGCACCTCGGATGACACCAATTAAGCCGATGCCACGCTCTGTATCAACGTGAACCTCTACCCCCATAGACTCTAGTTCTTTAGCTAAAGTCTTAGTAGTTTCAAATTCTTCATTACTGAGCTCAGGATGTTTATGAAAATATCTACGCCAATCTTGGACGTAGCCTTTATATTGTTCTATTAAATCACGACTATGCATGATATCGCCTCCTCACTAAATCCCAACATTACTAGGAATAACATAGTAAAAGTAAAAGAAAACGACAGGCAGTGCCATGTCGTTTTCTTAGTTTCTTATCGGTTGCGCAATACTGCTTGTACCGCCAAGGATACAACAGCTGTTGCAACTGCCACAGCAGCAGTGATTTTTGCTGTTGTGAAAAGTTCTTCTTTTGTAGGTTTTGCTTTAGCAGCAATATCCAATGTTTTTGCTACTGCAGGTACCAATACTTCGTTACGTAAGGATTCTGTATTCATATTTACTCCTCCAATATAGACTGTTTCTTCTAGGTTAACACGAATGAGAACTAAAGTCTATATATTCATTGATTTATTTCAATGATTATACGAGTACGCAACTATTTTAAATGCTGTTTATGAAAGTTATGCCAAAATTATTTTGCAGCTAATTCTTCAATAGCTTCAGCTACAATAGTGATGGCTTTTTCCAATTGGTCTTGAGGAATATTAAGAGCTGGCAAAAGGCGTACTTTATTTTTAGCAGATAAGCATACAACGCCCTTTTCAAGACATTTAGCTATGACTGCTTTAGCATCTACTATTGTCTCAATGCCAAGCATAAGCCCCATACCACTAACACCAATAATACCAGGCTTACCAGCTAATGTAGATTTAACGTATTCCCCTTTTGCTTTTACAGAATCAAGGAATTCAGGCGTTAACCGGCTAATGATGGTATTGCCTGCTGCGGCGCAGATTGGATTGCCTCCAAAGGTTGTAGCATGGGCACCAGCATTTAACACGTATTGCATTTTTTCATTAAACAATGTGGCACCCATTGGTAGACCACCTGCTAAACCTTTTGCAGTAGATACTACGTCTGGTTCGATGCCAAATTGTTGGTATGCATATAGACTGCCCGTACGACCATTACCAGTTTGTACTTCGTCGATTAGTACAAGTTGATCATGTTCATGAGCATATTTTGTTACGGCTTGTACGAACTCTTTATCTAAAGGCATAACGCCACCTTCACCTTGAATTGGCTCCATCATGATGGCACATACGGCAGGATTGGAAAGAGCTTGTAGAGCCGCATCAATATCGTTGGCTGGTGTATGAATAAAGCCTTCGGTGAACGGGAAGAAATGTTGATGGAATACATCTTGTCCTGTAGCAGACAAGGTTGTAATAGTACGACCATGGAAGCTATTCACTAAGGTAACGATGACATGGCGACCTTCACCATACTTATCATGGCTATATTTACGAGCGGCCTTGATAGCACATTCATTAGACTCTGCACCAGAGTTTGAGAAGAATACCTTCTTCATGCCCGTTTTAGCACATAGTTGTTTCGCTAGTTCAATTTGTGGCAAGGAATAGTATAAGTTAGAGATATGATTCAATGCATGAGATTGCTTTGTCACAGCCTCAGTCCACTCGTCATCATCAACACCAAAAGCCGTTACACCGATGCCAGAGCCAAGGTCGATGTATTCTTTACCATTTACATCCCATAAAAGAGAACCTTTACCCTTTTCAAAACATACATTAAACCGGCCATACGTATTGGCTATATATTCTTTATCTTGCTTTTCAAAATCTATTGTATTATTCATTATATCCTCCAAACGTACGGCCTTGCCGCCGTCTATCTATATAAAAGGTAATCAGATGATTACCCCAATTATATCTACTATTTTAAGCTACAAACATGGTACCGAGACCTTCATCAGTCAATAACTCGATAAGAATGGCATGCGGAATTTCACCATTGATGATAAATACCTTCTGAGCCCCTGCTTCGATGGCCTCTAAACAACAATCGACTTTAGGAATCATGCCTCCTGCAATAATGCCATCAGCTTTTAGTTGCTCTGCCTCAGCCACAGTAATTTTAGAAATTAAAGACTCTGGATCATGCACATCTTTTAGCACACCATCAATGTTAGTCATGGCCACCATGGTTTCTGCCTTAAGAGCACCTGCAATTTTCGCAGCCACGGTGTCGGCATTAATATTATAGGTCTTACCATCTGCACCCATGCCAATGGACGAGATAACAGGGATATAACCACGGCTAATGACATCGTGGATAATGCTCGTATCAATAGCATCTACGGAACCGACGTAACCAAGTTCTTCATTTTGTTTGTGAACTTGAATCATATTACCATCTACACCACAAAGACCTATTGCTTTACCACCAAGGTCGGTAAGGTCTGCTACAAGACCTTTATTAACCTTTCCGGCTAGTACCATTTGTACTACATCCATTGTCGCTTCATCGGTTACACGTAAGCCGTTGGCAAAGTGGGATTCAATTTGCATAGCGTCCAATGTTCTATTAATAGCTGGGCCACCGCCATGAACGAGCACAACTTTCACGCCTACTAACTGAAGTAAGAGCAAATCCTTCATAACAGATTTTTTTAATTCTTCATCAATCATGGCATTGCCACCGTATTTAACGACAACATACTGATCTGTATATTGTTTGATATATGGAACGGCCGCTGTTAAAATACGCGCCCGCATTGCATTTGATACATCCTTCATCGTATTACCTCTATCCCAATGCCAATCCAGTCTCTTCTGGCAACCCTAACGCAATATTCATGCATTGAACGGCTGCACCAGATGCACCTTTACCTAAATTATCGAAAATGGCATGAACCATGATGCGATCATCGTTACCAGTCACATAGATTTTTATGCTATCTGTGTTGCTCAATTGATTTGCATTTAACATGCCTGTATTACTGTTCTCAGTAAACGGTACGACAGTAATAATCGGGCTCCCTTTATAAAAATTTTCCAATGCCTGTTGCACTGTATCAATGCTTATTGGCTTTTGACATAAACGACTGTGAATGCCTACCGTTACTTCCATGCCAGAATAATAATCATCGACGATAGGCATAAAAATAGGCGCTTCACTAAGGCCACATACATGTTGTACCTCTGGTAAATGTTTATGTTGTTGACCAAGTCCATATTGACGTGGGGCGTAAAGGAAATAATCTTTAGGGTCGCTTTCATATTGACCTATCATCTTTTTACCACCACCGCTATAGCCTGTTAAAGATGTAATGGTGAAAGGATAATCCGGTGGTACTAGTCCTGCTTTTACAAGGGGAGCAATACAAGCAATCATACCACTCGCATGACAACCAGGGTTAGCTATATGTTTTTCACTAGCGATGGCTGTTTTATAATCCGTACCGAGCTCTGGGAACCCATAGGCCCAATCATCAGCCGTTCTAAAGGCAGTAGATGTATCAATGACCTTACAAGGTAATTCACCAATAGCGGCCATGATTTCTTTAGATGCCGCATCAGGTAAGCAGAGAAATACAATATCTGCCTCTTTAG
>ERZ773001.515-NODE-515-length-15143-cov-40.1984_pt1 | contig 15143 bp, 10 predicted proteins | sample MGYA00511673_ERZ773001 | MGnify/ENA primary metagenome ERZ773001 (study PRJEB29015, sample SAMEA2738091) | human oral metagenome | biome: human oral; feature: human-associated habitat; material: saliva | place: China | collected 2162 ... | reverse complement strand
CCTCAGGGGTTGCGATAGGCACTTGGAGCCTCCTAATCGAGTGACAGTTTTGTCGTGATTGATTCTCTCACATTTTGCACGAGCGGGGAGGGGAAGGAAGTCCCGTTTGGACGGTTTTCTTCCAACCCCTCCCCTGCTGTTATGCGTCAGTTGGAGCGGCCGATGCGGACTCCAAGTTCGGCGACGGACATGACGTCGGTGAGAGTCTTCGCGACGTCTGCCTGCGCATTCGTTCCGCGGAATCGGAGGTAGGAGCCGTTGCCCGCGACCGGGATGTCCACGGTACCGGGAACATTCGCCAGGGAGGTGACGAGGACGGGGTTGCCCTGTGCCTTCGGGTTGCCCTTGTCGTCGCCCTGCCCCTTGAGGGCATCGCGCGAGCCAGCGAGGTAGATCTGGACGTCCTTGGCGCGACCCGAGGCCTTAGGGCCGTTGCCGGCGCGCGGCGTGTAGGAGACGGCGCAGACGTCGTATCCGGTGGTGCCGTTGCCGATCTTCAGGTCGATCCAGTGCGGCCACTTGCGGGCGTTGTCGGTGCCGGGCAGCTTGGCATTGTTGGCATCGATGTACTGGGAGTGCCAGTAGGTCGCGGGGTCACCGTCGGTGGCCTTGGATTCCTCGCCGTACTCCCAGCGGGTTTCGACGGAGTCGGCAGCGACGGCCGCGACCTCGACGCGCGGGCCGCACACGCCGATCAGGCCTTCGCTGGCCACGGTCTTCTCACCGGAGTGCGAGACGGTGACGGTGAAGGTCGCTTCACCGAATTCGGTGGTGGGGCGCGCCCAGAACTTCACGACGCGGGTCTCGCCGGGGGCGAGGCGGTCGATCGGCTGGGGTCCGTTGGCGAGCTTCCACGAGTTGGAGACAGCGGGGGTCAGCTGGATCTTGGTGGCGTCCGTGGTGCCCTTGTTGGTGACGGAGACCTTGAGGACGGTTTCGCCCCAGTTCTCGTCGCCGACGATGGGCAGGTCGGCGCGGTTCATGCCGGACAGGGCGGTCTTCGGGTAGGCCTCGTCACCAACGCGTTCGATGCTGACATCGAGGGCCGAGGAGGCCTGGGAGGTGAGGGTGAAGACCGAGTGGCTGTCGACGGTGACGTCGAGCGGCAGCTGGGCGACGGTACCTTCGGCGGTCTTCTCGCCACCGTTGGGGCGGCGCGACAGGTAGCCGGAGTCGATGATGCTCAGGTACTGGTTGGTCATGGCGTTACGCAGGCGGAAGCCGTCGCCGGCGCGCTCAGCGACCCACTTCTGGGGGTTACGCGTCGCATAGTCGCCCTGGAACGTGGGGGTGAACTCCTGGCTCGTGTCGGCGCACGCGTAGGCGACCGCGGGGTGTCCGGGGGTCGTCGACACGTGGGTCTCGGAGTTAGGCGTTTCCTCGGAGTAGACGGCGAGGCAGCGGTTCGCGCTGATCGAGCGGATCCGGTAGTAGCCGTCGGGGGTGGCGGCCAGCTCCCAGTTATCGGAGGCAGTGCCCGCGGTCGGGGTGCCACCGGACACGCTCAGGGCTCGCCCGTCGGACAGTGCGATCGTGTACTGGCCGGGGGCGAGGGTGTCGCGCGTGGGGTCGACGTAGGTGGAGGGCTCACCCAGGGCCTTGATGCGCGCCTTGAATGCCTGGACGTTGCCATCGGCCTTGGGGGTCTTTGCGTTCCAGAACATCTGGGCGCCGTAGCGCAGGCCTTCGGTGACCCAGGCTTCGGTCTCGTGGTCGGTCACCTTGCCGTGGCCACCCTGCCAGATGGAGACCTTGCCGCCGCGAATGGAGGCGTCGGGCGCCTTGTAGTCACCGTTCTGGTAGAACGTGTTCATCGTCCACTTTCCGTAGACACCTTCCAGGCCCTCCACCTGCATGACGTAGGAGGACGGCTGATCACGGTAGTAGTACAGAGCGGAGGAGGCGTTGACGAGGGTGTAACCCGCGTCGACGAGGTTCTTGACGGGCAGGCCGCGGTTGGCATCCTTCTGGCTGGACTCACCCTTGCCCCAGTATTCGATGATGACGTCCTTGTCGATCGGGATGCGCGAGATGTCGGCGATGCCATCGTTCCACACGCGCAGCGTGCCGCCGCGGGACTTCACGTGTGCGTTGACCTTGTTGATGAAGTCGTTGAACGCGGCGTCGAAGGTCATGGACTGGTCGCCGTAGTGGCTGCGAATCTGCGCGAGGTACTTCTTGAAGTCGCCGGGGCCCTGCTTGAAGAAGAACTCGTCGGCGCCCATGTGCCATTCGGTGGAGCCGAAGGCGTCCATGTACTCGTCGATGAGGTCGAAGTAGAACTTCTGGGCGGCGGGGTCGATGAAGTTGAGGTGGTTGGGGCTCTTCTTGCCAGAGTCGTCAGCGACCTGGTACTGCGGGAAGTTGCCGAGGATGGTGCCGGTGTGGCCGGGGGCGTTGAGCAGCGGGATGACGCGAACGCCGACCTCGCGGCCGTGCTCGACGATGGCCTTGACCTCGTCCTTCGTGTAGTAGGAGAAGGAGGTGGTGGCGGGGTACTTGTCGGACTTGATGCGCAGCTCGAGGGACAGGTAGTTCATCTTCAGGTCGGACATGCGGTCGATCTGTCGGATGATCCAGTCCGGGGTGATGTGGGTGCCGCAGGCGCACAGGGTGGCGCCACGGTCGGCAAAGCGCGGGATGTCGGTGACGGAGCCTGCGGGCACGCTTCCGTGACCCGAGCGGACGGCCTGCTCGATGGTGCGTGCGCCCCACAGGAGGCCGGCGCGGGTGGCTGCCACGACCTGTGCGCCGTTCGCGTTGACGGTCAGCTGGTAGCCCTCAGCGCCGAGGTCGGTGCGGGACGCGTTGATCGTGAGGGAGATGGCGTTGGAGGCGGGGGCCGCGCCGGTTCCCTCGGTGATGCCGGTGATGCCAGCGTCGGTGAGAGCGCGGCTCAGCAGGGCGCTGACGCCGGCGGCGTCGGCGGAGTCAGTGCGGGCGATCTGAAGGCCGCTTGCGGGAGTCCAGGCGCCCGAGGCCGGGGCCCATCCTTCGAGGGAGGGGATCGTTCCGGGGACCTGGCTGGCCGCCTGAGCATTGAGGTGGGAGGTCAGGGGGACGAGGACCGCGGTGACGAGTGCACACACGGAGGCGAGGATAAGTGCGACTTTCGCTCGTGAGCGCGCGAGCCGCGGCGCCCGCGCATGGCTTGGCGATGACTGAGGCATTAATTCTCCTGTTCAACGGTTTGCTTCCACGCAAACTGTCTAAAGCCCGAATTAAAACGGATGCTCCGTATTCATTCCGACTACTTTTTGGCTTGCAAATGCTACCAAAGATCGGAGGATAAAAACAATAGAAACGGTAAAAGATCAGTTGGTCAGCGAGAATGCCGGCCAACCGGGTTAATTCATGCAAATGAGTTTGACACTTTGCCCACAAGTCAGGAGTTTTCCGCGCCCGTCAAACGGGACGCGTGCGCCCACATAACGATCGCGGCGGCGTGACCGACGTTCATGGACCGAGTCGAACCGCGCTGAGTAATGGCGACGACGATCTCGCACGCACGGATCATCTCGTCGCTCAGTCCGGAGGCCTCCGATCCGAAAACAAGGCAAGCGCGCTCGGGCAGCACCGCCCCTTCGAGCGCGACGGATCCCTCGACATTGTCGACGCCGACGAGTGCCAAGCCCTCACGAGAGCAATGCTCAACGAGTTCGGCCACCTCGGGACGGTGATCCACCGGGAGGTAACGGTCGGTGACCATCGCGCCGCGACGGTTCCACCGCTTGCGCCCCACGACGTGCACGCGGCGCGCGCCCATGGCATTCGCCGTGCGCACAATCGACCCGATATTGAAGTCGTGATCGAGATTCTCGACCGCCACTTCGAAGGGCAGTGAGCGGGCAGCGATGTCCGCTCGAATCGCGTCCATCGTCCAGTACCGGTAGCGGTCTTCGACGTTGCGCCGATCCCCCGCCTTCAGGAGCTCCCGGTCGTAGTGCTCGCCGACCGGCCAGGTGGCCTCCCCGCCCGGCCACGGACCGACCCCGACCTGCCCGGACTGCGCGGCCCCGGCCTCGTCGTTCCCGCACGCGCCATCACGCGCGATGTCACACCCGTTTTCGAACTCGTTCACGGATCCCACCCTAGCGGCACCGTAGAATGGAGGCATGACTGCCCTGATGCACGAACCCACACCACTGACCGATCTGCCTCCCGTTACCGCATGGCTCTCCGACATGGACGGCGTCCTGGTCAAGGAAAATCGGGCACTTCCGGGCGCGAACGAGTTCCTCACCGCTCTGCGCGAGAAGAACATCCCCTTCCTGGTCCTCACCAACAATTCGGTGTTCACGAACCGCGACCTGTCCGCGCGCCTGGCGAACTCCGGCCTGGACATCCCCGAGGACAACATCTGGACCTCCGCGAACGCGACGGCCGCGTTCCTGCACCAGCAGTCACCCGGCTCGACCGCCTACGTGATTGGCGAGGCCGGCCTGACCACCGCGATCCACTCCGCGGGATACGTGATGACGGAGATCGACCCCGAGTTCGTGGTGCTCGGCGAGGTGCGTTCCTACGACTTCCACGCGTTGACCCACGCGATCCGCCTCATCGAGGGCGGCGCAAAGTTCATCGCGACCAACCCCGACGTGTCGGGCCCCTCCGATGAGGGCACCCTGCCCGCGTGCGGCGCCATCGCGGCGATGATCACGGCGGCGACCGGGCAGAAGCCCTACTTCGTGGGCAAGCCGAACCCCGTCATGATTCGCGCCGGCCTGAACAAGATCGGCGCGCACTCGGAGAGCGCCGCGATGGTCGGCGACCGCATGGACACGGACGTGCGCGCGGGCGTCGAGGCCGGCCTGCGCACCCACCTGGTCCTGTCGGGTTCCACGGCCCGCGAGGACATCAACAATTTCCCGTTCCGCCCCTTCGGCATCCACGAGGGCATCGGCGATCTCATCGAGCTCGTCGAGGCGGCGCACTGACCCACACCGATCCGGAAGGAACACCCATGACCAACGATTCCCACAAGGCGCGCCTGGCTGCCCTCGTCCAGGAACTCTCCGTCATCCACGAAAAGGTGACCCTGGCGTCGGGGCGCGAGTCCGACTTCTACGTCGACATGCGCCGCTCGACCCTGCACCACGAGGCCGCTCCCCTCATCGGCCACGTCATGCTGGATCTCCTGGAGGAGTCCGGTTTCGCGGTGGGCGAGGAGTACGTGGCCGTCGGCGGCCTGACGATGGGCGCGGACCCCGTCGCCACCGCGATGATGCATGCCGCCGCGTCGCGCGGTCTGGACCTGGATGCGTTCGTCGTGCGTAAGGCCGCGAAGGATCACGGCATGAAGCGCCGCATCGAAGGCCCGGACGTCGTGGGCAAGAACGTCGTCGTCCTCGAGGACACGTCCACGACCGGCGGCTCGCCGCTGGAGGCCGCGCTCACCCTGCGCGAGGCCGGTGCGAACGTCGTCGCCGTCGCGGTGATCGTCGACCGCGCGACGGGCGCGAAGGAGCGCATCGAGGCCGAGGGCTTCCCGTACTTCTACGCGCTGGGCTTGGAGGATATCGGCCTGGCGTGATTCGTCGCTCTGATTAACGAGGCCGGGGCCGGGTTCCGCGTGAACCTGGCCCCGGCCTCGTGTTAGTGCGTGCGCCCTTACATGTGGGGGACGGATCGCATGGCGCGCGCGGTCACCCAGCGCGGGGCCAGCTTCATGGCGCCCATGGCGACCTTGTAGGGCATGGTGGGGGTGACTTGAACGCGGCCCGCACGCACGGCGTCGAGGGCCGCTGTGACGACCTGTTCGGGGCTGGCCATGAGCCAGGAGGGGGTCGAACGCATGTCGACGCCCGCGCGCTCGAAGAAGGGGGTGTCGACGGGTCCGGGGCACACAACCGTGGCGGTGATGCCGGAGCCCTTGAGCTCGGCAGCGAGGCCCTCGGTGAAGGCGACGACCCAGGCCTTGTGCGCAGAGTAGGTGCCCGCGCCCGTGCGCGAGGCGACGGAGCCAACGTTGAGGATGGCTCCGCGTCCGCGCGAGCGCATGGAGATGCCGGCGTGGTGGGCCAGGGTCATGACGGCGCGGACCATGACGTTCAGGCCGTTGATTTCGTTCTCGAGGCTGTTGTCCAGGAATTCGGTTCCCAGTCCGAAGCCGGCGTTGTTGACGAGGAGGTCAACCGGCGCTAGGTCGATCTTCTCGCGGTCTGCGGGTCCTCCCACGTCGAGGCGGGCGCCGACGCGCGCGCAGCCGGAGTCGGTGGACAGGTCCGCGACGATCACCTCAGCGCGCACACCGGCAACGTTCGCGAGCGAGTCCGCGAGCGCGCGTAGGGCGTCTTCGCTGCGCGCGACGAGCACCAGGTCGTGGCCCGCCGCGGCCAGTTGCCAACAGAATTCTTCACCAATGCCGGAGGTCGCTCCGGTGACCAGCGCTGTTCCCATGGGGGAAGTCTAGCGCCGCAAGGTGCGCGCAGCACGAAGCCGGGGCGGGAACGCACGTGCGTCCCGCCCCGGCTTGTCGTGTCATCGGGTCCGGATCAGGTATCCGGCTCCACCACCGGCGAGGGCCGCCGGGATGACGAGGAGGACGAGCCAGTAGGGGCTCCATCCGCCTGTGCGGCCGCTCTCGGCGGCCGCGGCGATCGGCACGGCGCCCGCCGCGTCGGCCGTCCCATTCTCGGGGGCGGCCACGCTACCACTCTGCGCCGCCTCGCCGCTGGGCGCTCCACTCTGGGGAGAGGCCGAGGGGCTCGCGGACGGGGTGGCCGCGGGGGCCGCCTTCGGAGCGGTCACGGGTGCCGAGCTGGCCGCGCCGCTCGTCCCGCTTGTCGCTCCGTTGCTGCGGGCAGCCGGAGCGCCGGTCGCGCTACCACCGGTCGCCGCGGGTGCAGTGCGAGTCGCGCCGGACGAGGCCGGGGTGCCTGCGTTGGCCGCGGGTGCTGCGGGCACTCGAACCGGGCCGCCACTGGGCGCGGGAGCCGGGAAGGGACGCGGCATGGGCGCGGGGTCAGCGGTCGGGGCGGGTGCGGGATCGGAACTCGGCGCGGGCGCCGGTGCCGGATCCGCGCTCGGAGCCGGGGCGGGGGCGGGCTCAGAACTCGGTGCGGGGAACGGCGTCGGCATCGGAGTAGGATCGACGCTCGGCGCGGGCGAAGGAGCGGGCTCCTCGGTCGGCGCAGGCGCGGGATCCGTGGTCGGAGCGGGTGCCGGTGCAGGATCCGCAGTGGGCGCGGGGGCGGGCTCAGTCGTGGGCGCAGGAGCAGGCTCCGGGTCCACAGTCGGCGCGGGCGCAGGCGTCGGATCCGGGGTGGGGACCGGTTCCGGCACCGGGGACGGTCCGGGCGACGGCGTCGGAACGGGCTCTTCCTCGACCGGCGCGGGCTGCTCATTGTGGCGTCCGGATCGGACGATCACGGTGAAGGACTGAGGCTCGACGAGGCTGCGCTCGCCGCTGCGCGCGCCCACCTCGATGCGGTAGGTACCGGGCGTGCTGAAGACCCAGTTGCCGTGCATGTGCGTCGCTTCGGTCGTGTGGACGACGCCGTCGCCCTTGGTCGAGTCGAAGTGGACCTTCGCGCCTGCACCGAAGGTGCCGCCCTGGAAGAACGCGACGCGCGCGCCCTCGGGGGCCTGCGCGAGATGCAGGGTCAAGTCAGCGCCCTCGGGCAGCGCCGCATAGTCGATGCCCTCGGTGGACAGGCCTGGCCAGACGATGTCGCTGTTCTGCGTCTCGGGCAGCACGTAGGTGGCGGTGCCCACCGGGCCGAGCACGTCGTAGCTCGGGTCGGACAGGGACGCGGGGCGCACGAAGCGTGCGTTGGGGGCGACCGCGAGGGTCGTGGAGCCGACGGTGCGCAGCACGGAGGTGCGCGCGTTGGTCAGGGAGTCGTCCTTGACGGCCAGGCCGTAGGTGAGGCCGCCCTCGCCGCTCGCCTGGGTGAGGCGTACGTCCAGGTGTCCGCGCGCGATCTCCACGGGGTCGCTCAGCAGGGACGAGGCGGGGGCCGGGGTTGCGTCGTTTCCGCCGTTATCGGGGGCGGGAGTAGGCGCGGGCGTCGGGTTCGGAGCGGGTTCCGGCTCTTCGGGGGCGGCGATGCCGTCACGCATCTTCAGCATGGCGGTGAGGCCAACGTGAGATCCGACGGTGACGTCGGAGGCGTCAGCGACGGTCATGACCGCGTCCGAGAGCGGGTGGGGACGCAGCGTGACCCGCATGTACATGGGGTCGGACTGGCACACGCCGAGGTCCTGCGTCTTTGTGTCCATGCCGCCAGCGCCCAGGGTGCCTTCCATGGAGCACCAGGGGCTGAAATCCCACTTGGATTCGAGGAACTCGATCTTGTAGGTGGCGCGCAGGTTCGGGTCGTTGGCGCGCACCGTGGCGGTGTACTGATCGGTCGAGCCGGGGACGAGGTCGTAGGAGACGTCGACGCGGCGCGAGGAGATCGGCAGGTGGTCGGGGTTCCACACGGGTGCGGGGTCCGGGTTGGAGGGGCCGAGGATCGTGTCGGTACCACCGACGGTGACGGGCTCAGTGTCCTTCTGGGAGTACTGAACGGTCTGGGAGATCCAGCGTGCCGAGGCGGAGTCGCCGGGGATATAGATCGCCTGGACGGCGCCAGCATCGGCTCCAAGCAGCTCGGAGACGGTCGCACGGCCACCTTCAACGGGAACCTCGGTGAGGAAGTAGCCGTTGACGGTGATCCACACGCGTCCCGTATCGGTGGCGACACCCGTATCGAGCGTGATGTCGGTCAGGTGGTTGTCGCCGGGGTGCTCACGCTCGGCGTGATGCGACAGGGTGAGCGTCGGGGTCGCTGCGTTGCCATCGGAACGCTCCGCGCGCGCCGCATTGTAGGCGGACACGATGTCCTTGATGGTGCCCTCGGTGGGGTCCGCACCGCCAACCTGCCAGACCAGAGGGGTGATCGGCGAGGAGTAGATAGCTGTGCCGTCGGCGCTGCGAGCGGTCATCTTGTAGTTCGCGACGTAGCGACCCGGCTGCGTGAAGGTCGTGTACAGGTGGGTGTGGCGCGGGTTGTAGACGCTTCGGTACGCGGTGTCATGACTGGAGAGGAAGCGGTTGACGCTGTCACCATTGTCGATGAACATCTCCATGCGGCCCGGGCCGTCAACACTGATGAGGTCGAGCGTGTAGGTCTCACCCTCGAACTTGTCGGTGTCTCCGATTTCGCCGGCGCCGAGGCCCGCCCAGATGGGCGTGTTACCGGGGCCGGGATTCTGGGGCGCAGCGTTCAGGACGGTACCTTCGGCGCCCAAGAAGGCTAGGTCGGGACGCTTTGCCGGGATGACGAGCTGCGACTTCGCCTCGTCTTTCTCGCCGGTGCCGGTCCACGCCTTGGGGATCCACAGAGCGGTCTTCTCCATCGGCATGTTGATGGTGTTCAGAGAGAAGCTGTTGGTGTCGTCATGCCAGACGGGGATGGGTGCATCAACGTGCTGTCTGGTAACGATCCATTCCTTGTCCTGGTCGGGACCGGCCCACGCGGCGGCGGGCGTCAGCGCCAGGAAGAGGGCGAGCGCAGCTGTGCTGATGCGTCGCAGGTGTGACATTCGAGTGCCTTTTCTAGCTATGTTGTAGGTGAGAATCATTATCACTCTAAATAAGCGCTCACACAACTCACACCGACCAAGCATGTTTCACGCGCGTTTCACGCAGCCACCACTGCCCCCCGCCGATAGGCTCAAGCTCATGAGATTTGCGACCTGGAACGTCAACTCCATCCGCACGCGCGTCGACCGTGTCATCGCCTTTCTTGAGCGCTCAGGCACGGACGTGCTAGCCATGCAGGAAATCAAGTGCCGCCCCGACCAATTCCCCACGGAAGCCTTCGAGCAGGCCGGCTACCACGTCGCCATCCACGGTCTCAACCAGTGGAACGGTGTCGCCGTCGCCTCCCGCCTGCCGATCCTGGACGTGCAGGACCACTTCCCCACCCAGCCCGCCTTCGGTGAGCCTCCGGTGGTCGAGGCGCGCGCGCTCGGCGTCACCATCGACACGACTAAAGCGCTTCCCTCCCAGGATGGGCAGGCCTCGTCGATGACGATCTGGAGCCTGTACGTCCCCAACGGTCGCGAGCTCACGCACGCGCACTACACCTACAAACTGGAGTGGCTCGCCAATCTGGCCGAGCAGGGCCGCGGCTGGCTCGCCGACCCGGGCGCGCTCATCGCGCTGGTCGGCGACTGGAACGTCGCCCCCCTCGACGAGGACGTGTGGGACATGAGCGTCTTCGAGGGCGCCACACACGTCTCGGCTCCCGAGCGCGAGGCCTTCGCTGCCTTTGCCACCGACGGCTGGGTCGAGGTCACGCGAGACCGCGTCACGAACTACACCTACTGGGACTACCAAAAGCTGCGCTTCCCGAAGAACGAGGGCATGCGCATCGATTTCGCCTACTGCTCGCCGGCGCTCGCCACGCGTGTGAGCGGCGCACAGATCGACCGCGACGAGCGTAAGGGCAAGGGCGCGTCCGACCACGTGCCCGTCATCGTCGACGTCGACTGAGAGGCCCGCGAGGCCGGAACTCAGCAGTTGACACAGGTCGAGGCCTGGGCACATGCCCAGGCCTCGTTCCATATCGATTACGCATGCTCGCGCGCGAGGCGCAGCAACTGCGCGTTCAGGGCCGACCAATTGCCGTGATGCCACGGGCCGAAAGGCTCCGCACCCACGAAGGCCGCGCTCGCCCCGAGGTCACGATCGGCCCACACGAAGGAGCCGGACTGCCCAAAGTGCCCGATCGTGCACGGGGAAGCGTCGGGCGCAGTCCAGTGCGGGGACTTCTCGCCGCGAATCTCGAGGCCGAGGCCCCACGGGCAGGGGGCAAAACGCCCATAGCCGGGCACGACGCCAGCAAGCGCAGGAAACTGCGACAGCGCGGCGAGCGCAGCCAGGGGGGCGTTCACCAGCGTCGGGCGCGCGAGCTCGGCACCGAAAAGGCTGACATCGGATGCGCTCGCAATACCCGCATGGGCGGGGCTGCCCGGAATATCCGCGCTCACCATCCCCAGCGGCTCAAAAATCGTCTCGCGCACCCACTGCGCGACGCCGACGCCGGTCGCGGCCTCAATGACCTCGCCAAGGATATCGAATCCCTCATTCGAGTAGATCCTGCGCTTCTCGGGAGCCGCGACGGGGCGGCGCCCCTCGAACGGCAGGCCCGAGGCATGGGCCAGAAGGTGACGAACCGTCGCCCCTTCGGGCCCCGCGGGATCGTCAAGGGACATCAGGCCACGCTCCACCGCGATCAGGACCGACCACGCGGCGATCGGCTTCGTCACCGAGGCGAGCGGAAAGACACGATCAACATCGCCGTACGAATAGACGACGTCGCCCCCGACACGAAGGACGAGGGCGACATCGAAAGACGGCAGCGGGCCGATCACGCGGTGGCCTCCGGGGCCGCACCAACCTCGGCGGCCGCGGTGGTCTTTTCGCTGATCTTACGCAGTGTGCGGGCGTAGACCTCAGCAACCTCCTCGGGCACCGAAGCGCCGAGCTGGAGGACGTAGTGCGCGGGCAGGTGCAGGAGCTGCACGCACACGGCCAGGAAGTCCGCGACGAACTCGCGGGCATCGATCGGCTCATCGCTGTAGCGGGCCGAGACGACCGAGCCGTACCAGTAGCGAATGAGGATCTTCGCCAGGGTGCGAGGCGTCGTGCCGATATCGGCACCCTCCTCGTCGACGAAGGTCTGGATCATCGCAGTGAGGGCTTCCTCCATCTGCTGGGTGCGATACTTGTAGTGCGCGTGTGCAGGGTGCGACTCAGAGGAAGACTCGGCCCACAGGACGCAGTCCAGGGCGATGGCAGCGTCAGCGCCGGGCTTCATGGCGAAGCGCATCTCGCCGACCGCCCAGTCAACGAACGAGCCGGCGGTGATGCCACCCTCGTCGAAGCCGCCTTCCATCTCCTCGTTAATGGTGACGTCGAAGAGGGCGTTCATCTCCTCGTGACGCTGGATCGCACTGCGCAGGATCGCTTCCTTGGAGGGGAAGTGATAGACGACGGCGGGGTGCGAAATACCGACTCGACGGCCAAGGTCGCGCAGAGAGAAGCCGTTATAGCCTCGCTCTGCAATGAGAACCATCGCTGCCGAGAGGATGGATTCACGTGTCGCCTGTCCTACGGAGTAGGCGCCACGGGCCTTCCTCTGGGTTGTCATATCATCTCCTGCTGTTGCGGGCGCCACATACCGTGCGTCCGAAATACACACTGGTAGTCAGTGTACCGCGCAATCTCAGGGTTTATCAACATTCATGACAAGCCCATCAATGGAGTCATTGATGTCAACTGTCACATTCTGACCATCTTGAACGTCTCCACCCAAGAGCAGAACGGCCAGTCGATCACCGATCTCCCGCTGAATCAAGCGACGCAGAGGACGGGCACCGAATGCGGGATCGTACCCCACACGGGCGAGCCAACCACGGGCCGGCTCGGTTACTGTCAAACCGATGCGACGCTCGCGCAGGCGAGACTCCAGCGACGCGACGAGCAAATCGACGATCTCTCCCAGATTTTCGCGGGTAAGAGCGTCAAACATGACCGTCTCATCCAGCCTATTGAGGAACTCCGGACGGAAGGCCGCCGACACGACCGACATGACAGACTCCCGCTTTTCTTCGGGCGTCAAGTCGGGGTCCGCCAGGAACTGCGATCCGAGGTTCGAGGTGAGGATCAGGATGGTGTTGCGGAAGTCGACCGTCCGCCCCTGTCCGTCAGTGAGACGTCCATCATCCAGAACCTGCAAAAGAATGTCGAAAATCTCAGGATCAGCCTTCTCGACCTCGTCCAGCAGAACCACGGAATAGGGACGACGGCGCACCGCCTCGGTCAGCTGACCGCCCTGCTCGTAGCCCACGTACCCCGGAGGGGCACCAACGAGGCGCGCCACCGAGTGCTTTTCGGAGTACTCGGACATGTCGATACGCACCATCGCACGCTCGTCATCGAAGAGGAACTCCGCGAGCGCCTTGGCCAGTTCCGTCTTACCCACGCCCGTCGGGCCGAGGAAAAGGAACGAACCGGTCGGACGGTTCGGGTCGGACAGGCCCGCGCGAGAGCGGCGGACCGCATCGGACACCGCACGCACGGCATCCTTCTGACCGATGAGGCGCTTTCCGAGCTCGTCCTCCATGTGCAGGAGCTTGTCAGTCTCCGTTTGCAGGAGCTTACCCGTCGGAATTCCGGTCCACGCCTCGATCACCTCTGCGATCTCTGCGGGGCCGACCTTCTCGGCGATCATCGGCTCGTCGTCGCTGCGAGCATCCTGTGCCTCCGCCTGAGCTTCGGCCTCGGCGATCTGGCGCTCGACGGCGGGAATCTCACCGTTCTGGAGGCGACCGGCCTCCTCCCAACGTCCCTCGCGGACGGCCAGATCAAGCTGGGTGCGCAGCGAGTCGAGCTGGACGCGCAGGTCACCAACGCGGTTATGGCCGGCCTTCTCGGCCTCCCAGCGAGCAGTCAGAGCGCGCAGGGTCTCCTCGCGGTCGGCGAGGTCGGCGCGCAGCTTGCTCAGGCGCTCCTGGGTGGCCTCATCCAGACCCTCCGGGTCAGATTCGGTCAGGTAGGACTCCTCCATGCGGAGACGGTCCACGCTACGGCGCAGCTCATCAATCTCAACCGGCGAGGAGTCAAGCTCCATGCGCAGGCGGGACGCGGCCTCGTCAATCAGGTCGATGGCCTTGTCGGGCAGCTGTCGGCCCGTAATGTAGCGGTTCGACAGGGTCGCCGCGGCAACGAGGGCACCGTCGGAGATGGTCACCTTGTGGTGGGCCTCGTACTTGGGGGCAATACCGCGCAGGATCGCGACGGTATCCTCGACAGAGGGCTCACCGACGAACACCTGCTGGAAGCGACGCTCGAGCGCGGGGTCCTTTTCGATGTTCTCGCGGTACTCATCGAGGGTCGTCGCACCAACCATGCGCAGCTCACCACGGGCAAGCATGGGCTTGAGCATGTTGCCCGCATCCATCGCACCCTCGGAGCCGCCACCGGCACCGACGACCGTGTGCAGCTCGTCGATAAAGGTGATGATCTGGCCGTCAGAACGGGAGATCTCAGCGAGGACAGCCTTAAGGCGCTCCTCGAACTCACCGCGATACTTCGCACCGGCGACCATCGACGCCACGTCCAGGGAGACGAGGCGCTTGTCTCGCAGGGACTCCGGAACGTCGCCCGCAACAATGCGCTGGGCGAGGCCTTCGACGACTGCCGTCTTACCGACGCCGGGTTCACCAATGAGGACCGGGTTGTTCTTCGTGCGCCGGGACAGGACCTGGATGACGCGACGGATCTCGTTGTCCCGGCCGATGACCGGGTCGAGCTTACCTTCGCGCGCCACCTCGGTCAGGTCGCGGCCGTACTTGGACAGGGCCTCGAAAGACCCTTCGGGGTCAGCCGAGGTGATCGGGTCGGGGCGCAGCTGCGCGAGCGCCTGCGTCAGCGCATCAGCATCGACCCCGGCCTGGGTGAGGATGCGGCCCGCCTCAGTCTGCGACGCGGCCAGCGCAATCAGCAGATGCTCGGTCGAGATGTACTGGTCGCCGCCAGCCTCTGCGCGCTCTCCGGCGTCGCGAACAACCGCGAGCAGAGCATTCGAGGGCTGGGCACTGCCAGTCGATGCACCCTGCGCGCTGGGCAGCGCAACGAGAGCGTTGCGGGTACGCGCACCAATCGCGCGCACATCGGCGCCAACGGCCTCGAGCAGGGAGAGCGCAATACCCTCGCGCTGTTCAATCAGCGCCTCAAGCAGATGAATAGGCTCCACCTGCGGGTTACCAGCTGCACCGGCAGCTTGCAGCGCAGAGGAGACGGCCTCCTGCGCCTTCGTTGTCATTTCACGTGCCATGAAATCACTCCTCCAAAAGTTCTTGTCTAATCGCGTCGATCCCCTCGACGCCTTCTGACAGATACAACGAAGCCGAAGTTGAGTCTATTCCACTCAACTTCAAATTTGCGGAGGATGTGAGTCAGCTCTCTGGAAGCCAGGCGGGACCATCAAAACCGCGCTGATGCCCACCCGTCGGGCCCGGCCCCTCGTCACCGTCAATGCCGTAACGCTCTTCAAGGGCACGGAAGAGCTGCAAGGTCGTCGCGAGTGCGCACATCACCTGCTGCACGAGCTGCGCATCGGTCGCGCCATACTCGTAATCAGCAT
>ERZ773001.512-NODE-512-length-15155-cov-54.9396_pt1 | contig 15155 bp, 11 predicted proteins | sample MGYA00511673_ERZ773001 | MGnify/ENA primary metagenome ERZ773001 (study PRJEB29015, sample SAMEA2738091) | human oral metagenome | biome: human oral; feature: human-associated habitat; material: saliva | place: China | collected 2162 ... | reverse complement strand
GGCGACCTCGCGGCGAGTACCAGGAACGGTCGATGGCAGCGCGCACGACGGGGCGGTTGACGGCGGTCCAGCCCTGCATGTGGCGCAGCGCGGGGCGCACGAACACCTCGAAGCACACCTGGGCGGAGACGGGGTCGCCGGGCAGGCAGACGATGGGGGTGCCGGGCTCGCCGTCCTCGGCGCCGACGGTGCCCACCCCCATGATGTGGCCAGGCCAGGCGGCGACGTTGTCGAAGCGGACGGTGCCGAGGGCACCGAGAACCTCGCGGACAGTGTCGCCACTGCCGTAGGAGATGCCACCGGTCGTCAGAATCAGGTCCGCGCGCACCAGCTGATCCTCGATGGTTTCACGCAGACGGGCGCGCTCATCCGGCACGGCGGAGACGCGGAAGGTCTGTGCGCCGGCATCGGCAACGGCCGTCGACAGGGCGTGTCCGTTCGCGTCGAAGACGGTGCCGGGGCGAGCCTCGCCACCGGGCTCGACGATCTCATCGCCGATCGAAATGATGACGACGCGCGGGCGCGGGTGAACCAGGACGCGGTCGCGGCCCACGCCGGCGAGGAGGGCCATCTGGCGGGCACCGATACGCGTGCCGGAGCGCAGCACCGTGTCACCCTGCGCAACATCCTCCGCGCGGCGGCGAATGTTCTCGCCAATGGCGGGGGCGGTACGCAGGGCGACCTGGGCGATGCCGTGGTCCGTGAACTCGAGGGAGACGACGGCCTCGGCGCCCGAAGGCATGGGCGCGCCGGACGCGATGCGGATCGCGGTGCCGGGCACGAGGGCGGCCGGGTCGACGGCTCCGGCGCGGATCTCCTCGGTGACGGGAAGCGTCACCGGCGACTCCAGGGTGGCTCCCTCACAGTCGCGGATGCGAACAGCGTATCCGTCGCACGCCGACAGGTCGGCGACCGGGAGGTTGAAGGGGGCCTGCACGTCCTCTGCGAGCACGCAGCTGACCGCGTCAGCGAGCTGAACGTCGAGCGGCGGCAGCGCGTGGGCAACGGCCATGCAGTCCTGGTAGAAGTCGGCAACGCTTCGCATAGTTGTTAGTCCTCGAGCTTGGAGCGCAGGAACTCCTTGAGTTCCGCTCCAAGCGCCGGGTCCTCAAGGGCGAGCGTGACGTTAGCTTCGAGGTAGCCGAGTTTGTCCCCGGTATCGAAGCGTCGCTCGTCGATGACTACACCGTACAACCCTCCACCCTCTTCTTCGGGGAGGTCGATCATGCGCGCGTACCCATCTGTGAGCTGATACTCACCGCCGGCGCCCGGTTCGATGTTTTCGAGGGCCGTGAACACGGCCGGGTCGAGCAGGTAGCGGCCGACGACCGCGTACTCGGACTTGACCTCTTCGAGCGGGGGCTTCTCGGTGACGTCGGTGATGCGCATGAGCTGGCCCTCCTCGAGGTCAACACCCTCGGGGATCGGCAGGACCTCGACGGCGGTCGAGGCGTAGGCCGTGGCCTGCTCGGGGGTGACCTTCAGCAGGGCGACGACGGTGCCGCCCAGGGCGCCGCGCACCTGGATCATCTTGCGCAGCAGCTGCGAGCCGGGCTCCATGAGGTCGTCGGGCAGCAGGACGGCGCAGGGGGCGTCGCCCACGTGGGACTTGGCCTGCAGGATCGCGTGGCCGAGGCCGAGGGGGTGCCCCTGGCGCACGGAGTGGACGCGCGCGTACTTCTTGTACTCGTTGACGTACTCGAGAGCCTTTTCCTTGCCGGCCTTCTCCAGGTCGGCCTCGAGGCCGGGTTCGGCGTCAAAGTAGTCTTCGATCGACTGCTTGCCGGCGCGGGTCACGAAGAGGATGTCTTCGATGCCGGCATCCGTGGCCTCGCGCACGATGTACTCGATCGAGGGACGATCGACGACGGGCAACATTTCCTTGGGCACGGACTTCGTGATGGGCAGGAAGCGGGTTCCGCGACCGGCCGAGGGAACGACGGCGTGCACTACGGGCTGGTTTTTATCTGACATACTTCACAGAGTAGCGAAGAAACCGCCCAAAAGGGAGACGATGGCCACAAAAACAACTCTCCGCGCGGAGGTGCGTATCAGGCGCCGCGCCCGGCGCGCCGGCACGCCCGCACTCAAGGCCCCGTCCGTCCCGGAATTCAGCCGCTCCCCCATTCCCGTGCGCGACCGCGCCGAAGCATCAGGAATCGCTCGCCAGATCCGCGCCCTGGCCTCGTCGATGGGTGGAGTCGCCCTGCCCGCACTGTTCGTACCCACCCCCCTCGAACCCGACATGTCCCTCACTCTCGGGCTGTTCGAACGTGCGCTCCTCCCGGTCCTCCTCGACGAGGCCGGGGCACCCCTCGGCGAACCACACTGGGGACTGTGGGAGGCGGGCCGGGCGTTGGTGACGCTGGGGCGTCCTCCCGCTCAGCCGGAGGGCGAGGCGTGGGGCGCGGAGTCGCTCAAAGAGGCGGATCTGATTGTCATTCCTGCGCTCGCCGCATCGGCGGATGGGACCCGTCTCGGCCAGGGCGGAGGCTGGTGCGACCGCGCGCTCATGCACCGCTCCCCCGGCGTCCCGGTCGTCGCGGCGATTTTTGACGACGAGGTACTGGAGGCCGGAATAATTCCTGCGGAGCCTCACGACGTTCCCGTCGACGCGATTGTGACGCCGACACGCACGATCACAACAAGCGTCCGATAGGCCTTTTTGCCATGTTTTTCCTGTTAGCGACAACGCCGACAGTCGTTTGTCACATACCTCTCACAACGGACTTTTTGGCCTAAAATCGCAGCTCGCTGACCGAATTACAAAAAGTGCGACGAACATTACCCCCTAATCACTATCCTTAAGACAAAAGTCCCCACTAGTGTTTGCAACGGTAAACGAGCGCCGACGCGGCGCGCGCTCCCCGGCGGCACAGAGCCGCCACGCCGAGGCACTTCGGCGATCCAGACTTGCCGGCCCGGCCGGCCTCATTCAACACAGGAGAAGCCATGCTCAAGGGATTCAAGGAATTCATCTCTCGCGGTAACGTCGTCGAGCTCGCCGTCGGTGTCATCATCGGTGCCGCCTTCAAGAACATCGTCGACGCCCTGGTCGACGGCATCATCAACCCGCTGATCGCGGCCGTCATCGGCAAGCCCGATTTCTCGGACGCCTTCATCCTCACCCTGAACGGTACCGACGTGAAGTTCGGCCTGCTGATCACCGCCGTCATCAACTTCATCCTCATGGCCTTCGCGATCTACTTCTGCATCGTTGTGCCCATGAACGCCCTCAACGCTCGCCGCAAGAAGGCTGAGGACGAGGCTCCCGAGCCCGAGGTCTCCGACGAGGTCAAGCTCCTCACCGAGATCCGCGACGCCCTCGCCCAGGGCACGCCGCGCCACTGAGCATTTGTTCCCTCCTCGTGAGGGACACGGTGGGGCCGATGCGATTGCATCGGCCCCACCTTTTTGTATATAACGCACGGGAGCGCCGCTCCGGCGCGAAAACTCGCGCCTACGCCTCTACGCCCGCGCCTGCGCGTGCGGCGGCACGTTCTCAAGCAGGCGCGCGTCGTTGGCACCATCCCCGCGGTCGGGGGCGTCGGCCATGGAGCCAGGGCGCGTGTCCTCGGGTCGCACGCGATCCTCCCAGGAAGGCGGCAGACCCTCCTCGATGAGGCGGCGGTCCACGTCGGACACGTAACGGGCGACGCGGCGACGCTTACGCGGCGTCGGCTCACTCATCGGCGGAATCCTCGGGTGCCGCGTCCTCATCCGACGGCTCGCCCGCATCCTGCGAGGCCGCGGGCTTCGTGCGGCGCACGACGTTGCCCAGGACCGCGTCGGACTGGAAACCGCGTCGCGTGATGCCCAGGGCCTCACGCAGCTCTTCGGCGGTCTCCAGGTCGGTGCGCTCGACGCCGTCGGAACGCACCCAGGCGGCCATCTCGTCGAGCTGGTCGTCGGAGTAGGCGGCCAGCGGCAGGCCCTTGGCGATCGCGGGGCGCGGACCACGGTTTTCCTCGGAGGCACGCTCCTTGCGCTTGATGGCCAGCAGCATGCCGGTGGTGTCCTCGTCGGCCTTCTTGCGGCGCTTAGATTCCTCGTCGAGGCCGTCGTCCAGCATCGGCATGCGCGGGGCTGCGGGGGTCTCGGAGCCTTCCTCGGACTCACCCGTGACATCGTCCTGCGGCGTCGCCTCGCGAAGTCGCTCCTCGACGGTCTCGTCGTCAACGCGCTCCGGAACGGCCACGACGGGCTCTTCTTCGGTGGCGCGCAGTTTCTCGAGTGCGTCCAGGACGCTGTCCACGATCGCGGATGCTTCCTTCTCCGGGTCGATGAAGAGCGCCATCGACAGAGCCGTGTACACGGCCCAGCCCTGCTCCTCGAGCCAACGGGGACGAGCGCGGTCGCGCACGCGCTGGCTGGGTTCAGACAGGTACTCTTCGTCATCCGTCAGGACGGCGAGCAGCAGGCGCCCGGGCGAATCGGGGTGTCCGATCGCCAGAGGCACGCGCATGCCTCCGGGGATACCGACGTTGGCGACGACCTCGAGGCCACGCGAGTACAGGTGCTCGGCGAGGTCGACGAGCAGGCGATCCGGCTCACCGGCCAGGACCGGCCACGCGTCCATCCCCTCACCGGCGTGTCCTTCGGCGATCTCAATGAGATCCACGAGCATGCGCGAGCCCTCGTGGCCGAGGCGATCTCGGTCGATCTCTTCACTGTGGAGCGCGCACACGAGCGTGAGGTCCCCGCGCACCGCGCGCAGGATCTCTGCGAGAGTATCCGCGCCGGCCTCGCTGGAGAGGACACCAAAGTCGTGGATGACGCGCCCGTGCGGGGTCTTCGCAAAGCCCACGGACACGATCAGCGACTCGCGTGTCAGGCCGACGGCCTCGTGGGGGCCGACAACCACAAAGGGCTCGGGCGTCGCCGGGTCAAAGAACGAGGCCATACCCGGTTCTTCGGCGCGCACGCTCTCCAGGGCGTCGCGGATCCGCCCGGCGTGGCGGTCGGAGAGGGCGACGACGGCGAGCGAGCGCTCGGGGGACTCCACCGCGTGCTCGATGACGGCGTCGACGACGGCGCGCACCTCGGCGGCCGTCGATTCGATCGCGTGGGCGCCCGGCGCGGGCATGCCCGTCGCTTCGACCCAGCGGGCCGATACCGGCGCATTCGCCGCGGTCCACGGCACGGGAATACCCGCGTGCTCGTAGCCGTAGCGGGCCAGCAGCAGGGCAACCTGGTCGTTGAGGCGACGCGGGCCGGGCTCGACGTGCAGGACCGGCAGGACGTCGGCAAGTTCTCGGGTCGCGCCACCCTCAGACGCAGCGGCCAGATCATCGATGACGATCAGCTGGTGACCTCGCGCGATAATCGGCGCGAGCTCGGCCAGGGACAGACCATCGGCGCCGTCGAGGACGACGACGTCGACGGTGCGTCCCGTGGGTGCCAGGGTGGGGACCATGGAGGGAACCGTCATGAGGACGGGCAGCAGGTGCCGCACGAGCGGGTAGGTGACGAGGAGATCGAGATCGCTGGGCGTCTTCCCGTCGGCCAGGAGCTCGCGCAGCTCCTCGTACTGGCTCGGACGCGCGGCAAGGGCATTCGTACGGATCCGCCGCACGCCCGTAATGGCCTGCGGGACGAGCGACGCCACCTGCTCCTCGTCCAGCTCGCGCCCCTCGCGGGCGAGTTCTTCGAGCGCGGCGGGGTCGACGCCGCCCAGGGCGGGCTGAGAGGCGAGCATGGCGCGCAGCAGCGAGGCCCACCACGCGAGGTCGAGCTCGGTGTCAATGGCGCTGTCGTCAACCTCGCGATCGACGAGGTCCTGGGCCAGTTTGTCGAGGCCGCGGGCGGCGAGGCGTTCGCGCATCGCCAGTCGGGCGGGAACCTCGCGCGCTGCCGAGGTGTCGCCCGCCCATCGCTCGATGAGCGTGGTCAGGCGCTGCAGGTGAGTGCCCACCAGGTCCGATTCCTCGGCGGCGAACACGGGCGCGATCGCGTCGAGGTCGTCGCGGACCGCGTCTGTGAGGGCCGAGATCTCGCCGATTTTTGCCGGGAGGATGGGCCACGAGTCCTCGCCGCACACCGCGCACCACGCGTCGCGGCGCTCCTGGACGCGAATGAGCGCGCGGTGCAGGTCGGGGACGTGCACGCCGGGACGCACGAGGTCCTGGGCCTGCTTGACGAGGCGGTTGCGCTCCGACCGCCCCATCGAAATGTCGTGTTCCTTGCGCCACTGCTTAGGGGCGGTCGCAATGACCATGTCGGCTGCGCTGCGTTCGAACACGCGCGGCTGGAAGACGTCGAGGACGTCCGCAATGCCGTCGAACATGGCGAGCTGACGGTCCCACTGCGCCAGGGTTCCGGCGGGCTTAATGCCCGCCTCTCCGGCGACAGAAGCGATGTGGACGCGCAGTTCGGGCAGGGACTTGGAGAGTCGGTCGACGCGCAGCAGCACGTCGGAAGCCTGCTCGTCGGAGGTCAGAACCGCCTTGCCCCATGCGGACGACGAGGAACCCGAGAGCGTGCCGGAGGCGATGGCCTCGCGCAGGAGTGCTCGGGCGCTCTCACCCTGGTCCACAGCGATGTCATACAGGGTCTCTTCGGAGAGACGAACGCGCGTCGTGGGCGCGTCCTCGCCGCTCGTCAGGTCAGTGAGGGCGCGCAGGGCGTCAGCCGCGCAGACACCGAAGCGGCCGTATGGCTCGTGCAGGGCGACGGCGTAGGACGACAGAGCGGAGCGGACCTGGCGCAGGCGGGCACGCATCGTGTCCACGCTCTCCTGGTCAACGACCGGGGATGTATCGGCCATGGCACTCGACACGCGAGCCGCCAAAGTGCGCCGGGCATCCGAGTAGCCGTCGATGTTCGCCACGACATCGGCCAGCCCGAGGTCGGACAGGCGCGTGTACGCGGCGATCGAGCGCGAGGGCGACGTCGAGACGTGCAGGACGGAACGGCCCGTCGCGGCCGCATCAGCGAGAATCGCCGCGACCACGGAGGCGTCGTCACTGTGGGCCGGAATATCGACGAAGACGCTGCGTCCCTCGGAGGCAGCGTCGACGGCGTCCTGCTGGACGGGGATGAGGTCGCCGACGCCCTTTTCCGCCCACGGGTCACGGTCACAGGGGTTGGGCTCCTGCGCGTCGGCGAGCAGGTCGTTGCGGGCGTCCTGGTCGCCCGCGAGCGCGCGAATGACGGCGGAGTCTTCGAGCGCTGTCGCGTCGTCACGGAGGCTGGCCGCAAGCGCGGCTGCGGGGTGACAGAACAGGCCGATGACGAGCTCGTCGCGAATGTCGAAGCGCGGCAGCGCGGAGCACAGCTCGCGCAGAGCATTCATTGCCTGCGAGGAGGAGAAACCGTGGGTTCCACTAGCCTTAGCCAGCACGGTCTCACCATCCACGTCGACTCCGTGCTCACGCAGGGCGTCGCTGAGTTCGGGGGCTAGGATGGCTCCTCGACCCAGGGCGATAAGGACGTCGTCATCGCGGCGCACGAGGCGCACAGGGCGCAGCAGCGCGGGGACGGTGACCGCGTCGATTCCCGCGCCCCACGAGGCGGTGCCGATCCCCAGGTGGATGGGGCCGGTGCCGTGGGCGCTGGCGCGCTGCTCGGATCGGGCGATGATCGCTCGCGCCCGATCGAGGGCGCGGCCCAGCGCGATGGGCTCGCGGATGAGCAGGCTCAGGCGGACGGGGTGTTCCGTGTAGAGCTGAGCGAGGCCTCCGGGGTGTGCGCCGGACAGGGACAGCGTCGGCAGCGACGTGGAGTCTGCGGCGATCTCCTGGTCGAGGCGTGAGCGCCACGTCTCGCGCGCAGAGCCGACAAGGGTGGTCGGGTGCGTCGACGTGGACGAGGCCTCGGTAGCCTCGGGCTCGGGTGCGGGACGGCGCGAAAAGATACTAGGAACCACGATTTAACCCTACGGCAGCACCGCCCTATTGTGTGACGCGGCGCGCCCGGAGGAGGTCGACGACGGAAATGGTCACAACGGCTCCCACGATGAGGGTCATGCCGACGATGTCGATGCCCGTGTAGGTCGTTCCCATGAACAGAGCGGAAAAGGCGGTGGCGGCAATAGGTTCGAGACTGCCGATGAGGGAGGCTTTGATGGGGCCGATACGGTCCACTCCCCACAGGTAGGCGGTGAAGGCAACGGCGGTGCCGAGGACGACAGTGATGACCATGGCGAGGACGACGTCAGGGGCCCACGTGATGTGGAATCGCCAGACCCGGCCGAAGAGGCCGACGCAGGCTCCGGCGATGAGCAGAGCATAAGCGACGACGACGTCAGCTCCATAGGCCGCGATAAGTCGAGCGGGAAGCAGCGTGTAGGTCGCCAGCGTGAGCGCGGCGACGGCGCCCCAGGCGAGGGCGGTCGGGGTGATGACGAGGGAGTCCAGGGACCCGTGCGTGCACAGCAGGAAGGTGCCGGTCACGGCGAGGACAATGGCGATCACCTCAGAAGCCCGCGGCCATCGCCTATGCGTCAGGCACACCCAGACGACGATGAGGATGAGGCCCAGGTACTCAAGGACGGTTCCCGTCCCCGCGTTCGACGCCCTGATCACTCCCATGTAGGTGATCTGGCAGGCCGCCAAGCCGAAAAGCGCGTAGACCACGAGGCTTTGCCAGTTGCGTGGATTCGACACCAGTTCCCGATGGCGAGCGGACACCCCGCGCGAGCGAGCGAGAACGTAGGCGAGGGTCAGGATCCCCGAGACGAACATGCGGAAAAAGCTAATGAGAGTGAGCTCAATGCCGTGATGTTCCATGAGGTAGTCGGCGGAGACACCGGAGGCGCCCCAACACAGCGCGGCCACGACGGTCACGAGATACCCAAGAGCGTTGCGCATGGTGTCCTTCAACTGTGCCCCCGAGACGATTCGAACGTCCGACACCCGCTTTAGGAGAGCGGTGCTCTATCCCCTGAGCTACGAGGGCGTGACACATTGTCCGGGCCAACTCTAGCAAAGTGTGCGCCGCCGCGTCGCGTGACCGAGCCCTCGCGCGCTCGATGTCACCGGCTAGGCACGTGCGCAAACGAAGCCGGGGCGCCCACTGGACACCCCGGCCTCGCCAGTGGCACCTTAGCGGCGTTCCCACTCCGTGTGGACGGCGGTCGCTCCCTCGCCCAGGTGAGCGGAGGGCACGACCATGACGGGGCAGGTGGAGTGGTGGAGCACGGTCTGCGAGGTTGATCCGAGGAGGACCCCGGCCAGGCCGCCGCGCCCGCGCGTGCCGACGACGACCAGGTCGACGGCGGTGGAGAACTCGATGAGCAGCGACGCCGCGGAGCCGTCGAGGGCGTGGCGCGAGACGTGCAGGTCGTCGCCGTCCAGGGCGGCGTCGATGGCGGCGTCCATGCCTGCGCGGACCTGGGCGAGCAGCGCCGAGTGATCGACGCCCGTCGGGGTCCACGCCATGACGGAGGGGCCAGCGGCGATCGGCACGGCCGAGACGGCGGTGACGCGAGCGTTCCACAGGCGGGCCTCGTCGATCGCGTGCTTGAGGGCGCACGAGGGCTGGTCGGTGCCGTCGATGCCAACGACGATGCGATCAACGGGGGTGAACTTCTTGCCCGAGGTGTGGCGCGGAACCACGACGACGGGGCACTTGGCGTGCGCGGGCAGGGCCGAGGAGACGGTGCCAAGGAGACGATCGGCGAAACCCCCGCCGCCGCGCGAGCCGACGACGATCATGTCAACCTCGGCGGAGAAGTCGATGAGGACGCCCGCGGGGTCGCCCGGCTCCGTCGAACCGGACACGTGCGCGGCACCGCGTTCGCGAGCCAGCGCCTTGGCTTCCTCGACGACCTGTTCGGCACCGGCCTTGAGGGCTTCGTCGTCGAGAACGGCGTACCCGCCGTCGAGGGCGGCGGCAGAGTAGGAGGCCAGCGCATAGGTGCACAGGCAATGGATGCGCGCTCCGGTGCGCGCGCCGCGATCAGCGGCCCATGTGACGGCGGCAAGGCTCTCCTTCGAGCCATCGACACCGACCAGAATGACTTCGGTAGAACTCATCATGTCCTCCTCGTGGTGGCAGTCACTTATATTGTGCCGTATTTTGACGATGCGCGAAAGCCCAAGAGGTCGAACACAAGACAATCGCCGCAGCCCGAGGGCTGCGGCGATTGTGAAGAGTTAGCGCGGATCAGTAGCGCACGTAGGTGGCGCCACCGCGCACCGGCGAGATCTGAGACAGGCGGCCGGGGACCGTCGCCTCGACCATCTGGCCGTTGCCGATGTAGATGGCGACGTGGCCGGGGTAGGACACGATGTCGCCGGGCTGCGGGTCGGACACGATGGTGCCGCCAGCGGTCTGAGCGGACGAGGAGTGCGGCAGGTTGATGCCGGCAGCCGCGTACGCGTACTTGACCAGGCCGGAGCAGTCGAGGCCACCGAGGGACTCGCCACCGTAGACGTAGGGGATGCCGGTCAGGCCGAGGGCGACGGACACGATGTCGCCGCCAGCTGCGTTCAGGCTGGCCTGACGAGCGGAGGTGTCGTTCGAGGTGGCGTCGCCGCGGGACTCCGAACGGGAAGCAGCGGAGTCGGACTGGCCAGCCGCAGCGGTGGTGGCCGGAGCCGGGGTGGGCGCAGGGGCCTCGGCGGTGACGGACGCGGTGGCATCCTCTTCGGCGGTCCAGGCGATGTCCGGAACCTCAACCGTGGTGACGTCATCGACGGCAACGGTCGTGGTGTTCAGATCCGCGCTCTGCGGCTCAGACTGGGGGGTCGCCGGGGCGGCGTTCGCAACGCCGGCGGCAATCGCGGTCAGCGCAACACCGGCTGCCGACGCGAAGGCGATCGGACGAGCTGCGGCGGAGGCATTGATGCCCTCGACCATGGTGTCGGTCAGCGGGCGACGTGCCAGGCGGTGACGCGGAGCAGGCTTAATAGTCTTCACTCATGTTCTCCCTGTTTCCCTGCGAGGTTAGCTGTCGGGTTCGGACGGGAGGTCCGGCTCGGCGTGCGAGCTTCACCCCAAGGCTTCGAAGAGCCACGGTTGGGTTCCCCGCGTGAGACGATTTTTCCGCTCCATCCGTCGTCTCACTTCGGGTTCCGAATGGGCGGTTGGTCTGATGACCGATATGAACTATACCTTGGCCGACCGGTCAATGTCACGTTCTGGTAACAGTGACCCTCCTCATCGTTATCATTCCGTGACATTTGCGCCCAGGGATCCCAGGAAAAACCCGCCTCTCACACGCGTTTCGCGATTCTAGACACACCCCGCAAACGACAAAAGCCGGGGCTTGTCGCCCCGGCCTCGTCTTTTCTCAGCGCTCACTCACCCCGCACGAAAAGATGCGCGGCGAGGGCCATCGGGATCGTCAGGTACCCACGGACCTCACCAGCCTCGTCGAGGGAGGCCACGCGCACGACGTCACCGTGCGCCGAGAGGCCCACGCGAGCGCCCGGACGCAGGCCCAGCTCATCGAAGGAGGCCAGCAGTTCCGTGTCCGCCTGAATCGGCTCGCCGATACGCGCCAGCGTGAGGGCGCCCGCCTCGAGCGAACGCACCGCGAGCTCGGCGGAATGAGTACCTTGCAGCTGCTCACAACCGGGCATGGGGTTGCCGTAAGGATCCACGCAGGTGTTGCTGAGCAGCTCCTCCAGGCGCGCCTCGACGGCGTCGCTCATCACATGTTCCCAGCGGCAGGCCTCGTCGTGCACCTGCGCCCAGTCCATGCCGATCACATCGAGGAGGAGGCGCTCCGCCAGGCGATGCTTACGCAGCACCTCGGTCGCATGCGCCCGGCCCGTCTCGGTCAGCTCGAGGCGGCGATCACCCATGACGTGCAGCAGCCCATCGCGCTCCATGCGCGCGACCGTCTGCGAGACCGTCGGACCGGAATGCCCCAGGCGGTCGACGATGCGCGCACGCAGGGGGGTAACCCCGTCTTCCTCGAGCTCGAGGATGGTCTTGAGGTACATCTCGGTGGTGTCGATCAGGTCTGCCACGTCGGCCTCCTTCATCAGGCAGGTATTAAACACAGAATAGGGTCACCTTCCTTCTGACATGCGCAACGACGCGTTACTGCGGAAAAACGGGCGCGTCTGCGTGTTCGCTCTCACGATAATTCGATTAATGAACGTGATGGAAATACCCAGCTTGAGGAGACTAGGCTGTTGCCATGGTGGCTTTCCCCGACATCCCCCAGGCCCTCCTTCCCTCAGATGGACGCTTCGGCTGCGGCCCCTCCAAGGTGCGCGCCGCGCAGATCGAGGCGCTGTCCTCTCCGCTCCTCATGGGCACCTCCCACCGCGCTGCCCCCGTTCGAGGCGTGGTCGCCTCGCTGAAGGACGGACTGCGCTCCCTTCTATCGGTCCCCGACGACTACGAGGTCGTCCTGGGCAACGGCGGCGCCTCCGCATTCTGGGACGTGGCCTGCGCGTGCCTCATCTCCTCGCGCGCGGTCTTCGGTTCCTGGGGTGCGTTCGGCGCAAAGTTCGCCTCCGAAGCGGCACACGCCCCGCACCTGACAACCCCTCTCATTGACGAGGCCACCCATGGTTCTCTCGTCGTCGTGTCCCCGCGCGGAACATCAGAAGGCATCGACGTCTACGCCTACCCACACAACGAGACATCCACCGGCGTCACCTCGCCCGTCTACCGAGTCGAGGCACCCGGCGCGCTCACTCTCGTGGACGGCACGTCGATCGCGGGGGCCGCACCCGTCGACCTGACCCAGGTCGACGCCTACTACTTCTCCCTCCAGAAGGCCCTCGGGTCGGACGGAGGCCTGTGGGTCGCAATCCTCTCCCCCGCGGCCATCGAGCGCGCGCGTCGCGTCGAGGAAAGCGCCGACGGGCGATGGGTCCCGCAGTTCCTGTCCCTGTCCACCGCGGTCGACAACTCGCGCAAGGACCAGACGCTCAACACTCCCGCACTCGCGACGATCGTTATGGCGGAGCGCCAGGTGCGCTGGCTCCTTGAGCGCGGCGGCATGGATGAGGTGAGCGCCCACTGCGCCCAGGCCTCGTCCCTCATCTACGACTGGGCCGAGGCTAACCTGGCGGCGCGCCCCTTCGTCGAGAATCCGACCTGGCGTTCCCCCGTGACCGCCACGATCGAGATCGACAAGGCCGCGAACGCCTCCGAGCTGGCGGCGCACCTACGCGCGCGCGGCATTGTCGACATCGGCGCCTACCGAGGCGTGGGAGCCAACCAGCTGCGCATTGGCACGTGGCCGAGCGTTGAGATCGAGGACGTGGAGGCGCTCCTCGGCTGCATCGACTACTGCCTGGAGCGCGTGCTCTAGTTCCTCGGCGGGGAGATCAGAGCGTGTCGACCGAGCGGCGCGGCGCATCCACGGAGGAATCCGCCTCGATGCCCACCCACGGGAACGAGGGGCGGCGCACGACGCGTCCCTTCCAGTGGATCATCGCCCACGCCCCGCAGATGAGCGCAATGCCGAGGGAAGCGATGCCGCCGACCAGGATCGACCAGCGCGCGCCGAACGTCGTGCCCACCCATCCGATGAGCGGCGAGCCGATCGGCGTGGCGCCCAGGAACACCAGAGAGTAGAGGGCCATGACGCGCCCGCGCTTATCCGGATCGGTGCGCGTCTGAACGAGGGCGCTCGCGCTCGTGTTCATCGTCAGCATGCCGAAACCCGTGGGGATTGACAGGAGCGCGAACCACCAGTAGGAGGGCGACAGGGCCAGGAGGATCTCGGCGGTCCCGTAAAAGGCGGCGCCCAGAAGGATGATGCGCAGGCGGGGAGCACGGCGCGCGGCTCCCGTGGAGCCCAGGATCGAGCCGACCGCCATGAACGTGGAGAGGATGCCGAAGGAGCCGGCGGCCTTGCCGAAAACGGTCGTCGCCATGAGGGCGCTCGTCATCTGGAAGTTCATGCCCAGGGCGCTCACGACGAAGATCAGCGCGAGGATGATGCGAATGTCGGTACGGCTATGCACGTAGACGACGGACTCGCGCAGCTGCCCCGGAGCGCGCGGCACGAGGGTGCGCGGATAGAGCTGGTCGCCGCGCATGAGAGCCAGCGCGATGACGGGAGCCATAAACATGACCGCGTCGATGAGGAACACCGGGCCAATCCCCCACCAGTCGATAAAGAAGCCCGCGGAGGCCGGGCCGATCAGGCGCGCGGTGTGAAAGGCGGTGGCGTTCAGGGCGACGGCGTTCGCCATCTTCTCTTGGGGCACGAGCTCGCCCACAAATGCCTGGCGCGCCGGGGTATCAACGGCGGAGATCGTGCCAGAGATGAACGCCAGGATGTATTGGTGCCAGAGCTCGCCCGTCCCCGTCAGGACGACGATGCCGATGATGAGGGACACGAGGCCGACGCCAAGCTGCGTGCACTGCAGGAGTCGGCGCCCCGGGATGCGGTCCGCGATGACCCCCGCCCACGCGGAGAACAGGATGATGGGGAGGAATTGGAGAGCCGTGACGAGGCCGACCTGGGAGGCATCGTGGTCCGTCAGGACCGTCAGGACGTACCAATCCTGTGCCACGCGCTGGAGCCACACGCCTGTCGACGCAATGAGGGAGGCGACGAACCAATACCGGTAGTTCACGTAGCGCATGGATGCAAACGTTGCCGACACGCCGTTCCTCCCTCTCTCGCTCCACACACCGAACGAGGCCGGGGCGGCGCCGACCGGCCCTCATCGGTGCTCCTTCCCAGGATACGACCGCCCCGCCGGAGGAAGGCTCCGGCGGGGCGGGAAGGGCGTGAAGCGTGACGAATCAGCCGACGCCGAGGAGGCGCTGGATCGGGCCCATCAGGAAGTAGATGACGAACAGGCCGGACACCAGCCACATGAGCGGGTGGACCTTGGCGGCCTTGCCCTTGATGAGCTGGATGACCGCGTAGGTCACGAAGCCCACGCCGATGCCGACGGACACGGAGTAACCGAAGGGCATGAAGGCGATCGTCATGAAGGCGGGGATCGCAACTTCCGGGGAATCCCAGTCGATGCCGGTCACCTGGGTCATCATGAGGAAGCCGACGAACACGAGGGCCGTGGAGGCGGCCTCGGTCGGGACCAGCTCGACGAGGGGCGCCAGGAAGGTCGACAGCAGGAACAGGATGCCGGTGACCACGGAGGCCAGGCCGGTGCGAGCACCCTCGGCGACACCCGAAGCGGACTCGACGTAGGAGGTGTTCGAGGAGACACCGCCGACGCCGCCGGCCACCGCGGCCAGCGAGTCGACGATCAGGATCTGGCGGG
>ERZ773001.511-NODE-511-length-15221-cov-3.87386_pt1 | contig 15221 bp, 34 predicted proteins | sample MGYA00511673_ERZ773001 | MGnify/ENA primary metagenome ERZ773001 (study PRJEB29015, sample SAMEA2738091) | human oral metagenome | biome: human oral; feature: human-associated habitat; material: saliva | place: China | collected 2162 ... | reverse complement strand
ATACTAAAAATGATATAAATACCAAATGTATGAGATATCTAGGTTTTGGGTTCTTCGCTGGTTTCATTTTTTTATCCACCTCTGTGATATTTGCGTTTTGACGTATCGCGTTCAACCTCGAATGGTTTTTGGGTATTGATGTCACGCTTAACCTTTGCACGATGAGCGGTATCAACTACCGCATCAATTTGAGGTTTGACGTTTTTCTGATATTGCTTATCAGTTTCATGTGCAAGGGCTGATACCAAATCCTTGCCGGCCTTGATAAAGTTTTGACTAGCTGTTTTTAATTCCATGGGATTATCCTTTCTGGCGCTCAATAGTTGTTAACAATTTCTGACGAATTTGTTCTTGGGCTTGACTAATACGAAGACTAGCTTCTTCACGACGTTTTCGTCCGACGGTTTGTGCCTCATTGATGTCATCTAGTGTTTTAAGGACATTGTTTGTGGCATATTCGATGGTATCGGCAGTGACGCCCGTACTCTCCGAATGATTGATGACAGCTCCAACAGTTTCACGCGCCTTGTCACTAGCCTTACGAATGGCTTCGTTGATACCATCACTTGTCTTTTTATCAACCTCGTAGGCGTCCAGGGTCGTTTGCCCTGCAATAGCCGCGGCCATGGTAATGCGCCATGCTGGAATCATATTGTTGATGGTACGGTTGGTACGTTGAATGAGGGCGTAGTTGGCATAGTTCATATTAGTTAACTGAACTGCCAATGCCATTGATAGAGCCATTTGAGCCTCGAGGTCGGACACTTGAAGAGCGAATAAGTTAGTCGCCTGTTTGAGGGTGTTTAATTTATCAGCCTCTTCTTGTTGACCTTTAGCCGCTAACGCCTCCAATTCAGGAATATCCTTGTCATAAGCCTCTTGTAGTTTTTGTTTACCGGCTGTGACATAAACCTTGAGTCGTTGATAGTTCTCCTTGTTAGCCTTAATCATGTCTTCCATGTTGAGACTAGTCTCGTTAAGAACTAGAATATTTCGCTCGAGTACGGCTTTGACGCGATTGATATTATCCTGAACCGTTTCGTATCGAATTTGTAGCGATTTAGCCTTGTCCCCCATTGAACGGAGAAAACCAAAGAATCCACTGGTATCAGTTTCTGACCCAACTGCGATTTCATTGGTTAATTTCAGAAGCAAGGCTCCCGTGTCACCGGCGTCCTTAGAACGAACATTACTGAGACTCTTTTCAGTTAGTTTGTCAAGGGTCTTGGCGTCTTCGAGTCCATAGGTTGTAATCATTTTTCCGTCTGATAAATCAATAGCTTCATAAACTTGTGCAATGGCTTCTTGTTGTTCTGGTGTGAGTGTAATTTGTAGGGTTTCTTCAGTCACCCCTTGTAGCATGGCATCTTCTTTTGCCTTTTGCTCTTCGATTTTAGCAATATCATCCTGGGTCAATCCAGGCGTTGCTACTAGTTTGTTTCCAACTTGGAATCCTTCCATTAGGTTTCCTACCTTTCCCACTCCCTGTGAGTGTTTGTGTTTGAATTAATTATATCACCGCTAAGGGCGAAAAGCAATAGTATTATGTCGTCCAACTAGACGATGTCATAACCATCCCCCGTCAACTCGTATCGATGCTTGTCGAGGTGTTGACCGAGGAGTCCAAACTTGTCGTGCCCGACCTCATCGTAGTATGCGTATATTTTATCCCACTTGACATCTTTGGCCTGTAGCAGGTAATTAAAAACCGTAGTGAGACCTCTATATTTAAAGGCGACGGGGGTTGACATTTCTAGTAAAAACCAACGGTCACTTCGATGATAGAAATCATCCAAGTTATTTTCATAAACCTTAAAAATATCATCGCCAAAATAATGGTAACGTCGCATAGCCCTTTCAAGGTAAGGTCGACTCGTTTGAATGCCGTAATTATCTAAACGGTTTTGCAATTCATGCATCGTTATCATACTATTACCACCCTAGACTATGTCGTAGGTCGTGTTCAATAATTGTTCGCGATATTTTTCCACGGTTTGGATAAATTTCGAGTCCCTATAACACGGGTGTTCTTCGCAAATTGTATCAACATATTCGTAAACGGCTTCCCAATCAATACTATCTAGATTACCAGTATCGACAAACTCTTTGAAGTATTCATGTGATTCTTTCGCTGATATAAATTCTCTGGCCAACTCAGGTATTAGTTGTTCAACCAAAAACCAATCATCGGTTCTATCATATAAATGCGTCAGATTTTCGTCGTAGATATCGATAGAATTTGGGAATAGTCCAACTCGAAATAAAAGAAGTTCACGGTCTTCACCAGAGTCTGGATAACCACGACCCATAAGGGCTCGTAATTCTTGTTCTGTCATTTTTATCCTTTCTAAAAAATATCGAAATCATCGTCAGTTGGCTGTTCAGTTGATGTCGCTCGATATTCATCTATTAGTTGCTGTAAGATATATTCCAAAATCTCCGTGCGCAAAGGGGTAGCGTTTCGTCTACGAGGACCCAACCCATAGATACTGCTATGATTACCACCCCCAATATTATACAACTCATCTAACATCAATCTCGGTTTGCGCCTTGGGTGGGCGATGAAATATTCGCAAGGTGACACATCCGTGCTATTTGTACTGTCTTCGTGCATATCCAATCCTTTCTAAACAATGTCGTAGGGGGTATTGAGTAATTTCTCACGATATTCGTCCAACAAATCCTTAATGGACTTGGATTCTGACCCGTCATCACTTTCAAATAGTGGGCAATGTAAATCATAAATATGGACTGATTCACTGTCTTTTAAGGCGTTATCAAAATAGTCATAAAATGACCTCCAATTAATAGGTAATTCGTGACCATTGTCAAGATATGACTTAATATGTGACAAATTCTTGTTTAGAGCAGCTTTTCGCACTCCTGAAATATAGATGATAAACACAATATCATCCCAAAAACAACTGTAATTGCGACTCGCTAAGGGGATAATATCTGACAATTTTCGATAACGTGGGTCTTCTAGATATTGATGGCGCATCTGAATTCGATGTTCAAGCTCGTCTTCGTAACTTCTAGTCAAAATATCATCACCTTTCTAAATGATATCATATGTGGTCGATAAAAGTTTGTCACGATATCGATTAAGTATGTCCGCTATTGGTTCCTTATTAGATGGCTCATCTACATAAAAATATTTAGGTGCAGTCAAGTCGCTATGGAAATAATTATCAGGGTCATTGAAGCGCTCATCAAAATATGCATAGAGATTGCCCCAATTGATGGGTAGGTCGTGGCCATTTTCTAATAACTCATATAGGTCTTTACGGGATACCCCATCCTGGGTATTATTTGCTATATACTCAATGAATAAAACATCATCTCGCCACGAATCGTAACCATAATCGGGGACGATGTCTGACCACCTGCGGTAATCAGGGTCTTCAAAATAACGTTTCCTGAGCGCACAACGATGGGCTATCTCCTCACTAGATGTTCTCATACTTTTTCCTTTCTAAATGATGTCATAGTCGATTGTATCTTCGGATTGGTATCGGCTGAAAATCATCTCCATACTTCGTCCATATGCTCTGAGCATATCCACCATGTCCTCGGGTTTCAATCCGATACCCCTTCCGTGACGCGATTCTGCAATAATATGTACTACGGGTGATATGGGTCGACCGATATTGTAATACTCATCTATCATGTAGCGAGGTCGCTGTTGATTTTCTGGTTGCATTTACAATCCTTTCTAAATAATGTCATAACTCGAATTGAGCAACCCCTCACGATATTTTTCAACAGTTTTGAAAAATTTAGAGTCTCGATAGAGTGATTCATCGTCGCAAACTCTATCAACGTAAGCGTAAAAGATTGGCCAATCAATTTTTGATAGGTCACCAGATTCCATGAAATCCTCAAAATACTCATATGATTCTTTCTCTGATATCATTTCATTAGCCAATTTCGGAATACATTGCTCAATTAAAAACCAATCCTCGGCTCGGTCGCATATCCAATTAAGATGGTTATTATAGATATCAATCGAATTGGGGAACATTGAAACGCGTAATAAAAGAATTTCCCTATCATCATCCTCTCGCGGGTAATCGTACCCCATAAGGTCGCGTAATTCTTGTTCTAGCATACGAATCCTTTCTAAATCATATCATACGGCGGTGGTAATAATTTTTCTCGATATTCATCTAATAGGTCTTTGAGTTTTATTGAATTTCCAATTGTTCCGGTACCGCAACACCCAAATCTCAATTCGCCTTGAAACGGGTTTTCGGGGTCATTGAATCGCTCATCGAAATAGTCGTAAAAGGAAATCCAGTCAATCGGTAAAGTGTGACCGATATTTAATAAATCGATAACGGTCTTGGAATCACCATATTCTACACGACCATTTGCGATGTAATAAGAGAATAAAATGTCGTCTCGAAATTCACTATAATCGTTTTCGTCACTATCCTCGTCATCCCAACATTTATCAATGATATCAGACCATTTTCGATATTTTGGATTTTCAAAATATTTATAACGTTGTTCTCTGCGACGGATAAATTCTTCATCCCATGTTCGCATATCTACATATCCACCTTTCTAAATAATATCGTAATTGAGAGTGACTAGTTCGTTTCTATGTTTATCCAACCATGAACTGAGCGTGGGTTGAAATTCACCATGTCCCACATGGTCGTAATACCCATATGCTGAATCCCACAAATCAGTATCAGGATTTTTCAGCAGACCTTCGAGCGAACGCTTTATGGAAGCGCTATGTAAGGCTATATTTGGGTTCACCATTTCGAGTAAAAACCATGTGTGTGCGCGTGAATAACAATTTGACAAATCGTGTCTGTAAATGTGGAGCATTCGTTCTCCGAAATATTGATATCTAAGAATTGTGGTTCGGAATTGTTCGTTGTCATCTAACGAACTAAATCTATAGCAATTTCCTTGGACAAACGTGCGCCTCAAATATTGTTTGAGTTCATCAATTTCCATATGTCACCACTTTCTAAATCATGTCATAATCGCCTATGAGCTCACTTCTGAATTCATTTAAAAGCGTTCTAATCGATTGACCATTGACAACATCTCCGGGATTATGGAGGCCGTGGAACCATTCTTCCCACAAGCGATTCTTGTCGTCATGATAACGCTCGTCAAAATAATCGTAGACAGACTTCCAGTTAATGGGCAACTGTTTGCCATTTGTTAATAATTCGCGCATACGTGATAGGTCTATATAACTATCACAATCACCCAATAAATAAGCAGCGAGAAAACCCTTCTCGGACCAACTGCCATAGATAGAAGGTGTGTAGACCACGTCCGACCACTTACGATAATTCGGGTCTTCAAAATAAGTTTCACGTTGTTGTTTTCGAAGTTTTATTTCTTCATCAATTGTTTTCATACATACCTACCTTCCTAAACTATATCGTATGGATTTTCCAGTAAGAATTCTCGATAATGATTTAAAGGAACTAAGAAATTAGTTCTTGTTTTAAATGATATCATATTGCAATTGTAGTAATCGTTCACGATTCGTATTCAATAAGGTCTTCATATAGCCTTCTTCTAGACATATATCAACAAATTCATAGACTACCACCCAATCGATATCTTGAGCCTTACGACCTTGAATGATATTCTCAATATGTGCCCTTGCTGATGCCTTAGCATATGGGTTGGTCACCAAACTCGGGTTCAGTTGTTCAACTAAAAACCACTCATTGCTTCTGTAGCATATGCGCTCAGGGTTTCTTGCGTAGACTTTAATAGCACCGGGAAAGATTCTCAATCGCTCAACCAACCGGGCTTCTAGACCCTCAGAAATAGGATATTCATCACCCAGCAATTCTTTTAGTTCTTGTTTGGTCATGGCGTCACCCTTCTAAACAATGTCGTATAGCGCACTCAACAATTGGTATCGGTATTTATTAACAACATGAGCCAATTCACTATGAGGGTCAATATGGTCAATAAAGGCATATACCGATTCCCAGTTGATGTCTTTTGAACCAAATAAAACAGTACCGCCAGAATTAAAAATGAGATAATGGTTGATGAAATCATCAATTTTTCGAATGGGTTTGACACCAGCTGGCGAATCATTAGCCGTCTCTGGCATTAATTGTTCCAATAAGAACCATTCGTTAGACCGGGTGTAAATGTTTGATAAATGGTCACGATACACATCAAGACATTTTGGAAAAAGGTTTACCCGAAACAATAGTGTCTTTTCATATTCTGGGTGCTCGGGATAGTGTCGACCCATCAAGTATTTCAGCTCTTGTTTGGTCATGATGCCACCTTTCTACTATTCTTTAGTCATCATCTTATCTAACTTATCATCAGAAATTTTGATGAGATTTCTCGGGTGACTAGTATCTTCGAGGTAATAGGTTCCGTCTTTATGGTTGACAATATTATAAGTTGAATTCGCAATCCAATCAGACTTGCTGTTCACAAGAATTGATATGTCTGTCTTTGTGATGACGTACGTATTAGGATTTGTCATCACATGCTCACTAATGAATACAATCGCAATAAGGAGCCCAAAGAATGAAATCATCGATGCTGTTGCAGTATGCAGACTAATTTGACCTAACTTTGAATTGCGGTTAAGAGCGGAGACAAAGAAACTAAACATTGAAACAACGATAATGGCGATTAGTGTTACTAGTAAAATACTCGCCCATAGTGGTGATGAGGGTTGTATTAGTTCGTTCATATTTGTACCTTTCTACTATTGTTGGTTTGTAATTTTCTCAAATTCATTATCTGAGAGTTTAATGATAGTACCCCGGCGCCCATCATCCTCCAAATAATAAACCCCGTCTTTGTGACCGATGATATCGTAGGTTGTATCATCAACCCAATCAGAATGGCTGTTCACACGAATAGTGGTATTTGTTTTAGTGATGGTGTATGATTTTTCGTCAACAATAATACGACTGGCAATAGATGCAGAAACTGCAATCACCATTGATAGTATTAAAGAAATAATTAATACTGCGTTCGCAGATATTCCTAATGTTTCTTTGTCTGTAATAGCTGCAAATATTAATGTAATAAAAGACGCGACAATCATAACCGTGATGATGATAAGCGGTATGTTGATATAATTTGGCAATGTGTAAACAATAAGTTTGTCCATGGTCTTCCTTTCAAATGAATTAAAAAATAAACCAGTAAATTAAAAAAAGACCTGTTTCCAGGTCGTAAAATTAGATGATATCATAGTCATTGGTGACGTCATGATAATCACTTAATGATTTCATCCCATGCACACCCCCTATAGCAGGTACACGCCCGATAGTGGTCACAACTGGATTCCCGTGCACACCAACGTTACGCAATAATTCGGGGTAAAGGGATGAAACGTCCACGCCATCCTGACCATGTGGGTGTATGGGTGGTGTTTTGAAGAAATCATCAGCGAAAATGTTGAACTGAGGATAATATGCAAAAATATTTTTGTCCATATTAGTTGCCTTTCAAAAAAATAAACCAGTAAAGTTAAAAAAGACCTGTTTCCAGGTCGTAAAATTAGATGATATCATAATCATCTACCTTACCCTTATGTGGTGTAATTGCTTGCTCAAAAGGTGGGAAACTATGTAATCGAATATCGTCTAACATAGCGCGGTGATTTTCTAATTCACCTCGAACAGCTGACAATTTCCTTTCCACGTCCCCATGCCGAGCTTTAATAGTATCAAACCAGTCCGATACGCCGGGTAATTCAATAGTAATATTGGTCATTTGGTTGCCTATTTCTTCTTCTTGTATCTATCCAACCAATCATGTCTATGGGCGACAAGTCCATACAGATACATAATAGCGGATATGAATAGTAAAATAGTGCTAATGATTGACCAAATTAATTGATGACGGTCATACATGAGCCACATGAAAAAAAGGCCTAATAGGAAAATACCTAAATTGATTAATTCACGTTTTGTTAACATGTTACCACATCCTTTCTACCGGTTTTTTATTGTTGTTTTTGAATTGTCAATTGTGAGCTCATTGTCTGATAATTTGATGACAGATTGAGGGTTTTCGGTATTCTCTAAATAGTAAAAACCGTTTTTGTGAGTGACAATGGTATATGTGGAATTCAAAATCCAATCCGATTGACTATTCACAATGATAGTGTCATCCGTCTTCGTAATTGAATAGGGTTCAGTATGATGTATAAAAAATGAAGTGACAAATAAAATAATAGAGAATGCCACCGTAACAACTAAGGTTGTATTCAACGTCGTATTAGCTATAGAATTAATTTTTTCGTCATCAATAATAGCTGTGTACACAAATATAGCAAAAGAGATAACAATCACAACCGCAAACATAATCAATACAGTATTGGCCCAATTGGGTATGGTATTCATGACAATTTTATCCATAGATACGTCCTTTCTAAAGTGTGTAACAATAGGTCTTTTTAGATAGAATCCGGGTGGATAGGTGAGTGAACATCACCTTTCAAAATAATTTTAATCGGCCAGTTTAATTCGGTATGAATCGGTCATTCCGATTTCTGAGTATAAATAAATAATCAATTCACAAGCCACTAAACCTTGAAGGGTTTCTTTGGTTGGTGATTGTTTGGCTAAATAACCGACGCGGACGGCGCTACCGTCTTTGCCGCGAACGATTACACCAACAGCGGTGTGGTCGTGTGGATTTGTGGGTTCTGCGACTAAAAGCGCAGTTGTGTGAAATTCACTCACACCATTAGAACTTTCTTCTGCGGGAACAAGTCGCCCTGTTAACTCTTCAATTGGTTTTTGTTGGACGAAGGTTGTCCCGACTACTTTCTCTTCCATAGATTAACATGCTCTGAAAAACCTTGACAATAATAGCCAATCATAGATTTTGACCATTGATTTTTCTCACGTCCGTCAACAATTACATTCCCATTACATACGTAGCGTAGGTAACGACAGAGGCAACCTCTGAACGCATCAAGAGGATTCAATCCTCAGAGGCCGAGCCAGCCTCAATCCTTTCATTTTATTCTGCAAGTGCTAATAGATTCAACACTGCATTGTGGTCACGGTCATCCTCATATCCACAACGATAACAGATGTATTCATTGTGGTGAGTTCCGTGCTTGAGATTTCCGCTCAAGGTAATTTTGTCATCCCCTGTTTTAATAAATCCACAAGCAGAACAACGTTGGGTTGAGGGGTAGAACCTATCTGCAATAATTAACGTTTTTCCAAACTTTTGAGATTTGTATTCCATCATCTGACGGAATTGACCAAAGAGGGAACGATGGAGATTCTTAGACCGTTTTGACATTTGCATTTTCTTCACATCCAAATCTTCAATGACAACGGTGTCAAATCGTCGGTATAAATCAGTTGTAAATTTGTGCAATAAATCCTTTTGGATATGAGCAATCCTCTCGTAGGTTCTTTGCAACTTGATTCTCGTTGCTTGATATCCTTTTGAGTGAATAGCTCTTGGATTTTTACATCGTTTACGAGCAAGAATTCGTTGATAATGACGAACACGAGCGTAAAGAGGATTTAAGACCTCAGGCTTCAAACTTGTTCTACCTTCTGTTGTGTCAAAATGGTCAACATTTGCGTCAACTGCCGTCTTTTTACCAGTGTGTTGCAATGGTGTTGGTTCCACTTCGAGTGTGAAAGTAGCTGTGTAGCGACCGTTTATACGGGTTACAGAACAAAGAGTGAGGTTTCCATCAGGGATAGACAATCCTTTAAATCGAATACCTTTCCATCGACCTCGATATCCACGAGGTTTATCAAGTAGTAACTGACCGTTACGAATACGAGCTCTATCAGTTTTAAAACCCTGTTTAGGAGCTTTACGCGTTTTAAAGGTTGGTTTACCTGCTACGTCTTGATTCTTGAAGAATAACTCCCATGCTGTCGCAAGGTCTTTGACCGCTTGTTGCAAGACCCGAGAAGAAAATGTGTACTGCCAATCTTCTTTTTGTGCAACGAGTTCATTTTGGACACTATAATGAGAAGGACTTGGATATTGATTCACTAGGTCTTGTTCCTCATCTGACAAACTCTCAGTCTTACTTTTGAGTTTATCGAGTACTGATTCTGGAATTCCAACCAAACGCGCTTCATATTGGTCGTTCCAACATGCAATAGCTTCATTCCAGCAATAACGGCGATAATCACACAAGGAGTCTAAAATATGCTTCATAGTTTGATTTGGATAAAGTCTCACTTGTCGATTAAGTTTCATGAGATAAAACCTCCTTTACCGCTTTGATGTACATATTATAGCACATAATGGTAGGTTTATTAACAAATTTGTGTGCTAGGTTGTCATAATCCTTCCATGTAGAAACCAGATGGTACTGGCTCTCCAAAATTTATTTTTGTTGTGAAAACTAAGAGTACCTCACCTTGATAAACACCGTCGTAAATATCGTTACCTAACATTTGCATTTGTTCCAACTCGATAGTTGGGTCTTCGAGAATTTCTGTTGGCAACTGTTCAAACACAATATCTTCCAACATATCAAGTGGTGCGGTGACAAAAACAGTTGTCGTACATTTATAAGAAATCAGCATATTGAAGACACCTTTCTAAATTGTTTGCTTATAGCCGTGTTTGCGCGCATATGCAGCAATTGATTTAAACCTTTTGGAATCAACGTGTGTTGATTGGTGATACAATACCTATTGTCGCTCGGAAGTTACTAAGGGTATAAATACCCCTACATTGCTTGCCCGAGTCAAGAATAGATACCTCACACCTTAGTGTGCAATCAGAATACCTTCTGAATTAACGCGCACCTAACGAGGTCTCCAAATGAACCCCGGAATTGAATTTTTAAATTGTTTGCTTGTAGCCGTGTTTACGCGCGTAAGCTGCGATTGACTTAAACGGGTCATTTTTGTCAATAAAGACCACACGTGTTGGTGCGCTCGGACCAAAAGTTTTAATGCCCCAGATAAGAGCTCGCAGCATATAGCCACCTTCACGTTCGGTTTCGTTGGCGCGCCTTGTCGCACATGTCTTTGTGGTACCTGTGCTTAAAATGAGTTCGCGTAATTTTTGTGTTTCTACTCGCATAATAAACCCCCTTAGTCTTGTGTCAAAATTGTCAAATAGCTTGCGAATGTGATGAGCGCCATACCAATTACTTCAGTGGCCAAAACAATCACAAGTGATGCAGTACCGACTTCAAGAGACCCGGGTGCCCCAATCACGAAGAGGAGTCCGAGTACAAAAGAGATGTTACGTACTATTTTACCACGTTTGTTCAATTTTTTCATTCATATGCCTCCATCTTCTAATTTTTTCAAATATAAATTGGGGTTTGGGGCGGAAAGCCCCATTAAAAAGGTTCGGAAACGTATGTTTCCGAACATTTCATGAACAAATGTTGACAATACATATATATTATAGGATAGGGAGGTTTGGTTTCGAACTTTTTAAATCATATCGTAAACGTGTTCGGTTTCTAGATGATAGGTCTGGAACCAAAATCCATCTAATTTCACACGTCTTCCAGCGTTGCTATCTTCACGAACACCAATGACGGTGTAAGTTTTACCAATCATATTGGTCATTTCATTCATCCACCCAGAACCATAATGGGTTTGTTCTTCCTTTGGGATTTCACAAATGGTGACCTTATCACCGACTTCGAATTTCGGTGCCTGATTGAATTCTACCACATCCGAATCATTAAATCGTTCGTCGATATTCCCAAAATAGCTTAATCGTACACGCCTATCCATTCTCAATATTCGCACATCGCGGCCTTGATAGCGAACGACATCTCCAACTTTAACTGCCATAATTCACCTTTCTAAATAATATCGTAATCCTTAATTTTTTCCAAATGATAAGTTTGGAATGTCCAACCACCAATGGATACGACTTCACCGGAGTAACGCGATGTGTGAGGATTACTAACAGACACTGTCTTATTCACATATCTATTCATTTCTTCCATCCAATTCGGACCATAATAAGCCTTTTCGATTTTTGGAATATCATGTACGATTACACTGTCACCATCGCATAATTGCGGAAGCGTCACAGATTCAACAAATTCAATATGAGGGTTATCCTTTTCGAGCCGACCGAACCCTGCCAATTTGATTTCTCCACCGTCACGTTGCAAAACGCGTACAATTTTGTCTTGATATTTTACTATATCACCTACTTTAATATCCATGTATAGGTTCCTTCCTAAATCATATCAAAATCGTCAATTTTTTCTAAATGATAACTGTGAAAACTTTGACCATCAGCCAAAGTGACAATTTGACCACCACCAACAATATTACTAACGTCTCTAACATAAATCACTGGCCATATTTTATCGACATATAGGTCTTTTACTGACCACCACTCAAGGTAGTAGTGATTTTTCTCGTTTTCTGTAATATCATGGACATAGACCAAATCACCAACCTCAAGTTTAGGTGATACGATTGGTTGTACCATTGCACCACATTGCTCAACATATGCTATTGGCACGGTCCCGGATTGTGACAAGGTGACATATTCGACATTGCGTCGGGTGATGCGTTGTTTGCGGCCTCCTACTCTGACAATATCACCTACTTTTATATCCATGTATGGCACCCTTTCTAAACAATATCGAAATCATGTACTGGCTCTAAGTGATAGGTTTGGAATGACCATCCATCGATGGTGACGACTTCACCAGAATAATTAGATTTTCTCGGATTAAATACTTGTACCGTTTTACCGACATATTCGTCCATTGATGCCATCCAACAGGTTCCATAATAATCCTTTTCGGTTCGTGGAATATCACGTACGATAACATAGTCTCCATCATTAAATTGTGGGAGTTTCACTGATTCTACTAGCTCAATGTCAGGGTTATTTTTCCCAAACCAACCAAATCCTGCTAATTTTATTTCTCTGTTATCATAATTAGGGGCTTCAGTATCTAATTGAAGAACCCGTACTGTTTGGTCTTGATATTTGACCATATCACCTACTTTAATATCCATGTATAGTCCCCTTTCTAAACGATATCGTAATCATCAATTTTTTCCAAATGATAGGTACGAAACCAAAGGTCATCAAGTGATACTAATGGCCCATGTTCATCATGATTGATACAGTTTTCAACTGTAAATGTTTTGCCAATTCTACTATCCATACAGCCAACCCAAACCCCATTTAATGTAGTCTTCTCACAAGCTGGAGCATCATGAATGATAACAGTGTCACCAACTTTCAAAGTTGGGATTTTGATTGAGTTGACAAGTTTCACGTCTGATTCGTAAACCAATGCGCTACCAAAATCACCAAATAGGTGAAGTTTCTTTTTAGACCTTTGTATACATCTCAGCACACGATATTGTCTACCGTGTTGCTCTACAATATCCCCAACTTTAATATCCATGTAATCATACCTTTCTAAACAATATCGTAATAACTAACAGGGTTCAAATGATAGGTGTGAAACCAAAGACCATTTACGCAAGCAATTTCGCCATACTCGTCATCATGATGACAACTCGTAACCTTATAATGTTGACCTGATTTCGCACATGCTTCTCGTTTTGGCCCCCAATGGAATGGATATTTTCTTTTGTCCTCTTGTGAGATATCACAAACCGTAACAAAATCACCATCATGAAGCTCTGGTAATGGCGTAGATTCGACTAAGCGCAAACTCGAAGGCTTGTCAACCACCAATCCAAATAAGGTCAGTACCAATCGATGAGGAAAAATTGCAAAAAGTCGTACAGTTTCACCTTTGTACTCAACAATATCACCTACTTTAATATCCATGGTCATTCCCTTTCTAAGTTTGTTAATTTTTATTAAATACCTCTAGCGTTTGTAATGGACTTAAAAATTTCTGGATAATCTTGAGCTAATTTTGTCATAATGGTCAATTTAGCCTGTTCATATGTGACAAAACGTTCTCTGTCTTTTTCTGAGATGACCGGAAGCGTACCCTGGTCGAGGTTGTCTGTCAAATCGGCAAGTTTGACTAACATAGCATCGAGATTGGTACATATTTTTTTGATGTAGTCTTCATAGGACACATGTTCTTTATCATGTGTGAGATAAGTGAGGATATTGAGAACTTCTTCCGAGATGCCCTTTTCTTTTAAGAATTTGGCGTCAAAAGGTGTATCCTCAATGGTGTCGTGTAAAATTGCAGCTACCTTTTGAGTCTTTGTTCGAACAAATAAGGCATTATTTGCAACACGAAGTACGTGAAAAATATAGGGGTCACCATTACGTCTAATGACGTTTTTGTGAGCCATAGTGGCAATTTCAAGGGCGTTTTGTAATTGTTTATTATCGGACATGGTGTCACCACCTTTCTAAATTTTTATAAATTATTTGGGAGAAGACTTGAACTTGTTAATTTAAAATTGGGCATTCAAGAGTGAGTGTGGATTGCAGTTTATTTGCGACAGCGACCAATTTGTTTAAATTTTTCGGCGTTAATTTGTCAATCCCAGAATAATACCTAATTTCATCACCATCGACGACAAAAATTGGTCCATTTTCCACTCGAATAATAGTTACTTCTGTTCCTGATAAAATATCCATTTGGCGTGTTTTGAAATGAGTCTCGACAACATCGAGAACGCTATCGTTTTTTAGTTTTGAATAATCATATTGCATATATAACCTTTCTAAATCATATCGTAATTATTGACTGGTTCAAGGTGGTAGGTTTGAAAGACGTAACCACCGATGGTGACAAGATTACCATACCACTGAGACCGGCGTACGTCCTTAACTGGATACGCTATCGCCTTGCCAATTTTGAAATCTTTCGGTGTAGTTGTATAATGATTCATACCACTCATCCAATTGGGTCCATAAACAGATTTTTCACTTGTAGGGATGTCGAGAACATACACCAAATCACCATCTTTTAGTTCAGGTAGCACTGTCGATTCTACTAATTCTAAATCAGATTGATTCATACCGTATATCCAACCAAATTCAGATAGTAACATATGATTACCATCAATTCCGAGAATTCGTGAATGTTCCCCTCTAAACTTTACGATGTCTCCGATTTTCACCATATGTATTTCCTTTCGAATTTTTTTAAAACAAAAAAAAGAGTCCCTGATTGGGGCTCATATCTTACTTAGTTTTTAACCAACTTTCAAAGAATTTGAATATTGGTATGTGATTCAATATAATCACGAATAGTTGACCAGTCGTCTGGATTTTCTTCACAACCAATGTATTCTGGCACATAAGCTGTT
>ERZ773001.509-NODE-509-length-15250-cov-66.3618_pt1 | contig 15250 bp, 16 predicted proteins | sample MGYA00511673_ERZ773001 | MGnify/ENA primary metagenome ERZ773001 (study PRJEB29015, sample SAMEA2738091) | human oral metagenome | biome: human oral; feature: human-associated habitat; material: saliva | place: China | collected 2162 ... | reverse complement strand
AGGTCGTCCTGGACGCCCAGGAGCGCTTCAAGATCGCCGCTCGCGAGCGCCGCGCCAACCGCTGACCCACCCGAGTGCGCCCCTCCGACCGCTAGATCGTGGGCGGGGGAGGCACCCTCTTGCCTGTCACCATCGTGCGGGCATCCACGCGAACCGGCCCACGCCTCGTTGCGACTGTGACGTGGGTGGGAGCCACCTCTAAGGCCTCTCCCAGGGCGTCGTGCAGACCGTCTGCCAGGCGGTAGCGGATGACGATTCTCTCGCCGACCTTGAAGCGCATCCACGGTAGATCGGGAATTGCGCGAAGGAGGCGTGCGGAAATTTGCTCTCCTGCGTCGGTGTGTGCGCGCTGGGCATGCGGCGACAATGCGCCGTTTTCCGCGGGAATATGTGCGGTGGGTGACTCGGGGCTGCTCATACGTGAATAATAGAATCAACGAGTCTTTAGAACTGACCAGGAGGAACGTCTCATGACCTACGTCATCGCGCAGCCCTGCGTGGACGTCAAGGACCGCGCATGCGTGGACGAGTGCCCCGTCGACTGCATCTACGAGGGTGAGCGCTCGCTGTACATCCACCCCGAGGAGTGCGTGGACTGCGGCGCGTGCGAGCCCGTGTGCCCCACTGAGGCCATCTTCTACGAGGACGACCTGCCCGAGGAGTGGTCGGACTACCTGCGCGCCAACGTCGACTTCTTCAACGAGCTGGGCAGCCCCGGCGGCGCCCAGAAGACCGGCGTCCAGGACTACGACGACCCGATGATCGCCGCCCTGCCTCCTCAGAATGAGGAATGGAAGGCCGAAAACCTCTGACAGTCGATAGGGTAGGGGCATGAATCTTCACCTGCCCCGCCCCCTTGACCTGCCCGAATTCCCCTGGGATCAGCTGGCGCCCGCCAAGGCGCGTGCCACTGAACATCCCGGGGGAATGTGCGATCTCAGCGTCGGCACGCCCGTCGATGATACCCCCGCGTTCATCCGCGAGGCCCTGACCGATGCGTCCAATGCGCACGGGTACCCGACGGTGATTGGTACCGCCGAGGTGCGCGAGGCGATCCTGGCCTGGGGTGCGCGCCGGGGCATGGTGGATGTGGGCATGAACGGGGTGATCCCGACGATCGGTTCGAAGGAGGCCGTCGCGTGGATCCCCTTCCTGCTCGGCGTACGCCCCGGCGACACCGTCCTGGTCCCCGAGGTCGCCTACCCGACCTACGACATCGGCGCCCGCCTGGCCGGGGCCACCCCCGTCGCCGTCGACCCGACGGATCCGAGCAGTTGGCCGGATGCTACCCTCGTCTACCTGAACTCCCCGGGCAACCCCGACGGGCACGTCATGAGCACAGACGAACTGCGCGCGGCCGTGGCATGGGCGCGCTCCCACGGCGCGGTCATCGTCTCCGACGAGTGCTACGCGGCCCTGCCTTGGATCGAGCCCTACGTGAGCGAGGGCGTGCCCTCCCTGCTCGATACGGACGTGTGCGACGGCGACGCGACCGGCCTCATCGTCCTGTACTCGCTGTCCAAGCAGTCCAACCTCGCGGGCTACCGCGCCGCCCTCATCTACGGCGACCCCGGCCTCGTCGCCCCCATCGTGGCCGTGCGCAAGCACTCCGGCCTCATGGTGCCCGCCCCCGTGCAGCACGCGATGGCTGTTGCTCTCAATGACACTGAGCACGTCGAGCGTCAGCGCTCCATCTACGCGGCGCGCCGCGCGCTCCTCCTCCAGGCGCTGACCGAGGCCGGCCTCGACGTCGATCCCGACAGTGCCGCTGGCCTGTACCTGTGGGTTGCCGACCCCGCCAACCCGACCGACTCGTGGGCGCTCGTGGGCCGCCTGGCCGAGCTCGGTATCCTCGTTGCCCCCGGCGACTTCTACGGCACGGCCGCGCTCGGGCGCGTCCGCGTGGCCCTGACCGCCACCGACGAGCGCATTCAGGCGGCCGCCAGCCGCATCCGCGAGGCATGGTCCGCCCGCTGACGAACCACCAACGACACGAGGCCGGGACGCAGTGCGCGCCCCGGCCTCGTGACGATTGCCGACGTCAGTTCGACGCGTGCAGCGCGTCGTTGAGCTCGATGCCCACGACGCCCGCGCGGGCGATGGCCTCGATGCGGCCGGTCTGAGAGTTGCGGCGGAACAGGATGTTCGACGCGCCCGACAGCTCGCGCGCGGCAATCGTGCGCGGCTCGGCCTCGCCGGAAGAATCGATGAGCGTCACCTTCGCGCCGGCGGTCACGTACAGGCCGGCCTCGACCACGCAGTCGTCGCCGAGCGCGATGCCCAGGCCCGAGTTCGCGCCCAGCAGGCAGCGCTCGCCCAGGCGCACGCGCTGCTTGCCGCCGCCCGAGAGGGTGCCCATCGTGGAGGCACCGCCGCCCACGTCCGAGCCGTCGCCGATGACGACGCCCTGCGAGACGCGGCCCTCGACCATCGAGCGGCCCAGCGTGCCCGCGTTGAAGTTGACGAAGCCGGCGTGCATGACGGTCGTGCCCTCGGACAGGTAGGCGCCCAGGCGCACACGGGTGCCGTCGGCGATACGCACGCCCGAAGGCAGCACGTAGTTGACCATCGGCGGGAACTTGTCGATGCCCTGCACAGTGACGGGGCGACCGTCGCGGGCGCGCAGGCGCAGACGGGTCGCCTCGAAATCGGCGACCGCACACGGGCCCGCATCCGTCCACACGACGTTGGGCAGCACCGCGAAGATGCCGTCCAGGTTGATCGTGTTGGGCTTCACCAGGCGGTGGGAAAGCAAGTGCAGGCGCAGGTAAGCGTCCTCGGTCGAGGCGGGGGCCGCGGTCAGGTCAATCGTCGTCGTCACAACGACGGTACGCACGCGGCGCGCATCGTCCACGCGCTCCAGCAGGGCCAGCGAAGTTGCCAGCTCCTCATCGCTCCCGGGTTCGCCCAGATGCGGGGCGGGATACCACGTGTCGAGAGTTGTTCCGTCCAGGGTGATCGTTGCGAGGCCGACGCCCCATGCAGTGCTGTTATCCATGCCCCTACAGTACGGGGATTACGCGGGTCGTTGAGGAGTGAAACTTAGGGGCGCGGCGCATCCCACAGGTCCGGCCAAAACACGCCCAGCTCGGAGGCCATGGAGCGCAGCAGTGGCAACGAGATGCCGACGACCGAGTGATAATCGCCCGTCACGCCCTCGATGAAGGGACCGCCCAGGCCGTCCACTGTAAAGGATCCTGCCACGTGCAGCGGCTCACCCGTCGCCACGTACGCGTCGATCTCTGCATCCGAGATGTCTCCGAAGTGGACCTGGGTCGATGCGGAGCGGGTGACGCTTGCGCTTACCGTGCGCGTGCCCGTCCTCCCGTCGGTCGACGAGGCCGGGGCGAGGATCGCTGCCGAGTGTCCCGTCCACAGGGTGGCGGTCGTGCGGCGCATGGCGCGGATGCGCTCGCGGGCAACCTCGGGAGTGTGGGGCTTGCCGAGCATCTGGCCATCAATCTCGAGCATCGAGTCGCAGCCGACGACGAGGACGGGATCCCCCTCGGGCAGCTCTGGGTCTCCCTGGGCCAGGGCCTCGCACACGTCTGTGCACTTGGCGGCGGCGAGGGCCGCTACCTCGTCGGTGGGGGTGGTTGCGCCTCCTGAGAATGCGCGTCCGCCGGGCAGCGTGGCGAGGACAGCATCCTCGTCGACGGTGGATACCCTGACGATTGGTGTGATGCCCGCCGCGATGAGCGTGGCACGGCGGGCGGGGGAGGCGGAGGCAAGAACGAGGCGCATAGGCACATTGTGGACCATGTGTCACGTCGCGCGCAGTCAAGCTGCAAAATAGTGCAAAAACCGAGTTGTTGCAGGTAAATGTGCAAATGAGTGGTGGAAAATTAATCAGCCTACTACAATTGTCAGTGCGTGAGGCCATAATTAACTGTGACCTTGAAAAGTGATCTACTATACTTATCATCCGCTGATGTGGTGTTGAGTCAGCCTGACGAGGAGGGATTCGCGATGGATGAGCGTGCGGCATCGTCCCATGCATCTCCCGATGACCTCACCGCAACCAGCTATGTTCCCCAGCTGCTCGGTGGTCATCTCACATACTCTGCCCGCGACCTCGCCGAGGCGACGGACACTCCGATCGAGCGCGTCTTGCAGTTCTGGATCGCCCTGGGCTTCCAAGCCCCCGATCCGGATGAGCCGATGTTCTCCCAGCGTGACCTCGATGTGTTTGGCAAGTGGCACGACCTTGTCGAGTCTGGTGTTATCGATACCGCCACGTCGCGCTCGCTCTTGCGTGCCAACTCCCACCTGGCCGACCGCCTCGCTCTGTGGCAGTTTGAGGCCCTGGTGGAGGACTCGATGCGTCGGCTCATGCTGGACGACACGACGGCTCGCATGTACGTGCTCGACCACATGCGTGAGCACATCGACGTTTTCCAGGAGATGTTCGTGTACTCCTGGCGTCGTCAGCTCGAGGCGACCCTCTCGCGCTTTGACCGCGAGGTCTCTCAGCGCGGTCACGAGGAGCGTCACAGCCGCTTCCCGCTCAATCGTTGCCTCGGCTTCGTGGACATGGTCTCCTACACCTCGTCCTCGACGATTCTCGGGGATGCTCTGGTCGGCCTCATCGAGCGCTTCGAGGAAGAGAGCCGGACGGCGGTCATCGAAGAGGGCGGTCGCGTCGTCAAGATGATCGGCGACGCCGTTCTCTACATCGCCGATGACCTGTCCACCGGGTTGCGCGTGGCAACCGCCCTCATTGAACGTCTCAATGCCGACGATGAAATGCTTCCCGTGCGCGCGTCTTTTGTGCGTGGTGACGTCTTTTCGCGCTCCGGCGACGTCTTCGGTCCGACCGTTAATCTGGCGTCTCGCCTCGTGGACATCGCACCGGTCGGTAAGATACTCACCGATCCTGCCACCGCGGCTGCGATCGCCGCTGGCAAGGGTGGCGAGGGGTACGAACTCGAGGAGTTCCCGACCGCAGACTTGCGCGGTTTTGGGCCTGTTTCTCCCTACCTGCTCTCTGCTCGTGTCGCCTGACGCGAGCGTTCTCAGCGTCTTTCGCTGACTCCTGACGTCCACGTTTTTTGGTCAAGAGAGGTGAAAGTTTTGGTTCAGAATTGCTAAGATGAGAGTGTGACTACAGTTCTCCTCGTTGAAGACGATCCGGCCATCTCCGAGCCCCTCGCGCGGGCCCTGGGCAGGGAAGGATACGACGTGCGCGCGCACGCCACGGGCGGTGCAGCCCTGGCCGAGACGCGCAGCGTCGACCTGGTCGTTCTGGACCTCGGCCTGCCTGACATGGATGGCCTCGACGTCGCCCGTGAGATCCGCGCCGCTGGAAACCGGGTCCCGATCCTCATTCTTACCGCACGCACAGACGAAGTTGACATGGTTGTCGGCCTCGACGCGGGCGCGGACGACTACGTGACCAAGCCCTTCCGTCTGGCCGAGCTGCTCGCCCGCGTGCGCGCACTCCTGCGTCGTCAGGTCGCAGAACCCGCTGAAGGCGAGCTACGCGCCCAGGACATCCGCATGGACGTCGCAGCCCATCGCGCCTTCGTCGGCGACGTGGAGCTGAGCCTGACGGCCAAGGAATTCGACCTGCTGCGCGTTCTGCTGCGCGAGGCCGGGTCCGTCGTCGCTCGCGACGCGCTCATGCGCGAGGTCTGGGGTTCCGACCCGACCGGCTCCACCAAGACCCTGGACATGCACGTGTCCTGGCTGCGTCGTAAGCTCGGCGATGACGCGACCGACCCGCACTACATTACGACCGTGCGCGGAATGGGCTTCCGATTCGAAAGCGCGCGCTAATCCGTCGCTAAAGGAGGGCCACCATGCGCGCACGCGCGGTGAGGATGATTGTCTCCGTCGTCGCTGTCGTGTGCGTCGTCATGGGCCTGCCCGGCGCGTTTTTTGCCTCGGTGTCTATCTGGGCTTCCGAGCAGCGTGACCTGGAAGTCGCTGCCCAGCGCATCGTTCAGAGCATCGACCGTCGCAACGCGGCGGGCGAAAGCACGGACGCTGAGTCGGTGGCGGCGCTCGTCGCCGACCAGAATGAGGGCCGCGACGAACTCAGCTACTGTATTCTCGTGCCCGGCCACAACCTCATTACGGACGAGACCGAGCCGACCGGGCGCACGATGACAGCCTTTGCGGAGTCCCCGAGCGGCGTGAGTGTCCAGCTCACCTCCTCAGCCTCGGGCGCGACTGCCCGCATCCTGTGGGCGTGCGGCATGTTCGGTGCTGGCATGATCGGCTCTATGCTGATCGGCCTGCTCATGGCTCGCTCGCTCTCGCGTTCCCTGTCCGCGCCCCTCATCTACCTGGCCGCACAGGCTGAGCAGATCGGCTCCGGCGGCGTGCGCGCCCGCGTTGAAGAATCCGGCATCGAAGAGATCGACCTGGTCTCCGAGGAACTCGCCCGCACAGGCGAGCGCATGGCCGGACGTCTCGCCGCCGAGCGCCAAGCCGCCGCCGACGCCTCCCACCAGCTGCGCACGCCGCTCACCGCCCTGTCGATGCGCCTGGAGGAAATTGAACTCATCTCCTCCGAGGAGGAGGTGCGTGCCGAAGCCCGCACCTGCCTCGAACAGGTCGAGCGCATGACCAACGTCGTTTCCGAACTCCTCGACGTCTCCAAGCGCCAAAACGGTGGGCAAACCGAGGCCATCCACATCCTCGAAGTCTTTAACACCGCCCGCGAAGAGTGGGAGGACCAGTTTAAGGCGGCAGGCCGTCCCCTCGTCTTCCTCGATGAGGCTGAGCGTCCGATCCTGGCCGACGCCGGCAAACTCGGACAGGTACTGGCCACGCTCATCGAAAACTCCCTGCGTTACGGAGATGGAATGACGCGCGTGTGGGCGCACGCCGGCTCCTCCAAACGCGGCGTCATCATTGAGGTCAGTGACGAAGGCGAAGGTATCGACGAAGCCCTGGCACCCGACATCTTCGAAAAGGGTGTGTCTGGACACGGTTCGACGGGCATTGGCCTGGCTCTCGCCCATGACCTGGCCCAGGCGATGGGCGGGCGCCTGGAACTCAAGTCCAACATTCCCCCCGTTTTCACGATATCCGTCGCCGCAATCCCGGCGTCCCTGGACCCCGATCGCGTCATGCCCGAAGGGCCGCTCATTTCCATGGGACGCCGCTCGCGTCGCTTTTAGGAGAGCGGTAGATTGGGAGGCGTGGAACGCGATATGTTGACTCCTCCCACCGTGGCCGTCATCGGCGGCGGACAGCTGGCACGCATGATGCAGGAGAGCGCTATCGCGCTCGGCATTAACCTTCGGGCCCTCGTCGAGGCCGAGGATGGGTCGACCGGTCTGGTGACCGTCGACAAGGCTGTTGGTGCCCCCAAGGATCTGGACGCCGTTCGCGCGCTCATCGACGGTGCGGACGTCCTCACTTTCGAACATGAGCATATTCCTGCCCAAACCATGGAGGAAGCCGCGCGCATCGTCTCCGTGCAACCCCCGGCCTCCGCTCTCCTGTACGCCCAGGACAAGCTTCAGATGCGCGCGCGCCTGAGTGAGATGGGCATCCCCTGCCCGGCATGGGCGCGCGTCGACAACGCGGCTGAGCTGGAGCGTTTCGGAGCGGTCATCGGCTGGCCTCTCATCGTCAAGACCCCACGAGGCGGCTATGACGGCCACGGCGTCGCGGTGGCCCACAGTCCCGCCGACGTCGAGTCATGGTGGGGAGGCGGTCCACTCCTGGCCGAGGCCCTGGTGCCCTTCACGGGTGAGGTGGCGGCCCTGCTGGCACGCACCCCCTCGGGCGAGGTTGCCTCCTGGCCCGTCGCCTCCACCGTCCAAGTGGACGGCGTGTGTGCCGAGGTCACGGCTCCCGCGATCGGTATCCGACCCGAGACAGCAGCCGAAGCGCGCCGCATCGGCGAGCGAATCGCCTCGGAGCTGGGCGTCACCGGCGTCCTGGCCGTCGAGATGTTTGTCGTCGGAGAGGGAGCGGACGAGCGCGTCCTCGTCAACGAGCTGGCCATGCGCCCCCACAACACCGGACACTGGACGATCGATGGGGCCGTCACCAGCCAGTTTGAGCAGCACCTGCGCGCCGTCTTGGACCTGCCGCTGGGCTCCACCGACCTGAAGGCCCCGGGCTCCTACTCCGTCATGGTCAACCTGTTGGGTTCCGCATACGACCAGCCCGCGCGCGCCCTCGCCGCTGCCTTTGAAGCCGGGGGAGGGGGAGCGAAGGTCCACCTCTACGGCAAGGACGTGCGCCCGGGACGCAAACTCGGCCACGTCACCGTCGTCGACAAGGACCCCGGCCTTGCCCTGACGCGCGCACGCGCCGCCGTCGAGGCCCTCCACGGCCCCTCCGCTACTGACTGACCCACCCCCAACTGTCGGCCGAAGGATCAACGCGCCCCGGCCTCGTTCCCTCCCGAAAGGACACACCATGACCACCGACCTCGACATCCAGCTCACGGCCACCGGACGCGCCCCACTCGTCGGCGTCGTCATGGGATCGGACTCGGACTGGCCGACCATGGAACCCGCCGTCGCCGCCCTGGCCGAGTTCGACATCGCGTGCGAGGTCGGCGTCGTCTCCGCCCACCGCATGCCCGAGGACATGGTCGCCTACGGCAGGAGCGCCTCGGAGCGCGGCCTGCGCGTCATCATCGCCGGAGCTGGCGGGGCCGCCCACCTGCCCGGCATGCTCGCCGCCCTCACCGAGCTGCCCGTTATCGGCGTGCCCGTTCCCCTCAAGCACCTCGACGGCGTCGACTCCCTGCACTCCATCGTCCAGATGCCCGCCGGCGTGCCTGTCGCGACCGTCTCGATCGCCGGTGCCCGCAACGCCGGCCTGCTCGCCGCACGGATCCTCGGAGCGGGCGAGGGAGCGCGCGCTGAGGGCCTGCGCGCCTCCATGCGCGACTTCCAGCAGAGCCTGCGTGACGTGGCCAGCGCAAAGGGGGCTGTCCTCGCCCATCGCGTCGCCGAGGACTACTGACAAACAACCACAAGCTGCGCGCGGGTGGGCGCGGGTGCTCCCCCCGTCGTATCCTGAACCCATGAGCATTCTCGTTTGTGGCGGCGCCGGTTACATCGGCGCCCATGTTGTCCGCCTCCTGCGTCAGCGCGGGGATCGCGTCGTCGTCGTCGACGACCTGTCCACCTCGAACGCCGCTCGAGTCGGGGATACGCCCCTGGTTCGCCTCGACGTCGCTACGGACGAAGCGCGATCGACCCTGTCCACCCTCATGATGGACGAGGACGTCACCGCGGTTATCCACTTCTCCGCGCGCAAGCAGGTCGGCGAGTCCGTCAAGCGTCCCACCTGGTACTACCAGCAGAACATTGGCGGCATGGCAAACGTTCTGGCCGCCATGGAGGATGCCGGCGTCGACCAGATGATCTTCTCGTCCTCGGCCGCCGTCTACGGCATGCCCAACGCCGAAGTTGTCACCGAGGACATGGCGGGCAAGCCCATCAACCCCTACGGCGAAACCAAGCTGATCGGCGAATGGATGATGGCCGACTGCGAGCGCGCCTGGGACCTGAAGTGGATCGGCCTGCGCTACTTCAACGTCGCCGGCGCCGGTTGGACCGACCTGGCCGACCCCGCCATCATGAACCTGATCCCCATGGTCCTCGACCGCCTCGAGCGCGGGGAGAGCGCCAAGATCTTCGGCGCCGACTACGACACCCCCGACGGCACGTGCGTGCGCGACTACATCCACGTCATGGACCTGGCCGAGGCCCACATCGCCGCCCTCGACGTCCTGGCCGAAGGCCGCCAGCCCGACCACCACACCTACAACGTGGGCACCGGCCTGGGCACCTCCGTCCAGGAGATCATCGACGGCCTGCGCCGCGTCATCGGCTGGGACTTCCCCGTCGAGGTCCTCGAGCGCCGCGCCGGCGATCCGCCCAAGCTCATCGGTGACCCGCTGTCCATCGGCGTGGACCTGGGCTGGAAGGCCAACAACGGTCTCGACGAGATCCTCACCTCCGCCTGGGAAGGCTGGCAGGCAGGTCCGCGACCCATCACGGTACCCGGTGCCTGAGAGCCTCTTTAACGCCTGACACGGCCGCGGCCTCGTCCCTTGAATGAGGGAACGAGGCCGCGGCTTGTTCTGCGCTCGGGTGCGCCTGAGGACGTCAGCCGATCTGGTTAAAATCCGAGGTCGTGAGCTTACCGGCGCGCAGCTTGGCAAAGAAGTCAGGGGCCGTCTCGTCACGTAGCAGGACCGCCGAGGCACCCGCGCTGGTCGTATAGTCCAGCGACTCGATGGGCGGGACACCCATCAGCTCGTCGGAGGAGGCGCTGCGCAGCGCCATCACGAGAGAAGCGACCGTCATGATCGAGGAATCCTCATCGACAGTGAACGACTTGGAACCCGCGCGCTCCACGCGCAGGGTCCGCGCGGGGTTGATGAGGGTCGCGGGGGACGCAGCCTCGGACACGACCTTGGAAATCACCTGACGCTGACGCTTCGTACGACCGATATCGCCCTCCGGATCCTGGTAGCGCATACGCGAGAACTGCAGGGCGGTGGGGCCGTCTACCGTGTGGCAGCCCGCAGTCCAGTTCAGGCCCGAATACTGGTCGTTCGAGTCGTGGTCGTAGCACAGCTCCACGCCGCCGACCGCGTCCACCATGTCAGGCACCGCACCCATGCCGATCTGCACGAAGTGATCGACGGTCAGACCCGTCAGCTTCTCGACTGTCTCGACCAGGAGCTGGGGGCCGCCGTAGGCGTAGGAAGCGTTGATCTTGTCCCAGCCGACGCCGGGAATCTCAGCGTAGGTATCGCGGGGAATCGACAGAGCGACAGCCTGGCCGTTCGCTGCGATGTTGACCAGCATGATCGAGTCAGCGCGCTCGGATCCCTCAAAGCCGTCCTGCACGGCGCCGTCCGCACGCGAGTCCGAACCGGCCAAGAGGTACGTCGTACCGGCCGTATCCGAGGCACCCGACAGTGCGCTCACGCGCCCGATGTTTGTGTTCGCATCCCACACGAGGAATCCGCCCCACGCGAGAACAATGACCAGGAGGACAGACAGCGTCTTGAGGACCAGGCGTCGGCGGCGCTTGCGCCGAGGCCTCGGAGCCGTCGCCGGAGCGGTGCGCGACGGCGTAGCGCCGGGTGCGGCGACCGGGTCGGGGATTGCCTGGGAGCGTGTGGCGCTCACCTGGCGCGGCCCGTTACCCGAGGGCGCGAAGCTGGGAGCCACTGGGGTGCGGGTTGTTGCAGCGTCGCCAGAGTCAGGCGCGAAGCTAGGAGCAGCGGGGGTGTGGGTCGTTGCAGCGTCGCCAGAGCCGAGCGCGAAGGACGGTGGGTTCGGAGCAACCGTCGTTTCGTTGGGGGCGAAGCTGGGAGCAGCGGGGGTACGGGTCGTTGCAGCGTTGCTGGAGCCAGGCGCGAAGGACGGTGGGGTCGGAGCAACCGCCGTCTCGTCGGGCGTGGCAGGCGGATTCGGAACCGGCGCACTCCGACGGGCGGAGGACGCAGGTGTCGGAACAGGGTACGCCCCCTTGGGGGAGGACGACGGGATCTGTGACGAGTCCGCCTGGCGCGTGCGCAACGACTTGCGCGCGGCCGATCCCGGCGCGAACGACGGGGGTGGGGTAGGAGCGGAACGTCTCGGAAACAGCGAGGACGGATCGCGCTGGGGCTGATCCAGGGTCGGCGGCATCAGCGGGCGTGAGGAGTCGGCACCGTCCTCGGAGATCCTCCACATCTGCGGCGCGATCCCCTCAGGTGGGGGAATGGGCGCGCCGGAGGGAGCTTCCTGGCCGATGACGTGCGCGTCATCGAAGTCGGGGCGGCGTCGTTTCGGGTTGGGCGTGAACGAGGGAGGAGTGCTCATTTGTCTTTCGGCGGGCAGGTGGCGGCGTTCTTCTGGGCGGCAGCCTCGTTGGCTGCGTTGTTCTCAACGGAGGCCGACTGCTCGGTATTGTCCGTGGTGCTCTGTGACTCATTGGTGCTCGGGGCGTCGGCCGCAGAGGGCGTCGGCGAGGGCACGGCCTGTGCAGCCTTCGGATCGGGGACCACTAGCTGCGCGCCGTTGCCATCCGTGTAGGTCGTGCCCACGGGCAGCGCCTTGTCCTGCTTGAGCGCGGTCCACACGTTGCGGGCCATCGGTTCAGCAGCAATGCGTCGGTTCGGATCCCAGTAGGGTTCCTCGACGGGCATCGTCACAAACTGGATGCTCGTGCGGTCGGTCTTCGACAGGACCTTGAGCAGCAAATTAGTATCTGCGCTGGCATCGCCCAGGTTCGGGGAGACGTTGACAGACTGGATCGCGGCCTGCAGGAAGGTGAGGAGCGCGCCGGAGTCGGTGACGTAGTCCTTGGCCTGAAGCTCACGAAGCATCGCGGAGATGAGCTGCTGTTGGCGGCCGATACGAGAGATGTCGGAGCCATCGCCCTGGCCCTTACGCGAGCGCATGTAGGCCAGCGACTGAGTGCCGTCCAACTTCCAGCATCCCGCGTCGATGTACAGCTGAGCGGACTCATCTTCGATGTGATTAGGGATGTTGAACCAGATACCACCCAGGGCGTCGATCATCTTGATGAAGCCGGCGAAGTTCACGACCATGAAGGAATCGATCGTCATGCCTGACATGTTCTCGACGGTCGACTTCACGCACGCAATACCGGGCGCGATGTCGGCGTCGGTGTTACCACCGTCGGCACCGTAGAACATGGAGTTGTTGAACATCTCTTCTTCGATGGGTTCGCTGGTCGATCCGTCGCGGTGCTTACACGCGGGGATATCGACCAGCGTGTCGCGCGGAATCGACACGACCTGAACACGAGAGCGGTCGGCGCTGACGTGGATAACCATCGTCGAGTCGTTGCGAAGGCCGGGGACCTCCTCCTCGTCACCTGCACCGACATCGCCGCTGTCGCCGTTACGCGAGTCCGTGCCGACGACGAGAATGTTGAGGGCGCGGCCGTCAAACGAATCCGGGGTCGCCTGAGCGTTCCCGTCGATCTGATAGTCGCCGATGTCCACGACTCGGTCGGCGAAATCGGAACTGATTTTGGCGTAGAGGAAGCACGCCGTTGACGTGGCGAAGAGAACGCCGACCATCAGGATGGCGAGCGTATATCGCAGGAGGCCAAAGCGCCCAAAGTTAACAGCCGAGTGCTGGATCGGTCGCAGATTCACGTTACTCATCACTTGTAACCATATCGTTATCGGTCGTTTTTGTCGGGGAATGTGGTGGGGAAGCGGCGTGTTCCACTTGCTGAGGATCCCTCGTCTCAGGGGAGTGATCGCCGGTGGAAACCACTGCCTCGTCAGGAGGACGCACCCCCGCCAGCGCCAGCGCACGCGCGAGCGCCGCCACACGTGCCTCCATGCGCGCTTCGCGCCGGTAGGCGGTGACCATCTGAGCGATCAACGCGACGACAAGGCCGTAGACTATCAGGTTCACCCCGCGATCAACGCCGATCACGTGCGCCAGCCTGTTCGCCAGGGACGGCACGAGGATTGCGACAACCGCAGCAGCGACGAGCGCGCCGATCCCGATGCGGCGCATCGCGAGGGAGGACGCGGAGGAAACCGGGCGCGTGAGCCACCACGCGATGACGGCGAGTGCGAGCAGCAGAAGGACACGAATCAGCAGGTAGGCGCTCATCGTTCTCCTAACACAAGGTCGACGATGATGTTGACGGAATTCAGTAGCGGCTGGCCCTTCGCGCGCGAATAGTCCGTGTAGGAGATCGTCACGGGATGTTCGGCACCGGGCAGGCCGCAGCCAGCCAGCTGGGAGACGATCTGCGAGGCGTGGGCCATGCGTCCCTGGGTCAGGCGCACGTGGGCGAGGGCGTCGGCACGGATGACGCGCAGGCCATTGTGCGTGTCGGTGAGCGCCATGCCGGTGCGGGCGTGAGCGGCCATCGCACCGAAGCGCAGCAGGGCGCGCTTGAGTGCGCCGACCTGGGCGCCTCCACCGTCGAGGAAACGGGACCCGAGGACGAAGGCAAGGTCCTCCCTGCGCGCGCGATCAACCATCGCCGCGGCGTCGGCGGGATCGTGCTGGCCATCGGCATCAAAAGTCACCACGTAGCGGGCCCCACGGGCGAGGGCCGCATCGAAGCCGGTTTGCAGGGCAGCGCCCTGCCCCAGGTTTAGCGGGTGGACCGCCGTGTAGGCACCGGCGCTGCGAGCGAGAGCAGCGGTGTCATCACCGGAGGCATCGTCCACGACGAGGACTCGGGGAAAAAGAGCGCGCACGCCCGCGATGACGCCCCCGATGACGGGCGCCTCATTAAACGCGGGGATGACGACCCACGTGTCGGAGCGTTGCTGCATTTCTCCAGTGTCGCACATAGGGCAGGCCACGCGCCTATAGTGTTGCTATCTGACGGGGCGTACCGGATGTGCGTGATCGTGCCTACAGGACAACACAAGGGAGATACCGTGATCAAGCCCAGCGCCGACGTGGCATCCAGTGCGCAGGTCGCGCCCAGCGCCCGCGTGTGGCACCTGGCCCAGGTTCGCGAAAACGCCCGTATCGGCGAAGAAACGATCATCGGACGCGGGGCCTACATTGGCGAAGGCGTTCGGGTAGGTGCGCGCTGCAAGATCCAGAACTACGCCCTCGTCTACGAACCCGCCTCCCTGGCCGATGGCGTCTTCGTCGGCCCTGCAGCCGTCTTCACGAACGACCACTGCCCCCGCGCCATCAACCCCGACGGAACCCTGAAGAGCGCGTCGGATTGGGACCGCGTCGGCGTCACCGTCGAGCACGGTGCCGCCATCGGCGCGCGCGCCGTGTGCGTGGCCCCCGTGCGCATCGGCGCGTGGGCAAGCGTCGGAGCAGGCGCTGTCGTCACCCGCGACGTCGTCCCCTACGCTCTCGTCGTCGGCGTGCCCGCGCGCCGCGTCGGATGGGTCGGCGAGGCCGGGGTACCCCTCGTGGCCGTCGACTCCGACGCTGCACCCGACCGCGAGGCCGGGGCAGCCGCGTGGGTGTGCCCGGCCTCGGGTCGCCGCTACATCGAGCGAAACGGCACCCTGACGCCGGAGGAAACCCAGGCCTCGTCCCCGAACATCGCCGACACACAGGCCCAGACCCATGAGGACCACCAGTGATGCAGCCATTCATTCCACCCGCACGCCCGCTCATCGGCGAGGAGGAAATCGACGCGGTCGCCGCCGTCATGCGTACGGGCATGATCGCCCAGGGGCCGCAGGTCGCCGCCTTCGAGGAGGAGTTTGCCGCCACCCTCGTGCCCGGAACCCACGCCGTCGCGGTCAACTCGGGAACCTCAGCCCTGCACCTGGGCCTGCTCGCCGCCG
>ERZ773001.507-NODE-507-length-15294-cov-35.3738_pt1 | contig 15294 bp, 9 predicted proteins | sample MGYA00511673_ERZ773001 | MGnify/ENA primary metagenome ERZ773001 (study PRJEB29015, sample SAMEA2738091) | human oral metagenome | biome: human oral; feature: human-associated habitat; material: saliva | place: China | collected 2162 ... | reverse complement strand
TCGTGAAGTCCTCCAAGCCCCTCGTGACGACGACGGAGGCTCGCATCAAGGCGAAGGCCGCCCAGACGGTGGACGTGAAGCTGTCGGAGTACACGACGAACCCGTTCCCGGATCCGCTCGTGGTCCTGGACGCGTCCGTGCACGTGGGCCAGGGCACCGCGGCGGGCGACGGCAACGTGCTGACCGTGAGCCCCAAGGCGGGCTTCCACGGCGACATGATCGTCGTCTACCGCGTCATGGACGCGACGAACGACCCGGACCGCGTCGTGCAGGGCCGCGTCATCGTCAAGGTCCTGGACCGCCCCGATCCTCCGCAGAACGTGACCGCGACCGCGACCGGCCCGGGCAGCGCTTTCGTGAGCTTCCAGGCAGCCGCTCCGAACGGCGGAACCATTTCGGGGTACACGATCATCGACTCGGTGAGCGGAAAGCCCGAACGCACGACCAACCCGGGCATGGAAGTGACGGGCCTGCAAAACGGCGTCGAACACTCCTTCACGGTCATCGCCCACAACGAGGCCGGCGATTCGGACCCGTCGGCGCCCTCCGCGCCTGCGTATGTTGACGCGGTGCCCGATCAGATGGCCGCGCCCGCGGTTGAGGGCACGGATGGTGGCCTGATCGTCTCGTGGGCGGACGCGACCACCAGGGGATCGGCGGTCCACACCTACACGGTCTTCGTCGCGCCGCAGGCGGGCGGTCAGCCGATTGCGCAGTCCGTGTCCGCTACGGCGGAGAACACCACGACCATTCGCGGCCTGCAGAACGGCGCCATCTACTTGGTGTCCATCCAGGCGCAGAACGGTGCGAAGTCCCCCTCGCCGGTGTCTAATCCGACGCAGGGTAGCCCGCACGGGCCGCCGTCCATTCTGGGCAACATCACCGCCTCCACGACGGCTATGGCGCCCGACGCGTCAACTGCGACGGTGCGAGTGTCCTGGACGCCCGGTCAGTCGAATGGAAGTGGCTGGGGCCGGGCGGAGGTCACGGTGAATAATAACGAGCCAGTTACTGCCAAAGCGACTGATCCGTACGTTGACGTTTCCGGCGTGCCGGCGGACACCGACGTGCCCGTGAAGGTGGTGCTGTACAACGCCGACGGCGACAAGTCGGCCACCGCGACCACGACGGTAAGCGTTGCCACGGTCCCCGTTGAGATCGCGGCCCCGACCCTGTCTGGTATCGGAGAAGAAGGCAAGGTGCGCGTGGACGGTCTGGTGCGCGTTCCGGGCCGAGGCTTCGACGCGTCGCGCCTGACACTGCGTTACGCCAGTTCGCGGGATGCGTGTGCCACTGGGACGCCGGTCGAGAACGGTGACACTCTGACGGTTAACAGTTGGCAGCCGCAGACGTTCTACTTCTGCCAGACGGGCGTGGGCGTGAGTAGCCCGAACGCGGCTTCCACGCCGGTGCCGGCGGTCGGCCAGGCGACGGGCGCACCGTCGCAGGTGGGAGTGTCAATCACGAACGTCAACGCGACGAGCCTGACGGTGCGTTGGGACCCCGTGGCGGCCAATCCTGCTGTGACGCAGATCCGCGTGACGCTGAGTAACGGCGAGACGAAGCCCTTGTCTCCTGGTGCCACCGAGGCGACCTTCTCGGATCTGGCCCAGGGCACGAGATACCAGGCTACGGTCGTTGCGGTCAACGAAGTGGGTGAGACGGTGATGAGTCAGCGCCCGACGGAAACCACGAAGCTCGATGTGAGCGCCCAGTGGGTGGAGACCTGCAGCGGCAACGAGCACGGATTCTCCGCGGGCTCGTGCCATACGTTCACGCTGAGCGCTCCGGGATGGTCGGGTTCGTCGAGTAACCACGTGTGCACGGTCCGTAACGAAAAGACGGGCGGTACGGAGACGGTGCACATCAATGGTGCGGGCCCGTTCCAGACGCGTGCGATCACTCTCGCAGGCAGTGAGGATGAATTCAGGCAACGCGGCCCGTACCTGCTCGAATGTCATCCGGAGTAGTGAGCACGTGAAGAAACTTCGTCGAATCATCAAGGCGGCGTGGCGCAATGCGCGCGCCCGCCTGGAGGCGGTTCCCGCCTTCGTGTGGCTGTCGCGTTGGCTGAGCGCACTGACGCCGGTCGGCTGGGCGGTGAGTATCGCCCTCGTCGCGGGCGCGGTGGCCGCTGTCTCCTTTGGCTGGATCGAGGGCTTCGTGGTGGCCGTCATGGGCCTGGTGGCCCTCGTGGTGGCGATCGCCTCGGTGGCGTCCCCGTCTCCGCTGGCGGTGTCGCTGCGGATGCAGAACGATCGCATCGTTGCCGGTCAGGTGGCGGTGGGCCGCGTGCGCGTCGTTAACGAGTCGGCTCGCCGCTCGGGTTCGACCCTCGTGGAGGTCACGATCGGACGAGGCAGTGGCGAGTTCCTGGTCCCCCCGATTAGCGGGAACGGGACGTGGAACGAGGCCTTCTCGGTGATGACGAAGCGTCGCGGCGTGATCAACGTCGGTCCGGCGCGCACGGTGCGTATGGATGGCTTGGGCCTGCTGCGCCGCGTGCGCCAGTGGGATGACCCGATCCTCGTGCACGTGCATCCTCCGACGGTGCGTTTTTCCTTTGATGCGACCGGCATGCAGATGGACGTCGAGGGCGTGGCCAGCGAGAAGCTGACGAGCTCGGACGTGTCCTTCCACGCCCTGCGGGACTACGAGCCGGGCGATGACCGTCGCGCGGTGCACTGGCCGTCGACGGCCCGCTACGGGCGCCTGATCGTGCGCCAGTTTGAGGAGACGCACCGCTCGCACCACATGGTGCTGTTGGATACGCGGATTGACTCGTGGGGTCGCCGCGCCTTCGAGACGGGCGTGTCCGTCGCGGCGTCGCTGGCGATTGCCGGCTCGGGCGAGGCGCGTACGGTGTCGATGCATACGGCGGACGAGTGGATTCCCACGGGCACGCCGATGGCGATGCTGGATGCTCTGTCGGAGATGGAGACGTCGACGCGCTTGGAGTTCGCGGGTGTCGTTCGGCGCTGCATCATGGAGCGCGGCGGGATTTCGGTTCTGTCGATCGTGGTGAGCGAGTCCGTGGATGACGAGGAGGCGGCTCGCCTGGCCAATATTGCGCCGGTCGACGTGACCGTGTCCGTCATTCGTGTGGCTCCGGGGCGCGCGAGGCGTCGCCGCAAGATTAGCCGAGGCGTCATTATTGACTGCCCGTCGCTGGAAGATCTGCCGATGCTGGTGTCGAGGGGGGTGTCTGCGTGAGCGCTCCCGTTCGTCCTGCTGCCCATCAGGCCCCGCCGCGTCGTTCGCGTCGCTCGGAGGCTACCGAGACGACGATGGGCGGATCGATGCGTCGCGCGGCCATGCCCGCGTGGTCGCTGCTGGTGCTGGGTGTCCTCTTTGTGGGCCCCATTGTCATGTTCGAGTCCGTCTTCGGCGGGGGAGAGGGCGCGATTGCCGCGGGCCTGGGTGTCCTTGTCGGTCTGCTCGTGTCCTGGGCGGCGTCGAGGTGGCGCTGGGACCTGCTGTCGATCGTGGCCTGCGTTGTGGCCGCTCACTTCCTGCTCGGCGGGCCCGCGGCCCTGCGTGAGACGACCCGCTGGGTCGTGGTGCCCACGTCCCGGACCCTCCAGACGCTTGTCATCGGCGCGGTCGAGGCCTGGAAGGACCTCCTGACGCTGACGCCTCCTGCTGGCTCCTATGTGGGGCCGGCGATGGTGCCGTGGATGGCGTGCCTCGTGTGTTCGGTCGCTGCGGGCGTCGTCACGGTGCGCTACGCGCGCCCGATGTGGGGCTCCGCGGCCCTCGTCCTGTGCGGCGTGATTGCGATCGTGTGGGGCCCGACGAACCACACCCCGAACCTCATTCTCGTCATCGTCTGGTGGGTGGCCCTCATCGCCTGGTGGTCGTGGGCCTCGGCGATTGGCCGGGCGCGCTCCGGTGCGGACATCGTCATTGGCATGTCGGCATCGACGACGTCGGCGTCCACGACGATGGGTGGGTCCTCGCGTCAGATCGTGCACCTGTGGTGGCGCGTGGGTATGGCCTCGCTGATGGTTGGCGTCATGGTCGCGGCCGCGATTCCGGCGGCGTCCGTGCTGGGGCCCACGGCCTCGGACCGTGTCGTGGGGCGCGACGTTGTGGAGCCGCCCGTGGATGCGCGCGAGTACCCTTCGCCGCTGTCGAGCTACCGCCACTACAACAAGGACCTCGAGGATTCGTCCCTGATTCACGTGACCAACATGCCCAAGGAGGCGCGCGTGCGCCTGGGCGCGATGGACGTGTACGACGGGACGACCTTCGGCATGGGCGTGGCGAATGCGGATGGCACGGCGGGATATCGCCGCGTCGGTTCGACGATCCCGGGCCGCAACGCGAACGAGGCCGAGGTTGAGACGACCGTGTCGACGTCGCAGCTGTTGGGACCGTGGGTGCCTACGATCGGTCAGGTGCACGTCCTGGAGTTCGACCCGAGTGACCCTCTCGCAGCCGACCAGCAGAAGGGCCTGAACTACGACCTGTGGGCTGAGACCGCGCTGACGACGGGCCCCGCGGGCGAGATGGGCTACACGATGAGCCTGACGATGCCGCGTGATCGCGCGGACTCGGAGTTCGCTAGCGTTGAGGCCGCCCGCTACGCCGGGGGCGACACGAACGTCCCCAAGGACGTTGACACGCTCGCAGCTGAGCACACGCTGACCGCGCGTTCGGACCTGGAGAAGGCCCGCGCGATTGAGAACTTCCTGCACACGGACGGCTACTACTCGAACGAGGACACGATTAACTCGCGTCCGGGTTCCTCCCAGGACCGCATCCAGCGCATGATTGGCGCGGACATGCTGGTGGGCGACGATGAGCAGTACGCGACCCTCATGGCGCTCATGCTGCACTCGCAGGGGATCAACGCCCGCGTCGTGATGGGCGCGTACCGCGAGGGAACGTCGGGCAACGTGGACCTGACGGGCGCGGACATGCACGCGTGGGTCGAGGTGGAGTTTCCCGGCGTCGGCTGGGCGACCTTCGACCCGACGCCGCCGCGCGACCAGCAGCCCACGACGCAGGTCAACAAGCCGAAGTCCGTTCCCAAACCGCAGGTGCTGCAGCCGCCGGAGCCCCCGGAGCAGCCGGTTGAGCTGCCTCCGGCTACCCGCGACCAGGCGACGGATCCGCACGATCCGAACGGCCTGCATATCCCGTGGATGGCGATCGGCACGGTGTCCCTGTCGCTGCTGGTGCTCCTCGGCCCGGTGCTGGTGGTGCTCCTGGCGAAGTCTCGCCGCCGCAAGGCCCGCCGCAAGGCGCAGGCCGCCGAAGCGGTGCGTGGCTCGTGGGATGAGCTGGTGGATACCGCGATCGACTCCGGCCTGGTCGTGGAGCCGCACCTGACGCGCCAGGAGGTCGCGTGGGCGCTCGCCTCGCAGTGGGCCCCTGATACTTCTGAGGGCGACGAGGCCTCCTCACGCAAGGCCCGCAAGGCGCGTACGCGCTCGGCGGCCGACGTGCGCGTGCCCGGCTGGTCGCTGTTCTCCGGCGCGGTGCCCCGCGTCGTGACGGTCGCGCGCCGCGCGGACGTCGCGGACTTCGCGGTGACCGGTGCGCGCGCGCAGGACGCCGAGCAGGCGTGGAACGACGTGGATGAGCTGCGCCGCGAGTGGGCTTCGTCGGTGTCGGTATTCGCGCGGGTGCGCCACGCCCTGTCGCTGAAGTCGTTGCGCTGGCGCCGACGTGCACGCCGCCAGGCGGCAGCAGCTTCCGGTGAGGGGCGTCGTTCGCTGATTGGGCGCGTCAGTGGCCGTGGGAAAGGGAAACGTTGATGGATAGCGACGCTCGCGTCGGAATGGTCCCGGTGATACCGGGATACCAGTGGATTCGCCCCCTGGGGGCGGGCGGTTTCGCGGACGTGTTCCTGTGCCGTCAGGAGCTGCCCAGCCGCGAGGTGGCCGTCAAGGTCGCCCGTCGGGACCGCGGGGCGGACGGCGAGGCCGGGATTGCCCGCGAGGCGGATGTCATGGCTCTCGTGTCGGGTCACCCGGCCGTCGCCCAGCTCTACGGCGCGGGGCGTACGTCGGACGGTCGCCCCTACCTGGTGATGGAGTATTGCCCGGTCGCGAATATCCTCGATCAGGTGCGTGCGAACCCGATGGCGACGGATCGCGCCCTGTCGATGGTGATCCGCATGTGTGGTGGCGCGGAGATGCTGCACCGCGCGGGCTACGTGCACCGCGACATCAAACCGAGCAACATCATGATCAACGCCTACGGGTCGCCGGTTCTGACGGACTTTGGCGTGTCGGAGCCGGTGGGCGCTGATCCGCGCAGTGGCCGGGATGCGTTTTCGGTGATGTGGGCGCCCCCGGAGCAGATTGCGGGTACGGCGCGTGCTCACCCGACGCAGGACGTGTGGGCCCTGGGGGCGACCCTGTGGACGCTGCTGATGGGCCGTTCGCCCTTCGAGGTGGTCGACGGGGATAACTCTGCGAAGGCGGTCGCTCAGCGCGTGGCGCGCGGACGCGTGTCGCGCATTGACCGCCCGGGTGTGCCTGACGCGGTGACGGCGATCGTGCGCCGCGCGATGAGCCTGGATCCGGAGCAGCGTTTTGGTTCTGCGGCGGCGCTGGGCTATGCGCTGCAGACGATTGAGCGGGAGATGCACCGCCCGGTGACGGAGATGAAACTGAGTGTCGTCGCCTCCTCGAGCGCGCCCTCCTCGGCCCTGTCGTCGCCTTCGCCGGCTGCCCTGGATGCGGAGCGTACGCGCACGCGCCGCGGGAGCTTCGCCGATGGTGCCCATGCTTCGTTGGACGAGGCGTGGGCTGGGAACTCGACGACGAGCCGTACCGGGTTGGTCGAGGGTGAGTCGAAGCGCCCCAAGTGGGTGCTGCCCGTTCTCGCTGTCGTTATGGTGCTCGCGACGGCCGGTCTGGTTGTGGCGATGCTGACGGGCGGCGGACACAGTATCCATGTGGGTGGTGCCTCGGATCCGACTGCCGGACCGACGAGCGAGACGCCGGATGGTGGCAGTGTGAACGACGCGGGAGGCGCGCCGCCCGCTGCCGTCGCGGAGGTCGTTGCGACCCCGAAGGGCACGGAGATCCTGTGGAGCTGGGATATCCCCCAGCAGGGTCAGAACAAGGTCGATCAGTTCGTCTTCAAATACGTGCTGGAGCGTCCGGGCGAGGCCGTGGTCGCTGAGACCATGCGCCGTAACTCCCTGACGACGACGGCCGTGAGCGGCGAGAACTGCCTGACGGTCAGCGTCGTCGCGGAGGTGAGCGGACGCGAGTCCGCGCCGGTCACGCAGTGCGTGACGATGCCGTAGCCGCAGATCGGCGAGGCGAAAGGACACTGTGATGAGACACGAGAAGGCACGACTGTTGCGCCGGTGCGCCGGCGCGGGGGTGGCTGCGGCGCTCGCGGTGGGTGCGTTGGCACTTCCCGCGACCCCTGCCTCAGCGGATTCGGCGATTACGGCGGGGGAGCAGCCCTTCTACTCCCACTATCGCCTGGATTCGATTCATTCGGCGGGGTATACGGGCGAGGGCATTACGATTGCGCTGATTGACGGCCCTGTCAACGCGGGCATCCCTGAGCTGCAGGGTGCGCACATCGAGTCCTACACGCCGTGCTCGGTGAGCTCGTTGGATGCGCACTGGGATCATGGGACGGTGATCGCGCAGATCCTGGTGTCCCCGCAGTTCGGTGTGGCCCCCGGTGCGCGGCTGAAGTCGTACACGGTGTCGTTTTCCGGTGACTCGACGGGGCAGGATTGCGCGTTTCGTCAGCGGTCACGTGGGTATGCCGATCTGGCGTTCCTCATTGAGACCGCGTTGAACGATGGGGTAGCGGTCATCACGACCTCGTCGAGCTATCCGGAAAACAACTACGAGGGGATGCGGTGGGCTCTCGCCCGAGCCATCTCACAGCAGGTCCCAGTTGTGGCTTGTGCGGGCAACGATTCGACTCGGGATTCGACGGCGTGGTTGCCCGCATGGAGTGGTGTCGTGGGTGTGGCTGCGATTGAGTCGAACGGGCACGCGTCCGATTACACGAATTGGGGGAATCCTATTTCGACCGCTGCCCTGGGGCGTCCGATCGCGCGGTCGAGCACGTCGATGGAGCGTGGCGAGTGGTGGGGCACGTCGTTTGCGACCCCTATCGTTGCTGGCTCTCTGGCGTTGTCGATGGAGCGGTGGCCGCGCGCGACGGGTAACCAGATCATGCAGGGCTTGGCGCGTACAGGCGTGGGTGGAAATGGCGGGCAGTGGAACCCGTACACGGGTTTCGGGGCGCTGGATACGTATGCGCTGCTGACGACGAACCCGAGGGACTTCCCGGACGAGAATCCTTTTATGGACAAGGGGAATGAGTCGATTCCTACTCGCCAGGATGTGGCGGACTATTCCGATGGTGTGGTGGATCCTCGCCTGATCCAAAATGATCATTCGTACACCTACCGGGGGTTGGATGAGCGTATGGCGCGTGGCGATCAGCATGATTATCCCGTTCACCTGGGGACCAGCCCGCGCTACCACAAGAAAGTGACGGGTAAGAAGAAGTAGCCGGCAGACGACGAGCCCCTGCAGCCCACGGTCGTGTGGGTGCAGGGGCTCTCGTCTTTCCGCTTCCGGGTGCTCGCGCCTCAGGCTGGACGAGGCCGGGGCGCGGGCACGGGGGAGTGGCTACTTTCGGTGGTAGGCGGGGCTGGTGCCGATGTGGGCCTTGACGCCTTCTCTTGCAGTCGCGTTTTCGTTGACCCCGCGATAGACGTAGCTGTCATCGAAACTGACCTCCGAGAAGGGAACGATGCCGTCAATGTATTGCTGCACTTCGGCGGGGGTGGGGGTGGAGCCGCCGCCCTTGTCGGCCAGGGGGTTCTCATCGGGGAACTGGGTGGGATCGGTCTTCATCATCCTACCCATGTTGAGAACGCCGTAGCCGGTGTACTGGTTCCACTCGTTGTTCAGGTTGAGCCCGCTGTGGGTGACCAGTTGCAGGATCTGGTTGGGGGTCGCCTCGGGCCAGCGCGAGCGCGCCAGGGCGATCTGCCCGGCCACGATCGGAGTCGCAAACGAGGTTCCCTGATTGTCGGTGATGGTGCCGGTGTCGTAGTCGCGCGCCTTGATAGGCCCGCCCACGCCCGCGGCGACGACTCCCTGGCCCCACGAGGAATAGCTCGCAAACTCGCCGGTCGAATCGACCGCGGAGACGCCCACCGTGCCCGACCACCAGGCTAAGGAGAGATGGTTTTCGTCGCGTGCGTCGTTGCCGATGGGGCCCACGATGATGACGCCCTGCGCCATGGCACGAGCGATCGCCCACTTCAAGGGTGCCTGCTCGTGGTTATAATCCGATCTCGAGTAAGAGATCACCTGCGCGCCGTCGTTCATTGCCAGCTCAAAGGCGCCATAGGAAGAGCTCTTGAGTTTCTCGTCGTGCGTGCAACTCTCTTCGTCGTCGGCTGAAGGGGTCGAGTATGCGATGAGGGTGGCGTCGGGTGCCAGGCCGTAGTTTTTGGACACCAGGATGGAGGCGATGGCGGTCGCGTGTGTCTTGGACGCGTTGACAGCTTCGTACTTGCAGGGTGTTTTGACGGTGATGTTGGCGCCGGCCAGTTCGGGTGCGCTGGTGTCGACGGGGCCGTCGACCATGGCGATGGTGACGCCTGTGCCGGTGTATCCCTTGGCTCGGGTGCTGTCGAGTTTGTAGTAGGAGAAGTAGTCCTGGGTGGTGATGGTGTCATCGGCCCTCGCGGGGGCCGGCGTCGCCGTGAGTGCGCCCGTGGCCAGGGCCAGGGCGCAGGCGGCGGTGGTCAGGGCGCGCGCGGCGCGCCCCGCCACCCCCGCGTTTGAGCGGGGATGACGGGGCGCGTCAGACGTGTGTGTCATGTGGCTACTTTCGGTGGTAGGCGGGGCTGGTGCCGATGTGGGCCGTGAGGCCTTCGCGCACGAGTGCGTCTTCGTTGACCCCGCGATAGATGTAGCTGTCATCGTATTCGATCTCCCCGAAAGGGGCGATGCCGTCGATGTATTGCTGTACTTCGGCGGGGGTGGGGGTGGAGCCGCCGCCCTTGTCGGCCAGGGGGTTCTCGTCGGGGAACTGGGTGGGATCGGTCTTCATCATCCCGCCCATGTTGAGAGGACCGTAGCCGGTGTATTGGTTCCACTCGTGGTTGGGGTTGAGCCCGCTGTGGGTGACCAGTTGCAGGATCTGGTTGGGGGTTGCCTCGGGCCAGCGCGAGCGCGCCAGGGCGATCTGTCCGGCCACGATCGGGGTGGAGATGGAGGTTCCCTGCGTGTCGGTAATGGTGCCGGTGTCGTAGTCGCGCACCTTGATGGGCCCGCCCACGCCAGCGGCGACGACTCCTTGGCCCCACGAGGAATAGCTTGCAAACTGTCCGGTCGAATCGACCGCGGAAACGCCCACGGTGCCCGACCACCAGGCCAAGGACAGATGGTTTTCGTCACGTGCGTCGTTGCCCATAGGACCCACGATGATGACACCCTGAGCAATGGCGCGAGCGATAGCCCACTTCAAGGGCACCTGTTCGTGATTGGGGTCTGACGACGAGTAAGAGATGATCTGAGCGCCGTCGTTCATCGCCGTCTCGAATTGTGCAAAAGAAGTGCGCTTAAGACCCTTGTTGTCCTGCCTGCATTCGTTGGAAATCTCCTCGCCTTCAGCGGGCATGGCATAGGCGATAAGGGTGGCGTCGGGTGCGAGGCCGTAGTTTTTGGACACCAGGACGGAGGCAATGGCAGTCGCGTGCGTCTTCGTGGCGTTGGTCGCTTCGTACTTGCACAGTGTCTTAGTGGTGATGTTGGCGCCGGCCAGTTCGGGTGCGCTGGTGTCGACGGGGCCGTCGATCATGGCGATGGTGACGCCTGTGCCGGTGTATCCCTTGGCTCGGGTGGTGTCAAGTTTGTAGTAGGAGAAGTAGTCCTGGGTGGTGATGGTGTCGTCGGCCCTCGCAGGGGCCGGTGTGGCCGCAAGGGCGCCCGTGGCCACGGCCAGGGCGCAGGCGGCGGTGGTCAGGGCGCGCGCGGCGCGCCCCGCCACACCCGCGTGCGAGCGGGGATGACGGGGCGCGGAGTCGTGACGGGAGCTCACCACTGGCGCAGGTCCCATCCGTCGTCCTCCCGCTTGGCGGGAGCGATGGTGCGGTCTGTTCCGTAGGTCTGGGACAGGGGGTTGACGTAGCCTGCGGGCAGATCGTCCTCATCCTCATCGACCGAGAATGCCACGTACTTGCGCTTGCGGCCCTTCTTGTCGTCCTTGCCCATGCCAGCACCAGCACCCGCGCCGCCGCCCATGAAGCCGCCGCCAGCGCCCGCGCCGCCGCGACCGGCAGCGCCAGCCGCACCAGCCGCGCCACCACCGGCACCGGTCGTACCGGTTACGCCCGAAGCGCCAGCGCCTGCGGTGCCGTTCGCGCCGGCCACGGAGGCGGGGGGAGTGTAGGAACCAAAACCCGACCCGGAGTAGGTGCCCACGCGCAGGTTCGTGCCACCGAAGCTAGCGGCCGAGCCGGTCGTGCCCGAGATGCCACGCAGGCCGCCCATGCCCAGGCCGTTCGCCGAACCGGAGGCACCGGAGGCACCGCCCAGGCCACCAAAGCCCGAACCCATGCGGGCCGCGCCGCGCATGCCCAGCGCGCCAGCGCCGAGCACGCCCGCGCCGCCCAGGCGACCGGCGGTCATCGCGTCGGCGGCGGCGTGGTTGTTGAGGCGCCACAGTGGATGCAGCGCGTCGGCCGCGGGGGCGGGGGTGTGTCCGCCGACGACGCCGTTGCGATACGTGGTGCCGTTGACGCGCGTGTGGAGCAGGTCGGTGTCCATGAGGTCCTGCGGGTCGGTGATCGGGTTCGTACGCGACCCCAGCTCGCCGTAGGGCAGTTCCTTGGTCGGCACAGCGCCCGAGGCGATCACGCGGTTACGGGCAGCGGCCGCGTCAGCCTCGCTCCACCACGGCTTGTCGAAGCCGCCCGGGTATCCCTCTCCGTTACGGCCGGCTTCGCGGCCGAAGCCGTTCTCCGGCGTGTAGCCACCACCGCCGTAGCCGCCACCACCGGGGTTACGGCCGCCGCCACCGCCACCGGGGTTACGGCCGCCGCCACCGCCGCCGGGATTGTCGCCGCCGCCACCGCCGCCGTCCTTATCCTTATGCTTATCCTTATCCTTCGTGGGGTCGCCATCGGTCTTGCCGGACCGTGAAGCGTCTCTAATGTCGCCGACACCAGAACGCAGATTCCTATTCAGCGTGTCAAGGATGCGCCCGCAGGCCGCCTCGCGCGCTTCGTTGTTCTGGGCCTCGACGCCCGCCACGTACGCGGAGCCCGTCGTGATTTTGACCGGTCCGGCGGAAAGGCCACCGCCGGGGGCGCTGGAGGGAAGGGTCACGAAGGGGAGATAGCCCATCGCAGCGGTGACCGGGTCCACCAGGGTGTCGGAGATCGAGCCCGCCTCGCTCAGCGCCGTCGCCATGTCGTTGCGTCCTTGTTGGTAGGACTGATACTGCGCCTCGTAGCGGACGCGGTAGCCCTCGATACGTTTGATCGAATTGTCCACCCAGTCGGTCATGGCCTTGGCCGCCTCGCCCTTGAAGCCTTGGCCGTCGCGGTAGGCCTTCAGGCGTTCGACGGCCTGCTTGAAGCCCTCGATCGTCTTGTCGTGTTCGTCGTTCCACGCGTCGAGGCCCTTGTTCGCCTCGGCGGCCTTCATGAATTCCTTCAGGCGGTGGTATTTCGGAGAATAAACCATGATTAATTCCTTTCTGCCCGTTGTGGGATGGGATCAGCTCTCGTCCTGACTTTCCGGAGTCGGTGCGGTTGTTCCAGCCTGTGAGGGGTCAGGCTGGCCCGTGGCCGCTCCAGTCTGCGAAGGGTCAGGCTGGCCGGTGGGCGCCGCAGTCGCCGCCCTCAGCGGCTCGGGCCGCTTATCCATGTATTCCTTCTCTTCCAGCTGCTTGGCGAGCGCCTCGGCCTCCGGGGAGTTGGCGACGGTATCCAGCATTTTGTTGACCCTGCTCAGGGCCTGCTGGTTGTCCCACTCGGCGTTTTCCGCGTCCTGCATGGTCAGACGCATGTTGGTCTCGAAGGTGGAGATGAGATCGTTTTCCTTCTTGAGGATGTCCGCCATGTCCTTGAACATGTCGGCCACGGAGTTCCGGAAGGCAGAAGCTCCTTCTTCATTACCCCATGCAGAATGCGTCTGGGCGGCGCTCTGAGAGTAGGACGCACTTACCGTGGTCTTCACCGCATCCTTGCTTTCGTTGACATTGGTGGCCGCAGCCTCTTGGGCGGGCTTGTCGTACTCGTAGTCAGGCGATCCTGTCATGTTGAGCTCCTAAATGTTGATGGGGTGTTGTGGGCGCTGGTGCGCGGGGTTGTTTGTTATTTGACCTTGAACTGGCGGACCAGGGGTTCGTCGGTGATCTCGGGGTTGTCGATCTTGAGGGTCCACACGTAGGTGAGGTTGGAGCCGCTGCCTTTGATGTCGATGGTCCACGAGGAGTAGTACTGGCAGTCCTTTTCGACGCACAGGTCGTAGCTGTCCTCACCGAGGCGCCAGTAGTCGGCGGCCGACATCATGGCATACACGTTGTCGTCCTTGTTGACGACAATGGTGCCGTTGGGGTCGAGCTTGAACTGGCCTCCGTAGACTCCTGTGCTCTCGCCGACCAGCTGCGCGCCGACCATCTTGTTCAGGGCGTTGGCCTTCTCGATGATCTTGTTCTTCTCGGCGCCGGAGGCGGAGTTCATCTGGTTGATGAGGTCGCGTTTGATGCCTTCGGGGATGTTCTTCATCGAGGCGATGTCCGTAGAATTCGAGCCTCCGCCGCCGGGCAGCCTAATGCAGCCGGTCAGGCCAACGGCCGCCAGGAGGAGGGACGACGCCGCTGCGAGGGTGCGGCGAGACACGAAACGGGACATATTTTCTCCTACTTTCAGACTGGTCAATCATATGCGACTGTGGGGCCGCCGTGTCAACAAACGATCAAGTTGTCGGCGGGGTCCACGCCATCTGCGCGGCGACCACCCCGAGATCGCGGTGAATGACCTGAGCACGGCCCGGAATAGCGCGCTTCGGCTTCACGCCGTTGATGATCGCGCCCTCACTCGGGTTACCGGACAGCAGGATGCCCGTGACAGCCAGGTCGCCCATCATCTGCAGGACCTTCTCGAAGCTCGCTCGAGCCGCGCCACCCATGCGGCGCGTGATGATCAGGTGCAGGCCGATGTCGCCCGCCTGCGGCAGCAGGTCGACGAGCTCTGCGAGCGGGTTTCCACTCGTGGTGTTCGCCAAATCGTAATCGTCGACCAGGACCCACAATTCGGGGCCGGTCCACCAGCTGCGCTCGCGAATCTGCTCGGCAGTGACGTTCGGTCCGGGCAGACGCTCGCGCAGGAACTGCGCCAGCTCGCGCATGTCCTTCATGGCGGCCTGGTGGTTCGTCATGTAGCGCAGCGTGTAGTCCTTGGGAATCTCGCCCATGAGCGAGCGTCGCATATCCAGCGCGACGATCTTTGCCTCGCCCGGCGTGTACAGGCGCGTGATCTCCTTGATGATCGACCGCAGGAACGTGGTCTTGCCCGTCTTCGAATCGCCGAAGAGGTACAGGTGAGACTCCGACCGCGTGTTGAACATGAGAGGACCGAGGCGCGACTCTTCCACGCCCAGGATCATGTCGCCACCGCCGCGCGGCAGGATCTGCTGCTCGGGCAGTTGCTCGAGGACATTGTCGATCGTGATCTGCTCCGGCAGCAGACGCAGCTTCGGGCCCTCGCCCGCCACTAGGTGCTCGCGGATCTTCTTGATCGTGTAGGCCACGCCCTCGGACACGGTGGTCGGATCCTGCTCCGCGTCTGCGCGCGGCAGGCCGATCATCATTTCGTGACCAGCCATGTCGATGCCTCGGCCCGGGCGACCCTTCGGAATACGAGCCGCACCCTCGCGGTGGACGATCGACTCCTTCGGGTTCGCCGTGTGCAGCTCCAGGCGCGAGCCGAACAGGTCCTGCGCCTCGGAACGGAAGTCCATCCAGCGAGAGGCAGACACGATGAGGTGAACGCCCAGCGACAGGCCTCGGCTCATCATCGTCGCCACCTGGCGATCCAGGCTGTCGAACTCGGAGCGCAGCGCGCCCCAGCCGTCGATGACCAGGAACACGTCGCCGTAGCCGTCGTCGTAGCGTCCTTCCAGACGACCGCGACGGTACGTGTCCATCGAATCGATGCCATTTTGGCCGAAGTAACGCTCGCGGTCGTCCATGATCGCCGCGATCTCAGCGAGCATACGCGTGCGCACCTCCTCGGTGTCGCGCGTCGCGATGCCCGCCACGTGCGGG
>ERZ773001.506-NODE-506-length-15355-cov-3.96575_pt1 | contig 15355 bp, 11 predicted proteins | sample MGYA00511673_ERZ773001 | MGnify/ENA primary metagenome ERZ773001 (study PRJEB29015, sample SAMEA2738091) | human oral metagenome | biome: human oral; feature: human-associated habitat; material: saliva | place: China | collected 2162 ... | reverse complement strand
ATCATCATCGCTGTATAACCTATAACCAGCCTCTGAATCAGCCGTTGGTTTTAATAATCCGATTTTGTCGTAGTATTGCAAGGTTCTAATACTGATTCCTGCTATTTTACTAACTTCATTAACTGTTTTCACAATCTCACCTCCTAAGCCATTTGAAGTCTAAAGTATTACGTTGCGTTATAGTCAAGAGTTTTTTTGGAAAAAATAACGTCGGACAAACAAAACAAATCGAAAATATAGCTGTTTATTGATTAACAACGTATACCATTTGTATCAAAATCGCCTTAAAAGGAGCTGATACTATGGCAACAAGTCCTACTCAAATTCGCATCGATAGTAATGTTAAAACAGAAGCAAATGAACTGTTTAAAGAACTCGGCATCGATATGTCAAGTGCCGTAAACATCTTCTTACGCCAGTGCGTTTTGCACGGCGGCCTTCCTTTTAAAGTGGAAATCCCAAAGTTTAATGCTGAAACACTGGCGGCCATGGAAGAAGCACGCGATATCATGTCAGGTAAAATTCAAGCAACCTCCTACAACACCACAGATGAGCTGTTTAAAGATCTCAATGCAGGGGTTTAAGTTATATGCTTAAACTTCAAGCAACTTCTAAGTTTCGGAAGGATTACAAGCGCATTAAAAAGCGAGGCGCAAGGACTGCATCCAAAATATCTCTGTCAAAGCCGCCTAAAGACTTCCTATCACTCCTGAACCATAAATCAAAACTCTCATTTTCACGGTCCCTTTATGTTTCTTCCTAAATTTCGATGTATTTTACGTATCCAAACAAAAGCTCACTATCCATTTAGATAAATGACCCGAAAATTCATCTTCATAATATTCCAACAATCAAAGCCTGAACCGCTGCTACAAACGATATGATCAAAAACGGAGTGACTACAAAATGTTCCTTGATTGCCAAATGCTTCATCCAGTTGCCGAGCTCATAATCAGGATGCCCCTCTGTTCCGGGGATGACAATCTTACTCTTATGTTTTCCTTGGAACAACAGACAATCCAGCAAAAAGAAATCTCCTAAGTTCAATATGCTCCACTGAATGTACCCCATCCAAAAAAGATTCCAAAAGCCCGAAATGCCTGTATGTATAAGACTTGCTATTGAATATATGAAGCAAATCCCGCAAATTACAATTGTTATGATGAAATTTATATTTTTCTCCTTTTTTGTCATCTGTTCAGGTGCTGCTTTCTGAATTGCCTTTGGATAAGAATCAAAAAAGTATCTTGGATTAATAAGTACCAAGACTGCTACTGTACCGTTAAAGATTGCGGCTATTGCAATCCCGTCCAGAATCGCTCGTATATAATCCATAAAACTATCTCCTTAGCAAATCCTATTCTTTGTCGCCGTATACCATGCTTAAAACTTTGCTGTGACAGAAAATCAAAGAGTTTTGTTCGCACATAACCTTATAACCATAATGGAATAATTACCGTTAAAACGAATGCCAGAATAAGACTTATTCCGCAAAATACAACAAGCTTTATCACCTGGCTTTTGGCATTAAATCCAAAGTTATCATTTCTGTAGTCTCAATACGGCAAAAAGCAGTTCTGTAGTTACAACCCTCATGTCTCCAGTAGTCAGAACTGTTGTCAAACAGTCTAAAAAAGAATTCCGATCATTTGCCCAAACCGGGGCAGTTCTTCGGAATCCCTTGATTTCAAGCCTTTTCTATACTGTTTAGTCCTTCACCCTTGACATCAATACTACCGTCTCCACGTGCTTGGTGTGAGGGAACATGTCCACAGGTGTTACGCGCTCAATGGCAAACCCGCTGTCGAGAAGAACTTTGAGGTCTCTGGCCTGCGTCACAACGTTACAGCTCACGTACACGATTTTCTTCTGGGCTAGCTGAGCTGTTGCCTTAAGGAAGGCAGGTGTTGAACCCGCGCGAGGTGGGTCAAGAATAATGACGTCAAAGTTCTGCCCGTCTTTTGCCAGAGCTTGCATGTAGCGAGTGGCATCATCGCAGATAAATTCGGCTTCAAGTTTATTGTTTCGAGCGTTTCTGCGAGCCATCTGAATGTTGTTTTCAACCTGGTCAACGCCAGTGAGCAAGAGGTTGATGCCTTGAGCTTCAGCGGCGTGTGCCAAGCAAAGTCCAATGGTTCCCGTGCCACAGTAAGCATCCAGAACTCGCAGGTTGCCGGTTTGCGCGGAAGTGGCTGCCTGAGTGGAAGCGCCGGTCAACGCAGCGCTGGCCTGCGTGGAGCCAGCAAGTGCACCGTCGATGGCCAGCTGATAGAGCACCTCAGTTTGCTGAGGGTTGGTCTGGTAGAAACTGGTTGGACCAATCTCAAACGTGCAGTCCAAAAGCTTGTCGCTCATAGACGTTGAGCCCCAAAGCAAACGGGTTTCTCGCCCCAAGATTGCGTTGGTGCGCTTCTGGTTGACGTTCAAGAAGATGCTGGTCAGCTCAGGGTGCGCCTTGCGAAGCGCAGCAATAAACTCCTGCTCATGAGGCAGATACTGTCCGTTGACTACCAGTACCAGCATGACGTCGTCGGTGGCATATCCGCAGCGAACTACGCCATGGCGAAGCGCTCCCTTGCCGCGATCTTCCTGGTAAGCGTGGATATTGAACTGGACGGCAAGATACGCCACATCGTTGAGGATGGCGCGAGCTCGACCGTCCTCTACCAGGCATTTCTTTGAGGCAATAATTTTGTGCGTTCCGCTTGCATAAAAACCAGAGCGAACCGTGCGCCCTTTGCCTGGTGCAAATGGCGTTGCCGCCTTGTGACGATACGCCAGAGGCTCGTCCATTCCACGGATAGGCTCGATAGTTACGTTATTGATGCTTGCCAGCGGAGCGAGAAGTTCTTCTACCTGCGTTTGCTTGCGTTTAAGTTGGATAGGATAGGGGACCGAAAGCCATTCACAGCCTCCGCAGCTACGCGCAATAGAGCATGTTGGTGTCTTGTATCCCATAGTTCCTCTCCAAATCTTGGATTACTACTATACCGTTTACAGGTTTTAATGGCACGTTGAGGGGACTGTTGTATCTAATCTGTTTCGTCTTTCTGTATCGTTACCCGTTTATGCAAAAAACCGCTAGGCTATCAGGCACAGTAATTTTGGACGAGATAAAGGGGTGGATTATGGCTCTCATCAGCAAGATTGGCATCATTGGTGCTAATCACGTCGGCGCTCACGTTGCAAATGCCCTGCTTTACCAGGGACTTGTTACCGAGCTCTTTATTAGTGATACAAACGAAGTCCTGTGCAAAGCTCAGGTAAACGACCTGTTGGACGCAATGCCATTTTATCCACACCCTGCTCGCGTCTATGAGCTTGATGACCGTTATGAGGAGCTTGCTGGCTGCGACATTATCGTTAACGCTGCTGGTCATGTAGCTGCGGCTGCAGGCAACCGCGATGGCGAGCTCTTCGTCACCACTGACGAGGCAAAGAAGTTTGCCAAGCGCATCGCAGACGCTGGCTTTGATGGCGTTTGGGTCAACATCTCAAACCCATGCGACGTTGTTACTACCGAGCTCCAGTATCTGACTGGCGCCGATCCAAATAAGGTCATCGGCTCCGGTACCACGCTGGACTCCGCTCGACTCCGCCATGCACTTTCTGTTGCTACCGGCTATCCTGCATCGTGCATCAACGGCTGGATGCTTGGCGAGCATGGCAACGGTATGTTCGCTTGCTGGTCACACGTGGCTATTGCTTGCCTCACCCTCGATGAAGTTGCAGCTCAGACGGGCAAGACCTTTGACCTCCCAGAGCTTGAGCAGGCTGCTCGTATGGGCGGATACGTTACCTACAGTGGCAAGCAGTGCACCGAGTACTCCATAGCAAACGGCGCTGTCGAGGTCATCAAGGCTGTTGTCCACGACACCAAGCTGATCACGCCAGTCTCCACGCTGCTCAACGACGTGTATGGCGTTTCTGGCTTCTACTCTTCACTTCCTGCAGTTATCGGCGCCAATGGTGTCGAGAAGGTCTTTGTGCCCGAGCTCTCCGACTCCGAGATTGAGGCATGGCGCAAGTCTTGCGAGCATGTCAAAGGCAACATTGAGCAGCTTGGTTGGCTTGAGGTAGACGCTCGTATCGACTAGCGCACCGCGAGGCTGCGAGCTCTGCGACGGGAGCGAGGCTGCGAGCTGCATTGCGCTGCGAACTGCGACGGCTGCGAGGCTGCGAGCTGCATTGCGCTGCGAACTGCGACCAGGCAATAGTGCACACCGAACACCGAACACACCTTGGGGTTTCTCCCGAGGTGTGTTTTTGTATAGGCGGCAATGTCTGATCCAAAACCGATGCAATTATGTGCGTCGCATTGGTGAATGTAGATTTTTTGAGCTCGATTAATCCAAAAACGCACTATTTGTGTGTCGAGAAACCCGATTTTGATCCAAAACTCACCTAATTACGTGCCTTTCGGCACATAATTACCACGCTTTTGGATCAGGTGGGCACATAATTACCTGGGTTTTGGATCAATCGACACTGAAAAATCTACAAGCACTTCGTCTCTTGTCAATATGTGACAGTTTTCTCGTCATGCGCCACGCGCACCTTGCGCGACCAAGCGCTCACCGCTCGCCGTACACCGTCAAAACCACCTTCTCACCTGGGATTTTTGAACAATATTTAAATAAAAATTTCTCTTGACTTGCAATCAATGTGATATCACAATGATGCCAACATAAAGCTCATTGTCACAAAGGAGATCTTATGAGCACCGAGAAAATCATTAAGTCCAAGAGTGGTTGGCTGTTCCTGCTGATTACCATTGTTCTTTTTGCAGTTGCAGCCCTATTTTTGGCTAATTTTGTACTCAGCGCTATCGCTGCAGACAGAAATCCTCGCCTGGATCCATCGTTCCCAAGCATCATTGGTGCACTGGCATTCTTCTTTGCAGGAATGTTTGTTTCAAGCGGCCTGTTCAGTCTTCAGCCTGGTCAGGCAAAGGTGTGCGTGCTGTTTGGTAAGTATATTGGCACCGTTAAGGACGAGGGTCTGCGCTGGGCAAATCCTTACTACGCCAAGACTCTTTCTACAAACTTGGGAGACCTTTCCTCTCTTTCTACAGGCGTGGGAACTCCAAGTGTAAATATACACACCTCCATCATTTCCACCCGTGCTCGTACGCTGAACGGCGAAGTCCTCAAGGTCAACGACCGCATGGGTAACCCAATCGAGATTGCCGAGGTTGTTGTTTGGCGCGTGAGCGATACCGCAAAGGCTCTCTTTGACGTCGACGACTACGATAGCTACGTTGCTATGCAGGCAGAGACCGCGCTTAGGCACGTCGCTAGCATCTACAGCTACGACCACATGGAGGACGAGTCCGAGTCCAACACCGCAATTACTCTGCGCTCCAACATCGAGGAAGTCTCCGAGGCGCTTCAGTCTGAGCTGAGCCGCAACCTTTCTGTTGCTGGTATTACCGTTGACGACGCTCGCCTCACGCACCTCTCCTACGCTCCTGAGATTGCGCAGGCAATGCTCCGTCGCCAGCAGGCAGAGGCAATCATCGCTGCACGTAAGAAGATCGTCGAGGGTGCCGTTTCCATGGTTGACATGGCTCTTACCCAGCTCTCCGCGAATGGTGTTGTTGAGTTTGACGAGGACCGCAAGGCCGTCATGGCCTCCAACCTTATGGTTGTCCTCTGCGGTGAGTCCGAGGCTCAGCCTGTGCTTAATACCGGTTCCTTGCAGCAGTAAAGCATGGCGAGAAACCCATGGCACCTCGCAAACAATATCCACTTCGTGTAGCTCCAGAAGTCTGGGAGGCGGTTGAACGCTGGGCGCAAGACGACATGCGTTCAACCAATGCTCAGGTAGAATGGATACTTCGCGATGCCCTAAAAAGAGCAAAGCGAGCTCCAAAAGCTCAAGACACTCGTGTGAACAAGATAGATAACTTGGAAGAAGGAAACTAACATGGCCGATAACATCCCACAGCCACCCGTTCCTAACGCTCCCGTACCTCCTGCCGCACCCGCAGCTCCTGCTGCTCCTTCGGCTCCCGCACCCGCTGCTCCCGCCGCTACGCCTGCAGCTTCTCCCGCACCAGTTCCAACACCAGCGGCTCCTGGCGAGGTTGTTCCCGTGTTGAGCGTCCAGCACTTTACCAAGAAGTATGGCTCCAAGGTAGCTGTTTCTGACCTTTCACTCGACGTTATGCCTGGCGACATCTACGGTTTTATCGGCCACAACGGCGCAGGTAAGACCACGCTTATCAAGTCCATCGTTGGTGCTCAGCCATTTGAGGGCGGCGTCATCTTTGTGGATTCAAAGAACGTACTGGTTGACCCTGTTGGCTCAAAGCAGGTCATCGCTTACGTCCCAGATAACCCAGACATTTACGAGTTCATGAGCGGCATTAAGTACCTCAATTACGTCAGTGACATCTTTGGCGTTCCTGCGGAGAACCGCGTCGAGCGCATTACTACGTTGGCCAACCGCTTGGGCATCACTGATTCCCTGGCAAACGCTATTGGCAGCTACTCTCACGGTATGAAGCAGAAGCTGGTTCTGATTTCCGCCCTGCTCCACGAGCCAAAGCTCATCATTTTGGACGAGCCATTTGTTGGCCTGGACCCAGCAGCAAGCTTCGAGTTGAAGAAGATGCTGCACGAGCTTGCCGACCGCGGATCTGCCGTGTTCTTCTCGTCACATGTTCTTGAGGTTGTCGAGAAACTCTGCAATAAAATTGCAATTATTCGTCAGGGCAAGCTTCTTGCCGCAGGTAAAACGGACGAGATTCGAGGCAATGCTTCTCTTGAGGAAGTCTTCCTTGGTCTTGAAGCCGGAGCGCCTGGCGTTTCTGCCGAGATTGCTCAGGATATGGCTACTACAAAGGACGGCGCCGCTGTTCAGCCAGTCATTCCTGGTGCGCCTGTAGCGGCTGCACCTGCAGCACCTGCAGCACCCGCCGCACCTGCAGCACCAGCTGCACCAGCAGCACCTGCAGCACCCGTTGCACCTGCTGCACCAGCAGCACCTGCAGCACCCGTTGCACCTGCTGCACCAGCAGCCCCTGCGGCTCCAACCGTGCCCGGAGCACCAGTTCCTCCAGGCGCTCCAGTTCCTCCTTCCTTCCCTAAGGAGAACTAGTCATGGCAAACAATGTTCCACAGACTCCTCAGCGCCCCGATGTGCCTGAGCAGAATCTGCCACTCTCAGGAGATGTCTTTATTCCAGCTCAAGTAAGCGCCGGTCAAGTTCCTGTTCTCGATCGCTCTGAGCTCAAGCTGCCTTCCGATCTCAAAGTGTTCTGGATGCTGCTTAAGGTTCAGATCACCATGATTTGGACTACGCAGGTTGTGGGAGCTCGAAAGAATTTTGAGAAAAAGGTTGGCGCAAATGCCCTGCCTATTGTCGGTGGTATTTTTGCAGTTGTTGGCGCACTCTTCATGATGGTTTACATTTACGGCATTGCGACAACTCTAGCCATTGCCGGCTTCACAAGGCTGCTTCCTCTCGCGGGAATTCTTGTTGGCGCTCTACCTGGTGTTATTTTGACGTTTGTGAAGGCTAATGGCGTACTTTTTGCGTACAAGGATTACGACTTTATCATGTCGCTTCCAATCAAAAAGAGCACCATTATCTATTCTCGCGTAGCAGCTCTGTATGCTGCAGAGGGTATTTGGTCTATCACCATTATGTTGCCAGTCTTTTTGGCCTATTTTTCCTTTGAAGCGGGCACACTCCCACGTTTGATTGGCGCTTTGTTTGCACTTGTTCTTGGGCCGAACCTTGCGGTTTCCGTAGCTATTCTCTTGGCCTTCGCTGTTTCTGCTCTTGCTGCAAAATTGCACTTCAAGAACTTGGGAATGGTCATCGGTGGCGTTTTTGGCCTTTTCTTTATGGTTGCCTATCTGTTCTTTATCTTTACGGTATCTTTCAATGCAGACAAGTTTGTCCCAGGTGTGGTGGATAATTTCCGCGACACCGTCTTTAGCGTTGCAAGTTCAGTTGGCGTAGTTTATCTTCCATCACTGTGGATTGCGGATTTCTTTAACTCCGGCTCCCTTGTCAGTTTCTTGCTGTTTGTCCTGGTTTCTGTTGGAGCTCCTGCAGCAATTGTGGCAATCATTTCTCGCTTCAACGACCGCATTAATGCACTGGTAAGCGAGGATAAGGTCCAGAAGAAGTTCACCACCAAACAGATTTCCACCAAGTCTGCAACGCCATTTGTTGCTCTGATTAGAAAAGAGATTCAGACCATCACGGGTTACCCAGCAGTCTTTATAAACATGCTCTTTGGCTGCTTGCTGATGGTTATTCTCGCCTTTATTTCTCTGTTCTTTAGCACGTCGTCTATCGTGGCCTACTTTGTGCCTGCGTCCGAGGTTCCGCGCTATCTACCTTTGGCAAGAACCATCTTTGGCATGGTAACCACCTGGTTTGGAACCTCAATGTTCTGCGCTGCCAACTCCGCTGCCATTTCGTACTCGCTGGAGGGCCGTTCAAACTGGCTGATGGCAACCATGCCCGTATCTTCAAAGCAGATTTTTGGCGCAAAGATTGCCGTTAACATGCTTTACGTGCTCATCTTTAGTGTTGTGACTCAGATTTTCTTCCTGATTCCTGGTCACATCACCATTGAAACGGCCCTGAGAAACGTCATTCTGCCACTCTGCATTGTGTTCCTGGTGTCTAACGTTGGCCTGGCCATTGATATTCGACGTCCAAACTTTGACTGGACTTCTGTCATCGATATCACTAAGAGAAGCCTTTCGGTCACCGTATCTTCTCTTGCGGGCACGCTGGGCTCCATGTTTGTTATCGGCGGAACGTTCATGATGATGATTGTGCCGGTTATCGAATCGTTTAGCTCGTCAACAGGCGTGATTAACGAGACGCTGCCAAACATTATCTTTGTCACGCTGTCGCTGGTGAACGCAATTATCGGCTACCTGATCTTTAACAACACCGTTCACCGAGGAGTTAGAATCTAGCTTTTGTGATGCATAAGGGTGATGTGGCAAAATTTCACGTCATTTACCTGCAGTAACAGCACAAATTCTTCTGACGAGAAGAAACTTTGAGGCACCCACCGTATGTCGTTTATCGAATGGTGGGTGTCTCTTTTTACGCTTTGCGGTACGGTAGGGTGGCTAGAGGTTTTCTTGTTCGGTAAGTAGCAGGAAGGGCCGAAGCATATCGCGCTAGACTCGGGCGTGACCTATCGGCTGACCTTCTCGGCTGCTTGCCGCAGTCAGAGGAGGCATCATGGCCGAAAAGAATGTATCTAAGGTAAAGAATGTGGTCCTGGTGGGCCAAGGTGGCGTGGGCAAAACCATGCTTGCCGAGGCAATGCTGCATCTGACGGGTGCAACCACTCGTTTAGGCGGTCACGCAGGCACAAAGCCCACGCTTGATTACGATTCACAAGAGTCAGAGCGCGGATTCTCTATCTCTACTACTATCGCACCAATTACCTGGGAAAATACACGCATTAACGTGCTTGATGCACCGTGCTATCCTGACTTTGTGGGTGACGCCTATTCGGCAATGAGCGCTGTTGAGACTGCGCTGTTTGTTGTTGATGCAGCTAGTGGACCTGGCACTATCACCACCAGGCTTTGGTTTGCCGCCGAGGATCTTTCTCTATCCCGTGCGCTGTTTATCAACCGCTTGGACCGCCCTGATGCGGACTACGAGACCGCGATGGCTATGCTCCAGGACCGTTTTGGCTCCTCGCTTGGCGCAGTGACTATTCCAATGGGTTCCGGCGAAGCATTCTCTGGCATCATCGACGTTGTCCATCAGAAGGCGCGCAAGCTGGTAAACGGTAAGCCTGAGGTCACTGATATTCCTGCTGAGTTCCAGGCAGAGGCAGAAGCTGCCCGCGCCGCTCTGACCGAACTGGTTGTTGAGGCCGACGATGAGCTGATGATGCGCTACCTTGAGGGCGGAGAGATTACTCAGGAAGAGCTTGAAGGCCTGCTGGGTAAGGCCCTAATGGAGCGCATTTTTGTTCCTGTCTTTTCCGGCTCTTGTGTCCGCGAAGAGGGCGTCATCTCCCTGCTGGATGCTATTGACGGTTGGTTCCCAACTATGTCCGATTTTGGCCGCATTCCACTGGTCAATGGCGAGCAACTTGATATTTCACCTGATGACGAGCGCCCCGTTGCGTTTGCTTTCAAGTCGCTGCAAGATCCACAGAACGGCAAGCTTACATTTGTAAAGGTGCTTGCAGGTACTGTTTCTGCAGGTACTGAGCTTATTAACGCTCGCACGCGCAAGCCCGAGCGCCTTTCTCACCTGTATCGTATGTGCGGCAAAGAGACGGCCGATGTCAACACCGCCGCAGCTGGCGATATCGTGGTAGTTCCAAAGCTTGAGGCCATGACGGGCGACACACTTTCCGTTACCGGTAAGGTTGAGGCCGCCGCGTTTAGGTTCCCCAACTCCCTGTACCGCACGGCTATTGAGCCTGATGAGCGCGGTACTGAGGGCAAGCTCTTTGCGTTCCTGGAGAAGGCCGCCGACGCCGATCCAACCCTTAAGGTTGAGCGTGATGAGGACACCGGCCAGACCATTGTTTCTGCAATCGGCGAGGCACAAGTAGCCGTTCTTCTCGAGCGTCTTGAGCAGCGAGCCGGCGTTTCCGCACATAAAGTTGCGCTTCGCATCCCATATCGCGAGACAATCCGTCGAGTTGCAAGCGCTCAGGGTAGGCACAAGAAGCAGACCGGCGGCTCTGGTCAGTACGGCGACTGCTGGCTGCGCATCGAGCCAAACCCAGACGCAGGTTACGAGTTTGTGGACGAAATCGTAGGTGGACACATTCCACGCGGCTTCATCCCCGCTATTGATAAGGGTGTCCAGGAGACCATGCGCGAAGGCGTTTTGGCTGGATATCCTATGATTGACGTTAAAGTTGCTGTTTACGAGGGCTCTTACCACCCCGTTGACTCCAACGAGATGGCTTTCAAGACTGCTGCTCGTATTGGTTTCCAGAAGGCTGTTGACCAGGCAGAACCAGTTCTCTTGGAGCCTATGGCTCACCTGGAGATCACCGTTCCAGACAGTTACGCAGGCTCTGTCATGGGCGACGTCTCCGCTTCCCGCGGTCGTGTTGAGGGAATGTCTTCCGGAACCGGCGTTTTCGCTGGTGAAACCACCATTAAGGCGACGATTCCATACGCTGAGGTTACTGATTACGCTACAAGGCTGAGGTCCCTCTCGCGCGGAACGGGTGAGTATACCGTTGAGCTAGCAGGATACGAGCAGGTACCACACGACATTCAGGCTCGTCTTGCTGCCGAGTACGCCGAGCGTCGCGCCGCCGGCGAGCGCTAACCCGCAGGTTAGGAGCGGCTTCGAGCGTGGACGCGCTGCGAGCACGGTGCCGTTGCAGACGCACCGACGTTGCAAGCACGGAAGGCGCTGCGGCGTATCGACGCTGCAGGCGCACCGACGTTGCAGGCACGCCAACGCTGCGGGCGCGGTGCCGTTGCAGGCGCACCGACGTCGCAGGCACGCCAACGCTGCGGGCGCGAAGCCACAGGTAGATGAAGCGCTTCAAGTACGAACCCTCGCATCTTTCAGGTGCGAGGGTTCTTTTGCGCTGGTGCAATGCGTCTAGCGTCGGCTTTTAGGCTTGGCGTACAAAATAGTGCTGCTTAGCCGTGCCTCGCTGAAGAATTGTCATGTTTCTAGTCAAAATAACTAGACAACTGGGCTCAATGTCTGACATTTAGAGAGCCTCGCTACTTGATATACATTTCTATGCATAAACTTCATCTAATATGCTGGATAATGAATAGACATATATAAGAAATTTAACTATCGGTAAATTCCGTATCTATGGAACACATCTATGTCGGATATTCTGCTCAATTACGGGCATATTGCACACCTAATGACGATATTCTGCACGTTTCAGGTGTTTTAAGCATCATGTATACGTCTTTTTGACAGATTATCCGACATAGGTGTGTTCAGTCATCTTCAACCATCGTCAACCATCGTCAACCATCGTCAGTTATCTTCAACTATGTTCAACCATCTTCAACCATCATCAAAACCGTACAAGCAACTAATGATGTTGCCCGTACGGTATGGTTGATCGTGGGTGTAAGCTGTTAATACTCACTTACTCATGTAGCTTATTTTCTTGCCTGTCGGTATTGCGCAGTGGCTATCTGGGTACGTATTTCAGACAAACAGCGTTGAGATGGCGATGTTATTCGTGATAGTAGCTTAAATCCAAGAAAGGCCGCACATGTACCTAGAGAATATCAATGGACCAGAAGATGTAAAGAAGTTGGACGCGGAGGCTCGTGCAGTACTTGCGCAGGAGATTCGCGACAACTTGCTGGTCATGGAGTCAAATCACGGCGGCCACTTTGGTCCAAACTTTGGCATCGTCGAGGCAACTATCGCGCTCCATACCGTGTTCAATTCGCCCGTTGACCATATCGTTTACGATGTCTCGCACCAGACATATCCGCACAAGATGCTCACCGGCCGCAAGCAGGCATACATGGATCCTGCGCTCTACGACTCGGTGTCTCCTTACACTGATCCCGCCGAGACCCCGCACGACCTCTTCAAAATCGGCCACACTTCCACGTCCATCAGCTTGGCGCTTGGCCTGGCAAAGGCTCGCGACATTATGGGCGGCAAGGAGAACATCATCGCCGTTATCGGCGACGGCTCCATGTCCGGCGGCGAGGCGCTTGAGGGCTTGAATGTTGCCGGTGAGCTGAACAGCAACTTTATCATCGTCTTCAACGACAACCAGATGTCCATTGCCGAGAACCACGGCGGCATGTACGACCAGTTCGCTGAGCTGCGTCGCACTAACGGAACTGCCGAGAATAACCTCTTTAAGTCGATGGGATTGGACTACCTGTATGTCAATGACGGCAACGACATCGAGGCTCTTATCGCCGCATTTGAGCAGGTAAAAGACTCGACCCATCCGGTCGTAGTCCACATCAATACGCTCAAGGGCAAGGGTTATGCTCCCGCGGAGGCAAACAAGGAGAAGTGGCACTGGCACATGCCGTTTGACATCCAGACTGGTCAGAGCCCTGCATCCGGTTCTTCCGAGTCGTATGCCGGCATTTTTGCAGAGTATGCCCTCAAGCGCGCAAAGACTGATCCAAAGTTCTTGGTGCTTATGTCGGCTGTTCCTGGCCTGCTTGGTCTTACGCAGGAACGTCGAGAAGAGCTGGGTAAGCACTACCTTGACGTGGGCATTGCCGAAGAAACTGCAGTTGCAATGGCTTCTGGCGCGGCTCATGCGGGCGCACACGTGATTTGGGGCTCAAGCGCAACCTTCATCCAGCGCACCTACGACCAGCTAACTCAGGACCTGGCGCTCAACCAGAATCCTGCGGTTATCGTGGGTTCTGGCTCCATTAGGGGCTTGATGGCCGCCACCCACCAGGGCCTCAGCAGCATTTCCATGATCGCAAACATTCCTAACATGGTGTACCTCGCGCCGTCCAACGCCGAGGAGTACATCGCCATGCTCGACTGGGCGCTTGACCAGGACAACCACCCTGTCTACATCGCAATTCCTTCCGGTCCTGTGGCCCATGCCGAGGGCTCCGTCCGCACAAACTTCGACAATCTCAACACCTACGAGGTCACGCGCAAGGGCTTCAAGGTGGCCGTTCTTGCCCTGGGCGATTTCTACGACCTTGGCGAGAAAACCGTTGAGGCCCTCAGCTCCACCTTGGGAATTGAAGCTACGCTGGTCAAACCATACTTTGCCTCGGGCGTTGACCAGAATCTGCTCGACAACCTGGTAAAAGACCATGAAGTCATTGTGACCATTGAGGACGGCATCATTGAGGGTGGCTGGGGACAGAATATCGCCAGCTACCTGGGAACTTCTCCCGCACGCGTGCTGAACTACGGCGTCAAGAAGGCTTTCTACGACCGCGTCAACATCGCAGAGCTTATGCGAGAAAGTCATCTGGAGCCCGAGCTGATTGCTGCAGACGTTAAGCAGGTGCTGAGCCTGTAGACGATGCGCCACCGCTCCGGCGGCATCGTCCGCATTTCTCGCTATCACATCAAAACTGCAACAAAAAAAGAGGGGCCGCATCTGCGGTCCCTCTTCTGTATCAAGTGAATGCGCTGTTGCGCAGCCGTGCAGCTAGAAACTTAAGCCTTAAGAGCGCGGCCCATAGCGTCAGCCTGAACGATAGCTGCATAGAGTTCGTCAGGAGTGACGTCACCAGCAAGGTTGTGGATGGTCTCGCCAGGAACGCAAGCAGCCTCAGCGATCTTCTTGATCTGCTCGTCAGTGGTGATACCAACCTCCTCGAGGGTAGTTGGAAGACCAACCTCAAGGCAGAAGTCCTGAACCTCGTCGAACTCCTCCTGAGGAACACCCTCAAGAACAAGCTGGACCAGGGTACCAAAAGCAACGCAGTTGCCGTGAGGTGCGCTGTGGCCACCAAGAGAGGTGAGGCCGTTGTAGAAGGAGTGAGCTGCTGCGCAGTTAACGTTGTCAGCGCCGACACCACTCATGTAGACGGTAGCCTCGCAGATAGCCTCAAGAGCTGGGGTTACAACGTTGTTCTCGCAAGCCTTAATTGCCTGTGAACCGTAATCGCGAAGGGTGAGGTAGCACTCCTTAGCGATTGCCATACCAACGCGGGTGATGCCGGTTCCCTCAAGGGAAGGAGACTCGGTGCGGATGGATGCGCGGCCCTCAAAGTAGGTGCCCAGTGCGTCGCCCATGCCTGCTACCAGGAAGGAAACAGGTGCGTTTGCGATGATCTGGGTGTCGACCATAACTGCATCTGGGTTCTGTGGGTAGAAGAGGTACTTGTCAAAGGAACCGTCATCGTTGTAAATAACGGAGAGGCCGGTGCATGGAGCGTCAGTAGCTGCAACGGTAGGGAGAATAACGATGCGCTTATCAGCGTAATATGCGGTTGCCTTTGCAGTGTCAACAGCGCTACCGCCGCCGATAGCGACGACTACGTCGATGTTGTCCTCCTCGACGATAGCCTTCATGCGGTTAATCTCGCCGTTGGAAGAGATGCCACCGAAGATCTCATAGCGACGGTAATAGTCGCCCTTGCCCTCGAAGCTCTGCTCGATCATGTCATGGGTTGCTTTGTAGCCGCTGTTAGAGCAAACAAACAGGAAGCGCTTTCCCATGTAGCCCATCTCTTTTTCAAACTCGAGACAAGCATTTTTGCCCTGAACATACTTCAGTGGCTCACGCATTGCGCGTAGCATTTTCATAGGTTCCCCTCTCCGGATACATATTTTTCACCTATGTAAATTATGTTAGCACTGTCAAAAGAACATAACAGCAAGGAAAATATTTCTGTGGGAGTATTACTTTAAGTTGGCCCCACCAAAGCAATAGGATAGTTGG
>ERZ773001.501-NODE-501-length-15469-cov-41.2402_pt1 | contig 15469 bp, 16 predicted proteins | sample MGYA00511673_ERZ773001 | MGnify/ENA primary metagenome ERZ773001 (study PRJEB29015, sample SAMEA2738091) | human oral metagenome | biome: human oral; feature: human-associated habitat; material: saliva | place: China | collected 2162 ... | reverse complement strand
GAGTCTTCGGCGGGGATGGGGCGTCCGGTGGCGACCTTCCAGCCGGCTTCGAAGAGCTTGGAGGCGGCGAAGGCCGCTCCGGCGATGACGACGGTCGTGGCGACCTTTTCGATGGTGGCTGAATCCATGGTTGCCTCCTGGCGTGGGGGTTGGTTGTCCCTGTGTGCGTGCGCACGATTCCATGATGCCCCACGCGGCGCTCTTGCGCGAGGCCCACAGGTGCCCTGTCCTATGCTTGAACGGTAGTGTTCCCGTCCGAAGGATTCCTCATGGCTCGCGCCCGCTCTGTTTTTGCGCTCTCGGCCCTCGCTGTTGTGGCTACGTCGGTGGCTGCTTGTTCGCCGTCCGTGTCGCCCGGCGCGCCCCGGGATCCTTTCGCCTCTCCGATTGTGCCGGGTCAGAGTGCCCGGGCCTCGTCGAGTGCGACAGTGGCTGGCACGATTGACGCTCCGACGCCGCGCAGCGGGTCGGGGACGGTGACGGTCGCTCTGGTTGGTGGCGCGCAGCTGCCGATGGTGACGGCACAGGAGTTCACGAAGGCGACGGGTTTCACGGTGGCCGCGGTGCCCGTCGATAGCGTCGCGGACCTGGCACAGACGAACGCGGATGTTGTTGTGGGGCTTGATGGCGCGGATGCGTTGCAGGCGAGCGCGGCCGGTTCGATTGCGGCCGTGGCGCCGCAGGACACGGTGACGCTGTCGGGCACGGCGGTGGAGGGTGCGGCAGCTGCCGTCGCCTACGGTCGTGACGATGTTTGCGTCATTGCCGACAAGTCGTGGATGAGCGCGAACGGTCGCCCGCTGCCGACCTCGTTCGGTGACCTGACGTCTCCGCGTATCCGTGCGCTGCTCGCGGTCCCGGATCCGGCCTCGTCGTCGGTGGGGCGCGCGTTTGTGCAGGAAGCTGCCTCGCAGACGGGCGAGGGCCTGGGATCCTTTGCGCAGTCTCTGAACCCGCGCGTGGACGCCTCCCTGGGGGCCACGATTGGCGCGTGGACCGCGGGCGCGCATGTGTCCGAGGACTACCTCTCTGAGATTGCGGGGGCCTCCGCGGGCGCATCGGGAGCGTACCCGCTGGTTGTGGCTCCGCGTTCGCTGGCCGCTGCCGCCGCGACGAACACGGGCGCGGATTCCTACGGCACGCCGATCTCGTCGACGTGTATCGCCCGCATCATGTACGTCGCCGCGACGGGTTCGTCGGCGTCCGATGGTGCCGAGTCACTGATTGCCTGGCTGCAGGGGGAAAGCGCTCAGCGTTCCCTGGCGACGACCGGCGCGGCGTACCCGATTGATGGTGTGCTTGCCGCCGACACGAAGGCCGGTTGGCTGATGGGGATTACGGGCGAGGCGGTCGTCGCTGATGAGACGATCGGCTCCCTGGACGCGCTCAATGCCTTCCTGGCCACGTGGGAGTCGGCCCTTGCTACGCCTGCCCCCACCCAGCCGAGTACGCCTGACCCGGGCACGCAGGGCGCCGAACCGGATGCGGCGCCCGCGGATGACGCGGCAACCGATCCCGGCCTTGACGATTCGGACGACGAGGAGTAATCCCCGCCGGACGCGCCGTGACGAGTCAGCCTCGCAGCATTGCGGGGCTGACTTTGCATTCTTCGCCGATGCGCATGGGGGCGATGAGGCCCGCTTCGCGCAATTCGAGCAGGCGTGGAACGGTGCGCTCGACGACCTTCCACGGGTCGATCGTGTTGAGGTAGATGCGCGTGCCGCCCTCGAAGCCTGCGAGGGTCGAGATGCGCCACTTGAGCAGGATGCGCCAGCGCATGGGCGTGGAGACGGTGGGCGGGCGGTGGTACCACTCCTCGTTGGCGGGCACCTCCACGCCTGTCGCGGCGTGCGCGGCGTGGAGGATGTCGGAGATGCCGCGCATGGCCTCGGGGCTGACCTCCCACGGGTTCTTCGGCTCGCCCAGGGGCCAGATCGCGATGCCGGGGAAACGGTGCCCGAACCCGGCCAGGGCGACGGCGTGCTCGTTCTGGGCGATGAGGAGCTTGCGCGTGGCCGCGACAGTGAAGATCTGGTCGTAGATGTCGGGCTGGGCGCGCAGGCGCTCCAGTTCGGCCTCCGTCTGGACGGAGAGGTCGTCGATTGCGACGAGCTGCTTGTGGAGGTGGTCGAATGACGCTCCCGCGGGGCGCAGCCAGTTCTGGAACGTCGCCACGTAGCGCACGGCGGGATCCAGGTCGTACAGGTCGCGCATGGAGCGGGCCGTGTACGCCGTGTACTGCTCGTGCTCCTCGGGGGTGAGGGTGCCGGAGCCGGCCAGCTGGTGGGCCTCGGTGGCGCCGTCGACGAAGTGGCGCTTGCCGATGATCAGGTCGTGGCCGCCGGAAAAGAAGCCGTTGGCGTACTGCAGGCGCGCGGTTTCGCTGGTGGCCGCGAACTCACCCTCGCTCATGCCCGAGGCCAGCATGCGGGCGCGCACGACGTTCATGACGTGCTCGTAGCCGGCGTCCGAAGCGAGGTAGTGCGCCATGCGCCGGCGGTCATCCTCGGAGGGGAGGTGTCCGTGGTTGAGGTGCCAGTAGTTGTAGGAGACGATCTCAAAGAGGTTGGGGATGCGGCGGAACTCCGCCACCGTGTCACCGAGCTGATCGGCGCCGAGGGCGTCCAGCTGCTCCCACGAGCCGTCCTCGCGGCGTACGAGGCGGGACTTCTCGGGTGGGGTTTCGAGGTAGCGTCCGCAGCAGAACGCGCAGTGGTGCCCGTCGGCCTCGTGGTCGATGGGGTTGTGGTCGGCGTGCGGGGCGGTCAGGGGCCGGTTGCCGCGGCCCGGGACGGTCCACACCTCTGTGCCCGTGAGTAGGTTCTGCTGTTTGACGGTGCCGTCGGCCAGTCGGACGATGGCGCGGTCGGCGCGCGTGAGCTTGGAAGCCATGCCTGTATCGTACCCGTCCTCAGAGTCGGTCCATCGTGGCCGGATGCGACCCCATACGACCGGCTTCGCCCGCGTCGAGGGCGTCGATGCGCGCGGTCTGTTCGGCATCCAGCGAGAAGGAGAACACGTCGAAGTTGGCGGCCATGCGCTTGCGGCTCAGGGTCTTGGGGAAGACGATGTGGCCGCGATCCAGCGCCCAGCGCAGGGCGACCTGCGTCGGGCCCACGCCGAGTTGCGTGCCGATCTCGACGAGCGTCGGGTCGGTGACGGCGCGTCCGCGCGCGAGGGGGGACCAGGCCTCGAACACCATGCCGAGGCCCTGGGCGTAGGCGCGCAGGTCGGCGTTGGGGAAGAAGGGGTGGGATTCGACTTGGAGGGCGTGCGGGGGAACGGTCGCGACCGCACGGACGGCCTCGATGTGCTCGCGCTCGTAGTTCGACAGGCCGATCGCGCGTGCGTCGCCGGAGTTGAATGCGTCCTCGAGGGCCGGCCAGGGCAGGGCGACGTCGCCCCCGTAGAGGGTGGGCAGCGGCCAGTGTACGAGGAGGAGGTCCACGTAGTCGGTGCGCAGGTCTTCGAGGGAGCGCCGGATGGACGCGGCAGCCCGCTCGGGTTCGTGGTTGGAGTTGTCGACCTTGGTCGTGACGAACAGGTCCTCGCGCGCGATTCCGGATGCCTCGAGCGCCGCGCCGACCTCTGCCTCGTTGCCGTACATCTGAGCGGTGTCGATATGGCGGTAGCCGACCTCGAGGGCTCGGCTCACGGCGTCGTAGGTGTCCTCGGGCGCGACCTTGTAGGTGCCGAATCCAAGAACGGGGATGGGGGCGCCCGTCGGAAGGATGAGGGTCGGAATCGGGGACGAGGCCGGGGCGGGGCCTGCGGGAAGCGGGGTGTTCATCGGTGAATCCTCCTAGTCGTTCCCAGTGTAGCCTCCCGCACGCGCCACGGTTGCTGTCGTCCACGAGCACAGGTGGTGTGTGGGGAGTAGCGTTGTCGTGGCCGAGATGCCCTGTGGGGCGATGTTGCGAGCGCGCAGGAGGAAGCATGATCAACGCCTATGAGACAGAGGACGGCGTCGTCTTCGATATGAGCCAGCTGGAGTGCGACGCTCTGCGCTCGTACGCCGATGGGCTCCTGACTGACCCCGAGCATCCGTTCGTTGAGCTGCTGCGCAGCCAGGGCCTCGTCGTTGGTGATGCCCCCGCCCCGCACCTCGCTGCGCTTGTGGAAGCGTTCTCGCAGGCGACGAAGGTGCTGACCGCCTGGGTCGTCGCTCCGGCTGGATGCCGGCGCGTCACCTTCTTCGTTGGCCCGCACTCTGCTGCGGTGTTGCGATGCGACGACGGGGGACTGTACGCCGGTGAGGATGACCCGTTGACGGTGTGGTCGATCGATGCCGAGCAGCTGCGGGAGACCTTCCTTGAGCTCAGTGCCTTGGGCGAGCCGTCGGGCGAGGGGATTGTTGCGACGGCGGTGCCGGAGGTGCTCTTCGGTGCCCTCGAACGCGGCGATCTCACGGAGATTCTTGTGCAGGTGCCCAAGGTTGCTCGCGAGATCGCCGAGGTGATCGATGCCGAGGTCGACGAGGCGACGGGGGCTTTCTGGGCGGACGTCGCGGATGACGCGTGGGTGGGGCTGGCCGTGCGGGTCGTCGATGCGGCGTCCTACCCGAGCCTGTCGGGCGAAAGCTGGCGATTGGTTGCCACCAGCGAGGAGGTCTGCGAGGTGCTGGCCGGCGTTGAATTCACTGACTTGTACCCCGACGAGGTGCCCTTGCTGGCAAGCGCGGATGGCGAGTTCTGGGCGGTCGCTGCACCTTCATCGCCGAAGGTGCTCTGGGAAGATATTGACGATGTGCTCGCCGAGTAGTCCGTTGTGTGAGCGATAGATCTCAAAGTCTGAGACCTTCGGCTGACAAATAATTTCTGTCCCGATGGTCAGTCGCCCCTGCGACGCGTTTTTTCCCGGTTTTGGACGACTTCCGTCGGTGCTTTTGAGGGGTCTGACCGCGTGACTGATGATTTGTTGGAATATGACTGAAAAACTTGAAATATGTGTCTGCAACCCGGTTGGCACTTTTATTGGTGTCGCGGTCGGTTTCGTTGATATTCCCCGAAATTTCAGGAGCCTGTGTCTAACCAGCCGGTAGGGATTATGTTAGGTAACCCACCGCTAAATCCTCGCTCTGCCAACGAATTTAGCGTACGATAGATACTGTTCAACCACGATCGTCTACACGTCCAGACAACGAACGGAGAGTTATGTCGGTTCGCAATGCCCTGCTGGCGCTTGTTGCGCAGCAGCCCGCCGGTGTCTACCGCCTGAAGCAGATGTTCGAGGAGCAGACGTGCGGAGCATGGCCGCTGAATATCGGCCAGGTCTACCAGACGATGCAGCGCCTCGAGCGCGACGGCCAGGTTGTGTCTCACGCCGAGACCAACGCGGGCCGTGATTCTGAGGTCTTCGAGCTGACTGATGCCGGCCGCGAAGTCCTCAACGCCTGGTGGTCCACCCCCGTTCCCCGCGAACATCCTGAACGCGATGAGCTTGTCATGAAGCTCGCCGTGGCCGCCGCCGATCCTACGGTCGACGTCGAGGCCATGATCCAGACTCAGCGTCGCTCGACCCTGGGCTCCCTGCGCGATGTGACCCGCCTCAAGGCCTCGGCCGATGAGGGCGAGCTCGCCTGGAAGCTCATCCTGGAGCGTCACATCTTCGACCTCGAGGCCGAGCTTAACTGGCTCGACCACATTGAGTCCGGTGCGGTCTCCGAGGCCGCGCGTCGCGCCGCCTTCGCTGCCGCGAAGGGCCGCTCAATGAGCTGGGCCCAGGCTGAGGCCGGTATTTCGGAGCGTGCCGGGGTGCGATGAGCCAGCCTGTGCCGCTACCGATCAGGATGGCCGGCGTCGGACATGAGTTCGGCGTGAACGGCGTCCGAGTGAGAGCGCTCGACGGGATCGACCTTGAGGTCGCACCCGGCGAGCTTCTCGCTGTTATGGGACCCTCTGGCTCCGGGAAGTCCACGCTGCTGTCGATCGCCGGTGGTCTCGAGCGCCCGACCCGCGGAAATGTCTTCATTAACGGGGTTGACCTGGCGTCGCTGGACAGTGTTCACCGTGCCGAGGTGCGTCGCCGCTCGATTGGATACGTCTTCCAGGACTACAACCTGATCCCGTCCCTGTCGGCTCTTGAAAACGTTGAGATGCCGCTGCAGCTCGACGGCGTGAGCCCGTCGAAGGTCCGCGCGGCTGCGATGGCTGCGCTGGAGGAAGTGGGCGTCGCTGACCTGGCGGACCGCTTCCCGGAGCTGCTTTCCGGTGGTCAGCGACAGCGCGTCGCGATTGCCCGCGGGCTCGTGGGTAACCGCTCGGTCATTCTTGCGGATGAACCGACGGGTGCGCTCGATTCTCACACTGGCGAACAGATCATGTTGGTGTTGCGTGATCACATTGATGCCGGTGCAGCCGGTATCCTCGTGACTCATGAGGCCCGAATGGCCGCATGGGCAGATCGAACTGTCTTCCTGCGCGACGGTCGCATCGTCGACCGCTCGAGGGGAGATTCGCTGAGGGATCTGCTGGCAGACACAGCACCAAGGATCTAATGAGCCGACTCAACACACGGATGAGGCGATGGGGAGTAGTACTCCGCATCGCCTCTCGTGATGCGCGCCAAAGCTTGGGGCGCACGCTCACGGCGGTGTTTCTGATCTCGCTACCGATCATTATCGCGATCGCGGCGATCACCTTCTGGGATGTCACGACCTCGCAGCGCTACCAGGCCTCGTCGTGGCTTGGACACCGCAGCGACGTGCAGGCGGTGACGTTGCACCGCTCCTCGACAGCGATCGAGCAGGACTTTACGGTGGATCGTCTCGGGCAGGCAGCCTCGAACGACGAGGTAACGGTCTCGATGGAGACTCTCACCAGCTGGGTGCCCGCAGGTGATCAGCTGATCGCCGTCGATACCCTCTACCAGCTGCGTCTGGAGACGGCTGACGGCGCGGGCTTCACGGTCAACAACGGTACGCAGACCGCCGAGCTCGAGGCCCCGCGCGTGAACGCAGGAGGCAAGAGCGGGCCGCTGGCCGCCGGCCACGCCGTGATCTCTCAGGATGTCGCCCGAGCGCTCTCGGTCTCGGTCGGAGACAGCGTCAACCTGTCCCTGACGATCGCCAAGGAACGAACGACGCAGACCCTCAAGGGGAGCGTCGTTATCGACGCAATCATCGGTGGTACCGAGCGCGCCATTATCGGCGACGGAACGCTTCCCATCGATCGCCTGGCTGTCGCGGGGCGCACGCAGACGGCCTGGTACGTGATCGGACCAGAGCCTGTCACCTGGGAAAAGATCCGCGAAATCAACGCATCCGGTTTCTCTGTCCTGTCTCGCCAGGTGCTTGCGAACCCGCCCGATGCCTCGGTGCTCTCCTCGCAGATTGCGCAGTACCAGGATTCCCAGAACACTCGTCGGACGAACCCCGGGCAGTACCTTCTCCTCGTTGCAGGTATTCTCCTGATCCTCACGGAGTTGATCCTGCTCATCTCGCCGCTGTACACCGTCGCTCAGCGCTCGGTGATGCGCACAGCCGCCATGATCGTTGCGAACGGCGGCGACCGCACGGACGGACGCAGGCTCACGATTGCCCACGGCGTTATCATCGGCATCTACTCGGCGCTCTTTTCTGCTGCCTTGTCTGCGGCCGCTATGGTCGGCATCGGCATGTGGTCGGGCCTGGGCATCGGTATCGTGCCGTGGTGGCCGCTGGCCCTGTCGGTGCTCCTGCCTGTCCTCCTGTCCCTGATGGCGTCGGTGTCGCCGGCGCACACCTCGTCGCACATCGACACCTCCGCGGTCATCGGTGGGCGCGTGTGGGAACCGTCCCGCCTCGTGCGTCGTCGCATGATCTACCCCCTGGCGCTGCTGGCCGGACTCCCGCTGTTAGGCATCGCCGCCTGGCGTGGATCGGTACTTGCCCTCGTCATCGGCATCGGCCTGCTCGAGGCCGGCCTCATCGGGTCGATTCCATACATCTTCACACGCTGGCGCGCCCCCAACCGTCGCGCCTCGATGAGCATGCGTCTGGCGCTGCGCGACGCCGTGCGAAACGGCCACCGCACGTTCCCCGCCATGGCCTCGATCCTGACGACCGTGTTCGTCGCCTGCGGCCTGCTCATCACCCTGTCCTCGTCGAACGAGGCCGGCTGGAACGCTCGTCCCCACGTGGGCCAGCGCGGTCAGGTCTTCGTGTCGACCGTCGACCGCACCGAATCTGTCAAGCGGTCGCGTGACCTCATGAAGTCGGCCGTTGACGCCGTTGACGCCCAGCGCGGTGTCACCTCGCAGGTGACGCTGAGCGGCCTGGCGTGGAACAGCGGGCCGGGTGGCCCGACCACCATGGTCGAGGCGGTGCACCCCTACAACGGTTCGACGTTCACGATGTCGGACAAGATGGGCACCATGACGGAGCTGGACCTGGCCTACATGGTCGACGACGGCACGTATCTGCGTGAGGCCGGGTACTTCGCCAACGAAGACGACATGGTGCGTGCAACGGCCACCCTCAACGCCGGCGGCGTCCTCATTCCCGACCCGGACTACATCGACGGTGCCGGCCAGGTGACGCTGCGCAGCCTCGACATGAGTGCCATCGCGGAAGCGAAGGCCGCGGGTGCCTCGGACGATAATCTTCCGGATGCCAAGGTGACGACCGTCCAGACCTTTGTCGCTACACCCCTGACCCGTGTCAACGTCATCGTACTGTCACCGACCGCAGCGTCCTACCTGGGCCTGCAAGCGCGGCCTCTGGGCGAGCTCCTGACCGTTGAGAAGCAGGTCAGTCCCGTCGATGCTCCGTCGTTCCAGGCGACGATTGCCCGCCAGGTGCCCGGCGCCTCGGCTCAGGTCATCGTGCCGACGATGCGGTCCCTCGTCCTGCCCTACGTCGCAGCGCTTATCGCCATCGTTGCCGCGGCGGCCACGGTCGCCCTCGTCGTCGCCCTGTCGGCCTCGGACATGCGGCCCGATCTCGATACCCTCGATGCGATCGGCGCGGCCCCCGCGATGCGTCGCCACGTCACCACGTGGCAGGGTATTGTGCTCGCGCTGAATGTCATCCCGACGGCCGTTCTGTCCGGCCTCGTCGTTGGCGTCCTCACCGTCATCACGTTCGCCAACTCGCATATCTTCTCGACGCTCACCACGCTGCGGCCGGTCGTGCCGTGGGGTGCACTCCTGGGCATGCTCATCGGCATGCCGATCCTGTGTGCGCTCGTCGCGATCATCCTGACGCCCCGCCACCAGAAGCGTATTCGTCGCATCAACTAGGGGATGCCGATGAGTCAGACCCCCGACGAAGTCGTTATCCCCGCCGGAGCGCTCGCATCGTCATCCGTGCGCGTGGATACCTGGCTGTGGGCGACCCGCCAGCTCAAGTCACGCTCCCAAGCCACGGCCGCCGTGCGCGCGGGGCACGTGCGCGTCAACGGTGAACCCGTCAAAGCGGCGTACAAGGTGCGCGTGGGGGACGAGGTACGCCTGCGCATCGAGGGCTTCGACCGCATCCTTGGGGTGGTCCTGCTGCTGAGCAAGCGCGTCTCCTACCCGCAGGCTCGTACCGCCTATGATGATCGCACCCCGGAGCGTCCTCGTTTGCACATCCCGGTTGCGATGCGAGAGAAGGGCAGCGGGCGACCGACCAAGAAGGAGCGCCGAGAGCTCGATCGGCTTCGCGGCTACGACTCCCACGAGCACTACTGATCTCATCGACGGAGGCCTGGGCGCCCCTCCGCGGGACGTTGACATGGTGGGTTGGTCGTCCCGTTGCTCGATGTCCTTCCGTGGCCTTGCGCCTCATCATCAGCTGCACCGCACACAAAGACCCCGCCGCCCATGGGGCGACGGGGTCAGTGTGATCAGGGAAGCCGCGTCACTCGTTCGGGTAGAACGACTTCACGCCGATCTTGTAGTACTCGCCCCAGGTGGGGTCGTAGGGAATTTCGAACTGCGCGCTGCCGTTTCCGTTGCTGTCGACGGTCAGGGTGGCCACGTCGCCGACGTCGTATCCCTTCGACGTGAACGCGTTGTTCGTCGTGCGCACGGTCATGTCGAGCGTCACCGTCGCGGAGGAGAGCATCGCGAGGCCCTTCTTCATGTCCTCGCTGGCCTTGATGGTCACGGAGCACGTCAGAGCCGTGCGCGACTCATTGGCGACGCACTCGCTCGACTCGGTGCTGAAAGCCTCGTTGGGCGTGTTATTGGCGACGAGGTCGTTGATGACAGTCTTCTTGTAGCACTGTTCCTTGACGGCGCTCTGGATCTCGTCGTCCATCGTCACCAATTCGGTACGCAGGTCGTCGAACTTCTTGACGTTCTCGGGGGTGATCTGCGAGCACCAGTAGGGGGCGAACTCTTCGCCGGCCTGCTTGAGGGTCGCTGCGGCCTCGTCGCGCATATTGACAGCGGACCTCGAGGCCTGCACGGTCAGAAGGAGCATGATGGCGGTCATGAGCGCGAGGAGCGCTGCGATGATGAAGGCGAGGCGGTTAAAGAGGGTCAGGCCCTTGCTCTTACCGGGCTTCGCCGGGGCTACGGTGGCGGTGGGAGCCTCGGTGGCTGCGGCCGTGTTCAGGTCACTCATTCATTGCCTCCTGCACCTTCTGATGTTCCTTCTGCGCGTCATTGAGGATGGACTGAGAATGCTCGACGTCCTCCTGTGCCTTTCCGTGCATACCTGTCGCAACGATGCTCGTGCCCAGGAAGAGAACGACGAGGAGCGAGGCGATGACGGCGAGGACGATCTGTCCGCGGGTAGCCTTGGTGGCAGGAGCCTGGGCCACGGGGGTGAACTGCACCGTGGCGTTGGCGGGCTGCGGCGACGTCTCTGCGGCGGTGGCGTCGGTGGTCTCGCTGGTGGCAGCGGCATCGCCTGCGGCGTTCGGGGTTTCGGAATCCGTGGCGGTGCTGGAAGCGGGCGCGGCCCGATAGCGGTCGGTCCACTGGGTGCCGTCCCACCAGCGCAGCTGGTCAGTTCCTGCAGGGTCTGCGTACCAGCCCTGGACGGGGTTGCTCACGAGGAGCCTCCTTTCACTGTGTCCTGACTATTCTAGGGGAGCTTGAATTTCATTGAATCGGTCAGTGATGGGCCTCACGTCGCATATGGACGGTGGTGAACGGCACGACGTTGCAAAGAAAACGATGGTCCCGCCACCCGTGCGGGCAGCGGGACCATCGTGCGATGCTCAGGCTTATTCGTTCGGGAAGTACGACGTCACCTGGATGTCGTAAGCGGTGCCCCAGCTGATGTCGATGGGAACATCGAAAGATGTCGTTCCGGATCCGCTCGAATCAAGCGTTATCGTCGCGACGTTGTCGATCACGTGTGGGTCGGTGACTAAGTTCGTCGGAGTGTCGGCGACACGCATCCGCAGGGTCGCGGTCGTCGCCGAGTAGAAGCTGAGTCCCTGCCCCAGCGTGTACGGATTGGTGGCCACGGTAGCAGTGCAGGAAGCAGTATCTTCCGACTCGTTGACGGTGCACTCGGACGTGACTATGAATGCCTCAGTGGGATTGTGCGAGCTAATGAGCTTGGCAACTGTCACTTTCTGCTTGCACTGACGTTCGATCTCGCCCTTTTGTTGCGACGACGCTGCGTCGTAGTCCCTAAACAGAGTGGACATCTTGTCGGCGTTCTCCGACGTGATCTGGTCGCACCAGCTGGTCGCCTTGATTTCGAGGGTCCGCCTCTTGGCATTTTCCGTCGCGCTCGTCAGGCTCTTCACCTCGTTGTTACGGGAAACGGCCTGTGAGAAGAGCGTGATCATGGCGATCGCGCTGACGATAACGATGAGGGCCAAGATCCGGTTGACGATAGTCAGGCCACGGACCTTGTGCTGCGGGAAAGACAGGGGGCGGGAGTAGTGTTCGCTCACTTGGCTGCGTCCTTCGCTTCCTGGAGCGTCTGCTCTGCCTGATCGTACAGGGATTGTGCGTTCTGCAGGTCGTTACCGGCACTCACATACGCGCTGCCTGCTAGGGCAGCGCCAGCGATGAAGAAGAACGTCAGGAGCACCAGGATTCCCGTGGTAATGAGCTGCGAAGCAGGGGGCTGCGCGATGGGCTTCGCCGCGGGCTTCGCCGGGGCGGGCACCTGGACGGGAGCGCCGGTGGGGGGCTCCTCTACTTGCGCGGCGGGCTGAGGGTGGGTGTCACTGGCTGCTTCGTTGCCGGTGGGTGCAGGGCGGAACTGGTCGCTCCACTGGGTGCCGTCCCACCAGCGCAGCTGGTCGGATCCTTCGGGATCTGCGTACCAGCCCTGGACGGGGTTGCTCACGAGCAGACTCCTTTCGCTGTGTCCTGTCAATTCTAGGCCAGCGTGATTTGATGGAATCTGTTCAGTGATTGGCCTCACGCGTTTGTCAGAGGCTGGTCGGCCACCAGGATGTCATCGAGAACCCGCACTCGGTCTTGTCGGTCATCGCCGGGTCGTAGGGGACGGAGATTGTGAACGTAGCGGGGGTCCCCGGCGTGAGTGTCACCGTCGTCGTCCCCTGGTAGGGGGAGGAGGGGCTCAGCGTGGTTCCCTTGTCGAGTGTGTAGCCGGAAATCGTGAGCTCAAGGGGGCCGAGCGAGGAGATGGCACTCGTGGAGCTCAGCGTGATGGTGCCGTTGATTGTCGTGGTCACCTGGTCGGTCGTGCACTCCGGGACTCCGGGGCTGAATGCGGCCTCGGCACCGGCGCGCTGCGCGTTGGCGTACGTCTCCTTGGGGGCGCACTCCTCGTGAATGGCGTCCTTGACGGCCTGCGTCGCCGAATCGTAGGACTTGATGGCGTCGCGGATCGATGCCGCCCTCTCTCGGGTGACGGAATCACACCACGCCTTGGCGTCCTTGTGAACGTTGGCGGCGTCGAGGCGGGTCTTCGCGTCTGCGATCTGCTGGTCGACCGCAGCCTTCTCGGACTGAGCCTGCTCGGCCTGTGTGTCGTAGCTGGACGCCGAGTGCGAGCGCCAGGCGTTAATTCCGCCGACGACCGCCGACAGGATGATGAAAATGACAGCGAGGGCGGCGCCCGCGACGGTCGCGGCGCGTAGGGGGGCGGGTGCGCTCACTTCTGGGCCTCCTCAATCTGTCGGTTGATGTCTGCGAGGGTGGACTGCGCGGTATCGAGTTCCTGCTGCGCGGTTTCGGCGCGGCTCTTCGCCTCATCGTGGATGCGGCCGCTGGCGCCCAGGTGGGACCATGCGACTACGAGGACCGTGATGAAAACGGCGACAAGCATCCAGGAGGCGACGCAGCCGAGCGTCCACTTGAGGGTGCCGGAGCGTTTCTGCGCCTCCCGAGGGCTCGTGGCGTCGCCGGGCATCGGGACGGGGGCATCGTTCCCCTCGTTCATGGACGAGGCGGGGGCGGGCTCCCATGCGCCCGTGTCCTCGGGGGAGGGAATGGGGTCGGAGACCTCCCAGTGCGCGGGATCGTCCGGGGAGGGGATCGGGGGGATCTCGGCGTTGGCCTCGGCCGCCGCGGTCGAAACGACGTGTTCGGGCTGAGCGTACTGCGGGGTTTCGTCGTAGGCGGGGATCGCCTCAGCCTGTACGGGAGTTGCTCCGGCCTGCGTGGGCGCCGCCTCGTAGGGCTCGACGTACTCAGTCCAGGCGTGGCCGTCCCACCAGCGCAGCTGTGCGGCGCCGGTCGGATCGGCGTACCAGCCTTCCGCAGGTTCGCTCATTGTGGTTCACTCTCCCGTGTCATATCAAAACCGAGTGTCTGGTCAGGGAGTCTAGTCGCCTGAGGGATGGTGGGCAACTATGTGCTCAGACCCCGCTGGGCCAGATGCTTACAGCGCGGATACCGCAGGATCCCGAGTCAAAGGAAGGTAGTGGAACGTTCGATGTCAGTGTGCCCGTTCCTCCCGCGGGAACAGTGATTGTCTGCTTGTCCACAGGTTGATGACCCTTGGTGGTAGAACCAGGGACGAGGTAGACCTCGACGGTGACGTCGTACGCCGATGCGCCAGCCAGGTTTGCTCCGGTAATGGAGATGGATCCCGAGATCGTCGCCGAGGAGGCACCAGCCGAGCAGGCGGTAGTTTCTGCCTTGAGTGCTCCCTGCGCGGTATCCTTCGCGTATGCCTCGATAAAGCTCTTCTTCTGCGGGCAAATCTGGCCGATGACCTCGCGTCGTGTCGCCGTCAGTGACGAGTAGTCACGCGCAACCCTGTCGAGCGTGTCGAAATCTGCTTTCGCGCTCGTCAGACCGTCGCACCATGCCTGGGCTTCCTTCTTATTGGTCGCCTCGGTGATCTTGGTGCGGGTCGTCGCAGTCTCGGTCTCTGTCTCCTTCGTCTTCTCGCGCAGGGATTGGGCGTCGCTCTGCGCCTGCCTGGCGGACTCTGAACGTGAGTGCGCGGTGAGCCCCAGGGCCACCGACAGGATGAGGAAGAGAACGGCGAGGGCGGCGCCAATAGCCGTCAGTACTTTCAGGCCGCTGTGGGATCCTGCGGGATTCTGCGCGGGCGCCGGAGCGGGGGTAGGAACGTAACTCACTGCTGCAACTCCTCGAGTTCCTTCTTAGCTTGATCAAGCTCCTTTTGTGCCTGGTCGTACTGCCTTTGAGCCTCGTCGCGTTCTTGGACCGCGGGCGTGAGTTCGGCGCGCGCGTGCGAATAGGAGCTGCCCGCGATAATCGTCGTCACTCCGAAAATGACGACAGCCGCCCACACCGCAACTGTCGCGAGCTTCCAACGCGAGGTGTTCTTCGGCGTCTTGGTGTTTGTGGCCTTGTTGTCCCGCGCGTCCTTCTTCGGCTGGTTGAAGGTAGGTTCGGAGCCGTAGGGGCTGGAGGAAATGGTCGGGGCCTGCGTGTTCGAGGGCAGGTGAGGGCCCACCGGGGCAGAGGTCTGCTGCGTGCTGGCCTCCTGTGCGACGGCGGCCTGCGCGCTGGCGGGAGCGCCGGGATTGGGTGCGCCTGTCGGCATGGCCTGCATCGGCGCTTGCTGCCCCATCCCCTGCTGGGGAAACCCCTGTGTCTGCATACCATGTTGTGGCATGCCCTGGTGGGGGATCCCCTGCTGTGGCATGCGCTGCTGCTGTGTGGGCATCGGCTGGTACTGTTCCGTCCATGAGTCGCCGTTCCACCAGCGCAGGCGCTGGCTGCCGACAGGATCCGGGTACCATCCGGCTGCTGGTTGAGACATGATTGTCCTTTCAGTTCCTGGCACCAGTGTAACCAATCCGTGAGGTTCATAATGCAGGCAATATGACAGTCGCGGGGAACGCCGGACGTATGACAGGTACTCTGAAAGCTATGGCCTCTCTTTTCGCATCTTCACCTCTGCTCGCACTGTTTGTCGTCGTTGCGTTGGGTGCGGCGATCGGGGCCATTCGGATCGGCCCGCTGCGCTTCGGAGCAGCGGGTGCTCTCTTCGTCGGTCTCGTCGTTTCGGCCTTCCACCCGGAGATCGTCAGTAACCACATGTCGATCGTCCAGCCGATGGGTCTGGCCTTCTTCGTGTATTGCGTTGGCATTTCCGCGGGCGCGACCTTCTTCCAGAATTTGCGTAAGCAGACGAACCTCCTCG
>ERZ773001.499-NODE-499-length-15487-cov-73.8734_pt1 | contig 15487 bp, 15 predicted proteins | sample MGYA00511673_ERZ773001 | MGnify/ENA primary metagenome ERZ773001 (study PRJEB29015, sample SAMEA2738091) | human oral metagenome | biome: human oral; feature: human-associated habitat; material: saliva | place: China | collected 2162 ... | reverse complement strand
GTCACGGACTTTGCGAGGTTACGCGGCTGGTCAACGTCCAGGCCCTTAGCTTCTGCCAGTGCGCATGCGAAGATCTGCAGGGGCACGGTTGCCAGCAGGGGCTGCAGCAGCGAGGGGCATGCCGGGACGGTGATGAGGCGGTCTGCGTAGGGCTTGACGGCCTCGTCGCCTTCCTCGGCGATGACGATGGTGAAGGCGCCGCGAGCGCGCACTTCCTGGATGTTGGAGACGACCTTGCCGTGCAGGGAGTCGCGACCGTTTGCGGAGGGAACCACTACGATGACCGGCTGGCCTTCATCGATCAGTGCGATGGGGCCGTGCTTGAGCTCGCCTGCTGCGAAGCCTTCAGCGTGGATGTAGGTGATTTCCTTGAGCTTGAGTGCGCCTTCCATTGCTACGGGGAAGCCCACGTGGCGGCCGAGGAAGATCACGGAGGAGGCATCCTTCATTTCGACGCCCAGTTCCTTGACCTGGGTATCGTTGTCGATGACCTTCTGGATCTTTGCGGGCATGTTCTGCAGCTCGGCGAGGATCGAAGCGATTTCGTCCTTGTACTTGTTGCCGCGCAGCTGTGCCAGGTACAGGCCGAGCAGGTATGCTGCGGTGATCTGTGCCAGGAATGCCTTGGTGGATGCCACTGCGATTTCGGGGCCTGCGTGGGTGTACAGCGCAGCGTCGGATTCGCGGGGCAGGGTCGAGCCGTGGGTGTTGCAGATGGAGATAACCTTTGCGCCCTGTTCGCGTGCGTGGCGCACTGCCATCAGGGTGTCCATGGTTTCGCCGGACTGCGAGAGTGCCACGATGAGGGTCTTCTCGTTCACGATGGGGTCGCGGTAGCGGAACTCGTGTGCGAGTTCAACCTCGGTGGGGATGCGGCACCAGTGCTCGATGGCGTAGCGCGCCACCTGGCCTGCGTATGCTGCGGTACCACATGCGACGACGATGATCTTGTCGATCGAGCGCAACACCGAGTCGTCGATGTTCAGCTCGTCGAGGGTAAGGTTGCCGTTCTCATCCAGGCGGCCCATGAGGGTCTGCTCTACCGCTGCGGGCTGCTCGTGGATTTCCTTCTCCATGAAGGAGTTGTAGCCGCCCTTTTCAGCTGCCGCTGCGTCCCATTCGATGTGGAAGGGCTTGCCCTCTGCGGGGTTGCCTTCGAAGTCGATGATGGAGTAGTCGGTGCCGGTGATGGTCACGATCTGGTCCTGACCCATCTCGACGGCTTCCTTGGTGTAGTCAATGAACGCGGAAACGTCCGAGCCGAGGAAGTTCTCGTTCTCGCCCAGGCCGATGACCAGCGGGGAGTTGCGGCGGGTTGCCACAACGCGGTCCGGGTGGTCGGCATGGATAGCCAGGATGGTGAAAGCACCTTCGAGGCGGTTGGATGCGACGCGTACTGCCTCGGTGAGGTCACCGGTGCCGAGCTTGTTGTAGATGCTTGCGATGGTTGCTGCAGCTACCTCGGTGTCAGTCTGCGATGCGAACTCTACGCCTTCGGCGAGCAGTTCGGCACGCAGTTCTGCGAAGTTTTCGATAATACCGTTGTGTACGACGGCGAGGCGGCCGTTGTCGACAACGTGGGGGTGAGCGTTGTTGTCAGTGGGTCCACCGTGGGTTGCCCAACGGGTGTGACCGATACCAATCTGAGAGTCCGGCAGGGGGTGTTCCTTGACCTCGTTTTCGAGGTTCAGGAGCTTGCCTGCCTTCTTACGGAATACGATGCCGTCGGGGCATACGAGTGCCACGCCAGCAGAGTCATAGCCGCGGTATTCCTGACGGCGCAGACCTTCGAGGACCACATCGTATGCGTTGTGGTCAAACTTGTTACCGTCCGGAGCAGTGTCCAGACCTACATATCCTACGATTCCACACATGCTATAAGTTTATCCCACAAGTATCCGAATATGCGCACGGTGAAATACCGTTATGCGTCACGTTTATTGTGGCTTTCCTAGCTTTTTCAGGTTTTACCCTTTTCTTCTCATACATTTATTTCTCGAAACAAACCGTGGGGCGGGTATTTTCCCCGCGGGCTGAAAGTTCGTACACTTAGACAAATGAGCACCGCACCGTATATTTCTGGCGATGACCGCTTCATGCATCTTGACCGTTCCCGTTGGTCGCACCTAGCCGATGAGATTTCTGTTCCCCTCAGTGCTGAGGAAATTGAGTCTCTTCGAGGTCTGGGTGAGACTGTCGACCTTGAAGAGGTGCAGCGTATTTATCTGCCGGTTTCTCGTCTTCTGAATCTGTATGTGACTGCTGCTTCTTCGTTGAACCATATGACGAATGATTTTCTGCATGTGTCTCAGCGCCGCGTGCCGTTCATTATTGGTGTGGCGGGTTCTGTTGCGGTGGGTAAGTCGACGACGGCGCGTATTTTGCAGGCTCTTTTGAGTCGTTGGCCGTCTACTCCTAATGTTCAGCTGGTGACTACGGATGGTTTCTTGTACCCGAACGCGGAGCTTCAGCGTCGCGGCATTATGCACCGTAAGGGTTTCCCGGAGTCCTATGATCGCCGTGCTCTGTTGAATTTTGTGTCGCAGGTGAAGTCCGGTGCCGAGCATGTGGTGGCGCCGAAGTATTCGCACCTGTATTACGACATCATGCCGGATGAGCATATTGAGGTCACCGCACCGGATGTGCTGATTCTTGAGGGTTTGAATGTTTTGGCCCCTTCTCAGGCTGAGGGCCCGGAGACTTCTGATCTAACGCTGAGCGATTTCTTTGATTTCTCTATTTATGTGGATGCCCGCACTGAAGATATTGAGCGCTGGTATGTGAATCGTTTCTTGACTCTGCGTTCTTCGGCTTTTGCGAATCCGGAATCATATTTCAAGCGTTACGCGGAACTGAGCGATGAGCAGGCGGTTGAGGTGGCGACCGGCATTTGGAAGAGTGTGAATGAGCCGAATCTGCTGCAGAATGTTTTGCCGACTCGTGCTCGTGCGCATTTGATTCTGCAGAAGGGCGCCGAGCATACCGTGGAGCAGGTGCTCCTGCGTAAGAACTAGAGGTTCTTTAGGGTTTTATTGTTCGTGTGCGGCTTTCAGCCGCCCGTGTAGCGCGTTTGTGGTGCATTCTAGTAGAAGGCGCCGGAGGCTCTGCTCCCCTTTCGGGGTGGGTTTTAGGCCTTCGGCGCTTTTGTATGCACCTACTTTTGTATGAACCTACACCGTGATGAGGAGTTATTGTGAAGTCTCTGCACCGTACGTCTACCGCTCAGGAGTCTTTTGATAGTTCTGTGGTGAACCGCCGCACTCTCTTGGGTGCCGCTTTGGGCGTTGGTGGCACGGCGCTATTGGCGGCTTGTGGCTCGCAGGGTGGTTCACAGGGTCAGGGGGCGTCTTCTTCATCTTCTGCAGCGAGCGCTTCTGCTTCTGAGTCTGCGGCGGCTTCTTCTAGTGCTTCTTCCACTGCGGCGACTTCTTCTGCCGCACCCTCCCCTGCTACTTCTGCTACCAGTGCTTCTGCGAGCGCCTCTTCTTCCCCACTGGCTCTTGCTCAGCCCAGTGTTGAGTCGCAGCCGGACTCGTTGCGTTGCCTCGTGAATAAGATGCGCCCCTTTGCGCAGCAGGATTGGGAGCCGAGTGACCTGGTGGAGTTCTACGGTCATCAATTGCGTGCTGAGGCGGCGAAGGCGGCGGATACGATGATTGATGCGGCCGCTACTGATGGCGTGACTCTGCTTGTTTCTAGCGCGTATCGTTCGTATGCGGTGCAGCAGCAAACCTATCAGTATTGGGTTTCGGTGAACGGTCAGCAGGTGGCGGACCAGTTGTCGGCTCGTCCCGGCTATTCGGAGCATCAGACGGGCTTGGCGATTGATTTTGCTTCTCCTGAGGGTTGCCGTTTGGAGGAGTGTTACCGCGATACGCTGGCTGGTCAGTGGTTGGCGAAGAATGCTCCGCGTTACGGATATATTTTGCGTTTCCCTGATGGTCGTCAGTCGGTGACCGGTTATCGTTTTGAGCCGTGGCATTACCGCTATGTGGGTGTGCAGATTGCTCAGGAGTATGTGTCTTCGGGTGCGAAGACTTTTGAGGAGTTTATCGGTACGGGTGCGGCACCCGATTATGCAAGTGCGAACTAGGCTCTGAGCTAAGCTTTCGGCTTTGCCCGGTGCTCTGAGTGGTGATGTGTATCGTATTTCTAGGTTCCGCACCAGAAATAAATAGGCACAGCAGATGCATATTTTTTCGCGTACACACCCCGTAAATCCGCGGTTTTTCGCAGGTTTCAGAGATTCTTACTCATGCTTTATGTGACCTAGACCTTAAGTATTGGGCACCATAGAACTGCTGTGAAGAAAAACACATGCTTTACAACGAAAATTTTCTCAAGATACTGCTTTTTGAACACCTAAAAGGCGCTATTCTATATCTCATGCTTAAGGGTTTTAAAGATTTTCTGATCCGCGGTAACGTCATCGACCTCGCAGTTGGTTTGATCATGGGTACCGCCTTCACCGCTGTGGTGAACGCACTTGTCCAGTCCGTCCTGATGCCGGCTATCTCGATGCTGGTTAAGTCCCCCAGCTTCGACGAGTTCCTGGTCTTCGGCCAGATCAAGGTTGGCGTGTTCCTGACCGCTGTCGTCAACTTCATCCTGATCGCAGCTGCTGTGTACTTCGCAGTTGTTGTGCCCACTCAGAAGCTGACTGAACTCGCGCTGGCTAAGAAGAAGGCTGAAGACGAGGCTGTTGAAAAGGAAGAGACCGAGCTTGACCTCCTGAAGGAGATCCGCGACGCTCTGGCAAAGAAGTAATTTCTCTGCTCTCTAGCACTAACTTTCAAACCCCCGTATCCCCTGTGGATACGGGGGTTTTCCGCATCCCCCCTCCCCCGCTCAAGATAACGAAGAAGGGCTGGGAAGGTGTTACCTTCCCAGCCCTTTCTCTATCCTCCATTCCGGTCTTCGCACCGGAAGAATACGTTTAGAGTGCCAGTTCCTTAGCCACAACGTCAGCCAGCTGCTGAGCAACCTCATCAGCCTGCTCCTGGGTTGCGGCTTCAACCATCACGCGAACCAGAGGCTCAGTACCGGATGCACGCAGTAGCACGCGACCGCTCTCACCCAGTACGCCTTCAGCCTCGCTGACAGCAGCAGCGAGCGCCTCGTTGGTCTTCACAGCGGCACGGTCAACGCCCTTGACGTTAATCAGGCGCTGCGGGGTGGGCTGCATGCGCGATGCCAGCTCGGAGAGGGTCTGGCCGCTACGAGCCACCTCTGCAGCCAGCTGGATGCCGGTCAGAACGCCGTCACCGGTGGTTGCGTAGTCGCTCATGATGACGTGACCGGACTGCTCGCCGCCGAGGTTGTAGCCGTGCTCGCGCATGGACTCAAGGACGTAGCGGTCACCCACAGCGGTGCGGCCGAGGGTAATACCGTGCTCGCGCAGGTACAGCTCCAGACCCAGGCTACTCATCACGGTTGCGACGAGGGTGTCCTTGGCGAGCTTACCTTCGCGCTTAGCCGCAACAGCCAGGATAGCCATGATCTGGTCGCCGTCTACCAGGTTGCCCTTTTCGTCAACTGCCTGGCAGCGGTCGGAGTCGCCGTCGTGGGCGATACCGAGGTCCGCGCCGTGCTCAACCACAGCTGCCTGCAACTTCTCCGGGTGGGTGGAGCCCACACCGTCGTTGATGTTGGTGCCGTTGGGCTCTACAGCCAATGCGATAACCTCTGCACCCAGCGCCTCGAAGGTTGCCGGGGATGCCGCGTAGGCTGCACCGTTTGCGCAGTCCAGAACAATCTTCATGCCGGCAAGGGGCTTGCCTTCGGGAAGGGTGGAGACCAGGTGCTTCACGTAAGCCTCGGTACCGTCCTCCAGGGGCTTGACGGTACCCACAGCACCACCGGTCGGGTAGCGGAAGGACTTCTCGCGGTAGACGCGCTCAATAGCGTCCTCAACGGAGTCTTCCAGCTTCTGGCCACCGCGGGCCAGGAACTTAATACCGTTGTCCGCTGCGGGGTTGTGCGATGCAGAAATCATCACGCCGAAGTCAGCACCGGTATGTGCCACCAGGTAAGCTGCCGCGGGGGTGGGGACGATACCGGCATCCAGCACGTCAACACCTGCGCTAGCGAAGCCAGCCTTCATTGCAGAGACAATGAAGTCTGCAGAGGAGCGGGAGTCATTTGCGATCACGGCACGGGGGCGTACACCCTCTTCTACCGTGTCAAAGCCCAGGACAATAGAAGCCGCCTGCGCGAGCTCCATAGCCAGGGCGGGAGTAATTACATCGTTTGCCAGACCGCGTACGCCGTCGGTTCCAAAAAGTCGTTCAGTCACCCTTTTATTTTACGTTGTGCGTAACTCTGCTTAGGCGCATACACCGTAAATTCTTCATAATCAGAAAGTGATTTTCAGCGGCTACATATCTGCTTCATAGCTAATGTTTCTATAGACACGTAAAGGTGCCTGCTCTCCGTTCCCGGGTTGGGAAAAGAGAGCCAGGCACCTTCATAGTGCATGCTATTTGGCGGCTATATCGCCGCAGGGTTGAGTTTTTACTCTCCCCTATCTATCGACGCTTACTTGACGACGGGGAAGCCGTCGGGAGAGTCGCCGGACTCATCCTCAAAAACGTGTGCTGCGGAGCGGACGATCAGCGAGTCGAGCTCGCCCACGACTGCCTCATCCTTGGCGGGGTAGTCGAACTGGGTGAGCACGTAACGCATTGCTTCCAGGCGTGCGCGCTTCTTGTCGTTGGACTTGATAACGGTCCAGGGAGCGTCACCGGTGTGGGTGTAGAAGAACATTGCTTCCTTCGCCGCGGTGTAGTCGTCCCACTTGTCCAGGGAGGCCAGGTCGGTGGGGGAAAGCTTCCACTGACGAACCGGATCGGTACGGCGGGAGGTGAAGCGTGCGAGCTGCTCTTCGCGGGTGACGGAGAACCAGAACTTGATGATGTGGATACCGGAGTTCACCAGCATGCGCTCCAGGTCCGGAACTTCACGCATGAACTCGAAGTACTGTGCCTGGGTGCAGTAACCCATAACACGCTCAACGCCGGCACGGTTGTACCAGGAGCGGTCCATCAGAACGATTTCGCCGCCGGAGGGCAGGTGCTTGATGTAACGCTGGAAGTACCACTGGGTCTGCTCGATGTCGGTCGGCTTCTCCAGTGCGACAACGCGAGCGCCACGGGGGTTCAGGTGCTCGGTGAAGCGCTTAATGGAGCCACCCTTACCCGCTGCGTCACGGCCTTCGAAGATGATGAGAATCTTCTGACCGGTCGACTTAGCCCAGAGCTGCAGCTTCAGCAGCTCGATCTGCAGGGCGCGCTTTTCCTTCTCGTATGCCTTACGGCTGAGCTTGGTGTCGTAGGGGTAGCCCTTCTTCCAAGCCTGAGAGGTTTCGTCATCCTTCTTGTCCTTGCCGAGGGCGCGGGTGAGGGAAGCCATTTCGTCCAGCTCTGCCGAGTAGTCTTCAACGACGGAGGTGCGGCGTGCCTGGGGCTTCAGGGCTTCCTTGATGGCTTGTTTCTTCTCAGAACCGGTGTGTGCGTGTGCGCCTTCAGCGGTGTGCTGGTGGGCTTCAGTCTGAGGAGCCTCCACTGCCTGCTCTTCGGGCTTGGTGGAGGGATTCTGCTCTGCCATGAGTACTCTTTTCTTCCTGTCTGCTTTGACTCTTTAACTCTACCGGGGCGCTCTTCGATGAACAAACGTAACAGTTACAAGCACCCTTAACGTTTAAGACCGGTAGGTACGCAAAACGCCCCGACTCTCCCAATGGGAGAGGCGGGGCGTAGTGCTTCGTAAAAACCAGCGATTAACGCTTGGAGAACTGCGAAGCCTTGCGTGCCTTCTTAAGACCAGCCTTCTTACGCTCGATGACGCGTGCGTCACGGGTCAGGTAGCCAGCCTTCTTCAGTGCGGGGCGGTTGTTCTCGCGGTCGATCTCGTTCAGTGCACGAGCGATACCCAGGCGCAGAGCACCTGCCTGACCGGAGGGGCCACCACCGTTGATGCGTGCGATGACGTCGTATGCACCCTCGAGCTCCAGGAGCTTGAAGGGCTGGTTGACGTCCTGCTGGTGCAGCTTGTTGGGGAAGTAGTCTTCCAGGCTACGACCGTTGATGGTCCAGTTGCCGGAACCGGGCACAACGCGAACGCGTGCCACTGCTTCCTTGCGGCGACCAACTGCTGCGCCTGCAACGGTCAGTGCCGGACGTGCTGCCTTAGCCGCTGCGGGGGCAGCGGACTCCGAGGTGTAGCTGGTCAGCTCTTCCTCGACTACGATCTGCTCTTCGTTCTGAGCCACGATTTCTCCTATTGTTTCTTCGTAGGCCCGAATTACTGGGCGACCTGGTTGAATTCGTAGGTCTTGGGCTGCTGTGCCGCGTGCGGGTGCTCGGGGCCAGCGTAGACCTTCAGCTTCTTGAGCTGCTGTGCAGCAAGCTTGTTCTTGGGCAGCATGCCCTTAACAGCCTTCTCAACCGCGCGAACGGGGTTGGTCTCAAGCAGCTCTGCGTAGTTCACGGACTTCAGACCGCCGGGGTAACCCGAGTGGCGGTATGCACGCTTCTGCTCGAGCTTTGCACCGGTCAGGGCGACCTTCTCAGCGTTCACGATGATAACGAAGTCACCGGTGTCAACGTGGGGAGCAAAAGTCGGCTTGTGCTTACCGCGCAGCAGGATAGCGGTCTGGCTTGCGAGGCGGCCGAGAACAACGTCGGTGGCGTCAATGACGTGCCACTGGCGCTCGACTTCGCCGGGCTTGGGAGTATAAGTGCGCAAAATATTGGCCTTTGTCTCGAAATGTACATACGGCGCTTAGTTGGGTATCGCGCCTTTTACTTACGTGCATGACGAACACCCGGGTGAGGACCGAGCTGCCGCCCGTTCTGCCCGTACTCTATACCGCCTTAACGTCCTGCAACTAGACAGCGATTTAGAGCGCGCTCGGGTAGAACACGCACAACATATCAAGACTATACAGGACGTCGAGTGCTTAATCCACCGCCAAAGCCTTAAAAATAGGGCTTTTTTGCCTTAAACACATTTTAAATTCCATTCGTGTAATTCACCCCGACGGTTGCGCTCCCCCGTTGAGCCCCTCACCGCTTTCAGTATATGACGGGGCTCAATATACACAGGACGTTAAGCGCTCTGTGCCTCGTGGTCTTCACGCTTTGCTCGAGCACGCTCAGCTTGCTCTCCGTACAGCTCCGGCGCAGGGTAGTAAATCTCAGCCAGAGCGAGCGCATATGGAGGTGCCAGAGTCAGCGAAGCCTCGCGTCCCGGGTTCTCGATCCGCTCACGCAACCAGGCGGCGTCACGTTTGCCCGTACCGTAGAGCACCAGCGCTCCCACAAGCGAACGCACCATGTGATGGCAGAAGGCATCAGCCACCACGCACACCTCAATAAGGCCGCTTTCTGTGCGAGTGAAGCTAAGCTCTCGCAGTTCACGAATCGTGGTCGCGCCTTCACGCGGCTTGCAGAAGGAGAGGAAATCGCGCAGACCGAGTAGTTGCCGTGCCGATTCGTTAAGATCAGCGCAATCCAGATGCTCAGGTACTGCCCAGGTGTAGGTGCGGTGCAGAGGGTTAAGACCGTCTGCCGCCCCATCTGCAATGCGATAAACGTAGCGGCGACCGGTAGCGGAGAAGCGCGCATCAAAATCGAAGGGAACTTCAGCGACCCGGTGAATCTGAATAGCGCCCTGCAGAATACCGCGGACACTCTTCGGCAAGTTCAACTGCTCTTCCGCATCGTAGAGGCAGCGTTGCAGCGCACCGGTGAGGCGGCGACCCAGGGCCGCCGTCGGGTCATCCTCCCCCGTTCGACCTTGCAGGCGCACCCAATCCTCATCACTCAAATCGCAATGCAGAGTCTGGGCTTCCGCATGCACACCGGCATCGGTTCGGCCCGCGACCACCACGCGGTGAGGTGCACGCAAAATCAGTTCAAGGGCGCTCTCAATGACTCCCTGCACCGTGACAAGGTTCGGCTGGGCAGCCCATCCGCTGAAAAGGGAACCGTCGTAGGCACAATCAATGCGCACGCGGTGCGTAGCAATGAAGAGCCGCTCTTCGTGATTCTCTAAAGCAGTAGCATTCTGCATTGGTGTGCCTTTCAGCGGTGGTAGTGTACGAAAACATTAGCAAGGTTCTGAAGATTGGAGTCCTCAGGAACAGCTTCATCTTAAAGTATGCAAATACGCCAATCCGCCGCCCACAATAGTGGACGGCGGATTGACATATTTTAGGCTTAGCCTAAATCAGCTGGGATCCGTATTACTCGGAAACCTTCTGTGCTGCTGCGCCACCTGCGGGGGCGTAACCTGCAGCCTCTGCCGACTCAGCGGAGTCGAACCAGATTTCAGCCTTGGTGCTGGTGTACCAGCGGGAACCGGGCACGTGGTACTTCATGGAATCGGCGTTACCCTTAACCTCGAAGCCCTCGGGAGCCTCGCCGGACTCCAGGGGTGCGTGGGAACCTGCGGGCAGGCCCTCAGCTGCTTCAGCCTTGGGAGCCTCAGCTGCCTTCTCAGCAACCTTGGTTGCCTCAGCAACTGCACCCTTGGTTGCAACGGGCTCCATGACGAGCTCGATGACAGCCATGGGAGCGTTGTCACCCTTGCGGTTACCGATCTTGATGATGCGGGTGTAACCACCGGGGCGCTCTGCCATTGCCGGAGCAATAACGGTGAAGAGCTCGTGCACGACGGACTTGTCGGTGATGGAACGCAGCACGCGACGGCGAGCAGCCAGGTCGCCCTTCTTACCGAAGGTGATGAAGCGCTCTGCCACCGGACGCAGGCGCTTTGCCTTGGTCAGGGTGGTGGTGATGCGCTTGTGCTGGAACAGCTGCGCCGACAGGTTGTTGAGCATGTGGCGCTCGTGGGTCGGGGAACCGCCGAGGCGGGGACCCTTAGTGGGAGTAGGCATAGTTAAATCTCCATAGTTGCGTTCCCTAACGCCCCAGCAGCGGAGCCTCTTAGGGAATCAAGTTTGACTGATCCCGGTGGAACCGGGTGAACTATTCGGTCGAAATTATTCGCCGGAACCGTCTTCGTCATCAAGCGGGCGTGCAGCAGGCTCGAAACCGGGAGGGGAGTCCTTCAGGGACAGGCCGAGCTCGAGGAGCTTTGCCTTGACCTCGTCAATGGACTTAGCACCGAAGTTACGGATATCCATCAGGTCAGCTTCACTGCGGGTCACGAGCTCACCCACGGTGTGGATGCCCTCGCGCTTGAGGCAGTTGTAGGAGCGAACGGACATGTTCAGTTCCTCAATTGCCAGTGCCAGATCAGCTGCCATGGACTCGTCGGCGGGCGACGGGCCAACTTCGATACCCTCAGCTGCAATGTTCAGCTCACGTGCCAGGCCGAAGAGCTCGACCAGGGTGCTGCCTGCAGAAGCAACGGCGTCACGCGGTGCGATGGCTTCCTTGGTTTCGACGTCCAGGGTCAGGCTGTCGAAGTCGGTGCGCTGCTCAACACGGGTCGCGTTCACGCTGAAGGTAACCTTCAGAACCGGGGAGTAGATGGAGTCAACCGGAATACGGCCGATCTCGCCATCGCCGGCCTTGTTCTGAGCTGCAGTCACGTAGCCGCGACCGCGCTCAATAACCAGCTCAGCGTTGAAGTTTGCCGAGGCGTTCAGGGTTGCCAGGTGCAGTTCCGGGTTGTGGATCTCCACGCCAGCGGGAACCTCGATGTCGCCTGCGGTCAGTTCACCTTCGCCCTGCTTGCGCAGGTAGGCCACGACGGGCTCGTCGTTCTCAGAAGAGATGGAGAGCTTCTTGATGTTCAAGATGATCTCAGTGACGTCCTCGGTCACGCCGGGAACGGTGCTGAACTCGTGCAGTACGCCATCAATGCGGACGCTGGTAACAGCGGCGCCGGGGATGGAGGACAGCAGAGTACGGCGGAGGGAGTTACCCATGGTGTAGCCGAAACCGGGCTCCAGAGGCTCGATGGTGAAGCGCGAGCGGTTGGGCGCTACGACCTCTTCAGTCAGAGTGGGGCGCTGTGCAATAAGCACTTTGTTTCCTTTCGGTGAGCTCCGCTATATGAGCCCACAGGTTGGGGAAAACATATCTTAGGAAGCAGACGGGTGTCTGTACTCTCCGGGTACAGCTCCGTGCGGAGTGTACCCGTCGAGGGATTAGGTCGAGACCTAATTAGACGCGGCGGCGCTTCGGGGGACGGCAACCGTTGTGCGCAACGGGGGTAACGTCCTGGATCGAACCGACCTCGAGGCCTGCAGCCTGCAGGGAGCGGATTGCGGTTTCGCGACCGGAACCGGGGCCCTTGACGAACACGTCAACCTTGCGGACGCCGTGCTCCTTGGCGCGGTTTGCAGCAGCCTCAGCAGCCAGCTGTGCGGCGTAGGGGGTGGACTTACGGGAGCCCTTGAAGCCCATGTCGCCAGCGGAGGACCAGGAGATCACTGCACCGGTGGGATCGGTGATGGAGACGATGGTGTTGTTGAAGGTCGACTTGATGTGAGCCTGACCAGCAACGATGTTCTTGCTAACCTTGCGGCGGTTGGTCTTACGAGCTGCCGCAGCGCGAGTCTTGGGAGGCATTTTTGATTCTCCTACAAAGGTTTTCTAATACGTTGGTCGGATAGGGATATCCAACAGAGCAACGTTGCTTACTTCTTCTTACCTGCGACGGTACGCTTCGGACCCTTGCGGGTACGTGCGTTAGTCTTGGTGCGCTGACCGTGAACCGGCAGGCCGCGGCGGTGGCGCAGGCCCTGGTAGGAACCGATTTCAACCTTACGGCGGATGTCAGCTGCAACCTCGCGGCGAAGATCACCTTCAACCTTGTAGTTGCCTTCGATGAAGTCACGAAGTGCCACGAGCTCCTGGTCGGTCAGGTCCTTGACGCGGGTGTCAGGGTTGACGCCGGTAGCAGCGAGGGTTTCGTGTGCACGGGTCTTGCCCACGCCGTAGATGTAAGTGAGAGCAACTTCCACGCGCTTTTCGCGGGGAATATCAACTCCAGCGAGACGTGCCATACTGGCTTCTCCTTGTTGTTTTCCAGAGGTCTATAGCATCACTGCCCGGGTTATTCTTGCCCGGTCCCCGGCCTCTGAGTCCGGAGGTATCCGAAGGCGCCTCGTGGGCGTTGCTTCGGAGCGGTGCCTATGACAATTCCACCCTCTGTTGGGGCAGTTATGAAGTCAGCTGCTAGGGATTAGCCCTGGCGCTGCTTGTGGCGCGGGTTTTCGCAGATCACCATGACCACACCGTGACGGCGGATCACCTTGCACTTATCGCAGATCGGCTTAACGCTCGGCTTGACCTTCATCGCATTCCTTTTGATTGCAACTTGATTACTGGCGAGATAAGAGGTTCCCTCACTTACGTTGGGGAACTGCGTTATCCCTTTGAACACGATTTAAACGCCGCCAGGGGCGACGTTTATCTCGGGTTTACTTGTAACGGTAGACGATACGACCTCGGGAAAGGTCGTAGGGGCTCAGTTCCACTACTACTCGGTCCTCAGGCAGGATGCGAATGTAGTGCTGACGCATCTTGCCCGAGATGTGTGCGAGAACCTTGTGGCCGTTATCCAGCTCAACACGGAACATCGCGTTGGGCAGAGCTTCAACCACAGAGCCTTCAATCTCGATGACGCCGTCTTTCTTAGCCATATCCTCCGCTAACGTCGGTGCCCGTCGCAGGTGCGGCGGGCAAATGTATCTTCTGTTTGTGAGCTCACCGCGGTGAGGTGCTAGGGCGTTTTAAGGCGCACTTAACACTGGCACAAACAACCAACTGTTAACTGTACGGCAAAGACCAGGGAAAAACAACCGTGATTTTTATGACATCAGGCACTTAAGGTTTAAAAGGAAGAAGCCCCTCCCCCACGCTCCGGAAAGTCTTAAGGACTTCCGTCCGCAGGAAAGGGCACCTCTTATCGGTCAAAGCTCGGTTACTTAGTCTTCCTTAGCGGCAAGCTGACCGCATGCACCATCAATATCTGAGCCTCGAGTATCACGAATAGTCGTCGGAATACCGTGGGCACGCAGACGCTCCACAAAGTTCTGCTCAACGCCCTTACGGGATGCCGTCCACTTCGAACCCGGGGTCGGGTTCAGCGGAATCGGGTTCACGTGCACCCAGCCACGGCCGCGCTGAGCCAGCTTCTTACCGAGCAGATCCGCACGCCAGCCCTGATCGTTAATATCGCGAATCAGCGCGTACTCAATGGAGACGCGGCGGCCGGTCGTACGGTAGTAGTCGTACGCAGCGTCCAAAGTCTCATCAACCTTCCAACGCTGGTTAATCGGGATCAGCTCATCACGCAGCTCATCATCCGGAGCATGCAGAGACAGCGCCAAAGTAATGGGCAGCTTCTCCATCTCAAACTTACGAATACCCGGCACCAGGCCCACGGTCGACATGGTCAGACCGCGAGCAGAAATACCGAGGCCTTCGGGCGAAGGGTCAATCAGGCGGTGCACAGCACCCATGGTTGCCTTGTAGTTAGCGAGCGCCTCGCCCATACCCATGAAGACAATATTGGAAACACGCAGCGGACGGGTATCCTCAGAACCGCCTTCTGCTTCTTCCAGCCCCTTCATCTGCTTCAGGTAGCGGGCACCGGCAACGACCTGCTCCACAATTTCTGCGGTGGACAGGTTACGGGTCAGACCCTGCTGACCGGTCGCGCAGAAGGGGCAGTTCATACCGCAGCCAGCCTGCGAAGAGATGCACATGGTCACGCGGTTCTCATAGCGCATGATGACGGACTCAATGAGCGCACCGTCAAAGAGGCGGTGCACAACCTTCAGGGTGTCGCCACCGTCAGCTTCGAGGGTACGGACCGGGGTCAGAAGCTGGGGCATCGCCTGTGCAACCATCCGCTCGCGGTCCTTAGCCGGCAGGTCAGTCATCTCAGCGGGGTCAGTGACCAGACGCTCAAAATAGTGCTTGGACAGCTGGGATGCACGGAACGACTGGTAGCCCAGTTCCTTCAGAAATTCGCGGCGGCCAGCCATGTCGAAGTCAGCGATATGCTTGGGCGGCTTCGCGCGGCGCGGTGCTTTCAGGGCAATCTGGCCGGGTGCGGGGCGAACGTTCGAGATTTCAACCGGCACCTTGGTCGCAGCGGGTGCGGTTGCCTCGCCGCTGTTGAGAGTTTCGCTCATGGAGCTTCTTCCTTGTGATGTGGATGCTTTCGGATGCGCTATCACGCACCGGACCGGATTCGCCGGTTTCTTCGGTGTAGGTGGGGCAGCTAAAGGTGGACCCCTCCCCTAGTGGTGTAGTAGTGGGACTTAGGCGGGGATCGGAACCGGGGTTACGCCGAAGCGAGCAAGTTCGCTTGCGCCACCATCTTCTGCGGTCAGGACCCAGATACCTTCGCTGTGCACAGCAACGGAGTGCTCCCACTGGCATGCGTCGGAGCCGTCAACGGTCACAACAGTCCAGTCGTCGGAGAGCACCTTGGTCTCGATGGAACCGGTGACGAGCATCGGTTCGATAGCGAAAGCCATGCCGGGCTTGATCTTCGG
>ERZ773001.495-NODE-495-length-15605-cov-4.9618_pt1 | contig 15605 bp, 17 predicted proteins | sample MGYA00511673_ERZ773001 | MGnify/ENA primary metagenome ERZ773001 (study PRJEB29015, sample SAMEA2738091) | human oral metagenome | biome: human oral; feature: human-associated habitat; material: saliva | place: China | collected 2162 ... | reverse complement strand
CGAGATCACTATGAATGCGTTTGGTGCAGAGAATATGTAAAACAAGGAATTGAGAAAGAAAAAATAAAGGGTTTTATATTGTTATGAAAAGTAAATTTGATATGGAGTTTATTGATGTAATAGATGTTGAACTAGGGTTAGCAATACTAAGAACAAAAAAGAAATTTACATTTGAAAATAACTTCATTTCTTCTCGTGAGTGGAAAAAGAAGAGAGAAAAGTTTTTAAATAATCATGGTTCATCTAAAAAATCATGATACCTACGAATACCAGATCTGAACGAGCATTATTCTATGCATCGCAAGCTTGGAGAAATCTAAGAAGCCGAGCGCTAGAACGAGATCACTATGAATGCGTTTGGTGCAGAGAAGAAGGGAAGGTCACTACAGCCAACCTCGAAGTTGACCACATCAAAGAGCTTGAGTATTATCCAGAACACGCATTAGATCTAGACAATCTTCGAACTCTTTGCAAAGAATGCCACAACAAACGACACAATAGATTTCAATTCCGCAAGTCTTCCAAAATGGAAAACAAAAATTTCAGAACTGACGAATGGTGGGGGTGAAATTTGTTGAACGAAAAAAATTTCAAGACCCCCCGGTCGAAAAAAAATCGAAAAAATCAAGCGCCAGGGAACCGGTGGGAGGGGTCAATTGTCCAAATATTTATCAAAAAAATGAAGGGGGTGGGGGCTAATGGAAGAATACACAGAAAAAAATATAAAAGATTTGGAAAATCAGTTACTTTCTAAAATTGGGAATTTCAGCACACGAAAAAAGGATGCTGTCCAGTACGAGAAAGTCCATCGATATATTTATCTTGTCCGACTGCTTTATGAGTTGAAAGAGAGACTTCACCAAGACGGCCTGGTCATCACTGTGCATAATGGTCAGCAACGATTCCAAAAAGCAAACTCGCTGATCAAGGAAATCAACACTACCAGCAATCAGCTTTTGGCCATCGAACGATCTTTTGACTTTGAGATTGAAAACTCGCCAGTCGAGAAGAAACCATCATCGGATGGAAGTGATCTATTGTGATTTCGCATCCTCTGATTGATGACTATATCGAACTTGCGGAATCAGGAAAAATCAAAGTCAACAAAGAACGCTCACTCTTATTCAAGATCATCAAAGAAAAAATCTATCCAAGGGATGATTTGTATTTTGACAATATTTTGATTGAGAAATATATCCAATTCACTGAGAAGAATTTCTTCCCACTGGCCAAGTATCAAAAATTCATAACGCCATTTATTTTTCTTTTTCGGAAAGAGGATGGTGAACCTCAATTTGATGAAATATTGCTCACTCTGGCCCGTGGAGGAGGGAAGAATGGTTTCATGTCCAGTCGGGACGCATTCTTCATCAGTCCTCTCTATCCTGTCAGAGATTACGATGTGACTATTACAGCCAACTCTGAGAAACAGGGGAAGGTCTCATTCGAGGAAGTTTATGAAACCGTTCAGCGGAGAGGATTAGAAGATCATTACTATCTGACAAAGATGTCTATTACAGGCCGAGGTAACAACTCGGTCTTTTCTTATCGGACAAATAATCCGAAGACAATGGACTCGGCTCGTGATGGTTGCCTTGAATTTGATGAAATTCACCAATTTGAGAATGACTCTGCTGTTAAAATCCAGCGGTCAGGTCTTGGTAAGATTGCCCATGCTCGTACCTTCTACAATGGTACCAATGGGCATGTCCGTGAAGGGTTCTACGACAAGATGATTGAGAAATCAATGAAAATCTTGAATGGTGAACTCGAGGAGTTCCGCTTATTCCCATTTATTTGCAAGTTAGATGATCCGGAAGAAGTGGACGACATGAGCAATTGGCCAAAAGCAAATCCTATGCTTGACGAAACAACTCCTTACGCCAAGCGTCTGCTGGCCAGAACGAAAGCCGACTACGACGACCTAGAACTGGAGCCATCAGGCAGACAAGAATTTATGACCAAACGGATGAATCTACCAGAAGCGGATCTCGAGAAAGATGTGACGACTCGTGATAAGTTGCTTGCTACTTTGAGAGAAAGTGATATCGAGCTTGTTGGAAGGTCGTGTGTGGCTGGTTTTGACTATGCGAGCATCCGAGATTTTGCATCTGTCGGCTTGCTATTTAAGAACGGCGATGACTTTATCTGGAGGCAACACAGTTTTGCTCGGAAGACGTTCCTTGATACATTTAAAATCAAGGCTCCAATCCGTGAGTGGCAAGAACAGGGAATTTTCACTGTCGTAGATGGACCAAGTATAGATCCACGGTTGCTAGTTGCTAAGCTGAATGAGTGGCGCAAGCTATACAATATTGAACTAGTCTGTGCAGATGGTTTTCGGATGGACTTGCTGAAGCCGTTGCTGGAAGAGGCTGGTTTTGAGTTTGAATTTCTTCGCAATCCAGGGGCCATCCAATCCAAGGTGGCACCGATTATTGAGGATGGATTTGCGAATGAGAGATTTAATTTTGGAAATGATAGGTCAATGCTGTGGTACACAGATAATACCTTCGTGAAGGAAGACAAGGACGGAAACAAGAGGTTCTTGAAGAAGGAACCGGTGAGACGCAAGACCGATGGCTTCCACGCTTTTATTGCTGCTCTCTACAAGAGAGAAATCATCCAGGAAAGCACTGTGGGTGAATTCCTTGATGTGATTGAAGATTGGGATTTTTAGAAAGGAAAACCAAATGAACAAACGAATGAAGAAGAAACAAGCCTTACAGAATGAAGTTGAAATCTTGAAGTCAGAAGTGGCTGTGCTGAAGGGTGAGTTGAATACTCTAAGTCAAGCTTTGAAGCGTCATGAAGATGCTTGCAGTGAGAATATCGAGCAGACAAACAAAGAGTTCGAAGCTATCAGGCAAGATATGAAGCGCTCGAAGAAGTCGTTCTTTAAACGATAAGGGTGAAATCCCGGGTGGGTGGTTGGCATAAAATTTAAGAAAGGAGGAGGTGCCTTGGGATGGCTAAATTTATTCAAGCGTGAAGTTCCGGAACCTAGTTTTGAGTTTGATGAGCTGGAGCGGATTTTTGGAAATCTGCAACTAAAGAGCTTGTCGATTGATAAGGCTGCTGAATTTGTGGCCCGCATCTTTGCAAGGTCTGAGTTCAAATTCATCGAGAATGGGAAGAAGAAGGCTACTGATTGGGATTACCTGCTAAATGTAAGACCTAACAAGAATGAGTCAGCTTCTGAATTTTGGCAAAAGGCTATTTATCGCTTATTGACCAAGAATGAAGTCCTAATCTTTCTATCGAATGATGATCAGCTATTAATAGCTGACTCGTACATTCGTCAAAAATATGCTGTGTATGATGATACATTCACGTCTGTGACTTGTCAAAATTATACTTTCCAAAAACCATTCAAGATGAACGAAGTCATTTTCTTGCAGTATAACAACAATCGTCTTCAAGAGTATTTCACTCAGTTGTTTAATGATTACGAGAAACTACACACTCGGCTAGTCGAAGCGCTGGCACGGAACAATCAAATCCGTGGGGTCCTTAGCACAAGGACAAATGCGAGCTTTGACGATAAGAAGCGTGAGAAGATGCAGAGATATGCAGACGGCCTCTTTAAGTCGTTTACAACCAAAACGGTTGCGATTGTTCCAGCTCAAGAAGGGATGGAATATTCTGAGCTGACCAATACCACAGGGACTTCTAATCTGTCCGTGGATGAGCTCAAAAAGCTTCGTCGGCAGTTTGATGATGAAGTGGCCGATATCTTGGGAATCCCTACTGCGCTGATGCATGGAGATATGGCAAACCTTGAGAATAGCCAGAAGATGTTTAATAGCTATTGCTATCAATCGCTTGTGAAGAAGATGAGTGATGGCCTGAACTTCGCTTTGCTAAGCAGAAGCGAGTACAAGGGAAACAAACGTCTTATCATCATCGGTGAAGGTCAGAGGGATAAATTCTCACTTGCTCAGAGTATTGACAAATTGATTTCTTCTGGATCCATGCTTATCAATGAGGTCCGTGAGGAACTTGGTCTTGAAGCTGTACCGTGGGGCGACAAGCCTCTGATCACTAAGAACTATCAACTTGGTGAGGATGTAGAGAAGGGAGGTGAAAAAGAAGATGAAAGTGATTCCGATTAAGGGAACCATTGTATCGAACGATGATGTTTGGATGTATGATTGGTTCGGTTGGGACTGTACCGCTCCTAAAAACGTCGTACTTCCGGAAACTGGTGAGGACATTGAAGTCCATATCAATTCGGGCGGTGGTGATGTGTATGCTGGTAGTGAAATCTATACCGCTTTGCGGTCCTACTCAGGGAAAGTAGTTGTTAAGATCGTGGGCATTGCTGCAAGTGCAGCAAGCGTCATTGCTATGGCTGGTGACGTGGTAGAAATTAGCCCTACTGCACAAATCATGATCCATAACGTGTCGTCACGAGTTGACGGAGACCACAACACTCTACTGCACGAAGCTGGAGTGCTTGAAGGTTTTAATAAATCTATCGCAAATGCTTATGTCGACAAGACTGGTAAGGCATTAGATGATTTATTGGATCTGATGAATGAGACAACCTGGTTCGACGCTAAATCAGCAGTCAAGGAAGGATTTGCTGACCGTGTAATGTTTAGCGGAGAGATTGCTCCAACATTTGCTGCAAACGAAACTCCAATGATCCCACATGACTTTATCGACAAAATGAAATCAGTAATGACTCCTGATGTTGATAAAATCGCTGAGCTGGTAGCTAATAAGTTAGAAGCTCGACAAATTGAAAAAGAGACTTTTGAAAATAGCGAATTTGTACAGAAAAAATTCAATATTCCAGAAAGTCCAGAAAATAACACAAACGAGGCTGTACCGAAAGGGTTCAGTCTTTTTGCATTTTAGAAAGGAAAAATACTAATGCCAATGAAATTATCTAACAAATTCAACGAAATTCGTCAGAACTTTTTGAACGCTGTATCAAACGGTGCACCTCAAGAAGAACAAGCGAAGCTCTACAATGAAATGATCGAATCGATGACTAACGAAATGATGGAACAAGCTCGTCAAGCTGCTCATGAGGAAGTTTCAGCGATGAATCCTTATGACGCTAAATTGACTGCCGAAGCTCGTGAGTTCTTCAACGACATCGATAAGACTGCCCCTGCAGGAGTTGAAAAACTCTTCCCACAAGAAACAATTGACCGTATCTTTGAAGATGTGGTGAACTCTCGCCAGCTCTTGCAACATATTGGGTTGCGCAACGCTGGCATCCGCCTTAAATTCCTCACATCTAATCAAACTGGACAAGCTCTTTGGGGCAAAATCAATGGTGCAATTCAAGGTCAGTTGAAACAAGCCTTCAACGAAGAAGAAGCAATCCAAAACAAGCTGACAGCATTTGTAGTCATTCCGAAAGACTCCGAAAAATTTGGCCCTGCTTGGTTACAATCATTTGTTTCTGCTCAGATTACAGAAGCATTCGCAGTTGCTCTGGAAGCTGCTTTCTTGAACGGTGACGGAGATGACAAACCTATTGGTCTTTCTCGCACTCTTACAGGAACTGCATCTGGCGGTAAAACAACTTATGCAGAAAAAACTGCTGAAACTACAAAACTTACGTTCGCCGACTCCGCAACAGTTGTCAAAGAGTTAACAACTGTACACAAATATCACTCTGTCAAGTCTGATGGTAAGTCAGTGGCAGTTGAAGGCAAGGTCGTGATGGTTGTAAACACAGCGGATGCATGGGATGTCAAGAAACAATACACTTCCCAAAACGCTCAAGGAACGTATGTGACAGCAATGCCATACAACTTGATCTTAGTTGAATCAGTTGCTCAAACTGCTGGCAAAGTGACTACATTCGTGAAAGGTCGCTACGATGCATTTGTAGGTGGCGGAATCGAATTTGGTCGCTTTACTGAAACTTACGCTCTCGAAGACTTGAACCTCTACACTGCCAAGCAATTTGCTTACGGTAAGGCACATGATGAAAAGACTGCTGCGGTTTGGGAATTGAAAATTAAACAATAGGTGGTGACACCGAATGGAAAAAACAAAACAACTTCATCCGCTTCTGGGAGCATTCAAGGAGCGGATGAAAATCTTTCATGATGCAGAAGACGGGAATCTTTCAAGGATGTTAGTTTCATCCGAAAAAGCAATTCTTGACTTAACAGGAGCATTTGATTTGTCATACTCTCGCACTGAAGAGCTTGTTTTGGAACGTGCAAGATATTTGTACAATGATCAGGTCGAGTTTTTCTTTGCAAATTTTCAAGGAGAACTCCTTGAGTTATCACTTCAAAACCACCCAATAGGAGGAAAAGAGTGCTAGAAACAATCCAAGATTTCTTTGACTTAAAAGAAAATGTCGTTCGACACGTCGGAGACATTTTTGAAGTTGATGAAGATCGAAAAAATGAATTGATGAAGAAATTACCTGATTTTGTTAAAGAGTATGATTTAGTAGCTTCGAAAATTCCAAACGAAGATGTAGCTGTGGAAGATGAATAAGCCTGAGTTTAAATACAAGAAACCAGAAACCAATACAAGCGAATTAAGAACTCCAGTAGAGTTTTATAACTCAAAAGTACTTGAAGGATTAGATGGCAGGGATGTGACTTTTGAAAAAGTATTTTATACATTTGCAAAAGTCTACTCACCTAGTTTAAAGGATATCGAAATTTCGACAGGAAAATCGATGACTGCAAAGATGACCTTAAAAATAAGAGATCCTTTAACAAGCTATCAACCTGATAATAAGCACTTCGTACAAGTGAATGATCACCGATTAGAAAATAAAAAATGGCAGATCATTGACGTTCGCCCCGATTATGACAATCGTGATTATATAATTGTTGTCATTGGTGGATCAAATGACTAGTGGTGCTACATTAAGAGGCTTCGATGGAGTCATCCGGAATTTAGAAGCAAAGCTCGGTGATGCGAAAGTGAGAAGATCTGCAAATAGAGCCTTGAAAGGCGCAGCAACTGAAACACTCGAAGACTTTCAAGTCGCTCTAGAAGTTTTTAGAAAGACCGGAGAAACAATTGAAAGCGCAACAGTCGGAAATGTAACGGGTGCTTTTGAAGGAGTGCCAATGGTTAAGCTCGGTTTTGGTGCTGGCTCACGTTGGCGATTGGAACATTTGAACGAATTTGGATATGCCAAAAAGGCTCATCCAAGAGGATTTGGTGTTATCCGAAGATTTTCAGAAGCCAACAAAGAAAAATTTAAATATAGGTTAGCAACTAAATTGAAAGGAGAAGGGCTTGGATGATTAAAGACAAGATGTCAGAAATATATGATGCTCTGATGAGCGATGAGGAACTTTCTCAAATCACTATCAAATCATTTGAGCGTCCTGAAACCTTACCAACAAATCAGACGAGTATTGTTATTATCCCACTAGGGCCACCTATCCAAAGTGACCAGGGAAGTAATACAAGCTTTTCAAAAACATTTCTTTATCAAATCAACGTTGAATCGATTAACCGAATTGAATGCAAAAAATTGCAAGGGCTAGTCGAAAAGGTGATGGAATCGCAAGGATTCTACCAAATTGCTGGGGGTCTAGATGAATGGATCCCTGAAATCAAACGCTATGCAGATGCTAGGACCTATAAAGGAAAGAGCAGACTGTATGACGATTATTAGAAAGGAAATTTAATATGACACAACAAAAACAAGGTACAGCGACAGTCGGTTTTAAAAGCTTGACAGTTCGCATTTTGGATGGGAACCAGAATCCAACTGAGGGAGAAAACCTCTTTATCATCCAAGGTAAAAAAGGGGAAGGTGCCACTCAAACAGCTAAGATCTCTGGTCTTGCTGCTGATGCTATCAAATCATTCGGAAGCAACATTGCTTACCACGTAAACAATCGTGGGGTTGGAGATGTTAAGGTAGATCTCGGGCTCTTGGATATTCCAGTAGTGCTCTACGTTAAAGCTCTAGGTTACGAAGACGACGATGGTATTCTTGATTTCGGAGCTGACACAGTTTCAAAAGACGTTGCAATCTTGCTAGAATCAAATACTGCAGATGGCAGTGGAGCTTACTATGGTTTTTACAAAGGAAACCTAGCAATGGATGCTATTGACCTCAATACGCTCAAAGAAAAAGCTGACGAACTTGCTACTACAAACGTATCATTCGCCGCAGGCGCAAGTACCAATGAGAACACTAAGAACAAATATGGAACAATGTACTTTGGTAGCGATGAAACAAAAATCAAAAAAATGAAAGCGAAACTCGGTATGGCAGTAGCAGGCTAAAATAAAACAGGGGCATCTAGCCCCTTTGTTTTATTATCTTAATAAGAGAAGGCACCGCAAGGTGCTTTTTAATTTAGAAGGGAAAACAAAATGGCTAAAATTACATTCACTATGAAGAATGAGAAAGGCGAAGATGTCCTATACTCAAGTAAAGAAATCACTACTCGTGACTATCGTGACTATCTTGTGCTCAATGACTCGCTTACGTCTGAAAAGCCAGAAGTTGAAAAATTGGACCAACAATTGAACTTTATCGCTTCGCTTTTTGAAAATGTCACAGTCGAACAATTGCTGGAGCACACAGACTTTGCGAAAATCATTGACGTATTTACGGACATCTACGCACATTTAGTAGGTGATGTTGACCCAAAGGGGAAACAATAGATCCCAAAGATGCTTTAAAGCATTTTTATAAATTTGTCAAAAACGTCTCTAATGGTCCGTATAATATGAGTATCAATGAAGTTATGGATATTAGCTGGGCTGACTTAATCGGTATCGTCGATACAAGTAGCGATCCTGAAGACGAAACTCCGCTAGATATAGCAGACATATTTGACGGGATATAAAGTAAAGCCTTATTAAAGGCTTTTTTATTTCGAAGGAGGAAAAATGGCAGGTGGAACGCCACTAGGACAAATGTATATCGAACTAGGGCTGGACGTGTCAAAGTTCAATCCTAGCTTAACAAGTGCAAAGAATGCAGTGAAGTATTTTCAAAATAACGTCAAGGCACTCGACAGCACTTTAAAAAATAATGGTAAGAGTACAGAATTGCTTAAAGCTAAATATAAGTCTTTAGGCCAAGCCATTCAAGCACAAAAAAAGGTACTCGATCAAATGAAGCAGAACTTTGATAAGCTTGATCCAGGATCTGCTAAATTTGATAAAGCCGCTGCGGACATTGAGCGTGAGAATGCGAAGTTGGCAGCAATGGAAGGCCAATTATACAAAGTTGAACAAGCCTTAAAAGCTGTAGGCCGTGAAAATAGCTTTTCAGGTAAAATGGAAGCTTTAGGGAAGAATCTTGTTAAAAGCGGAGAGCATATCCAGAACTTTGGTAAGAAAGTATCTGACTTCGGTGGGACACTAACAAAAGGAATTACTGCGCCACTTGTGGCCAGTGCTGGATTTGCTGTCAAGGCGGCAGTCGATTATGAATCAGCTTTCGCTGGTGTAAGAAAGACCGTAGATGCTACAGAAGGTGAATACCAAAAAATGTCTAGTGCAATTCGTGAAGCATCAAAAGTGATGCCAGCAAGCGCAGTAGAAATTGCAAAAGTAGCAGAATCAGCCGGACAACTTGGTATCAAGAAAAAGAATATCGTAGACTTTTCGAAAACTATGATTGACCTTGGCGAATCGACAAACATGACTGCAGATGAGGCAGCAACCTCTCTCGCTCGTTTGGCCAATATCACGCAAATGCCTCAGTCAGAATTTAGACGACTAGGCTCGACCATTGTTGATTTAGGTAATAACTTTGCAACGACTGAATCGGAAATTGTCGAAATGTCTCTACGACTTGCCGGGACTGGACATCTTGTTGGTTTAACAGAACCACAAATTCTTGCTCTAGCAACAGCTATGAGTTCTGTAGGTATCAATGCCGAGGCTGGGGGTAGTTCTTTCTCCCGTGTTATGCAAAAAATCAATACTCAGGTCCTTTCAGGAGGGGACAAACTCGAAAAATTTGCAAAAGTCGCCGGGATGAGCGCTGAAAATTTCGCAAAATCATGGAAGACGGAACCACAAATTGCCATGCTTGCGTTTTTGGATGGGTTGAAAAAAGTCAAGGCATCCGGTGGGGATGTGACCCAAACATTAAAACAACTTGGGATTAAATCAACTCAAGAAATCGACACTATGCAACGTATGGCTGGTGCAGGAGATCTCTTGTCTCGGGCGCTGAAAACCGCCAATGGGGCATGGAAGGAAAATAATGCACTTACCACCGAGGCAAAAAAACGATACGAAACAACAGAATCTCAACTTAAAATCTTTAAGAACCAGATTACAGACTTAGCGATTGAATTTGGTGGTCCTCTCATAAAAGCGATGAACTCTGGTTTGCAAGCTGCTAAACCGTGGGTGCAGAAGTTAGCCGATATGGCTAAGGCTTTTAGTGAAATGAGTACGGAACAACAGCAAAATATCATCAAATGGGGCTTGCTTGCCGCTGGAGCTGGTCCAGCTCTATCAATTCTCGGTAAAGGTATCGGAGTAATCGGAGGAGTCACAAAAGGCATCGGTTTTCTCACACAAGGAATTGGTAAGGTGGGAGGAGGATTATCACTTCTCAGCAAAACTTTCCAACTCTTTAAACAAGGAAGCAGCTTGACAGAAGCTTTTAAAACAGCAAGTGCTGGAATAGCTTCAACAGGAATGGCTGCTGAAGGGGCTGCTGCAAGCACTGGCACACTTGCTAAAGGAATCGCAATGCTTGGAAGCCCTACTACTTGGGGTGTCCTCTTGGGAGGCGCTGCACTGATAACATTTGGTGTGATTGCCGAAAAGATTCATGAGGCAAATGTTCGAACGGAGCGTTGGGGAACATCGGTATCCAAGCTTCAGGACGAGCAACTAAGTGGGTTCAAGAGAAAAGTTGATGAAGCCAATAAGGCCATGGTCGAATTTGGGACCAGTGCTGGAAGCGTCGATAACGTAAAATCTTCGTTCGAAAAGCTTAACAACGAAATTGATAAGCTAATTGATGAGAAGAAGAAAAAGCTTGAGGCACTTGCGAAAGAAGTCGGCATGAGTGATGAGGTTCGCAAAAACCAGGAATCGCAACTTGAACAAACAAAAGATAATGTTCGAAAGATGACGGACCAGGTCGGTAAAATCTATCAAAATGCAAAAGATCAACATCGTGACCTAACACGAGAAGAAAAAGCAGTCGTACTGGACATCCAGAACCAAATGATTAGTGAACAGCTCGATCTGATGAATATCTCAAAGAGCAAGAAACAAGCAATCATGCAAGCCATGAATGGGGATGTCAAGAACATGAACGAGCGCCAACGGGGCGAAGCGCTTGATGTTGTTTCAAAATGGATCACAGACGAGCAAAAACTTTACGAGAAACGAAAGAAAGCCATCAAAGATGCATATAAGAATGACGACTCATACGAAGGTATCAAGGAACGGAATCAAAAACTAGAAGAACTCGAAAATGAACACTTAGCCAAGAAGCAAGCCTACCAGCAGAAATATATGGAGTTAGAGAAGAATTTTATCGATAACTACAATGGACGCTGGACCAAAGAGGTACTAAGCGGAGTCCATAATCGAATGGCAGCACTCGGCCTTGATTGGAAAGAGTTTGATAAATACATGCGGACTGCTGCTGATACGGTCCAAAATACATCAGGTATTATTGCTCGTTCGATGACTAACATGAGCAAAGAAACCGCAGAAGCTAACACAGTCTGGAATTCACTTGTCTTTGATGAAAAAAAAGGTGAAGTTAAAACCAACGCAAGAGAAGAAGTGGCTAAAGTCCTCGAGGCTGAAAACGGATGGAATTCTATCGAATTTATTTTAAAAAATGCCAATATTGAAACCAATGCGAAAATGCTTATTGGAGAAGCGTTAGTAGAGACCGGGAAATGGAATGATCTCACGGTTGAGCAAAAAGAACTTGTGCTAGAAGGTCATAAAGGAATGCAAGCTATACTTGAGAATAAGCAAGCCTTGCAAGAATGGAACGGTCTTCCAGCGGAAGTCAAAGAGCTCTTGATGAAGAACGAAGCGTTTTTGAATAGTGGTAATCTTGCTATTTCTACTTTGCAAAGATGGAATGAACTAAGTCCTCAACAAAAAGAACTTATTGCTAAAGATTTGGCAACTGGGGAAGTTACGAAAGTGAAGGAAGCCCTATCCCTTTTAGTTGGGATGAATCCAAATATTCCAATCAACGCTAAAGACAACGCAAGTCAAATCATCTCGCAAGTAATCAATGACGCTCTAAATATTCCAAAAGAGACCAATACAAGCCTCAATGCAGATGCATCGGGTGTAGAAATCGGAAGAAACAAGGCACTTGAAGCACTTGGAATGGTCAATGCTTTTCAAGTACCAACAAAGCCAATCACGGCCGATGCAAGTAACGCAGTTGCTCAAGGTCAGTCTGCAATTAACAAACAGACAGAGTGGAACAACACGCCATCGCCAACCAAAAACTTGACCGGGGACTCGTCAAATGCAGTGAGTGCTGGACAATCTGCAATCAATAAGCAAAACGAATGGAACGCACTGTATAGTCCGACCAAGTATATCACAGGAGATGCGTCAAGTGCCATTAATGCAGCTAATTCAGCAGCCTCAACAATTAATGCTATACCTGCAAGTAAGCACGTTTCCATCTCAGCATCTGTTTTGGGGCTTGGTGCAGCCGCAAGGATTTTGGGATTAAAAGACGGGACAGACTACCACGAAGGTGGTTTTGCAATGGTCAACGACCAACGCAATCCTGTCTACAAGGAAATGGTAACTTTACCAGATGGAAGCAGCTTCATCCCAGAAGGCCGAGATGTAGTATTGCCTCTTCCTCGTGGGTCTAAAGTCTTGCGAGCAGATAGGACCAAACGATTGATGCAAAAACTTGGTATTCCAAAATACGCATCAGGTGTAGGCATCCCCGAAGATGCCAAATTTCTGAAAGAAATGGAAAAGGCTGGGCAACAAATCGTACTTAAGGAAAATCCACAACATAGCTATAATGGGCAAAACATTGTTGCTGAGATTGCATTTCTAAGATCAAGTTTAGAGAAGTTATTGACTGCTATCCTTGAAAAACCATCAGAAACCTATCTAGATGGTAACGTTTTAGCACAGAATAGCTATCAACGGTATTCTAAAATTATGGCGAGGGAGGGAATCTAATGTTTAACATGATTATAAATGGATTTGACACTGGTTCATTCCCAAACTGCTATGTGACAGATTTTGGAGAAGACCAGACGGCGACACCAAGGGTCGAATCAAATACGATTTATGGAGCTAACGGAGACTACAATTTATACGATGGAGCTTATGATGGGTACGATAAGACAGTAAGCTTATACGTTGTCAAAACAAGTGAAATCGAAATGATTGTAAATCAATTCAAGCCGGAAGAAAATAAAATAGAGTTTAGTCATCGACCAGGCTCTATTTTTTATGCTGATTTCCAAAGTGCATCATTTAAACAGAACGGTTTGCATGCTTGGACTCTAGAAATCAAATTAAAAATGCACCCATTCCGTTACTTAAATAATGACGCTGTAGTCACTTTGGCAGGCAACGGTACAGTAAACAACCCAGGAACTGTATATTCTGAACCAGTTATCACAATTGAAGGAAATGGAGATGTCTCTCTGACCATCGGGAAACAAACCATGCAACTCAAGATTGACACAAAAGCAACAATTGACTGCCGTCATAAAAAACAAAATGTCTATGACAAAAATGGAAATCTGAAAAATACATTGAGAAAAAGAGGTGGTTTCTTCGAAATTGCTCCAGGCACTTCTGGTATTACAGTTTCAGGAACTGTTTCAAAAATCACAATAAAAGGGAATTGGAGGTATAAAGTATGATCTATCTGCAAGAGGGGAACTTCCCTCTTAATGAAGCTTTTAGCTCTGAAATTGTCCAGGAAGCTAACAGTACCTATCAACTCACCTTTAAATTTCCAACCTCAGATCCAAAATGGGCATTGTTAACTCCAGAAACAGAATTAGTTGCTGACGATTTGCATGGAGAGCAGTGCTTTACTATTTTCGAAGTCGAAAAACAACACGGATATGTCACTGTATATGCCAATCAAGTAGCAACATTACTAAATGGGTATTCCATCAGCAAGATCAATGTGGATCGGGTTAATGGAGCAACTGTGATGAATGCACTCGTAGCCGGTTTTAAACGAGAAACACCATTCACGTTTTTCTCTGACGTGATGTCAAAACACACCCTCAATCTTAAAGATATCTCAGCGATGGAAGCCTTGGCCAAAGACAAGCACTCCATCGTTGGGCAATGGGGTGGAGATCTCGTCAGGGATAAGTACAGTGTCCGATTGTTAGAAAACGGTGGAATCGAAAACGAATCATTGTTTGCCTACAAGAAAAACATGAAGTCGTTCCAAGAATCAAAATCCACTAAAGAACTGAGAACACGGATCCATTTTAAAAGGGTTATCGAAGCCCACGAGGAAGGTAAGAAAGATCAAATCCTAACCGTGACCATTGATAGCCCACTGATCAATAAATACAAGCATATCTACGAAGCAGATATGGAAGTACAAGATCAGGATGTTGTAGATCAAAAAACGCTTGAGGAATATGGCAAGCGCTATTTCCGTGAAACTCTGTGTGACATGATCGAAGAAAGTCTTGAGATTGACGTTGTAGGGCAGGCAGATCAACCAGTACACATGTTTGACATCGTGAGTGTCTTCCACGAGGACTATGATGTAGATTTGCGTAAAAAGATCACTAAATACAAGTTTAATCCAATGAGCATCAAGCTTGTCAGCATTGGATTTGGTGAAGTTACCAGAACTTTGGCAGACTCGATCTCAGGCATGGTCAATGACTCTGTCGAAAAGAAAATGAAGTATTTTGATGCAGAATACGAAGCAAAAGTACAGAAGCTTGTAGGCAATGCTAATGCTGAGTATGACAAGCAAGCAAAAGAGCTGGAGCTTAAAATCACCGATGGAATTGAGCAAGCCAAAGCACAAGCTGAAGTAGTCAAAGAGGAAATCTCAGCTCAAGTTACTGAGAAAATCAGTGCAGCAAATCAAGCAAATAAAAATAAAATTGTGGAAGAGTTCAAGGCTAAGTACAATGGCATTGAAGTCAAAATGGAAGGCTTGAAGACTACAACTGACCAATTAAAGAGCAGTGATGCAGATATCAAGAAACTAATCAATGACTTCAAAGCTCAAACACAAAGCCAATTCGTAGGAATCCAAGGCGCTCAATCAAGGTTTGAGCAGACGACTGAAAAAGCCATTTCTGACTTGACCAATGTTGCCAATGGAAAAGCAGATCGCTCTTATGTGGAGCAGACTGCAGAAGGACTGAAAGAACAGTTCTCGAACTTTACTTTTAGCGGTGGGCCAAACCTAATTAGGAACAGTGGGTATAAGGATGGGCTGAAACACTTTTATGGAACAGCAAATAGATTCAGATTAGAGACTCACCCGTTTTATTACAACGGGATCAAACCAATCGCCATTATCTTCAACAATTCGACCAACGAAGTCCTTTACCAAACAAATCGCTTTGTTTTAGAACGTAATACTGATTATGTCCTAAATTTTAGAGGTTTTAACAATAGCGCATTAACCTCATATGAAGTTTTTGTACTGG
>ERZ773001.491-NODE-491-length-15662-cov-5.28506_pt1 | contig 15662 bp, 11 predicted proteins | sample MGYA00511673_ERZ773001 | MGnify/ENA primary metagenome ERZ773001 (study PRJEB29015, sample SAMEA2738091) | human oral metagenome | biome: human oral; feature: human-associated habitat; material: saliva | place: China | collected 2162 ... | reverse complement strand
TTGGCTTAGTTCTCAGCCGTCAGAACCTGCCGAATCCTGCCCGCGGGGAGGGAACAGAACTTGCAAGTGCCGAAGGCGTGCGCCGCGGAGCCTATGTGCTTGCAGATTGCGAGGGAACGCCCGATGTCCTTCTCTTGGCTTCTGGATCTGAAGTTGCACCTACCCTGCAAGCCCGCGCGATCCTTGCTGAAGAAGGACTTCGCGTTCGTGTAATCTCGGTCCCCTGCATGGAGTGGTTCGAGGCTCAGGATGAGGATTACCGCGAATCGGTCCTCCCCCGTGCAGTTCGCGCGCGCGTCGCTGTCGAGGCCGGGATTGCGATGCCGTGGTACCGCTGGGTTGGCGACTGCGGCCGCATCGTTTCACTGGAGCACTTCGGAGAGTCAACGGAAGGCAGTCGTCTCTTCGAAAAGTACGGTTTTACCCCCGAGAACATCGCAGCAAAGGCTCGTGAAAGTTTTGCTTCAGCCCACTAAGTCCGGTGCGCTACTGATTGGGGAAAAAGATCCCCAGTAGGTGGCCTAAATACGGCGCAAGAACACTGGTTGCCCACACGATCGTAACGATCATATAGGGCATCCAGTGTTCTTTCGTTATTGCTATAAACTCGCGAATAAAGGCCGTCGGGAAATAGTAGGAGGCGGTTCTTGAGCCGACCCCATCTCCTTTGAGACCGACATGCGAGGCATAAAGAGCTGTGCGGAAGACGTGGTAGTCCGAGGTCACGAAGGCGCAGCGGTAGGGTGTTGTTTGACGCGCATCGAGAAGCTTCTTCGCAAAAACGAGGTTCTCCATTGTTGTCGTTGATTGATCTTCTGGAAGAAGCACCTCCCGTGGAACCCCGAGGCGGAGCATATAACGGCTCATCGCCTCGGCTTCTGAAATAACCTCATCACTCCCCTGCCCGCCAGAAGGGACCAAGATTGCGGTGCGTCCCTGAGCGCTCCAAAGCTTAAGAGCCTTATCAATTCGGCCTCGCAGAAGGGGCGTTGGTTCTTCACCCTGTAAACCAGCACCGTGAATGATGATGTAATCAAAGCGTCGCTTCCGCGGGAGCCTGCGATAGAACCAGGAATACACAAGTAGTGCGACAAAACTGAAGAAGAACCACAAACCCAGAGCCAAGAGCAACGCCGAAAGAGAAATGACGACCCTCGAGTCGCTCATTCCGATACCGATTGGAATACCAATAATCCACGCGACAATTGCCAGTGCGAAGAGTGCTGGAAGAACGTTTGAAAGAGAAAAGCCCTCTCGCCGAATGACGATCCAGGCATTAACAAGTAAGAACACCACGGTGACGATCGGCGCAAAGGGAATTGCAACCCCAAGGAGAAGGACGATCCCAATGTCATTGGTGTAGATCGCACATGCACTCAGCGCGAAAATCAGCATCAACAAGAAGAAAATTGCGTTCTTGAACTGTCGTGGCTCTTTCCGATAGGACCAAGCAAAGAGAATGCCCCAAAATATGGCAGGTGAGAAAACCAGAAGGGCACTTATTAATCCGCTCAGCATGAGTTCATGCTATCGCAGGGTAAAAAAATGCTGCATCCGCAAGCGGATGCAGCACGATGAAGAATGTCTTAGGCAGCGAACTTCGTCAACACACCGAAACCGACGATTGAGACGGCCCAAATCAACAGAATAGCCAAAGTAATCCGATTGAGGTTACGCTCTGCAACGCCAGAAGATCCTGCGGAAGAAGAAATACCACCACCGAACATGTCCGACAGGCCGCCACCCTTTCCCTTGTGCATCAGAATCGTCAGGGTGAGCAGGATACTAGTCACCGTAATAATGACGATTAATGTAATTTTCAGAGCTGCCACGTTCTTCTTCCGATTCTTTCAGATACTTCAACGCTGAGTAGTCTAGCGAATAACCAAACTATAAAGCCAGTGGTGCGCCGAAGTGTTGCTTCTTCGGCGCACCACTGCGTTAATGAATCACAGTTCCTGGAAACGCGCCATCGCTGCGAAGGAATCAGCCTTCAGCGACGCGCCACCAACAAGTGCACCATCAACATCGGGCTGGCTCATCAGTTCCTTGATGTTTCCGGGCTTTGCGGAACCGCCGTAGAGAACACGGGTCGAGTCAGCGGTCGCATCACCGTAGTCTGCACGGAGAGCCTCGCGAATGGCGCCGCACACTTCCTGTGCATCATCAGCGGTTGCGGTTTCGCCGGTGCCGATTGCCCAGATGGGTTCGTAAGCGATGACAATCTTCGCAACGTCTTCGGCGTTCCAGCCTTCGAGGGCAGCGCGAACCTGACCGAGCACGAACTCAACGTGAGTTCCGGCCTTACGGACGTCAAGGGCCTCGCCACAGCACAGGATCGGGGTCATGCCTGCGTCAAAAGCCTTGCGTGCCTTCTGTCCAACCAGCTGATCGGATTCGTTGTGGTACTCACGACGTTCCGAGTGGCCGACAACCACGTAAGAGCAACCCAGCTTGGTCAGCATCTCAGAGGAGATTTCACCGGTGAATGCACCATTGTCGTGGATAGAAATATCCTGTGCGCCGTACTTAATCTGAAGCTCGTCAGCGTCAACGACGGTCTGAACGGTGCGAAGATCAGTGAAGGGAGGGATCACCAAGACCTCGCAGCGCGAGTAGTCGAAGTTGTGATCCGAGAGTTCCATTGCCAGACCCTGGACAAGGTGGTTTGCCTCGAGGTGATCGAGGTTCATCTTCCAGTTGCCGGCCATCAAAGGGGTACGTGTCATTATTCAGTCCTCCAGTACTGCGATACCGGGGAGAACCTTGCCTTCGAGAAGTTCAAGAGAAGCTCCGCCACCGGTTGAAATATGAGAGAAAGTGGATTCGTCGAAACCAAGGTTGCGAACAGCAGATGCAGAGTCACCGCCACCGATGACGGTGAAGGCACTACCTTCGCTCATAGCGCGCGCCACTGCCTTCGTTCCCTCAGCAAAAGCCGGGAATTCGAAGACACCCATGGGGCCGTTCCACACAACAGTCTTTGCAGACGCGATGGCGCCTGCAAAGAGTTCGCGGGTCTTCGGGCCGATATCGAGGCCCATCTGATCAGCGGGGATTGCGTCAGCATCGACCACGGTTGCGGGAGCGTCGGCAGCGAACTCAGGAGCAACAACGGTGTCAACGGGAAGAAGAAGCTCGACGCCGTTCTTCGCGGCGGTCTCCATGTAGCCCTGAACCGTGGGAATCTGATCCGCTTCGAGAAGAGACTTGCCGACTTCGTAGCCCTTTGCAGCCAAGAAGGTGTAAGCCATGCCGCCACCGATGATCAGCTTGTCAGCCTTGGACAGCAGGTTCGCGATAACTCCGAGCTTGTCAGAAACCTTCGAACCACCGAGGACCACGACGTAGGGACGCTCGGGATCATTAACGGCCTTGCCCAAGGACTCGATTTCCTTGACAACAAGAAGACCAGCAGCGCTGGGAAGAAGCTTGGCAACATCGTAAACCGAAGCCTGCTTGCGGTGAACGACGCCGAACCCGTCAGAAACAAAAGCATCTGCCAGCGACGCAAGCTCAGCAGCGAAAGCTGCACGCTCTGCGTCATCCTTTGAGGTTTCTGCTGCGTTGAAACGCACGTTCTCCAGCAAAACAATCTCGCCGGGCTGAGCGGCAGCGACAGCTGCACGCGCACCTTCGCCAACAGTATCGGCGGCAAGGGTGACCTTCACGCCGGTGAGTTCTTGGAGTCGGCGAGCAACCGGCGCCAGAGAGAAAGCAGGGTTGACCTGGCCCTTAGGACGGCCAAGGTGAGCTGCGATTACGACCTTTGCGCCGCCGTCGAGAAGCAGCTTAATGGTAGGAAGTGCGGCACGAATACGGCCATCGTCGGTGATGTTCTGGTCGCCGTCGAGGGGGACATTGAAATCCGAGCGAAGCAGAACGCTCTTTCCGGAAAGGTCACCCAGGCTATCGATCGTCCTCATAAAATTCTCCTCATATCGTAAAGAATTGAAGTGGTGAGTAGTGAACTGGGCCCGTATACGTTTGCACGTACACGGGCCCAGAACTTAGTACATCACGCTCAGCGCGCCTATCAGGCGAGCTTGGAGCCGACCAGCGAGGTCAGGCGAACAAGAGCGTTCGAGTAGCCCCACTCGTTGTCGTACCAGGAGAGAACCTTAACCAGGTTGCCGATAACCTTGGTTTCGGTCGCATCGAAGATCGAGGTGTGAGGGTTGCCCACGATATCGGTCGAAACGATCGGATCTTCGGTGTACTCGAGAACGCCCTTGAGTTCGCCCTCAGCAGCGGCCTTGACGGCAGCCTGGATAGCCTCAACCGAGACCTCCTTGGTAGCAACAAAGGTCAGGTCGGTCAGCGAACCGGTCGGGGTGGGAACGCGGACTGCGAGTCCGTCGAACTTGCCCTTGAGCTCGGGCAGAACCAGAGCAACAGCCTGAGCCGCACCGGTCTTGGTGGGGATCATGTTGAGAGCTGCTGCACGTGCACGACGCAGATCCGAGTGGGGAGCGTCGAGAACACGCTGGTCGCCGGTGTAGGAGTGGATGGTGGTCATGATGCCACGCTCAATACCGAAGTTCTCGTGGAGAACCTTGGCCAGAGGAGCAAGGCAGTTGGTGGTGCACGAAGCGTTGGAGATGATGTTCATGGTGGCGGGATCGTAATCGCCATCGTTCACGCCCATAACGAAGGTGCCGTCAACGTTCTTTGCAGGCGCCGAAATGACAACCTTCTTTGCGCCGGCTGCGATGTGTGCAGCTGCCTTCTCGCCATCGGTGAAGAAACCGGTGGATTCGACGACAACCTCAACACCGAGCTCGCCCCAAGGCAGGTCGGCAGGATCGCGCTGTGCGAGAACCTTGATGTGCTTTCCATCAACGATGATGCCCTCATCGTCGTAGGAAACCTCACCATTGAAGCGACCCATGATCGAGTCGTACTTCAGCAGGTGTGCCAGAGTCTTATTGTCGGTCAGATCGTTAACTGCAACGACCTCGAGGTCTGCGCCCTGCTCAATTGCAGCGCGGAAGAAGTTACGACCGATGCGGCCAAAGCCGTTAATGCCAACGCGGGTGGTCACTGTTGTCCTCCTGCTTGTGCCCCCTGCGGGACACACTTTCTGTATCAACCATGAAGATGCGGTTTGCATCTATGGCCCGCAGTGCTCTGCGGTTCCAGTACTTCTAATCTACACCCTCACCGCCACAGATGAGGGTGAACTAAGTCCTTAGAGAGCTGGCCCACATTATGCTGAAAGAGAGATCTCAATCACCGTCGAGCATGTCAAGGGTGAGCGCGGACTCGGTATCCGGAATCCCGCGATCATGCGCTACCTTGTCTGCCATCGCCAGAAGCCTGCGGATGCGTCCTGCAACTGCATCCTTCGTCAAAGGTGGATCAGTGTGCTTTCCAAGTTCCTCAAGCGAGGCCTGCTTAAATTTAATGCGCAGTTCACCTGCTTCGCGCAAGTGCTCGGGGACATCATCGCCAAGGATCGTGAAAGCCCGCTCCACTCGTGCACCGGCAGCGACCGCAGCACGCGCACTGCGCCGAAGATTAGCGTCGTCAAAATTCGCAAGACGATTAGCTGACCCCCGCGCTTCACGGCGCTCACGCCTCTGTTCCCATGAACGATGAGTTTCCGGGGCTCCAAGCGCCTGAATTAGCGCGCTGATTGCTTCAGAGTCACGAGCTGTCACTCGATCCGAACCGCGAACTTCCTTAGAACGAACAACAGCGCCAAGCTTGCGTGCCAGACCAACCATTGCCAAGGCCACCTCTGGTCCCGGGCACGTAATTTCCAAGGATGACGAACGCCCCGGTTCCAGAAGGGAGCCACGCGCTAGGAAAGCACCGCGCCACACGGCTGCGGCTTCGTCCTTACCTGCTGCAACAAGCGCAGCCGGCAGCCCACGGACCGGACGTCCCGCGGCATCAACGAGGCCACTGAGGCGAGCGAGTTCATCCGCCCGATGCACGACCCGAACCACGTAGCGCTTGCCCCGCCGCAATGATGAACCCGAAACCACAACGACGAAGGACTCGACGTTGTACAGGGTTGAGAGGAAAGCGCGAAGACGGCGGACCGCAACCGAAGAATCAAGTTCGGCCTCGATGAGGATGCGGCCGCCCACCAGGTGAAGACCACCCGAGAAACGTAGAATCGCGCAAACCTCGGCTGCCATCGCGGACTGCGAGGTAACCGCACTGCGGGCAAGCTCATCCTTCATATCCGATGTGAGGGACACCGTTACTCCTTTAGGGAAAGTACAAGGACTGTGAGAAATCAGGGAAGCCAAGTCTCGCTACGACCGACTTCGCCGAGGAAACCATCGAAAGCATCTCGTAAGGCTGCAGCCAGACGAAGAGGATCATGGTGAGGCTCGCCGTCGCCCGTACGCACCTGGCGTAGAAGTACTCGCGCACCCAAGGCATCAGCGGCCTCGGCAAGGTCATCAATATCATCAGTCGTCGTCGGATCAGCAATGACGACATCGAGCTTAAAACTCGGCGCGTACCGAGCGATAACGCGAACGTGGTCAGCCGTGGTCATCGTGTCTGTTTCTCCGCGTTGACGCGACAGATTCAAAATAAGCGCACGGTGAGCCTCAGTGGTAACCAAGGAGCGATGAAGCTCAGGAACCAACAGATGCGGAATGACCGATGTGTACCACGAACCTGGGCCAAGGACGACCCAGTCAGCCTCAGAGATCGCTTCTGTAACGGCCGCAGGAACGCGCGGTTTCTCGGGAGTCAAACGAACCGATTCAACTGTCCCCGGGGCAATCGCTACTTTCGATTGTCCCTTCACCGTATAGTGCCGACCATTGTCATCCATATCGGCTTCAATGCTCAGCGGATCGACAGACATAGGAAGCACACGCCCCTGAGCTCCTAAGAGGCGAGCGACAAAGTCAAGTCCTTCTACCGGATCATCGAGGAGCTGCCACAAACCGGCAATGACGATATTGCCAACTGCATGTCCGTCCATGGGACCGCTGGTCTTCAAACGCATTTGGAAAACATCGCGCCACGTTAGGCCCCACTCTGTTTCTTCACACAACGAGGCAAGCGCCATGCGCAAATCGCCAGGTGGGAGAATCGGCATTTCTGAGCGCAGACGCCCAGAAGAACCACCATCGTCTGCAACGGTCACAACAGCGGTGAGCTGACGCGTGATGTGTCGAAGGGCGCGAAGAGTTGCGGACAATCCATGTCCGCCCCCCAGTGCGACGACGCGATTATTCGAATCGCCGCGCTGCATCCACCCAGCAGCATCAACGTAGGTCATCGGCTATTCCTTTCCCATATCACGGTGCGTGACGCGAACACTAAATCCGTGTTCACGCAGCCGGCGGGCAATGAGCTCTGCGCTCGCCACTGAACGGTGCTTCCCGCCCGTACACCCAACTGCGATCGTCGTGTACCGCTTGAGCTCACCAATATACCCCCTGAGCATGGGAGCAAGGAGATCTGCGTAGCCTAGGACAAAGTCCCGAGCACCGGGTTGTGAGAGCACGTAGTCAGCGACAGGTTGATCCTTTCCTGTCAGGTGGCGCAACTCATCAACCCAGTAAGGGTTCTTCAAGAAACGAACGTCCAGCACGTGATCAGCATCCAGGGGAAGTCCATGCTTAAACCCAAAGGATTCAACTGTAATCCGAAGTGGAACCTCACCAGCATCGGCGATCACATCACGAATATGCCGCGTCAAATCATGAACAGACATCCCCGAAGTATCGATCACGACATCTGCTGAGCGCCGAACTGGAGCAAGTGCGCGGGCCTCGGCATGAATTCCTTCCAAAAGAGTGCCGTCTCCTTGAAGCGGATGGGGACGTCGATTCGATTCATAACGCCGAACCAGTGTCTCCGTTGATGCTTCGAGGAAGAAGACTCGATAGGTGACTCCAAGCTCGCGCAACTGTTCGAGAGAACGGGCGAAGTCAGCAAAAAACTCTCGAGAACGCACATCGACAACGACTGCAAGACGGTGCACTCCCCCGCCGTCTGGGGACATCATTCCCACGAGGGCAGGAAGCATAGCCGGTGGAAGGTTATCGACAACGTACCAGTCAAGATCTTCAAGTGCGCGAGCAGCCCCGGTTCGTCCTGCACCCGAACAGCCGGTGATAATCACGACTTCATTTGAACCCGGATCAGGAACTTCGGGGGCAATCGAATCAAGCAACGGAATCCCTCCGGGAACTGTGTCCTCATTGGGAACGGGGGGCATAGGGATATCGCTCATAGTCCTATGGTGCCATTTGTTGACGATTATTACCGAGGTTTCGCCGCATTACTCGGTTTTCTGCACAGAGTTCAACGCATCCCAAATACTCTGCGCGAGGGTATCTCCAATCCCCGGCACTTCGGCAATGGCCTCGACAGTGGCCTCGCGGATCTTCTTAACCGAGCCAAAGCGACGCAGGAGTGCCTTTTGTCGCGAGGGGCCAACGCCTGGGATTTCATCAAGAGCCGAACGTTGTTGGGTTTTTGCGCGGCGTTTCCTGTGAGCAGTAATTGCAAAACGATGGGATTCATCGCGCACATATTGGAGCATGTACAAAGCAGCCGAGGTCCTGGGGAAAATAACCGGAAATTCTTCTCCTGGAATCCACACCTCTTCCAATCGCTTGGCCAAGCCAATCAGCGGAATATCAATTCCCATTGCGTCAAGCGCACTCCGGGCAGCGTTCACCTGAGGAAGACCACCGTCGACCACCACAAGGTCTGGCCGATAAGAGAAACGCCGCGGCCTACCACTGGCATCGACCGGACCGGACTCGAAAGCAATACCCTCATCATCTTCGCCATCTTCACCGTTTTCCTCGGCCAAGAGACGGCGGAAACGTCTACGCAACACTTCATCCATTGCCGAGGTGTCGTCCGGAGTCCCATGTCCGTCATCACCATGGATGTTGAAGTGCCGATAGGCATCCTTACGCGGCACGCCATCTTCAAAGACGACCATCGATCCAACCTGCTGTTGGCCCTGAGTATGCGAAATGTCGTAGCACTCAATTCGAAGAGGTGCGGCGGGAAGGTCAAGGTATTGCGCCAATTCATCCATTGCCTGGCCCCGTTGAGCAAGATCGCCCGAACGGCGAGTCTTGTGAAGCACCAGAGCCTGTTTCGCATTCTCCTTCACCGTCTCCATAAGCTGCGCTTTGTTGCCTCTTTGGGGAACATGAATATCGACGATGCCGCGGCGTTTGCCGCCAAGCCATTGAGCGAGTGTTTCTCGATCATCTGGCATAACGCTCACAAGAATTTCACGGGGAACCGCACGCGTCGGGGTGTGGACGACATCATCGACGGAGACTGCTTGGGCTTGCTCAAGGGAACGTGGCCACGCGCCCGAGTCCTCCGGTACTTCAGAGTAAATCTGTTCGAATAGCCGAGACATGAGCTCTGATTCGCTGGCATCATCATCACGTGAAATCACCCAGCCACGTGTACCGCGGATTCGTCCTCCACGAACATGGAAGACATGAACAGCTGCATCCAATTCATCGCTCACGAGGGCAAAAATATCCGCATCGGTTCCATCGCCCAGAACCATGGTGTTCTTTTCGAGAACCGTTCGCAGCGCCTGTAAATCGTCGCGTTTTTCAGCCGCGGTTTCGAAATCAAGCTGAGCGCTTGCTTCGCGCATCTCGGCCTCGATCTGGCGCAATACGGGAGTTGCTCGGCCTTCCATGAACTCGCACATTGCTTGGGCAAGGGCTCGATGTTCTTCTTGAGAGATGCGCCCTACACAAGGGGCTGAGCACTTCTCGATATATCCCAATAAACAGGGGCGCCCCTGTGCCTGTGCACGACGAAAGACCCCGGCTGAACAGGTTCGCAGCGGAAACACTCGCAAGAGCAAATCGATGGTCTCGCGAATCGCCCAGACTTTTGTGTAGGGACCAAAGTATCGGCTGTCCTTGCGACGCGCCTCGCGCGTGACCTGAACTCGCGGGTATTTCTCCCCCATGCTGACTGCCAGGTAGGGATAGGACTTGTCGTCCTTAAACATCACATTGAAGCGCGGATTAAACTCTTTAATCCACGTGAATTCCAAGGTGAGCGCTTCAATTTCGCTGCGTACCACGGTCCATTGAACTGAGGCCGCAGTCGTCACCATTTTCTGGGTGCGGGGGTGTAGATTAGCCAGGTCTTGAAAATAGTTCGTCAAACGCGCGCGAAGATTTTTGGCTTTCCCAACATAGATCACTTGCCCCTGTTCATCGCGAAAACGGTACACCCCGGGATCGGTTGGGATTTCCCCGGTTTTCGGACGATAGGTTGATGGATCAGCCATTCTTTTAGCCTAGCGGCGCCAGGAACTTTCTGCGCACCCAGCAGGTCTATGGAAAAACTCTTGGTGCTGGGTTTATCATTTCTTGAAGTTACCGGTGCGGAAAGGTTCGTCATGTTTACCCAGGCCCAAGAAGTTATTGACTTCATTGCACAAGAAGAGATCGCGTACATCGATGTGCGCTTCTGCGATCTTCCCGGCGTTCAGCAACATTTCACAATTCCCGCTAGCGAGCTCGAGGCATCAGTCCTTAAGGATGGCCTCATGTTCGACGGATCCTCGGTCCGGGGCTTCACGCAAATCCACGAGTCGGACATGAAACTGATTCCCGATCTGTCCTCTGCGTTTATTGACCCCTTCCGCGCCAACAAGACACTGGTCATCATCTTTTCGATCGTCGATCCCTTTACCGATGAGCCTTTCTCGCGCGATCCCCGCCAAGTCGCAGCCAAGGCCGAAGCTTACCTGCGTTCAACTGGTATTGCCGATACCTGCTACATCGGAGCAGAAGCTGAGTTCTTCGTCTTCAATGACGTTCGCTACCAAGTGACTCCCCAACACACCTTCTACGCTCTTGATTCTGACGAGGCCTACTGGAATACCGGACGCAGCGAAGCCGGCGGAAACCTCGGGTACAAGGTTCCCCTCAAGGGTGGGTACTTCCCTGTCTCCCCTGCTGACGACTTCACCGACCTGCGCGATGAAATGGCAAACCTTCTGACCGAGGTTGGACTTACCCTAGAACGTGCCCACCACGAAGTTGGTTCCGGCGGCCAACAGGAAATCAACTACCGCTTCAATACCCTCATGGCCGCGGCTGATGACATGATGAAGTTCAAGTACGTCATCAAGAACGCTGCTCGAGCCGCCGGACTGTCCGCCACCTTCATGCCCAAGCCAATCTTCGGAGACAACGGCTCGGGGATGCACACACACCTGTCGTTGTGGAAGAACGGCGAGCCGCTTTTCTATGATGAACGAGGCTACGGTTCGCTTTCCGATACCGCGCGATGGTTCATTGGCGGGCTGCTCGAGCATGCTCCCGCGCTTTTGGCGTTCACCAATCCGTCGGTTAATTCTTTCCGACGCCTTGTTCCTGGCTTCGAAGCTCCGATTAACCTTGTCTATTCAGCGCGAAATCGCAGCGCATGCATTCGCATCCCTGTGACGGGAACATCCCCGGCCGCAAAGCGCGTCGAATACCGAGTTCCCGATCCCAGTGCGAACCCTTATCTTTCCTTCGCTGCATGCCTCATGGCGGGAATTGATGGAATTAAGCGCCGCATTGAGCCGGCTGCACCGATCGATAAGGACCTCTACGAGCTACCGAGCGCGGACTACGACTCGATCGCAAAGATTCCCTCAAGCTTGGAGGGCGCACTTGAAGCACTTCGCAACGATTATGAGTTCCTCACCGAAGGTGACGTCTTCACAGAAGACCTGATCGAAACCTGGATTAACTATAAAGAAACGGTGGAGATTGCCCCCATGCGCGCTTATCCTCACCCTTACGAATTCCAGCTGTACTACGATCTGTGAGCTAGATGGCACTACTTTGGCGTTACTATGCCTAGTGTCAACCTGAAAAGTAGGTCCGAAACGGAGACGCAATGAAACGCTTGCGCGATGGCTCGTACACCATCAAGCCCACGTTCACGATTCACAGCGACGAGCTACTTCCGGATCTCTTCATGCGGCGAGCGGAAGCCCATCCAGATCAAGTTGTCGTTGAAACGCGCAGCTCAGTTGGTGCAGTTCGTTCGATGACCGCTGCAGAGCTCCAGCGTCAAGTCGAATACACAGCCTGTGGCCTTATCGGGCTGGGTGTTAACTCTGGAGACTCTGTTGCAATCCTCGCTTCGACATCCTTTGAGTGGATGCTTCTGGACCTTGCGTTGCTCTCCATCGGCGCAGTTACAGTCCCCATCTACGAATCTGACTCAGCGTCTCAGATTCAGCACATCCTTGAAGACGCACACGTTGTCCGCGTCTTTACCGCAACAACTCAACAGGCTGAACTTGTTCGCACGGTTGCACCCGCTTTCACGCGAGCCATTGAAAGCTTCGACCAAGGCGCCTTGCGCACTATTGCGCGGGCCGCGCGCGGCGTCTCAATCGATGACATCAAGGAACGTCGCTCATCTTTAAGCTCCTCATCGATCGCAACGATCATTTATACATCGGGCACGACGGGCGTCCCGAAGGGAGTCGTGCTCACCCACGCGAATTTCCTCGCAACAATTGCAGGTACACGCCAGGTGCTGGGCGAAGTCATCGACTCGCCTGATACTCGTCTCTTGCTCTTCCTCCCCGTCGCGCACGTGTTGGCACGTCTGGTGATGCACGTCGTGCTCTCTGGTGCTGGCGTTTTGGGTTTCTCGCCGAATATCAAGAATTTGCTTCCTGATATCCAGGCGTTCAAGCCTTCAATCTTGCTTGTCGTTCCTCGCGTTCTTGAGAAGGTCTACAACGCTGCTTCCTCAAAGGCCGGCGGCGGTCTTAAGGGACGAATGTTCGCGTGGAGTGCAAAGCAGGCGCGCAGTTACTCTGTCGCTCAACAGCGCACTTTCGGCCCTTCACTAACGAAGAAACTCCGTCACGGCCTCGCGGATGCACTCGTCCTTAAGAAAATTCGCTCCGTTCTCGGACCAAACTTGCGTTACATCGTTTCCGGTGGCGCACCACTGGCAACCGATCTCGCGCAGTTCTACGCCGGCATGGGAATCACTCTTATCCAAGGCTACGGTCTATCAGAAACGACCGGTCCGATCGCAGTTCAGCATCTGGGAGCAAACCCGATTGGGACCGTCGGTCTACCGCTTCCCGGTAATTTCATCAAAATTGCCAAGGATGGCGAGATCCTTGTCCGAGGCCAAGCAGTGATGCCCGGCTACTATCACCTTCCCGAAGAAACTCAGGCAGTCATGCCCGACGGACGGTGGTTCCACACAGGCGATATTGGTTCTATTTCGCGCAACGGTCAGCTCTCCATCACTGGTCGCAAGAAAGAGCTCATCGTCACGGCGGGTGGAAAGAACGTTTCTCCCGAGGTCCTTGAAGATGCGCTCGCAACGCACCCCCTCATCGCGAACGTCATTGTCGTCGGCGATCAACGTCCCTTCATCGGCGCTCTGATTACCTTGGATGCCGAAATGCTCCCCGATTGGCTTCGCAAACACGGGCTGCCCCGCTGCTCCCCTGCCGAGGCCGCACAACTTCCTGAAGTTCAGGCCTCGCTTGAGCGCGCAATCGAGCGCGCAAATAAGGCTGTCTCTCGCGCGGAATCTATCCGCAAGTTCCGCATTATTGACGCCAGCTTCACCGTAGAAAACGGATACGTTACCCCTTCGATGAAGCTTCGTCGCCGCAAAGTCATTTCGGACTACGCGCACGAGATCGATGAACTTTACGGTGGACCAGTTGAAGCCACTGAAAAGCCGCGCCGCAGGTTCTCCTTCCGACGACGCCAGCACTGACATCCTCGGCCTCATCGCAACAATTACCGAAAGGGAAAACAGATGACAGTACGCAGGCTTGCAGACGGTTCGTGGGAGTCTCCGGCTACGCGACAGGCAACTCCCGAAATGAATATTCCGAAGATGCTTCGCTTGCGTGCTGAAAACTACCCCTCACAGGTAGCGATCGAGCGCCGCTCTCCAGTCGGGGCGTGGCGGCCCGTTACCATCGATCAATTCCTTGCTGATGCGGACTCACTTGCTCGTGGATTGATCGCACTTGGGCTTGAACCGGGAGAGCATCTGGCAATCCTTGCACCCACATCCTACGAGTGGGCACTCGTCGATGTTGCCGCTCTATCGTGTGGAGCGATCACCGTACCGATCTACGAAACAGATTCGGCCGTCCAGATTGCCCATATCCTCAAAGACGCCGATGTTCGCATTGTCATCACTGCGACATCTCAACAAGCCGAGCTTGTCCAGTCTGTTCGCACCGAAGGTGTCCGACAGATCTTATCGATCGACAAGGGTGCTCAAAGGGTCTTGGCTCAGGCCGGAATTGCAGTACCGATCGAGAAAGTTCGAGAGCGCACTGACGCAGTAACACTCGAGGACGAAGCGACAATCATCTACACCTCCGGAACCACCGGTGTTCCCAAGGGCGTCGTGCTCACTCACGGCAATTTCATTAGCCCAATGCTTCAGGCTTATGACTTCTTGCCTCTCCTCATCAACGACCCGCGTTCTCGTTCGCTTCTGTTCTTACCAGTTGCACACGTCCTCGCACGTTTCGTCATGTACTGTTTGCTGGCAGGACAAGGGGTCGTTGCTTTCTCCCCTGATACGCGCAATCTGGTTGATGACATCGCCACCTTCAAGCCGAGTATGCTCCTTGTCGTTCCGCGTGTTTTGGAGAAGGTTTTCAATGCTGCGTCGGCCAAAGCTGGCGGCGGCTTTAAGGGACGTATGTTCTCGTGGGCTGCTCAGCAGGCACGAGCATTGTCTCAAGCTACCGCATACGCGAACACCCCCAGACCCGAATCCCTAGTTGCAGGTCCGCTCCCCGACACGACGCCGGTCCCTGACGCCTCGGAAATCCCCTCACCTGGCCCTTCGACATTGCTTAAGATTCGCGGGCGAGTCGCCGACGCTTTGGTCCTCTCGAAGGTCAAGGCGATTCTCGGCCCCAATTTGCACACGATTATTTCGGGTGGCGCTCCCCTAGCTCTCGATCTCGCGAATTTCTACCGTGGTTTGGGTATTACGCTCTTGCAGGGTTACGGACTTTCCGAAACGACTGGCCCGATCACCGTCGAGACCCCTGAGGATTTCCCGCCGGACAGTGTTGGTTTCGTATGGCCGGGTAACCAAGCAAAGTTGGCTTCCGATGGTGAGCTCCTTGTCCGCGGGATCTCCGTTTCGCGCGGGTACCATAATCTTCCCGAGGCCACAGCTGAGGCCTTCGTTGACGGCTGGTTCAAGACGGGAGATCTTGCTTCAATTGACGACCGAGGCCACGTACGGATTACCGGCCGAAAGAAGGAACTGATCGTCACTGCGGGTGGCAAGAATGTTTCTCCAGAGATTTTGGAAGATGCTCTTTCCACGCATCCCCTTATCGCAAACATCATCGTCGTCGGTGATAACCGCCCCTATATCGGCGCGCTCATCTCATTAGATACCGAGATGCTTCCCGAATGGCTACGCTCGCATGGACTGCCCATCGTGGACGCGGCCCAAGCGGCCGAACTCCCTGCAGTTCGTGAGTCTTTGGAGCGCGCCATTGCCCGGGCAAATAAGAAAGTCTCACGAGCCGAGTCAATTCGACGCTATCGGATTGTTAATGCCGCATTCACGGTGGAGAACGGCTACATGACCCCATCGTTGAAGCTCAAGCGACGTCGCGTGCTGGCGGACTTCGCCGATGAGGTAGA
>ERZ773001.487-NODE-487-length-15764-cov-132.029_pt1 | contig 15764 bp, 15 predicted proteins | sample MGYA00511673_ERZ773001 | MGnify/ENA primary metagenome ERZ773001 (study PRJEB29015, sample SAMEA2738091) | human oral metagenome | biome: human oral; feature: human-associated habitat; material: saliva | place: China | collected 2162 ... | reverse complement strand
ACGACTCCGCCCCCTCACATACGGGACTTCCTGGACGTCATCGCGCGAACTGACCGGTAACGACCAATTTTGCATCGCGACCACATAAAGAAGCCACGACCTCGTGCAATCGACGAGGCCGTGGCTCCCTCAAGCAATCACGCTCAGACCAGGCGGTACGTCCAGCCGTAGGGATCCTCGGCGCGGCCCCACTGGATGTCGGTGAGACGCTTGTGGATCTCGCGGGTCCTGTCCCCCACCTCGATCTCCACATCGAAGTCGTCGCCAGCCAGGCGCGTGATCGGGGTGACCACGGCGGCCGTGCCGCACGCAAACACCTCGGCGACCGCGCCCGAGCGGATGCCCTCCACGACCTCGGACAGGGCGATCTTCTCCTCGCGCACGTCCACGCCCTCGTCGCGCAGGAGGCGCAGGATCGCGCTGCGCGTGCCGCCCTCGAGGATGACGCCGGTGAGCTCAGGGGTGCGGATCGTTCCGTCGGCCATGACGACGAACATGTTCATGCCGCCCAGCTCCTCGAGGTACTTGCCCTCGTAGGTGTCCAGGAAGCAGACCTGGGAGAAGCCCTTGGCCTCGGCCTGGATCTGGGGCAGCAGGGAGGCCGCGTAGTTGCCGCCCGCCTTGGCGCTGCCGGTGCCGCCGGGGCCGGCGCGGTGATACTCGCGCTCCACCCAGATGGCCACGCCCGACAGGCCGCCCTTGAAGTAGGGACCCGACGGGGAGCCGATGACGTAGTAGTCGACGACGCCGGCGGGATGGACGCCCACGAACTCCTCGGAGGCGAACATGAAGGGACGCAGGTACAGGGACGAGCCATCAACCTCGGGCACCCACTTCGCATCGGCGCGCACGTAGTCCACGAGGGAGGCCACGAAGTCCTCGCGGCTCAGCTCGGGCAGGGCCAGGCGACGGGCCGAGTGGTTCAGGCGCGCGGCGTTGTAGCCGGGGCGGAAGGTCCACACGGAGCCGTCCTCACGCTTGTAGGCCTTGATGCCCTCGAACACGGACTGGCAGTAGTGGAAGACGGAGGCGCCGGGGTTGAGGTTCAGGGGGCCGTAGGGAACGACCTCGCGATCCTCCCAGCCACCCTCGCGCGTCCAGCGCATGTGGGCCATGTGATCCGTGAACTTCTTGCCGAAGGCCAGGGTCGACATGATCTCGTTGTACTCTTCGGGCGTCGCCGGGTGAGCGTTGGGGGTCAGGGGAAAACGACCGGCCAGCTCGTCGGCGGCGGGAAGTACCAGGTCGCCGGCAGCCTCAAGTTCCGTGGGGGTGTGCTGCGTCGATGCCATGAGGTCTCCTGTCGTGGTTTTTCACAAATATGAAGCCAGAATATGCCCGCCGTCCGCATTGTGGCCGATTGATTTCGGCATGTGACCCACTCCCCCGCCCCCCTGTGGACGTTCTCACCCCGCAGAGCGACTCACTCGTAGTGGGTCCACATACGCAGGACGCGGACGGTGCGTTCTTCTTCGAAGACCTCGTAGACAAGCCTGCGCTGAATGTTGATCCTGCGGGAATACATACCTGCGAGGTCCCCGACGAGGCGTTCATAGCGTGGAGGCGTCGCGAACGGATCCTCTGTCAGGACCTCGATGAGGCTCTGAGCTTTCGCCTTGAGGCCGCTGGCGGAGAGCTTCTTCGCATCCTTCGCGGCCTGCTTGGAGAAAACGACCCGCCACATCACTACCACTCCACATCATCGAGGGCGTCGTCGAGATCTTCGCGAGCGGCTTCCTTCAGGCTATCCGACATTCCGGGAATCCCCTGCAGATACAAGGTTTCCTGAATGGCGGACCAGTCTGCCTCGCCGATGAGAACGGCGTTTCCGCGACGTCCGGTGATCGTGATCGGGGTCGACTCCTCATTCACGGTGTCGATGAGCCGGTACAGGTCCGAGCGGGCGGCAGTAGCACTCACAGCAGTCATGATTGTCCCTTTCCACCACCATCATAACGTACGCTTTCACGTACGTATAGGTCTGTGCGCACATTTTATACCAAAAGGATACGATCAACGCATGACGTCCCTGCCTAAGCCCCTCGCCTGTGCCCTGCCCTCCCGCGAGCGCCGCTCCCCCGGCCTGAAGCTGGAGGACGGGCGTTGGATGGTGGCCGCGAAGTCCGGCCTGTACGTCTTCGGTGCCGAGGCCTCGTCCGATGAGAGCGAGGAGCGCAAGGGCGATGCCAAGCCCCAGATCTTCCCATGGTATGACGTGGCGCGGGCCCGCTGGGAGGCCGAGGGCGAGCTGTTCGCGCTGGAGTGGGTGGACCCGGCCCGCCCCGCCCTGGCTGGGCGCAGCCAGGGGGACCCGGACGAGTTCATGCGCCAGGTCAGCGAGTACGTCAACCGCTCGATCGTCATGTTCGCCCAGGCAGACACCGACGCTGGAACGACGATCACGGCGTGGGTGCGCCGGGGCCCAGACGGCCTGTTCTCGATCCTGACGGCAAACGGCCCACTCGACGCGGCCGCTCGGCGCCAGGCCGACACCCTCGAGGCCAGCGTGCGCGACGCGGTCGGCCTGGACTAAGAGACGAGGCCGTGGCGGGTGTGCGCGCACCCCTGACGCGACGCTCCCCCGCACAGACGAGTCCGGGACCCACCTTTCGGCTGGGCCCCGGACTATTATGTGTCTCGATCAGTGAACGATGAAAACGCGCTCGAAGGGGTCGACGGACAGACCCTGCTCAAGGATCGTCCGAGCCCACTCGCGCGCGCTGAACAGCGAGTGATCACGGTAGTTACCGCAGGAGTAGACGTCCGTGCCCGGAACGTCCTCCCAGGTCACCTCCTCGGCGATGGCGTGCAGCGACGAGGCGATAGCCGCGGTCACCTCCTTGACGGTGGGGGTCCCCCACATGATGAGGTGGAAGCCCGTGCGGCAACCGAACGGCGAGCAGTCGATAACGCCGTCGATGCGGTCGCGCAGCAGGGACGCGAGCAGGTGCTCGATCGTGTGCAGACCAGAGGTCGGGATTTCGCCGCTGTTGGGCTGGAGGAAGCGCACGTCGAAATTCGAGATCTGATCGCCCTTCGGGCCGGCCTCCACGTTGATGAGGCGCACGTAGGGCGCCTTCACGGCTGTGTGGTCCAGAGTGAAGCTCTCCACTTCTGCCATGGTGTGTTAATCCCTTTCGGTGTAGTTTTGCCGGCGTTGTTCCAATCGCATAAGCGATCGGAAGACCTCAGAGTACTGCGGATCCTCCTCATTCATGCGCGACAGGGCCGCACGTGCTTCACCTAACTGCCTCGTCAGGTCCATACGGACCATCGCCGCGACGACGCCGCGGCAGTAGGAACGCACGTCGGCCTCGCCCGCGACGGGCAGAGGAGAAACCGCCAGCTCGGTGACGGCAGGGCCGATAAACTCACCCGCCGCTTCGAGGACGACCTGGACGAAGTGGCGCGACGCCGCCAGCGTCGCGTTGTCGCCGGGGCCGAAGTGGGCCTCGGCCTGGCGCATCATCTGCGTGAAGGCATCCAGGCCACCGGCCGCGCGAATCGCGTCGTGGACGGCGCGATGCGTGGGCACGGTGAAGGACTGGCCGTCGAGCTCCTCGAACCCGGAGCCGACGACGTAGAGCGGGTGCTGCAAGACGGCCTCCAAGGCCTGACGCTCGACACGGGTGACCGGATCCTCGGGCCCGCGCCGCGCCTGAGTGGGGGCCGGGCGCCCGGCACCGGCCATCTCGATCTCGCCGGGGCGCGGCTCGGGGGCGATGACCTCGACGCGGCCCGCCGCCCGGATCGCCTGCTCGACGGTGCGCATGTCCATGCCGAGCCACCCCGCCAGCTGGCGCGTGTACTCGGCGCGCAGCGCCAGGTCCTTGATGTGCGCGACGATGCCCGCCGAGGCACGCAGGCCCTGCACGCGCCCCTCGGCGCTGCGCAGGTCCATCTGGGACAGGACCGACCGGATCGCGAACTCGAAGAGCGGGATCCGCGAGTTCACCAGGTCGACAATCGCCTGATTGCCCTGAGCCAGGCGCAGGTCGCAGGGATCCTGCCCGCCGGGGGCCACGGCCACGAAGGTCTGCGCCGCGAAGTTCTGATCCTCACCGTAGGCGCGCAGCGCGGCCTTTTGCCCGGCGCTGTCGCCGTCAAAAGTGAAGATGACCTCCGAGCCGTGCGCGCGCCCGCTGGAGAGCACGACGCCGGCGGCGGGGTCCGCGTGGTCGCCGAGCAGGCGCCGGATGATGCGCACGTGCTCGGACCCGAAGGCGGTGCCGCACGTGGCCACGGCGTTCGTGACCCCGGCGACGTGGGCGGCCATGACGTCCGTGTAGCCCTCGACGATAACGACCTTGTGCTGCGTCGCGATCGATTTTTTCGCCAGGTCCAAGCCGTACAGGAGCTGAGACTTCTTATAGATCGGGGTCTCGGGCGTATTCAGGTACTTGGGCGATTCCTTATCGTTGTCGTCCAGGCGGCGGGCACCAAAGCCCACTGTCGCCCCCGTGATGTCGCGGATCGGCCACACGAGGCGCCCACGGAAACGGTCGTACACGCCGCGGTTGCCCTTCGACCCCAGGCCCGCGATCTGGATCTCCTGGTCGGTGAAGCCCTTGGAACGCAGGTGGTGGGTCAGCGCGTCCCACGAGGCCGGGGCGTAGCCAACCCCAAAATGCTCGCACATTGCCTGGTTGAACCCGCGTTCCGCCAGGAATTTGCGGCCCTTGTGGGCTTCCTTGCTCCCCAGCTGCTTGCAGTAAAACTCCTCGGCGACGCGGTGGGCGTCCAGGAGTCGCTGGCGTTTGCCCGGCTCCTCCGTGCGCACGCGCGTGCCGCCCTCCTCGTAGTGGAGCGTGATCCCCGCCTTTTGCGCGAGCATTTCCACGGCCTCGGTGAAGGGCAGGTGGTCGATCTTTTGCACGAAGGAGATGACGTCGCCACTCTCGCCGCATCCAAAACAGTGGAACATGCCAAGGTGGGGGCGCACGTTGAAGGAGGGGGTGCGCTCATCGTGGAAGGGACACAGCCCCTTGAGGGAGCCGATGCCCGCGGGTCGCAGCGCTACGTGTTCGCCGACGATCTCGTCGATCTTCACTGCGTTACGTACCGCTTCGATATCGTCCTTGCGAATCAGACCCGCCATGATCTCAGTCTACCGACGCCCGCCCACATCTGTGGACAGATTCTCTCACAGCTGCGAAGAGAGCATCCCACACCAGCGGGCGTGCCACGCCGACGCCGACACGTCCGTGAGCGCCGCGACCTGATCGATGACCGCGCGCAGGCGCACACGATCGTCGGAGGCGGCGCGCCACTGCGCGGCGAACACCGGTTCGAGAGCGTCAGCCCCGGCCTCGTACAGGGCGTCAACCAGGTCGGCCAAGAGCGTGCGCTGCTGGTAGTACACCGGCTCCGTCTCGCGCGGGCTCATAACGTAGTGGACGGCCATGCCCTTGAGGATCTGGATCTCGGCGCGCACCTGCCGCGGCACCACCAGGTCCGCGCGGTAGCGGCCCAGCGGCTCATCCCCGAAGGTCTCGCGCGTGGCAGCCACGGTCGCCGAACAGAAGCGTCCGATCAGCTCACTCGTCGCGTCCTTGAGGTGCGCGAGCGAGGCGTAGGAGCCGTCGAAGGAACGCAGCCACACGGGCATGGAGACGATGCGTTCAAGCGCCTCCTCCAGGTCCGAGCGCGCCACCGCGGGCCCGTACCAGTCCAGGGTCGAGGCCACGACCGCCGCGCAGTGCGCGTCGTCGAAGAGGTCGGCGGGGTCGAGCTTGCGCGTGGCGACCGCGTCTTCCATGTCGTGTACCGAGTAGGCGATGTCGTCCGACAGGTCCATGATCTGGGCTTCCAGGCAGCGCCGCCCCGCAGGCGCCCCCTGGCGCATCCACGCGAACACGGGCGCGTCGTCGGGGTAAACCGAAAACTTGCGCGTCGACTTGGCCAGGTCCGGCCCGCCAGACTTCACCCAGGGATACTTGCAGATCGCGTCCAGGGTCGCGCGCGTCAGGTTCAGGCCCGCGGGCACCCCGCCCAGGCCGATGACCTTGGGTTCCAGGCGCGTCACAACGCGCAGGGTCTGGGCGTTGCCCTCGAAACCGCCGATCGACGCGGCCGCCGCGTCCAGGGCGCGCTCGCCGTTGTGCCCGAAGGGCGGATGCCCGAGGTCATGGGACAGGCACGCCGCATCCACGACGTCCGGGTCGGCTCCCAGTTCCTTGCCGAGCTCGCGGCCCACCTGGGCGACCTCGAGGGAGTGGGTCAGGCGGGTGCGCACGAAATCGTCCGAAATCGGTCCCAGCACCTGCGTCTTTTCGCCGAGGCGACGCAGCGCCGAGGAGTGCAGGATCCGCGCCCGGTCGCGCTCAAACTCGGTGCGCGCCGAGGACTTGTGGTCCTCGGGCACCCAGCGCTCAGAATCGGCCGGGCTGTACGGGGCCTTCGCGTCACCGCCGTCAACACCGGGAATTGCCAAAGAAAACTCGTTCACGGGCCCATTTTACGCACCCCGCCCACCTGAGTCGGGACGCCGAACCCGCGCCGGCGCCACGGCCTCGTCCGTGATCGGTGCTCGGCAAACCCCGCGTGGCCCGAAGCGTATGAGCGATAGAACCGCACGGACGGTGGCCTCATCACAATGAGACCCCCCTCTTCCTCATCAATCTCTGACACCAAGAATGTCCGGTCAAAGAAAGAGGGGAATGAGAGCATCATGAGAACCCTCTCATGTGCGTTGACATGCACGAACGCCCTGGGCGTGACCCGGAAGAAAAACCCATTCGCCCGAGGCAACCACGGCCTCGTTACTGAAAACGATTGAAAGTTACCGAGATGTTACTGTGAGATACTCCTTCGGAGCTTTCCTCAATTGTTCAAACATGCTAAATCTCAGATGTCGCATTCAGCGTCGAATCTCATCCATGGAAGGAGTCCCCCGTGTCCAACACGGCACAGGAAATCCTCGATGCGGTCGGTGGTCCCGGCAACATCACACACTTCACCCACTGCGCCACGCGCCTCCGCTTTGAGCTGCGCGACGCCTCCGTCGTCGACAAGGACACGGTCGAGAACATCGACGGTGTCCTCGGAGCCGTGCCCCAGTCGGGTGACCGCTACCAGATCGTTATCGGCGGTGCCGTGCAGTCGGTCTTCAACGAGATCAACAACCTGCCGTCGATGGCCGGTGGCGCCGCTGCCGCCTCCAACGACGATGTGAAGGCCGCCGCCCGCGCGAAGGCGCGCGGCAAGAACGCTCTCGTCGACGCGTTCTTCGAGTACCTGTCTGACTCGTTCCGCCCCCTCCTGCCCGTCCTCCTCGGCGCATCCCTGATCCTGGCGTTCCTCGCGGTCCTCGAGGCTCGTGGCGTTGTCGATACGCACGCGGAGACGATCCCCGCGTGGCTGGGCTACGTGAACTCCATGTGGCGCGCTGTCTTCTACTTCCTGCCCGCCATGGTCGCCTACAACGCGTCCAAGAAGCTGGACATCGACCCGTGGGTCGGCACGGCCGTCATCCTGTCGCTGCTCACCCCCAACTTCATGGGCCTGAGCAACGCTTCCTCGTTCGCTGAGACGACCTGTACGACCACCGCGCTCGGCTCCGAGCAGTGCGTCACCCATGTCGGCTCTCTACCCCTGCAGCTGGCCGACTACGGCGGCCAGGTCTTCGTGCCGCTGCTGATGGTCCCGATCCTGGCTCTGGTTTACAAGTTCCTGAAGAAGATCGTTCCCTCGAACGTCCAGATGGTGTTCGTCCCCTTCCTCTCCTTCATTATCATTATGCCGCTGACGGCCTTCCTGATCGGCCCCCTGTCGATCTGGATCGGCAACGGCCTGGGTGGCGGCCTGGCATGGCTCAACGGCCACGCCCCCATCCTCTTCGCGATCATCATCCCGATCATCTACCCCTTCCTCGTGCCCCTCGGCCTGCACTGGCCCCTCAACGCCCTGCAGCTGGCCAACATCGCCTCGACCGGCTCGGACTTCATCCAGGGCCCCATGGGCGCGTGGAACTTCGCCTGCTTCGGCGCCACCGCCGGCGTGCTCTTCCTGTCGATCCGCGACCGTGACACCGACATGCGCCAGACCGCGTCCGGTGCCCTCGCCGCCGGTCTCTTCGGCGGTATTTCGGAGCCGTCCCTGTACGGTATCCACCTGCGTTTCAAGCGCATCTACCCGCTCATGCTCACCGGCTGTGTCGTCGGCGGTCTGGTCATCGGTATCGGTAACGGCGTCACCACGAACACCTTCGTGTTCACCTCGCTGCTGACGATCCCCGTCTTCACCCCCACGGCCGTGTACGGCCTGGGTATTGCCGCCGCGTTCATCACCGCATTCCTGATGGTCGTCTTCTTCGACTACCGCACGAAGGAGCAGAAGGCTGAGGCTCGCGAGAAGAAGGCTGCGCTCAAGGGCGTCTCTGCCACCCCCGCCGCCGCTGCCGCGCCTGCAGCTGCCCCCGCCGCTGCTGCCGCTCCCGCCGCTCCCGAGTTCAGCGACGAGGCCAAGGCTGACCTGACCCTGACCGCCCCCATGGCGGGCGAGCTGGTTGCGCTCTCGGACGTGGCCGACGAGGCCTTCTCCGCCGGCGCGCTCGGCCCCGGCATTGCGGTCTCCCCCGCCGCTCACGCGGTCGTCGTCGCCCCCTGCGACGGCAAGGTGACGGTTGCCTTCCCCACCGGCCACGCCTACGGCCTGAAGTCCGCCTCCGGCGTCCAGGTCCTCATCCACATCGGCATGGACACCGTCAAGCTGGACGGCAAGGGCTTCACGCCTCGCGTCGCCAAGGGCGACGTCGTGCGCCGCGGCGACGTGCTCGCTGAGGTCGACTGGGATGTCATCCGCGAGGCTGGCTACGACACCATCACCCCGATGGTCGTGACGAACAAGAAGAAGTTCGGCGCGATCACCCCCGCCGCACCCGGCGCTGTCGGCATCGACGACACCGTCGTGACGGTTGCGCCCAAGGAGGCGTGAGCGTCCCGGCGTTTCGCTGACGCTGTGGGGGTGGGCCGCAAGGCCCGCCCCCACACGTGTATCTGCCGGGTGTTCAACCGACGCCGACGCTCAGCGCGCGTGCATAGAACATGCCGTCTCGCTGGAGAGCCCGGGCATGACCCCGCATGGTTCCCCAACAATGTCGCACGTAATTCCCCTGTCAACCTTTCACACATTGAAATAGCGGCATTGCAATTCCAACGTTTGTGCCTCATGTCGAAAACTGACCAAGGGAAATTATGTGCGACTTTTGGACGGAGCCTCCCGAGGTGCGTGCCGGAGGTCTGCCTGGGCGCGACCCCGCATGGTTCCCCGACAATGTCGCACGTAATTCCCCTATCAACCTTTCACACATTGAAATAGCGGCATTGCAATTCCAACGTTTGTGCCTCATGTCGAAAACTGACCAAGGGAAATTATGTGCAACTTTTGGGGGGAGGCTCCCGAGGTCCGCACCCCGGCCTCGTGCGACGCCCGCCGACTCTGCGGCTGACTTCCCGGCCTCGAGCAACACCCCGGCACAGGCCGAGAAACTCTAGACCTCGGAGCCCTCAACGATGTCGAGGACCGTTCGGACCTGCTCGATGGTGAACTGGCCGGGCGCGCTGCCCTCGCTCCCCGGCAGGGTCGCGAAGGTCGCTGCGCAGCCAAGAGCGGATCCGACCAGACGCGTGGGTGCGCCGGAGGGGCCCATGGCGATGCCGATGACGGGGCGGTCGTAGGCCTCGCGCGCCCACGCCTGGGCACCGATGACGCGGGCGGCGTCGGTGGCGCTGGTGGCCATGCACGCGAACTTGAGGACGTCGGCGCCCGCGTAGTTCATGTCGGCCAGCACCTCGGCCAGCTGGTCGTCACTGGGGGTGGCATCAAAGTCGTGGAAGGATCCGACGACGAGGGAGCCGGCCGCATGGGCGTCCTCGATGAGGGCGGGTGCCCCGTCGCGCGAAATCTCAACGTCGACGCCGCCGACGAGGGGCGCAAGGGCGCGCACGAGCGAGCAGTACTCCTCGTCATCCAGGAAGGCCTCCCCGCCCTCGACGGAGGTTCGGATGGTCGCCAGGACGGGCAGGGGCGAAGCGTCCGCGACGTAGCGGGCCATGCGCACCAGGTCGTCAACGACCTCGGAGGCGGCCACGAAGTGTGAGCCGACAAGGGAGGCCAGGTAGGTGTCGGCCCTCCACTCGACGATGTCCGCACGGCACGAGGCCAGCGCCTCGACCTGCCCGCTCAGGGCCGCCGTGTTCCCACTGACGGGAACGATAATCTGGGTACGTCCCCCGAGGGTCGCCTTCTTAGCGGCTCGCCCGATGGTGACGAGTCCGGGTGCAGGGTCGGGGTCGGGCGCAGATGGGTGAGGCATGATTCCTTCGCTTAGTATCCGATTTCTGCCAGGTGCAGGCGATCTCGTTCGCTCTGCGTGAGGTAGGGGTGATCCAGCCAGCCGTCGGGCAGGTGGGGTGTCTTTTCGCCGCCGGCTCGGCCGCGCGGTCCGCGTGCGGCGGGCGGGAACGCCTGGTCGAGGTCGAGGTCCGCGAGGCGCTCGTGGAGCTCCTGCAGGGTGGAGACCATGGACAGGGCGTGACGCTGGGGACCTCCGACGGCGAAGCCGCGCAGGTACCAGCCGATGTGCTTGCGCATCTCGCGCAGCGCGCGCCCCTCGTCGCCCTGTTCCACGACGCACCAGGCGGCGTGACGCTCGATGACGGAGACGACCTCGGCGAGGCTGGGGCCGGGCGGGATGGCGGCGCCGTGGTAGGCGGCGACGATGTCGCGGAAGATCCAGGGGCGTCCCTGGGCGCCGCGCCCGACGCTGATGCCGTCGCAGCCGGTGCGTTCCAGCATGGCCAGGGCGTCGGCGGCCTCGAAGACGTCGCCGTTGCCGAAGACGGGGATGTCGAGCAAGTCCTTCAGTCGCGCGATCTCGTCCCAGTGGGCGTTTCCCGCGTAGTGCTGGTTCTGGGTGCGCGCGTGCAGGGTGAGCGCCGCGGCGCCGAGCTTTTGCGCGGCCAGGGCGGCGTCCGTCGCGGTCTCGTGCTCAGAGTCGATGCCGATGCGGATTTTGACGGTCACGGGGATCTCACGCCCCGCGCGCTCCCCGGCCTCGTTACTGGCGCGCACGACGGCGCCCACGAGGTCCGTGAACAGGTCGCGCTTCCAGGGCAGGGCCGCTCCTCCGCCCTTCTTAGTCACCTTGGGGACGGGGCACCCGAAGTTCAGGTCGATGTGATCGGTGAGGTCGCGCTCGATGAGCATGGTCGTCGCGCGCGCCATGACGGCGGGGTTGACGCCGTAGAGCTGCAGGGAGCGTACGCGTTCGTCGGGGTCGGGGCGCACCATGTCCCAGGTGCGTTCGTTGTTCTCGACGAGGGCGCGGCTGGTCACCATCTCGGTAACGTACAGGCCGGCGGGTGCGTCCACGTGCGGGATGGCGACGTGGCGCGGCTCGGCGAGGGTGTCACCCGCAGTGGTCTCGCCCGGGGCGCTCGGGGACGAGGCCGTGGCCTCCTGCCCCGACTCGGCTGCCCAGGAGGGGATGCCGGTGGGTCGCAGGTGGTCGGGCAGGCCCGACTCGCCCATGATGCGGCACAGGCGTCGGAAGGGCACGTCGGTAACACCGGCCATGGGGGCCAGGACGACGGGTGTCCACAGGCGCAGCGGCCCCACGCGAAGCGGGGCCGCTGCGGACGAGGAGGCTAGCGACAAGTCAGCAGCCCAGGCGTTCGATCAGGTACGACTTGACCTTGTCGAGCGGGATGCGCACCTGCTCCATCGTGTCACGCTCACGGATGGTGACGGCGTGGTCCTCGATCGAGTCGAAGTCGTAGGTGATGCAGAAGGGCGTGCCGATCTCGTCCTGGCGACGGTAGCGGCGGCCAACGGCGCCGGCGTCGTCGTAGTCGACGTTCCAGATGCCGCGCAGCTCGTCGGCCAGCTCCTGGGCGGGGCCGGTCAGTTCGGGCTTGCGGGACAGGGGCAGGACGGCGGCCTTGACGGGAGCCAGGCGCGGGTCCAGCTTGAGCACGACGCGCTTGTCGACGCCGCCCTTCGCGTTGGGGGCCTCGTCCTCGTGGTAGGCCTCGATGAGGAAGGCCATGAGGGAACGGGTCAGGCCCGCCGAGGGCTCGATGACGTAGGGGGTCCAGCGTTCCTTGGTGTTCGGATCGAAGTAGTCGAGCTTCGCGCCGGAGGCCTCGGAGTGGACGGTCAGGTCGTAGTCGGTGCGGTTGGCGATGCCTTCGAGCTCGCCCCACTCGCTGCCCTGGAAGCCGAAGCGGTATTCCAGGTCGACGGTGCGCTTGGAGTAGTGCGAGAGCTTCTCCTGCGGGTGCTCGTACTCGCGCAGGTTCTCCGGGTCGATGCCGAGGTCGACGTACCAGGCCTTGCGGTAGTCGATCCAGTACTGGTGCCATTCCTCATCGGTGCCGGGCTCGCAGAAGAACTCGAGTTCCATCTGCTCGAACTCGCGGGTACGGAAGATGAAGTTGCCGGGCGTGATCTCGTTGCGGAAGGACTTGCCGATCTGGCCGATGCCGAACGGCGGCTTCTTGCGCGCGGCGTTCATGACGTTCGCGTAGTTGACGAAGATGCCCTGGGCGGTCTCGGGGCGCAGGTAGTGCAGGCCGGCCTCGTCGTCGACGGGGCCCAGGTAGGTCTTGAGCAGGCCGGAGAAGGCACGGGGCTCGGTCCACTGGCCGCGCACGCCACAGTTCGGGCAGACGAGGTCAGCGGTGGTCAGGGAGGACTCTTCGACGCCCTTCTTTTCGGCGAGCTCTTCGATGAGCTGATCCTGGCGGGCGCGCTTGTGGCAGTTGAGGCACTCGATGAGCGGGTCAGTGAAGGCCTTGACGTGGCCGGAGGCGACCCACACTTCGCGCGGGAGGATGACGGAGGAGTCCAGGCCGACGACGTCTGCGCGGCGGCGGACCATGGCGTTCCACCAGGCGCGCTTGATGTTTTCCTTCAGTTCCACGCCGAGCGGGCCGTAGTCCCACGCGGAACGGGTGCCACCGTAGATGTCACCGCAGGGGAAGACGAAGCCGCGGCGCTTGGCCAGGCTGATCACGTTGTCGAGGCGGGAAGGTCCCTTAGCCACTTGTCACTCCTTGAGTATTGGGGCACGACTGGCTGTCGTGTCGCCATCGATACTAGCCGAAAACTACTGTTTCGGGCGGCTCCGATCCCTTGCGCGCTCATGGATCCCACCACAGGGGCGCGCCAGGAGTTCTGGCGGGGCCTGCGGCGTTCTTCGGCCTTGTTCGCCCGGATCCCACCACAGGTGCACACGTGGGATTCTGGCTGGGCCCTGCAGGGATCTCCACCAGCCCGCTCGCGGATAGGTTATGGAGATACGGATAGCTTATTAACCTATCCACATGTGAATAACCTATCCACATCGCCGTAACCTATCCGCATACGAGCGAGCAGGCCCCGCCACGTCGTCCGATCGCCCATGAAACAGCCACGGCCTCGTCGCTCCTACGGGAGGGGACGAGGCCGGGGACGGGTCTGGGGTCACGCGCCCAAAGCCCAACTGACATTCAGTTGAGGCGGCGCAGGCGACCCGTAAGGGTCAAGCGCCACCCGGCGGCGGCAACTGCGAGAGTGATCAGGCCGAGGAACCAGAAGCCCGGGTGCATCGGGGGCAGGTAACCGGACTTGTGGACGAGGGTGAGGACCAACCAGGTGACCGGAGCGGCGATGCCAGCCACTCCCAGGACAGCCGCCACAATAATGCCGAGGGCGACCGTCCACGGGCCCCGACCATGGCGCGAGGCCGCACCGATGAGGCGTCCGGCCCCGTCGCAGGCGATCCATGCGACCACCACAATGAGCCACGAGTCCACTCCGAGGGGATACTCAAGCCTCCCCAGGAAGAAGATGTGCGACTGAGCCAGAGCGAGCACCCACCAGATCACACTGGCGATAGCGATAACGACACCGCTGTGCACGTAGGTCGACAGTGCCAGGGTGCGGCGCGACGCCCCGCTCAGCGACGCTGCCCGCAGGTCCGTCGTCGTGGTGATGATCTGCGCGATGAGGATGTAGATGGCCGTCGAGAAGGCGGCGTTCATGGCGGACTGATCGACGTGCCCCGAGAAGTCATCAGAGGTCGCATACATGATGGCGCTCACCGTGGAGTTAATGACAAATGGGCCAACGACAACCGCGGCGTAGACTCCGAAGGCGAATCGCCAGTCAACCATTCCAAGTCGCCAGATCGAGGGCTGAGAAGAAACTGTGGGTGCGGTGCTCATTGGTCGTTCTCCTGGATGAGGTAGGCAAAGGCGTCCTGGAAGGAACAGTGCGAAGCGGTCAGGGAATGGGATGCGAACTCGGTGTCGCCGACGGCGCTGCCGCGCAGGTCCACGACGATCTCTCGCGTGGAGCCGAGCTCGCGGCTGGCGATGACGGCGAGGGCCGGGCGCTCTCCGAGGAAGCGCTCGACGTCGGAGGCGTGGCCCGTGACGGAGGTGACGCGGGCGGTGAAGTCGTCGACGCTCTCGTGGGCGAGGAGCTCGCTCTTCTTCAAGACGATGACGTCTTCGGCAACCTTCTCGAGTTCGGAGACCATGTGCGAGGAGATGAGGAAGCGGCGCGGCGCACGCTTTCCTTCCATGATCTCCCCCGCCAGGGCGAGGATCTCCTCGTAGAGGGCGTAGCGTGTGGGCACGTCCAGGGGAGCCTGGATCTCGTCGAGGAGGGTGAGGGGCGCGCCCGAGGCCAGCGCGATCGCGCCGGCGAAGACAGCTGCTTGGCCGGTCGAGAGCTTGCCGAGGGTCTTGCGGCGTCGGACCGGCAGACCGAAGCGCCGGGCGTAGTGAGCGAAAAGCCGCTCGTCCCAGGTGGGACGCAGACGGGCGTATTGGATCAGGATAGTTGCGGGGACATCGTCGAGGTCTCGGCTGGACGAGGCCATGATCGAGCCAGCGAGCAGGTCGTCGGCGCTGACCTTGACGCCGTCGATGAAGATGCTCCCCGAGGTGGGGACCATCAGGCCACCAAGGATCTGCATGAGCGTCGTCTTGCCCGAGCCGTTGGGTCCGACGAGGGCCGTGATGGTGGTGTCTCCGAGGACGAGGGAGACATCGCGTAGCGCCGCCTCATTCTCTCCCGGATAGGTGTGGGTGATGGAGTCGAGGGTGATCATGAGTCTTCCTTGGCGTTTGTGTCGGCGCCGTAGGCGCGGACGCGGTCGATGATGGCGTCGATGTCCAGGCCCAGGGCCAGGCCCGCTTCGACGGCGGGGTTCAGGGTCTCCTCCACGTAGGTGGCGAGCCCGTCAGCCACGAGCGCGCCACGGGCGCCCTCGGCGACGAACATGCCGATGCCGCGCCGCTTTTCGACGAGTCCCTCGTCGACGAGGATGGCGAAGGCCTTGCCGACCGTGGCCGGGTTGATGCGGTAGGTCGCGGAGTACTCCGTGGTGGAGGTGAGCTGATCCCCGGCGCGCAGGGTGCCGCGCAGGATCTGCGCGCGGATGTCGTCGGCGATCTGCACGTAGATCGGGATTCCCGAGACGAACGTGGGTGCCATGGGCAACCTCCCTTCAAGTTCTGCGGTTCATTACATAACTAATGAACCATAGAACCAGGTAGCCCGTCAAGCGCTCACAACGAGTCCTAGATCACATCCGCAACAACAAACCCTCTCCCCTACTCAAATCTCGCACGTAATTCCCCCCGGTCAGTTTTCAACACCGCCCACAAACATTGCAATTCCAACGACCGCATTTTAAATGTTTGAAAGGTTTACAGGCTCTTCGCATTTTGGGGTGTGGGGGTGGTGTTGGCATGGGGTCGGGGCCTGCC
>ERZ773001.486-NODE-486-length-15781-cov-70.585_pt1 | contig 15781 bp, 9 predicted proteins | sample MGYA00511673_ERZ773001 | MGnify/ENA primary metagenome ERZ773001 (study PRJEB29015, sample SAMEA2738091) | human oral metagenome | biome: human oral; feature: human-associated habitat; material: saliva | place: China | collected 2162 ... | reverse complement strand
TAGAGCACCGCTCTCCTAAAGCGGGTGTCGGACGTTCGAATCGTCTCGGGGGCACTGTGAGGGGACGTCATGTCTAACGCCATCGGATATATCGTGACCGTCGTGGCCGCGCTGTGCTGGGGTGCTTCCGGGGTCTCCGCCGACTATCTGATGACGTCCCACGGCGTCGAACTGACCCTCGTCAGCTTCTTCCGCATGTGTACGGCTGGCATCCTCATCCTCGGCTGTGCGCTCGCCTGCTCGCGCAGGATCACCACCCAACACCGCGAGCTGGTGACAACGAGGCGTAACTGGCTTCCGCTCGTCTCCTACGCCATCTTCGGTCTGGCGGCCTGCCAACTCAGCTACATGAGCGTCATCCGCGCCTCCAACGCTGGCACCGGCACCGTCCTGCAATACCTGGGTCTCATCCTCATTGTCGTGTGGGTATGCCTGAGCCACCGGCGCTGGCCGCGTGCCTCCGAACTGATCGCCATGATCCTGGCACTGATCGGTACGTTCCTACTGTCCACGCACGGCACCCCAGGCACCCTCGCCCTGACCCCCGTGACCCTCGCGTGGGGTGGCGTCGCCGCCCTCACCTTGGCGACCTACACGCTGCTACCCGCCCGCCTCATCGCCGCATACGGTGCCGAACTCGTCGTCGGCTACGGCCTGGCCATCGCCGGAGCCGGGGTCGGCCTCGTCGGGCGAGTCTGGCGCTACTCGATCACGTGGACGCCCGACGTCATCCTTGCCATGACAATCACCGTCGTGCTGGGCACCGCCGTCGCCTTCACCGCCTACCTGTGGGGCGTCGACCGCATCGGACCCGTGCGCGCCAGCCTCGTCGGCTGCGCCGAACCCATCGCGGTGACCGTGTTCTCCGCCCTCATCATGGGAAGCTCCTACACGGGTGCCGACATCGTCGGCATGACCCTCATCGTCAGTGCCGTTGTGACCATTTCCGTTGTCGACCTCATCCGGGCGCGCCGCGTCACACAATAAGGCGGTGCTGCCGTAGGGTTGAATCGTGGTTCCTAGTATCTTTTCGCGCCGTTCCGCCCCCGAATCCGAGGCCCCCGAGGCCTCGTCCACATCGACGCACTCGAACACCCTTGTCGGTCAGGCGCGCTCCGCGTGGCGCACACGACTCGAGGAGACCATCGCTGCTGACAACAAAAAACTGCCGACGCTCTCGCTCACCGAGGCCCACCCCGGCGGCCTCGCCCAGCTCTTCACCGAGCACCCCATCCGCCTGAGCCTACTCATCCGCGAACCCATCGCCCTGGGCCGCGCGCTCGACCGCGCCCGCGCGATCATCGCCCGCTCTGAGAAACGCGCCGCCAGCCACGGAACCGGCCCGATCCACCTGGCCATTGGAACCGCCACGTGGCGCCACGGCACCGAACTCATCACCGCGCCCGCCCTGCTACGCCCCGTACGCCTCGTGCGCCGCAAAGACGACGTCCTCATCGCCATGGGGCATGGTGCCCTCCTGACACCCGAGCTCGAAAATGCCCTGCGCGCGGCCGGAGAAGACATCGACGGACGCGATATTCTCGCCCAGGCCAGCGGACACCACGGGTTCTCCTCCTCGCAGGCCATGAGCGCCCTGCGCCAGGCATGCAGCGTCCTCAACCGCTTTGAGCTGCGCGACGAATTAGTCATCGGCCTCTTCATCCACCCCGCCGGCCCCCTCGCCGCCAGCCTCGACACCGACGTCGAGGCCCTGGCTGACTCCGCGGTTATCCGCGCGCTCGCGGGCGACCAGGACGCTCGCCGAGAGCTGACCGCCACGCCGCTCACGCGCAATCCCGGCGACCGCGACCCGTGGGCCGAAAAGGGGATCGGCGACCTGCTCCCCACTCAGCAGGACGCGGTCGAGGCCGCATCCGATGGCCGCAGCGTCCTCATCGACTTGCCCGCATACGCCGACGACGCCTCCATCGTCGCCGCCATCCTCGCGGACGCGGCTGCCACCGGGCACTCCGTCCTGCACGTGTCCACCGCACCCTCGCGCTCGATTGCCGCCTACTCGCGCCTAGCCGACCTGGGCCTGTCCGACATCATCGCCAACATCGACGGATACTCCGACGCGCGGCGCAGCCTTGCCCCGCGCGTCAAGGAAGCAATGGACGATATGGCTCCCGTCGTCGACCAGGTGAGCGTCGACGCGATGCGCGCCCGCCTGCGCCACGTGCGTTCCTCGCTGAGTTCCTATGCGAAGGCCCTGCACGAACCCTACGGACGCTTCGGCGTATGCGCGGCTGATGCCCTGCGTGCGCTCACCGACCTCACCAGCAGCGAGGGCGCGCCCACGACCCGCGTCCGCCTGTCTGATCAGACCCTCTTCGAGATCGCCATGGACCAGGGCAAGTCCGCCCGCGCCCTCCTCCGCGAGGCCATCGCCTCCGGACGCCTGACCGGGGGCGCATCCTCCGCCTGGGCAAAGGCCATCCTGACCTCCGACGAACAGGCCTCCGATGCCCTCACGCGCGTCAACCGCCTGTCCCAAACGCTGCCCGAGCTGCGCGTCTACATTTCCTCCGTCGCAGGCGAGGCCGGCATCAAGCCCGCGGGCACCCTCGCCCAGTGGGACCGCCAGCTCGCCATGTTCGACGGAATCGCCGACGTCCTCGACGTCTTCAAGCCCCGCGTGTTCGAACGCAGCGCCGCTGACATGGTGATCGCTACCGCCCCCAAGCAGTGGCGCAAGGACCACGGCATTGCCATGAGCCGAGCCAAGCGCACCCGCCTGGTCAAACAGGCCCAAGACCTCGTCCGCCCCGGCGTCCACGTGCCCGACCTGCACCGTGCTCTCATCCGCGTTCAAGAACGCCGCGACGCCTGGTGCGCCGTGTGCGGCGACGACTCCTGGCCGATCCTGCCCGCTAAAATCGGCGAAATCTCAGCCCTGACTGACTCCGTGCGCGACGACCTCGACGCCATCGCCCCCGTGTTCGTGGACGAAGAACCGGACCTGGTCGCCACCCACGTGCAGCGCCTGTCCACCCTCATTGAACGCTGGGCCGGCGACACGAGCACCGCCCGCGAGATCCCCGCCCGCCTGGAGATGCGTTCGCGCCTGGCAGCCCACGGCCTCGACGCCCTTGCCCAGGACCTCGCCGACCGACGTGTCGACGAATCCCAGATCGACACCGAACTCGACCTGGCCTGGTGGGCCTCCCTGCTGCGCTCCATGCTGGCCTCCCAGCCCGCCCTCGGCGGCCTCGACCCTACCTCCCTTGAAGACCTCGCCCGCGAAGGCCGTGAGCTCGACGAAGCCCAGGTCGCGTCGCTCATCCCGCAGGCCATCACCGGCGTGCGCAGAATCCGCGCCAACGCCCTCGCCGCGAGGCCCAGACAGTACGAGGCACTGCGCGAACTCCTCGAAGACGGGCGCGCGCCCTCCGACCTCGAGCTGCTCATCGCCTACCCGCTCGTGCGCCACCTCCTGCCCGTCCTCATGACGGTCCCCGCCATGGTGCCCATGCTCGCACCCACCGGGCGTACCGTCGACATCGTCGTGCTCGACGGCGCAGACGGCCTGCCCCTCGCCGAACTCGCGCCCATCATCGCGCGCGGCCACCAGCTGGTCGTCATCGACGACCTCGCCGCCGCCTCCGAAGGCGGTGCCACTCGCGCGCTCGCCGACGTCCTGCCTACCCTGCGCGTCGACCCCGGCCCGCGCCGCCTCAACGACCAGGTCGCGCTGCTCCTCGCTCGCTACGGCTACGAGCACGCCGGCATCCCCGTGCCGTGGACCGCCGCGAACGCTCCCGTATCCGCGCGCTGGGTCGAGGCCACCGGCATGCCCGCCCCCGGTGCCCACGCCATCGAATCGACGTCCGCGGAGGTCCGAGCCGTCGTCGACGCCGTCATCGAGCACGCCGTCGAATCCCCTGAACGGTCCCTCGCCGTTGTCGCCCTGTCCGACCGCCACGCCAAGCGTATCTCCGAGGCCCTGGCAGCCGTGCGCTCGAAGGAACCCGGGCTGGCCTCGTTCTTCGACCCAGCAACGCCCGAACCTTTCGTCGTCATCGGCCCGCAGCAGGCCCTCGGCGTGACGCGCGAGTCCCTGATCCTGTCCGTCGGCTTCGCGAAAACTCCGCACGGTCGTGTCATCCACGACTTCGGGATCCTCTCCACCGAGAAGGGAGCCGACGCGCTCGCTGAGGTCCTCCGCATCGTGCGCGGCGACCTTACGCTCGTGTCCTCACTGCGCTCCGACGAAATCGACCGCGACCGGTTGCACCACGAGGGTTCCCGTATGCTCGTCGACCTCCTCGAGATCGCCGAGGGGCACGCGGGCGAAGGAATGGACGCCTGGCCGGTCCTCGCCGGCGAACCCGACCGACTCCTCGTCGACCTGGCGGACCACCTCTACTCCCGAGGCCTCGAAGTCGTCGCCAACGTCGGCATTCCCGGCGGCATGCGTGTCCCACTGGCCATCGGACACCCCGCCTCGCCCGGCCGCCTCCTACTCGCCATCCTCACCGACGACGAGGAATACTTGTCCGAACCCAGCCAGCGCGTGCGCGACCGCGCCCGCCCCCGCTGGCTCGAAGCCCAAGGCTGGCACGTCTACACCGCCCTGTCCATGGCCCTGTTCATCGACCCGGAAAAGGAAACCAACACAATCGTCGACGCCGTCCTCGACGCCCTCGATGAACTCAACGTCAGCTCCGACACACCAGCCGTCGCCGTGCCTGCGCATGTTGACGACGACGAGGCCGAAACCTCGTCCGCAACCGGCGGTGCGGACGGCTCGGCGGTGAGTGCTGGCTCCGCTGAGGCCTCGACCCCCGTCGCCGCGAAGGACGCTCGGGCATCTGCGACGGAACCCGCCTCCGAGTCTGGCGACGATACCCCGTCTGCGCCCGCCAAACCGCGCCCGCCCATGCTGGACGACGGCCTCGACGAAGAATCCAAACGCCGCAAGAAAGCCGACGAAGACACGACCGGCATGCTGCTGGAAATCAAACGAAAGGAACGCGCCTCCGAGGAAAACCGCGGCCCGCGTCCCGCGATTGCCAAGGGCCTGCCGCTGGCCGCCTACTCCGACGACCAGCTCGACGAAATGGCCGCCTGGGTTCGCTCCGACGGCGTCGAACGCACCGACCTGGAGACCGCAGAAGAACTGCGCCAAGCCCTGGGCATCACGCGCCGCGGCTTCCAGTCCGACGCGGTGCTCGGCAACGTCGTGCGCCGCACCAAGCCGGAGGCCCCTGCCGCTTCCTCGGAGGACGCTGCTCCCGGTGACGAGGCCGAGCCTGGCGATCAGGATCCCTCCGGTGAGTGAGGCTCCCACCCCGCGCAAGCGCCGCCGCGTCGCGCGCTTCGTGTCCGAGGTGGACCAACGCCTCATCGCCGAGGGCCTGCCGCCCTCCTGGGAAGACCGCGTGCGCCCCGAAGACACGCGCCCCGGCTCCATGGCCGACGCCCCCGACCGGGGCGACGGTGCCAACGACGCGCGCCTGCTCGAAAACGTGCCCCCGCACGCCCAAGCCCGCGCGTAGGAGCGAGGTCGCCCGCTCGGCGGCTTCCACCTGGGCCTATCCGGGTGTCGGTGCCCGGTGGTGGCGGCCCGCGTGGGGAGCTATCGAGTGCGCATGGGGGCCACGAGATCGAGGCGAGCGCAGCCCACCACTGGGGCGCGCTCGCACACAACCCCTCTCACCATGCGCCTCAATCCCCTTTGATACGCGCGCGAACACGCTATGTGGAGTCTGGGCCTTCTCATCCGCACGTGGGCCTGCTATTCCGAGCCTGGGCAACCCCGCCCGCGTGCGGAATAGGGGGTTCACGTGCGGGACAGGCGGCCCGCGTGCAGAACCAGGTGGAGTAGTGTCCTATAACCCAGTTGCCGGGGCACGTCGGTGGATACAAAAATGCGGGGCCGATGCGTTCATCGGCCCCGCATTCCCTCGCGAAGAGGGCAGGAGAATTAGGCGCGGTCGCCCTTGGCGAGGGCATCGCGGATCTCCGTGAGGAGCTTGACCTCGTCGGAGATCTCCTTGGGTGCGTCGTCCTTGGCCTTCTTACGGCGGGCGTTGAGGGCGTTCATGGGCACAACGATGCAGAAGTAGATCGCGAAGGCCATGAGGAGGAAGTTAATGACGGCGGTGATCAGGACGCCGAACTTCACGTCGGTGCCGTTGAGGGTGAGGATGAAGGCATCCGAGAAGTCGGGCTTGCCGATGACGGCGGCGATCAGCGGGTTGATAATGCCGTCGACGAGGGCGTCGACGATGTTCTTGAAGGCGGCACCGATGATGACACCGACGGCAAGCTCAACGACGTTGCCGCGAGAGATGAATTCCTTGAAGCCCTTCAGCATGGGTTCTCCTGTGTGAAAGGTCGGCGGGGCCGACGAGTCTGAAACGCCGAAAGCTTCGGCGTGGCGGGCGGGAGCCGCCGGGGCTGGCGCCACGCGGGCGCTCTGTTACCACGGAGAAGATTAGGGGGACTTTCGTCTTAAAGATAGTGAGTGAGGAGTAATGTTCGTCGCAGTATCGCCAATTTGCGGCGGCGTTACTGCAATGCCGCAGATAACGGGCCTCTGAGAGATAGGTGACAAACGATTGATCGATGTGGCCTGGTGCGTTTGTTAGGGCCTCGTGACACGGATCGTGCGCGTGGGCGTGATGATCGCGTCGATGGGCATGTCATGCGCCTCGAGGGGGATCTGGCCGGGTTCCAGTACCTCGTCGTCAAAAATGACGGCGACGACCGGCGCGGTGGGACAGCGGTGGGGGAGCGTGCGATCGTACCAGCCGCCGCCCTGCCCCAGGCGCGTCCCGTCCAGGCCCCCGGCCAGCGCGGGCACGAGAATCAGGTCGGCCCGAGCCAGCGCTTCCGATCCGAGGGCCCCGCCGGCCGGCTGAGCGGGAGGCTTCCCCGGCATCACCAACGCCTGCCCTGCCTCCCACAGTCCCCAGCGCGGTCCGCTCAGAGCTACCCCGGCCTCGTCAACGAGGACCGGAAGAAGCGCGCGGGGAAAGAGGCCGAGCGTCAGGGACAGGTCCGGCTCAAGCGGAGTGGGCACGAAGAGCGCGGGCAAGGCGACGGACCCCATCGACGAGGCCAGGGCGCGCACCTGGAAGGCGATCCCTTCCGCTTCGGCACGGTGACGTACTGGCAGGGGAGTTTGGTCAGTATCTGACGACGGTGCGCCAATCGAGGTGCCGGGGAATGCTCGGCGACCCCGGCGCCGACCTCGAATCTCCGCGCGGAGAGTTGTTTTTGTGGCCATCGTCTCCCTCTTCGGTCATTTCTTCGCTACCCTTGCAGTATGTCAGAGAAAAACCAGCCTGTAGTGCACGCCGTCGTTCCCTCGGCCGGTCGCGGAACCCGCTTCCTGCCCATCACGAAGTCGGTCCCCAAGGAGATGCTTCCCGTCGTCGACCGCCCCTCGATCGAATACATCGTTCGTGAGGCCACCGACGCTGGCATCGAAGACGTCCTGTTTGTCACCCGCGCGGGTAAGCAGGCCATCGAAGACTACTTCGACGCTGAGCCCGGCCTCGAGGCCGACCTCGAGAAGGCCGGCAAGGAAAAGGCCCTCGAGTACGTGAACGAGTACAAGAAGTATGCGCGCGTCCACTCCGTGCGCCAGGGGCACCCCCTCGGCCTCGGCCACGCGATCCTCCAGGCGAAGTCCCACGTGGGCGACGCCCCCTTCGCGGTCCTACTGCCGGACGACCTCATGGAACCCGGCTCGCGGCTGCTGCGCAAGATGATCCAGGTCCGCGAGGCCCTGGGCGGCAGCGTTGTCGCCTTGCTGAAGGTCACGCCCGAGCAAGCCACCGCCTACGCCTCTACCGCGGTCGAGGTGCTGCCCGTGCCCGAGGGCGTCGACCTGGAGGAGGGTCAGCTCATGCGCATCACCGACGTCACCGAGAAGCCCCCGCTCGACGAAGTTAAGTCCGAGTACGCCGTCGTCGGCCGCTACCTGCTGGACCCGGCCGTGTTCACGGCCCTCGAAAACATCGAACCGGGTGCCGGAGGTGAATATCAGCTCACAGACGGGTACGCGCGCATGATCGGCCTCCCCGAAGAACAGGGCGGAGGGTTGTACGGTGTAGTTATTGACGAGCGTCGCTTCGATACCGGGGACAAACTCGGCTACCTCGAGGCAAACGTGACGCTCGCCCTTGAGGACCCGGCGCTTGGAGGGGAACTCAGGGAGTTCCTGCGCTCCAAGCTCGAGGACTGAGAACCATGCGAAGCGTTGCCGACTTCTACCAGGACTGCCAGGCCGTCGCTCACGCGGTGCCCCCGCTCGACGTCAAGCTCGCTGACGCGGTGAGCTGCGTGCTCGCGGAGGACGTGCAGGCCCCGTTCAACCTCCCGGTCGCCGACCTGTCCGCGTGTGACGGGTACGCCGTGCGCGTGCGCGACTGCGAGGGAGCCACCCTGGAGACGCCGGTGACGCTTCCCGTCACCGAGGAGATCCGCGCCGGGGCCGTCGACCCCGCCGCCCTCGTGCCCGGCACCGCGATTCGCATCGCGTCGGGTGCACCCATGCCAACGGGCGCCGAGGCCGTGGTCTCCCTCGAGTTCACCGACCATGGAGTCGCTCAGGTCGCCCTGCGCACCGCCCCGGCCAGCGGAGAGAATATCCGTCGCCGCGCCGAGGACGTTGCGCAGGGTGACACCGTGCTGCGCGCTGGTACGCGTATCGGGGCGCGTCAGATGGCACTCCTGGCCGGCGTGGGCCGCTCCCGGGTGCTCGTTCACCCGCGACCGCGCGTCGTCATCATCTCCATCGGCGACGAGATCGTCGAGCCCGGCGGCGAGGCCCGCCCCGGCACCGTCTTCGACGCCAACGGTCACGCCCTGGCCACCGCCGTTGCTGACGCCGGCGCCGAAACCTTCCGCGTCGCGGCCGTCCCCGACGAGCGAAGCCGCCTGCGCGAAACGATCGAGGACCAGCTGGTGCGCGCCGACCTCGTCCTGACGACCGGCGGCATCTCCTACGGCAGCGGCGACACGGTCCGCGAGGTCCTCGGGGCCCTGGGCACCGTGCGCTTCGACAGCGTCGCCGCCTGGCCCGGCCACATCATGGGCGTGGGCACCGTCGGCGCCGAGGAGGGGCGCCCCGGCACTCCGATCGTCTGCCTGCCCGGCGATCCCGTCTCCGCCCAGGTCTGCTTCGAGGTCTTCGTGCGCCCCGCCCTGCGTCACATGCAGGGCTGGACCGCCGTCAACCGCCCCGTCGTGCGCGCCGTCATCGACCGTTCCTGGTACTCCCCGCGCGGCCGCCGTGAATTCGTTCGCGTGCGCCTGACCGGCTCCCCGCGCGCCGGCTACAACGCCTCCGTCATGGGAACCCCGGCCTCGTTGCTGCTGTCCGCGCTCGCGGACTCGAACGCGCTGGCGGTCGTTCCCGAGGACGTCACGAACGTGCGCGCTGGGGACACCCTCCAGTGCCTGGTCCTCGAATGATCTGCTTCCTGCGGCGCTCCAGGTGCGTGTGGGGGCGCGACATCGACATGCTCACGCTGCGCGTCGCTGACCCGGTCGGGCGCGGTTTCCTACGTCCGGGCCCTCCCGGCAGCGCGAACCCGCGCGAGCTCGTCGTGCGTCCCGTGCGCGGCCAGGAGCATCGGACGCTCGATGCGGTGCGTCGCGCCGACGGGCACTGGCTGCGCCCGTGGGAGGCGACGTTGCCTCCGGACTCGCTCGAGCATATTCCCACGTTCTCGCAGTACATGCGCCGCGCCGAGCGCGACCATCGCGAGGGGACCGGTCTGATTTTCGGCGTTCAGATCGATGGGCGCTTCGTCGGCCAGTTCACCGTCTCCAACGTGCACTGGGGTGCGATGTCATCGGGCATGCTGGGTTACTGGATCGTGTCGGATTGGGCGGGACGAGGCCTGGGTTCCCTGTGCGCGGCCCTCGTCCTTGATCTGGTGGTTGGGGAGCTCGGCCTGCACCGGGTTGAGGTGTGCGTGCGCCCGGAGAATGAGCGTTCGTTGGGCGTGTGCCGAGGTCTCGGCTTGGTCGAGGAGGGGCTGCGTCCCCGCTTCATGCACATTGCGGGCCAGTGGGCCGATCATGTGGCGTTCTTTATCGATGCCGAGTCGCTGCCTGAGGGTGGGCTCGTGCGGCGGCGCTGGGGGAGCTCGGCGATTAGCTGAGTGCGCGGGCGCGGGTGTGTGGGCCGCCTTTGACGGTGTGCGTGGCGTCGGCACGTCAGTGTCGTGTTTGACGGTGTGCGTGGCGTCGGCACGTCAGTGTCGCGCGGATGCTGGCCAGGGGCGTGGGTGTCCCTAGTTATTGCCTACCATTTGGGAGAAATGTCGCGTTCGTGCGTGGAGGGGTGGCGCTTTTGACGAGAGTCTCGTATCGGCTCTCGAAAGGGTGGTTGTCGAGCGCTGGCTGCCCCGGCCTCGGCGATACTGGTGGGGCACGTGTTACTACTGTGATAGTTGTTATCGATTCAGAACTTACCGTCAGGTTTGAGAGTCCGACACGCCCAATATGAGCAAACTTGCTACTCACAAACCACCCTACGTTGAGGGGGTGGAAATTGGTGGACTCGTCATCGCAGCGGTATTCGTCTCGCTTCTCGCGACCGTACCGCAGTTGGTCGCGCGCCGAATGGCCATCGTTGAGTCTCGTGAAATTGACCGATTCTCCCCGAGCCTGCGCATGATTCGTACGAATGCGTCAGAATTAGATATGTGCGATCGCGCCAGTGGAACGATCCTGGCTCGGCGCGCACTGACGAGCGGAGGAAGCATGTACACGGCCACCACTGGACGTACCCGGCCCGTCATCGATCGCCGCAATAATAAGGCGGTCCGAGACATTGCCCGACTGCGCGCCCGCCGCGCAGCGCGCCTCGCCGCCGAGAGCGCCGCGGGACGCCGCCGCATGGTCATCACCGGCGTGTGCGCGCTCTCCACCGTGATCCTCGGCATCGTTATTGCCGCGACCTCGATCGCCTGGGCGTGGATTGCCCTGCCGATCGCCGCTCTCGTTGCCTCGCTGTCGACCTCCCGCGTCGCGGCTATCCGCTCGCAGCGCGCCTCCGAGCGCGAGGTTGAGTTGCTGACCAAGCTGCGCGCCGACGTGCGCGGTGGGCGCCCCGCAGCGTCCGCGCCACAGGCTCGTCCCGCGCAGAGCTCGGTCGCGCGTGACGAGGCCGTGGCTGCCCCGCGCGTGTCCGCGTCGTCTGACGTAGCGCCTGCGGCCTCCTCCGAGTCTGCTCCGACGACTGGCTCCGTGCCCTCCCTTGTGTTCAACGTCGAGGTCCCCGAGGCTGTCGAGGTTGCCGACACCCCCGCGCGCGCATGGACGGTCGCCCCGATCCCCGCGCCGACCTACGCCTCCCGCGACCGCGTGCGCGGCCGCATCGTCCACGCCGACACCGACCTGCGCGGCATTCCGCGCATCACGGCAGCCATCCCCGCGCGCCCCATCGCGCAGACCGCCCAGGTTGGGGCTCGCTCCACCGAAGAGGTCGTCGCCGACCAGATCGTCGCCCTGGACCTAGATGCCGTCCTGGACGCGCGCCGGGCCCAGTAGGGCTGCTCCTTGCTGTCGTTGCCGCGCCGCGAGCCACCGGGCTCGCGGCGCGGTTCTTTTGTCGCTCATTGGTGACGTGGGGTGGTTCGCTGTGCTGTCCCCTCATTCCGGGGCTAGGTGGCAGGTGGAGTAGACATGTGAGGTATCCGCTTGTCTGTGGCGCGTTGACGAGTGCGGTGTGGTTGCGTGTGGTCTCGTTGCCTGTTGCCTGTTGCCTGTTGCCTGTTGCCTGTTGCCTGTTGCCTGTTGCCTGTTGAATAAGGGTGGGGGACTATATCCCGATTGCTTAGCGGTCGTTTTGTCGTGCGGTCTTCGGTGCGAAGCCACGCTGATTATGGTCGGCTTGCGTGAAGGCTTCGGAGGGTGCTAAGGTATATTCGTCCTTGGGGCTATGGCGCAGTTGGTAGCGCGTCTCGTTCGCAATGAGAAGGTCGGGGGTTCGAATCCCCCTAGCTCCACCACAGACCGGCATCCGATAGTGGATGTCGGTTTTTCGTATGTGCGGGCCTGGTATCGACCTGGTTCCGTGCACCGCAAGGCTGGTGTGGGTGTGCCAGTGCTGTGTGCTGAAGGAGATTCGGGCGCTTCGAGCGTGCATGGACCCGTTCCCTAGAGCCTCCGCCGTTGCGGAGCCGGACTCATGAGAAGAATACGGAGCGAGGCAGACGTCGACTATCTGTTAAGGGGAGCAAAGTGCTGACGCCGCGAGGTGACGGTGCTGTTGTGATCGAGGGGAGTATCAGGCCGCCCACGCGTCGCGCGGGCGGCCCCAGCCGTCACCACTCACGAGGCGAAGCGGCTCCTGTATTTGTCCCACAGGTCGCGCAGCTTCTTGCCGTCGGACTCGCGCACGAAGACGTCGAGGGCGGCGGCAGAGCTGTTGCCGGTCAACTCCTTGATGGCCGCGGAAGGAGAGGCAACGTCTGTGCCGTCGGGCAGGATGATGGTGCCTTCGGCTGAGATGGTCACGACGTAAACGCTGCCGAGGTTGCGGCGTCGCCACACGAAAGTGTCACCGGGGGAGATGATGCCGGTTGCAACGACGTCGGCCAGGCGCACCTGTCGACCGCGCGCGGCGGAACGCTTGTCGACGGCGGCTTCCAGCTCGGAGCTGGACAAGAGAGACAGATCCACGCCATCGGAATCGCGGCGAATGTCCCAATAGTCCAGGATGCTACGCGTCAGGTGGGTCTGACGTAGCTCGAGAGCGGCGGTGCTGATCTCGCCCCCATCGGAGGGCAGCGTGCCAACGGTGAAGGCACCGACCGTGGGTGCCTCGTGGAGCGCGCGAGCCACGGTGTCCCAGTCGGGCGCCTGGTTGACGGTGCGTGACTTGATGGTTGTCAGGACCAGGCCGCCCAGGCGCCTGTTCCACGCGCGCAGGTCGACGTCGGTGCCTATGCCGCGCATCGGCGCCGACGGGAGGCCCGACAGGACGCCCAGGCTGCGCGGCAGGCGCGTCGGGAAGCCGCCCTGTTCGGCGACCATCGCGTGGTACAGCAGGACCTTGCGGATCGAAGACTGGGGCAGCGGGCCTGACAGGGTCTTCGCCGCCCGCTGACGAACGTCATCGGGGACCTTGCATGCGGCATTGAGCGACTCCCCGTCTTCGAGGGCGGCAATAAACTTCGTGATGATCGACTCTCGGGAACTCGGAACCAAACGCGCGGCGACAGCGGTGCCATACACGCGCTCGAGCAACGTCAGGAGCGACACGGTCTCCTCGTTCGAGCGATCCGCGGTCAGAATCGCCATGGCCGCAGGCTTCCAGTCGGAGGACTCGTACAGGCGCAGCAGCTGCAAGGGCGTGGCCGCCGGGTGCCCGACGAGAGGCTCCAGCGTCGCCAAAGCATACGCGCGAGCGTTGGGAACCACGACCTCGTCGATGAACTCCTCGCCGCTCTTGGACACGAGGAAGGGGGTGAGGACCTGCTCGCCGAACGCGTCGATGAGGGCGCGCTTGGCGGGCGCGCGCAGAGCGAGGGTGAGCAGGTGCCCGAAGAAGGCGTCCGGGTTCTCTGTGCCCAGCGAGTCGATGCTCTGCTCCCACAGGGCCGCGTAGCGCGCCCGGGCGTCGGACTCGACGTGGGCGAGGACGCGCGCCTTGAAGATGTCGGCGGCCGACAGGGGGACGCCGCGCGTGTTGAGCACCGCGAAAATGCGGTGCGCGGCCTGGTAGGAGTCGGTCGACACCTCGATGAGGGAGACCTGCAGCATGAGGTACTGGACGAAACTCTGGACCTCGTCCGGTGCCAGCACATCCGGGTCGCTCAGTACGTCGAGCATCGCCCGCGCGTTGTCGTTGATGCGGCGCACCGAGGCCGGGGTTAGCGCACTCGCGTCGACGTCAAGCAGAGAGTCGATATTGTCGCCGACAATAAACGTGTCAAAGAAATCACGATCACATTCGCGCACGAGCAGCCGCGGCCGCTCGTCCAACCCCTTGATCGTCGATTCGGCGACGCTCAGGCGCTTGTTGAGGTCCCCGTGCAGGCCGGACTCGGTGCCCGCCAGGTGACGCAGCAGGGCCAGGAGGATGCAGAGCGTCGTCATGCGCTGCTGGCCGTCGATAATGTCGACGTCGTCGCCGCTGGGGTGACACACGAGCACCACGGAGCCCAGGAAGTAGTCGCCGTCGTCCGTGCGCCACGCGCCGAGCAGGTCGTTGACCAGCGCGATCGCCTGCGGCTCCTCCCACACGTAGGGGCGCTGGAAGTCTGGAATCTGGTACTGGCGGTCGCCGGTGAGCAGGGTATCGAGTGACTTCTGTGTCGTCGTGAGGGTCATGGAGGCCTACATCCTCGTCGGGGGACTTTACTCTACTCGGAAGTATAACGATGTTTATTTGGTATGTGTCTAAGCGGGCCGAGGCTTGGGCACCCCTCGCTCCTCCGCGCGCCCTGTGTGTGGCAGGGTGGGGATAGCATGGTGCGTACGTGGCGGGAGCCTCTCGCGCGGGGGTAGCGGAACGGGGATGGGTCGATGGAGACGATAAGAAAGACGGATAGCCGTCGCGGGCGGATCGCCTACGAGGTCGCGGGCCTCGCCTGGCTCGCCGAGGCCTCGGACCCTGGGGCGGCGGTCGTGCCTGTGCTTGATCACGGGGCGACGTGGCTGGAGGAACCTCGTGTGGTCTCGGTATCACCGTCGGCTCAAGACGCCGAAGAATTCGGCCGCGCCCTCGCCTACACGCACGCCGCCGGTGCCACGCACCTGGGTGCCGCCCCCGACGGGTACGCGGGTGACGGCTGGATGGGAGAGGCTCACCTCTCCCTCCCCGAACGCCCGAGCGCTCGCGGCGAAGCGGATAGCGCGAACCACGCGGATTGTGCCGAGGCCGCCTCGGCCTCGTCCCCTCGCGAGTCGTGGGGAGCGTTCTATGCGCGTGAGCGAATCGCGCCGTACCTGGACACGCACGTCTTCACCACCTCCGAGCGGCACCTCATCGAGCGGCTGTGCGAGCGCCTCGACTCCGGCGACCTCGACCACGGCCAGCCACGCTTGGTCGCCGACGCGATCGCTCGGCGCGAGGACGTCGGTGCCGCGCGCACCCACGGCGACCTGTGGAACGGCAACGTCATGTGGACGCCCGGCGGAGCCGTCCTCATCGACCCCGCCGCGCAGGGCGGGCACGCCGAGGAGGACCTCGCTGCCCTCGCCGTCTTCGGCTGCCCTTACTATGAGCGCATCCTCGCGGCTTACAACGAGGCCTCGCCGCTGGAAGACGGCTGGCGCGAGCGCCTCACCCTGCACCAGGCGCACATCATCATGATCCACTGCTCCGTCTTTGGTCGCTCCTACGTGCCCGACGCGGTGGCGATCGCCCGGCGGTACGCCTAAGCACGAGGCCGGGGCCAGGCCGCGCCGTGCGACTCAGCTCCGGCCTCGTCCCCTGAGAGCCTCCCGAGGGGAGGGTCCTACAGGCGCGGGATGTTACGCATGTTGGAGGTCGCCATCGAGAAAGCCTCGGCGATCCCGCGGTTGAGGACGATCTTGCTCATCGCGGTCGCAAACCCGACGACCTGGCCGCCCGTGATGGCCGGTGGGAGGGAGAGGGCGTTCGGGTCCGTGATGACCTCGACGAGGGCCGGGCCAGGCGCAGCGAAGGCCTCGCGGTACGCGGCCTCCAGGCGAGACGCGTCTTCGACACGCTCCGCGTGGAAGCCAATTGCGCGCGCGATCTCGGCGTAATTCGTATCCGGGACATCCGTCTGGAAGTCCGGGAGGCCGTTGACCAGCATCTCCAGCTTCACCATGCCCA
>ERZ773001.485-NODE-485-length-15792-cov-24.7925_pt1 | contig 15792 bp, 10 predicted proteins | sample MGYA00511673_ERZ773001 | MGnify/ENA primary metagenome ERZ773001 (study PRJEB29015, sample SAMEA2738091) | human oral metagenome | biome: human oral; feature: human-associated habitat; material: saliva | place: China | collected 2162 ... | reverse complement strand
ATCTAAAAGCTATCTGCAAAGACGGTGTAAATCATAAGGGTAATTCTGCATACTGTGAAAAACGATACAAGGAGAAACCCGACGAGATAAACGCCTGTAAGCAAGGTCAGTCTGCCGAAATAAAGACCTCATCGGAAGGTGATGGCGGCGGAGAAGAAGAGGAAAAAAATTCGTGTGGTATTGATGGAATGGGATGGCTTATTTGTCCTCTAATGACTTTTATGGGGGGAATTGCTGATGCTTCTTATTCTGTAATATCACAGTTTCTTAATATTAGACCTGCTATCTTCGATGATAGATCTGATGCAGTAGGAGCAAAACAGGCATGGAACTTCTTTCGCGATATAGCAAACGTCATATTTGTATTGCTATTTTTATGGGTAATATTCTCACAAGTCAGTAGTATCGGCATAAGTAACTACGGCATTAAAAAAATCTTACCAAAATTAATAGTGGGAGCTATATTAGTAAACCTATCGTTTTATATATGTCAATTAGCCGTCGACTTATCCAACATCCTTGGCTTTACACTAAAAGAAGCTCTTGAAGGAGCGGTGTCTGGAGTTGGTGGATCATCTTCAAATTCAGCAATAGCGAGCGGTCTCGGCGCAGCAGTTGCTGGCATTCTAGTTCTTACAGGAACAGTGCTATTTGCAGCACTTGCAGTCAGTATACCAACATTACTATCTCTAATGTTAGTGCTGCTTGTTGTGCTTGTCATACTAATAGTTAGACAAGCAGCTATAGTTCTCCTAATATCAATTGCGCCCCTAGCATTCGCAGCTTGGCTCCTGCCAAACACCGAAAGTTTATTTAAAAAATGGGTATCAATGTTTAGGGGATTATTAATGGTTTTTCCTATAATATCCCTTTTGTATGGAGCTGGTAAATTAGCAGGGGCAATATTAATGACAACAGCCACAAGCGACCCGAATGATACTGCGATAACTATGCAGTTCGCAGGCTTGGCAGCGTCTATTTTGCCGTTAGGTGCTACGCCTTTCGTACTACAGAGCTCCTTAAATTCGTTGGGCAACATTGGCGCAAAAATAGGCAGAATGGGTGCTAATGCGCATAGTCGATTCGCTGGAAACGCAAAGGGTGCAGCAAAAGGACGTGTTGACAATTCTGTTATTGGCGATACAAAAAGAAAATACTCAGACTTCATGAATAGAAAACGCGCAAGCAGGCGAACGGGTAAATTTGCGACGTGGAGGGATAATAGTCCACTCGGTCAATTCATGGGCTGGGATAAAGGTGGAGCGCGCGCCCGCGCAACTGTAGCTAAGGCGTTCGAAAGCGACGTTGAAAATGCATCCACAATGCTACAGGGTATGACATCAGGCAAGATAGCCGATATAGCCAACGGCACAACTGTAGAATCAAAGGCTATGCGCGCGGCGGCTATTGACCATATTATGGCTAATGGTAGTTTTACAGAACGTATGACTGTGCTGAGTAGCCTAAAAGGTACAGACGCCTCTATAAAACAACGGGCAATTAAAGCTGCATACGCAAAGAAGGACAATAATATCATAGGAAATGGATTCGGAGATGCTATCCTTAATGATGAGGTTGGTGGTATGCAAGACCTATCTAATATGGCAGTAAATAATGCCGCGTCTGGAAATCTACAGGCAGAGCACTTGGTGCAGAATGGCGCAGCAACCGGATGGCTATCTAAAGCTATTGCCGATAGTAAGAATGAAAAAGCTTTGGCTGCATTTAAAAAAGCAGGAGAAGTTGCCGTATCAAATCCAAATACTGCGAAAAATATAAATCAAGCAATATCCGAAGCGTTCAGTGCTCATGGAGTGTTAAGAGATAAAGTAGCGTTAAGCTCTGAAGCGTTAAGAGCCATGGATAGCAGTTCTCAACAATCACCACAAAATAACCAACAGGGCAACAGTAGCTCTGGAGGGATAATTATTCCCTCTAACGAAGATGTTAATAAATACGGCAAATGACATTAAGCAAGAAAAAATCATACACAGCTTCTTCTCTTGACTTTTTCCATCAAAAATGCTAATATAAGTCCAGATGGAGTGGTTAATTTCCCGTAAGCAGCTTCTTAACAAGTGGCTGCAGTGGTTTGTATTGCTGATAGCAGGGATGCTGGTGGGCATTTTTCTTAATGCCTTAACACACTCAACCTCTGTTTACGCTGTAGACGCAGAATGGAGCGGCCATAATTTAACCTATAATAAAGAAAAATATACAAAGGTAAGTGATGATAAAAAGATCAAACAATTTAACCTACCTGATAATTCGCTTGTTTATGTTAATGAAGATAAGAATAAAAAAGAAACCAAGGTTATTTATTTCCCATCAAGCGAAATATCTTCGCTAAGTTCGGCAACCTACGCGGTTTATTCATTTACACCACCAAACACCTACGAGCAAACCAGCACTTCAACTATTTCAATTGAATCTCCCTCAGAAAATTCAACAGGTACTTCTTGTGATGTGCAGGGAATAGGTTGGATTATCTGTCCACTCTCCAACTGGCTGGCTGATGGCATAGATTATATGTACAGCGCGCTTCAGGAGTTCTTGAAAACTAAGCCGTTAGAAACAACCAACCAAAATAGCGGAATTTATCTGGCGTGGGTCATTATGCGAAACATTAGCAATGTGGCGTTTATCGTGGCGTTTTTGGTGATTATCTACTCACAATTGACCTCTGTAGGAATTAGTAATTATGGCGTTAAAAAGATGCTCCCTAGGTTAGTAATTGCGGCGGTGTTAGTCAACTTATCATTTACGATTTGCGCTATATTACTGGATTTATCAAACGTAACTGGTTACGCTTTCCAAGACGCTTTCATGGGGATTAAAAATACCATATCTACCGTAGGAGAAAATACGGGCGTAGGTTGGACATGGTCAGAAGTTATTGTGATGATATTATCCAACGGAGCTTTAGCTGGTGGGGTGGTCGCAACAGTGGCTATGGGGGCAGAGCTGCTACCATTGGCACTATCAGCATTAGTGGGAATAGGTCTAGTGCTTCTCTTAGTGCTTCTAATTATGGCAGCACGTCAAGCTTTAATTGTAATCTTAATTATCATTTCACCTTTAGCCTTCGTTTGCTATTTACTTCCTGGCACAGAAAAATGGTTTAAGAAATGGCGAGATTTATTCTTAACAATGCTAGTATTTTTCCCTGCATTCGCTGTAATATTCGGTGGGGCGCAATTGGCTGGAATAATAATTATCCAAAACGCCACTGGAGCAAATGGTGGAATAATGCAAATCTTAGGAATGGTAGTTCAAGTTATACCATTAGCCTTAACACCTATAATTCTGAAACTTAGCGGCGGAGTATTAGGTAAATTCGCTGGGTTTGTTAATGACAAGAACAAGGGCTGGTATGACAAATCCAAGAACTGGTCTAAAGATCGCCGTGAGACCATTAAAAATAAGAAGTTGGCTAATGCCAATATGGCGCGATTCAATCCAAATCGTTTACGCCGCCGAATGGATCATAACAGTAGATTGCGTAAAAAAGATCTGGAAACTTCACAGAAAGATGCCGAGAATTCATTTAGAAATACAGCCAGATATAAGAAGTCGGACTTGTATGCCAGACAGGCTTCCAGACGATCAGATTTCTTATCTGCACAAGATGATAATCGCTACCTCGAATCTACACTGGGTCACGCACCAGATGATATATACGATAAAAGATCAACTTACGATCGCGCTCTACGATCCGTGTCAGCTACCTATGCAACTCGACAAGATTTGAAAGCTCATCAGCAGCAAACTGCATTTATGAATGATATTAAAGACCTAGAAACCGAAATTGCAACGGCGGGTCTGATTAAGAACAACGCTCAACGCCAACAGCACAGTGAATTTGCAGAGCAATTGATAAACAGCAAGGAACTTCGAGAGAAGGCTGGCGGCAACGTATTCAAAGATGCAGATGGCAATTTGATTGGTGCAAATGCAGCCTTAGCTTCAGCCATAGCAGCCAGCCGCAGTGAGTATATCAAGTCAATTGATGAGGCTCGCCAAATTATAAAGCACTACAAATTAGATGCAAAACATAGGCAGGGATTAGCCCTAAACAAATTATCTGTACCCCTTCCTGGTGGAGTTAATTTATCTGGAGATAGTATATTTGTACGTGAAGCCGCAATTGAAGAACAGATTAAATACGGTACCGCAACAGAAGTCGCCGAGCTTCTTAGTGAATTGCCGCCAGAATTCTATTCTTCTGCAGCTTCAGCATTAGCAGAATCTGGTGTAAAGAATAAGGCGTCATTCTTGGGTGGTAAGCTTATTGACGATATGCTAAAGGGTGCTATTAATAACAGGGATGACCTCATGAATTACTTCGCTGACTGGCTACAAGGCGGTAAATATAAACCAGAAACTTTAGCGACTACGGATGCTGACGCTGTTAAGTTATTGATGGAAGCTGTAAATACTACATCTGCTCTTACTAATGAGGGACGCCAAGATCTTAAGGAAGTTATCGACACAATTCTTACCGACAAGAGACTATCGGCCAATGCAACTAAAGCAACTAAAGAACAATTTAAGATTTTCCGCAACATGTTATAATCCCCATATTTTGATATAATATAAGCAGTATGTCGGTGTATAAAGTCCCTCAAGATGTCGAGGCGGAGGACAAACTGCTCGGGCCGTTTAGTTTCCGACAGTTTGTGTTCTTAATTATAGCTGTTATCGGAATCGCTATTGCCTACGGTTTGAGTACAATTTTACTACCTTTGGCAATAATTCCCGTGCCGATAATTTTATTCTTTGGAGCGCTGGCTTTACCTCTTAAAAAAGACCAGCCAATGGAAGTTTATTTGGCGGCAGTCATTTCTTTTATGCTAAAACCAAAAAAGCGACTATGGCAGCCTGATGGAATTGAAAGATTAGTCGAAGTTATCGCGCCAAAAGTCGAGGAGAAGACTTACGGAAATAATTACGATCAAGCCGAAGTCCAGCGAAGATTGTCATATTTGGCGAATCTGGTAGATAGTCAAGGCTGGTCAATTCGTGGCGTCAATAATCCGAATAGCTCGATGCGTGCCGATTTATTCAACGAAGGACAGGCAGCTAACGACATATTGGATGAAAATAGTGCTACGGCGCAAAATATCAATCACTTGATAAATCAGTCAGATGTTCGTAGGCGACAAGAAGTTATCCAAAAGATGCAAACAGGGCAGTCTGCTACGCCGCCTCCTACGCAAACGCCTCAACCATCTCAACCAGATAATCCTACTCCAGCCACACCGCTACAAATGAATCCGTACCCAACAATGCGTCAATCTGTATTAAATCCAGTGTCCGGACGTCCTGCTGCAAACACTCCAGTTCAAACTCAGCCGACAACCACGCCGCAAACTAGCGTAAACGAGGTGCCACCTGCTATAATAGAACTGGCAAATAACCGCGACCTCTCGATTGAAACGATTGCGCGTGAGGCAAATCGAATTCAGCAAGAAAATAAATTATCAGATGAGGAAGTGGTGATTTCACTACGTTAGGTGGGGTTTATGCAACCAGAGTTACAAAATCAACAATCTTATCAGCAGGTTCCGCAAACCAATGCGGCTCTTCCTGGCGTCTCTCAGCAGCCATCAGGAGCAATTGGTTCGGGACCAAGTCCAACCACACCAGTTCCAGATAAAACCCCCGACGACAAAAAGCAAAAAGGACCAATTAGTACCCAGAATACGCTACTTTTCTCTGAAATGCGCGAAAATATGATCATCATGAGTGATGGCAGTTTTCGGGCGGTAGTGGAATGTGAATCAATCAACTTCGACCTTATGAGTTCACGAGAAAGAGAGGGAATTGAGTTTAGCTATCAAAACTTTATCAACTCTCTATATTTCCCAATTCAAGTTCTTATCCGTTCACGCCGCGTGGACATTGGTCCATATCTGGACAGATTGGCGGAAATTCGCCGCAATCAAGACAATATGCTTCTCAACGTCCTAATGGACGATTATATGGATTTTATTGATATTCTGGCACAAGAGGCAAACATTATGGATAAGAGTTTTTATGTTGTCGTCCCATATTATCCAGCTGGCGAGGAAAACGCCTTCAAACAACAGACTAAGGGATTGTTCAATAGCTTCTTCAGTGGAAAAAAAGAGGCAACCGTAACAAAAATTGACCAAGTCACCTATACCAAAGCCAAAGATGAAATTAAAAACCGCATCGATTCGGTTATGAATGGTCTATTCCAAATGGGCGTAAAAAGCTGGCAATTAAATACCAGGCAACTGGGCGAGTTGTTCTATACCTCATATAATCCCGACACGTCGTCACGTGAATCGCTGGAGGACATTGACCCGAGCGAGCTTACGACCACTTACGTAACTAAGGGAACTGGTCCATCACCGAGAGGAGGAAGGTCATAATGGCAAAGAAGAAATTAGATGCCGTTGATATTGCTGCTCAACAACGAGCTCGCGAACAAGCCGAAGTCGAACAAGCCTTCTTAACTGGTGTTCGAACTTTGCGTGATTTTATTGCGCCAAGTAGTATTGAGCTTCATTCCGACCATTTCCGACTTGGCTCAAAGTATGGTCGCACGATGTATGTTTATGGCTATCCTCGCCAAATCTACACTGGCTGGCTTAGCTCAATCATTAACATCGATGAAGTGCTAGATATTAGTATGTTTATTTATCCAGTCGATACGCAAATTGTCCTGAATAACCTGCGCAAAAAAGTTACTCAGCTGGAAGCAACCATGAATATCAACATGGAAAAGGGAAAGGTGCGCGATCCAGGCTTGGAAGCGGCTTTGCAAGACGCCGAAGAATTGCGCGATCAATTGCAGATTGGCGCGGAAAAATTCTTCCGCTATGGCTTATATATTACACTTTACGCCGACAGCTTGGACGAGCTAAACTTCATCCAGCATAAAATTGAAACTATTTTTGGACAACAATTAGTGTTCTCAAAAGTGGCTTCCAGTCAACAGGAACAGGGATTGAATAGCTCTATTCCACAATTGACTGATGAACTACAGATTCGTCGCAACATGAACACTGGCGCAATTTCAACCAGCTTTCCATTCACTTCAGCCGATTTAACGGACAATAAGGGCGTGCTTTACGGAATTAATATGCATAATAATGGCTTGGTGATTTTTGACAGATTCTCTCTGGAAAACGCCAATATGGTCGTATTCGCTAAGTCTGGTGCTGGTAAATCATTTACCGTTAAGTTGGAAGCTTTGAGAAGTATGATGGTCGGGGCTGATATTGTGATTATTGACCCAGAAAATGAGTACCAAAAACTATGCGACGCAGTTGGTGGCAGTTATATTCGATTGAGTTTAAGCAGCGACACGAGAATCAATCCGTTTGATTTGCCGCGTGTTATTGACACTGATGAAGCAGATGACGCACTGCGCGCTAACTTAGTTACACTACATGGACTGCTCAGGCAAATGCTGGGCGGCGCAGGAGTAGGAGCTGGCGGGCAAGTCGTAGCAGGACTATCACCAGCGGAAGAAGCTGATATTGATCAAGCATTAATTGACACTTACGCACGCGTCGGCATTACTTCGGACCCACTAACGCACAATTCTACGCCACCGACAATTTCCGACCTATACGACACTTTGCTTCACATGGGAGGAACTGGCCCAAGTCTGGCTCAGCGACTCCGCAAATTTACCTCTGGAACGTTTGCTGGAATATTCTCACAACAGAGTAACATTGATATTAATAATAATATGGTTGTCTTTAACATTCGCGACTTGGAAGATGAACTGCGACCAACAGCGATGTATATTGTTCTGAACCACATCTGGAATATTACGCGTACCGACCAGAGGAAACGTATGTTGATTGTTGACGAGGCTTGGCAATTGATGAAATATGACGATTCTGCCAATTTCTTATTCTCATTAGCCAAGCGCGCCCGCAAATATCAATTAGGCCTGACAACAATCACGCAGGATGTGGAAGACTTTGTCGGAAGTAAAATGGGTCGAGCAATTGTTTCCAACTCCTCAATGCAGCTGCTTCTGAAGCAGTCCGCCAGCGCCGTTGATGTTTTAGCGCAAGTGTTTAAATTGACAGACGAGGAGCAGAAGCGACTAGCCAATTTTCCAGTTGGACAAGGGTTATTCTTTGCTGGACAAAATCACGTTCACATCCAGATTCAGGCTAGCGATACCGAGTATAATTTGATCAATACAAATCCTGTATCACAACAAATAAAACCGTCAGATTCACCGATCGGCGGCTATGGAGCGGTGTAGAAAAATAGCGAGAAAATATGGCACGAGTTGATTATACGACGGATTCCGAAACTGACAGCAGATTAAATCCTGCTGAGCAGGCTAAGTTTGATCAAATCTCGGCTGGTTATGACAGCGGGTCAGAGTTAAGTGATCGCGAAAAAGATGCCATAAATGACCTTGAATCTCAGTTTGATAATAAAGATTCGGATTTGAATCCTAATCAAAACGATTCCGCCAGCGCTGCCGTTAATGACCAAGAATCTTCTGTTCCAGGCAACGGTTTTTATCAGCCGTCTGCCGGTAAAAAGAAAAGTCCAGTAACATTTAAGTCTTTACTGAAAAAACGCGGACCAATTGCAGCTATTGCTGGAATATTGGGACTGGGCGGTGGAATTATGGGAATATTTCTTAGCCCAGCGACAATGTTACAAAATATTATGGAGAATTTCACCTGGAAAAACGACTCCGCCTCAATTGCTAAAGAATCTCGCATGAAAAAAGTCATGAATAAAATGATCGGAGCCAGTGATGACGCAGGAATTTGCAATAATAAGAAAATTAAATGCAAAACAGGAAGATTATCCAACAAAGCTCTTAAGAAATTCAAGAAATCCGGATTAATTCCAGTTGATGCTGATGGCAAAGAAATGGACATAAAAGGAAGAGGATACCCAGAAAAAAATCCAACTCACTGGAAGGTGGAAGGATTAAACGATGGGAAACCTATTGAGTCGTCGAAATTAAAAGACGAATTGCTAAAGAAAGAGAATCGTAAAATTGCCAGTAAAGTCTATGGCAGAACTGGCTTATTTAAAATGCGTTTCCGCGCCTGGACAGGAAAACATATAAGTAAGCTTTACGATAAATTCAAGCTTAAAAGAAATAGTGCGATTTCAAAAATTGACAAAAAACTCGGAGTAAAAGAAAAGGCAAATAAACTTAAAGAAAAATTACCAGGCTTTAACGACGACAAGGCTATCAGTGGAATCAATGAAAGAGTTACAAAATCAACAGAGAAACTAAAAAAAGGCGGGCTAGTATACGTCGCGGCAGCAGGAATATGCCTTGCGCTAAAACTTCCCAACATCATCGCATCAGGAGTAGCAGCGATTCAGTTAGTGCCTTTATTAGGGCTAGTTATGGATGTAATATTATCTCCTGGATCACAAGCTAAGGCTTCTGGACTCGACTCTAGTGGCAGCGGATTCTCTCAAGAAACGATGGAAACCATCGGCACTATGCTAACCGAAAGAGGAAAGATGAAAGGGTCCGATAACGCCGAAGGATCGGCATTAGATTCTCCGTATTTACTAGCAGCAATGGGCGTAAATAACGACAAGCCTGGAATTGCAAAAAACTACATTCCTGGATATTCAGTAGCTACGAATCCTATAGTCCAAGGCTTTAATGAAGCTAAAGAAGCCACTGAAGGTGTATGCGATTATATATTAAGTCCAGTAGCCATGTATGCCTCTATGGCAGTAGAGGCAGCAGTCTCAGCCTCTACTGGCGGTATAAGTGCGATAATTAGTTGGGTAGGTAAGGCAGCGCTATCTGAAGTGACTAAAAAAGTACTCGAATATGCAGTTGGCGAGCAAGTTAAAACAATTCTTGAAGAACTAGCAAAGAAATTTCTTGTACCAAATAATGCTCAATATAAGGATTTGGGTGACTCACTTGGTGTTGGAGCGGCGGCGTTCTTTGCAAGCGGATCTATGGGACAGATGTTACCAGGGCTTAAAATGAGCCAATTAGCGGAATTCAACGGAATCCAAATAGCAAACGAAGAATTCCAAAAAGAAATGGATATAGCCTCATTAAGTCCATTTGATACGTCCAGTAGATATACATTCTTAGGTAGTATATTCCACAATATGGGTAATATGATGATAGCTAATGGAACTTATAGTAAAACTCCAGTAGCAATGCTATCTAATATTCTCAGGCTACCTTCTATGGCACTATCTTATTCATCTACTGCAAAAGCAGCAAGCGGTATGTATTCTGATAAATATTGTGGATACGCAAAAGACTTTTATATGGGCAGCGGATCATCGGAAGATCCAGCCGTGAACATGGCAGGATTACCGTGTACTGGCATAACCAATAGCCAGGCAAACATGTCAGTAGAGGAGGCTATTCAAATTGCCGAAAATGAAGGATGGATACAGAAAGATATGGACATTCCAGATGGCGCAGATATATCCGATCTCATGAAGAATGGATACATAGTTAAAGACACTCCTCTTCATGACTTTGTAGAAGACTGTGGAGATGCTAGCACCGGAAGTTATTGGTTTAGTAATGGCGGGTGTACAGCGCCATCAGATTCAACACGTGTCGCAAAAATTACTGAAAAAACATATAAAGATGGAGAAGGGAAAGCTATTACCAATGAGTCATTTGAAACTGAAAATTCCGCTAAGCAATACGACGATAGAAAGCTTTCCGCAATGTCAGTATTGCTAATTGATTTCCAAATTGCCCAATCAATCAATGGCGAAGATGACGAAGAAGACGCTCCTTCAACCACAACTAAAGCTCCAGACAATGGCGAGGCAGTTGGTGAGCCGCAATTAGAAGAAGCACAACAAGACGGATGGGGAGGCCATAGCAACGGCGGAATTCCAGATTCAGAATTGCAAACTCTATCTTTCTCGTCAGGCAATAAAATGAATAAGAAAGCTGCAGCGGCCATGGAAGAAATGAATAAAGCGTATAAAGCCGATAACGGGTCAGACTTAATAATTAATGAAGCGTATCGAGATTGTGCAACGCAAATTAGATATAGTAAAGAGCTAGGATCAAGAGCAGCTCCAGCTCCTCCGTGCGTATCAAACCACGGCTGGGGACTTGCTGCAGATATTGAAGTTGGCGCGTTTGGGTCTTCTACATATAATTGGCTAAAGGCTAACGCCCACAAATACGGTTATGTACATCCCGCTTGGGCTGAGCCGGGTGGGAGTAACCCCGAACAATGGCACTGGGAATATGCAAGGAAGGTTTAATGAATAAAGAAAATAAAGTTATCCTAATATCATCCGTATTATTTTTAATAAGTATTACGGCAACTTTCCTTATTATTAAAAACCCTGACAGCAATCAATACACGACTATTCTGTCATCATCCCAAAACGCTAACGAGAATCCAAGTAATCAAAATAATGCTCACGAGCAATCATCAGAACAGAAAGTTATTACCGAATTACTAAATTCTACCTCCAGCACCTACGGCAACCGTGAATTAAAAAAGTATTCAATAGTAAAAGAACAGGGCGAATTTAAGTTGGTTGCGCTAGAAATTTATAGCGAGAAATTCAAATCTACTTACAACACGTATGCAGTCCTAAGAAATAATTCAGTCATAACAGGCGTTAATGATAGAAAATCCCCAGACACCTTAAAAAATATTGGTGTTCCTGCAGATATTATAAACGAATATAAGAGGAATCGATCTGATGTATAAAAAGTTGTCTATTGCTCTTTGCTTTGCTATATCTTTTGCTATTACTATGCAGCCAGTATCTTTGGCGGCAGGATATCCCGATTCATATGTAACGAACGATATTCTTTGGTATAAAGAAAATGATTCAACAACTTGTTCCGGATCATCTTCTAATGGAGTATCAGGATCTGATAACCAAGAAAAGATTTGGGGATATCTACGCAACGCAGGATTAAGCGCCGAACAAACAGCTGGCGTGATGGCTAATATTCAGGCAGAGTCAGGATTTAGTCCTACCAGACACGAAGTAGGTCAAGGATGGGGGTCTGGTGGCTGGGGACTTGCCCAGTGGACGTTCGGAAGGCGAACGCTTATAGCTAACAAAATACCGTCTGAGTTAAAAAAATATTACAGCCAAGAGTATGGTGGCGCACCTAACGACAAGGGTATGGTCGATTCTATTCCAGTAGAAGACAACGACAAGCTATTGATCTTCGAATTAGAGTATTTAGTGCAAGAGGGGACAGAAAGACCCGTTACTGCTCGTGGATTTGGTACTGCTTCAAATTCATGGGAATTGTTAAAAACCCTGAAGACAGTTGATGACGCCACTGTTTTTTGGCATGACGATTTTGAAAAATCAGCCATGACAAAAGATGATGTTAAAAATATACGCGGTGCCGCCGCACAAAAAATCTATGAAAGATTTAATGGTACAGGCGGAAGTGGAGGAGGATGCTCTTCATCAAACGGTGGCGGCGACTTTATCGACTATGTCAAACGTTACGCCTGGCCAGAAAAAAGGGTTCGTACAGATAAAAAACCTGAATATGCAGAAGCTATAGAAAAAGCGAAAAGAGAGAACAGATTTACTGGCGGTACGTGTTTTGGCGGCGGTGTTGATTGTGGCGCGTTTGTAACAACGATTTTGAACGACAGTGGGTTTGATAAAAATTACAACTACGGAGGTGAGGGCGGTAAAGCTGGACCGACTGGCGTGCAGAGAGCGTGGGCGGAAGCCAACTGGCAAACTCTTGGCAACGGTAGCTCAATCAACGTAGCAGACCTTAAACCTGGTGATGTCGCCCATAGTCCAGGACATACATTTGTTTTTGTTGGTAATATAGACGGATTTGACTCAAATATAGCGTCCGCCTCATTGTGTGAATACGCCCCAAAAGCAGGCGGCGAGAGCTTAACATCACCAAGCGTAACTTGGTTTAGGAAGAAATGATGAATAAAAAAATAATTAGCAGTATATTAATATTATTATCAGTCAGTACATTAGTGTACGGCGTCATAACATACGTAAATAGACATGACACCACTCCAGTTTACCTACTGACCTCGCCCGATAAAGCTGAAATTACTACTGATAGTCAAAAATTTATCGGCTCGCAAGTCGTATATTTAAAACCAGGAACATACAATTTTAAAGCATCAAGAAGTGGCTTTAAAGATGAGAATATTAATATCGAAGTAAAGAAGGGTAATCCGTTAAGGATAATTTTTGCACTCACACCCACGACAGAGGAGGCTATTAAAGAATTACAGTCTTCGTCTAAAACGTCAGAGATAGACAGAGCTACAACAGATAGACTCGCTAATGAACAAAAAAAGCTAGAAGACGCCAATCCGATAATTAAAAAATTACCAATAAAAAACTTGATTTATTCAATTGGATATAAGGCAGACCCTAATCATAAGAATGGAGTTATCGTAGAAATCGATACCATAGAAGGATATAGAAATGCTGCTCTCAATAAGATTAAAGAGCAGGGATTTGATCCATCAAAACTAAATATCACATTTAGAAACTACGCTAATACATTTACGGAGTAATTATGAATCGAAGGAATATTATCATCGGCAGCATTACATTGGCAATATTAACGTTAATATTGCTAGCAATTATATTCATCCAGCCAACACATACTATATCTATAACTTTCGATAAGGAAAACCTGTCAGCGAAAATATATCGCAACACAGGCAAAAGCACTTCCGAAATTACGTCGATAAACGGTAATTCTAAGATACAGTTATCAGACGGCAAATACATAATAAAAACATCATCTAAATCTGGTTCTATCAATGAGAATTCCACGGAATTTACCGTAAAAGGATCGGATGAAAATATATCTATAAAAACTGAATATAGCCAAAAATTCATGTCTAGTAAAATAAATGAATATAGAAGTGATATTTCAGAGGTATTATTTGCCAAATATCCAGAGTTAAAATCATCTTTTATACTTCAAAAAGAAATTATCCTAGGAAATAACGCTGACTGGTATGCGGCTAGTTATCAGAGAGGTGTCATAGATAGAAATTCCGGCGATATCTACACTATTATTCTGAAGAAAGAAAATAACAAATGGGTGATTAAAACTAAGCCACAAATAATCAATACTATATACAACACCAAAGATATACCAGAAGATATTTTATCAGAAACAGCCTCCAGATTATCTCCGTTTTCCACTAACTCTTAAGCGGCATAATAATGTGCGTATAATCAGGATTTTTTACTTGCTCGCGAATTACGCACGGCGACAATTTACCATTAAACGAAAATATGATTTCATCTGCGTCAATAATATTCAAAACTTCCGTTAGATAGCGTGAATTAAGTGTTACTTGACCGTCTGCGGATATTTTGGCTGTTGCCTCTGAAGTATTCTCACCAAGTTCAGACGCAATCGAATGAATAGAAAGCAGGGAATTTTCCTCTGATGCGGTAATTGTAATTCCACCACCAGATTCACGCGCAAATAACGCCGCAATTTTCGTAACTCGACTAAAATCAGACTTCTTAATGACAATCTCAGTTTCGGCAGTCGCTGGAATCAATTGGCGATAATCAGGGAATTTCCCGTCAATCAATCGGCTAACAATTTCCATATCTCCCGTCTTAAAACAAACTTGAGAATCGTCAAAAAGAACCGTAATTTTCTTCTCATCGCCGACACTTTTACTGACTTCCGCCAGAGTAGAAGCGGGAATAATGGCCGACACTTCATTATCCGACTTTATCAGACGCTTTTCTGCCAGCCTGTAGCCATCAGTAGCAGCCAAGTATAGCGATCCTTCATAATTATGCCAATAAACTCCCGTGAGCACCGCTCGCGTAACGTCAGAGCTAACAGCCAACTTCGTCTGGACTATGGCTTTCTTAAGATCCTCGACATCAATTTCATATTGCATAGCGGTTTTTTCATCAATTGTAGGCAGCTCAGGATATTCATCAGCCACTACGCCATTGATAACTGATGAGAATTTTCCTGAAGTTATATGCAAATGCTCGTTTTTAGTTTCAAGTTCCACCGGTCCACTTGGTAAGTTTGTAATGAATTCTGATACCAATCGAGCAGGGATAGTAATGGATCCATGATCTTCAATTTTCGCGCCAATGTATTGAGTGGAAGCAATTTCCAAATTCGTTCCAGCAATCAATAACCTTCCTCCATCAGTGCGAAGTAAAATATTATTCAATATCGGCAGTTCATTACGACTTGATGCGATATCTTTGATTAGATTAAGTGCTTTTGCAAGTTTTTCTTGGGTGACTGATACTTTCATTATACTTTCCTTAATTTTTAATTAGTCTTAATAGTAATAGGTGCTGTGGAAACTGGGTAAAAAATGTGTTCAAACAGGGGTAGAGTGGCGATAAAATAGGTGGAAAACTCTGTGCGCTATTTGTGGACTTTATAGTGGATATTTGTGTATTATTCCACTGTCTGCTGACTTGTCGTTTTCTTTCCACAGATCTGTGTGTTGGTAAGCTGCTGCAAAAACACAGCATCTGCACAGCTTTTCCACAATTAATGAACATATAATTTATCCTTAATGTCGTTAATTTGCTCGCGAATACTGACATTTGTAAGGCTTTCCTTAGTAATTTTTTCAATTGAATGCATAGCGGTCGTGTGGTCTTTTCGTCCAAGCTCTTGGGCAATTTTCGGAAAACTCATTTTCAGCTCACTACGTAGAAGAAACATCGCAATTTGTCTTGGCATGGCGATAAATTTATCTCGCCTGGATGAACACATATCTTTTACATCAATATTATAATAGCGCGCCGTCTTATCAATTATTTGTT
>ERZ773001.482-NODE-482-length-15816-cov-78.0089_pt1 | contig 15816 bp, 9 predicted proteins | sample MGYA00511673_ERZ773001 | MGnify/ENA primary metagenome ERZ773001 (study PRJEB29015, sample SAMEA2738091) | human oral metagenome | biome: human oral; feature: human-associated habitat; material: saliva | place: China | collected 2162 ... | reverse complement strand
CGAACCTGCGCGTCCGCGTCATCGCCACGAAGTGAAGGCTTCACGCATCGGTTGATTGACTGAAGGGTTGGCCCCCGCTCGAACGAGCGGGGGCCAACTTTTTGTTTGTTGCGTTGTTTGTTGCGCGCGGGGCGGGCAGCATTGCCGTGCACTCGCGTGCTGGGTCCCGTTGAACGCTCATGCGGATACGTTGTGCACTCACGGATAGGTCGTGGCTTCGCGGATAGGTTATCGGCCTATCCGCATGCTCGTAACCTATCCGCACCGTCGTTTCCTATCCGCGAATGAAGCCACAGAGCACACACTGAGCACCTAACACGCATGCAGATACCCGTGGAGGCATCGGCGGGTCCCGAGGAGCTCTCAGGCGCATCCCACAGGCCTCCGCCAGGTACGAGTGCGGGTCCCGAGGAGATCCTCGGGATCCGCACTATGCGACTACCTACGCGGCAGTGGCAGTCTCATCGAATGTTGCCGCCACCGTTGTTTCCACCGTTAGCGCCACCGTTGTTGTTGCCGTTGCCGCCACCGTGGTTTCCACCGCCGCCGTTGTTTCCGCCGTTGCCGCCGCCGTTGTTTCCACCGCCGCCGTTGCCGCCGCCGTTGTTTCCGCCGTTTCCGTTTCCGTTTCCGTTTCCGTTTCCGTTTCCGTTTCCGTTGCCGTTTCCGTTTCCGTTTCCGTTTCCGTTGCCGTTTCCGTTGCCGTTTCCGTTGCCGTTTCCGTTTCCGTTTCCGTTTCCGTTTCCGTTGCCGTTTCCGTTGCCGTTGCCGTTGCCGTTCCCGTTGTTGGAATCCCTGGTCGGCTCATCGGAGGGAACTCCCGACTGGATCGGGTTGTTCTCAGGCTCGTTCGAAGACTGCGGGGTCTCGATCGTGCTGGTGGGGAGCGGGATGGGCGAGTAGTTCTGACCCGGGCGGTTCGACTCGACCTTCCAGGTGAAGTCGCTGCCCGACAGATTCTTCGTCACGGGCTTCATGAACTTGATCCACACGTCCACCGGCCAGTCGCCGCCATGGAAATGGTCGAGGCCACCAACGTCGTCCAGGGGCACCGAGTTACCGAGTTCATCCGACTGGTACATGGACACGGCCGTGACCATGCCGGGTACGAAACCAATGAACTGTGCGGACAGCTGGTCGGAGGACGTACCGGTCTTGCCGGCGGTCACCAGGCGATCAATCGCCGGGTCGATATTGTTCGCGGTACCGTCGCCCTTCGTGACAGCCTCGAGGGCCGGCATGATGGACGACACCTCTTCGACATCGAACACGCGGACTGGATCCACGTCGCCGCTGAAGAGCAGCTTGTTGCGGGAATCCTCGACCTTCTTGACGATGTGTGCGCTGACGCGCTCGCCGCCGTTCGCGATCGTCGAGTAAGCGGTCGCTAGGTCGATGTTGTGCGGGGACGCTGACCCCAGGACGTTCAGAAGTTCATCGGTCAGGCCAAACGTATCCTCGGGAATACCCGCGTCGACCGCAGCCTGGCGAGTGTTCTTAGGCCCCACGTCGTCGTTGAGTGCCACGTAGGCCGTGTTCATCGAATACTCGGTTGCACGCACCAGCGTCACGTTGTCGAAGGAATAGCCACCATCGTTCGCGACGGCCGTATCCAGGCCTTCGAAGTACTGCGGTGACTTACCCGAATAGATGTCGTACACCGAGCCTCCCAGGCGCGCATTGGCCAGCAGGGCGAAGGGCTTGAAAGACGAACCCGCCATCGCGATGTCCTGCGTGACCGCATTCTGCTGACGCTCCTCGAAATCCGGACCCGCGTACTCGGCGAAGATCTCACCGGTGGCCGGGTCCATGGAGGACAGTGCGACGTGCTGGTACTTGGGGTCCCAGCCGCGGACCTGGTTCATGGACTCGGCGGCCTCGACGGCCTGATCCTGGTAGTCCTTGACGATCGTGGAGGTGATGCGCAGGCCGCCCTGGCTGATCTTGTCCTCATCGAACTGGCCGGAGGCCAGCAGCTCGGACTTAACCTGGGCCATCAGGTAGCCGTTAGTGCCGGACATGGACTCGCTGTTGAGCGTGTCGGGGTCAATCGTCTCGGGGAAGACCGCCGCATCCCTCTGGGCCTGCGTGATCCAGCCGTCCTCCAACATGAGGTTCAGGTCACGCTCCCAGCGCTCCCTCGCCTTCCCGGGGCTGATGGCGGGGTCCCACGCGGAGGGCGCGGGAATGACCGCGGCAATCAGCGCGGCCTCGGACAGGGTCAGGTCGGCTGCACCATGGCCGAAGTAGGCCTGCGCGGCAGCGTCGATGCCGTAGGCACCACGACCGAAGTAGATCGTGTTCATGTAGGCACCAATGACCTCGTCCTTGGACTTCTCACGGTTGATCTTGAGCGCGAGCACGGATTCCTTGAGCTTGCCACCGTAGGTATCCGTGGTCTTACCGACGAAGTATCGCTCAACGTACTGCTGGGTGAGGGTCGATGCGCCCTGCCGCGCTCCGCCCCGCAGATTATTGACGAGCGCTCGGAGGATACCCTTAACGTCAACGCCGGAGTTCGTGTAGAACGTGCGGTCCTCGGAAGCGACGATCGCCTTGGACACGTAGTCGGGTATTTTGGTCGTGTCGACGATCTGCCTGTTGATCTCGCCGAGGCTACCCATCTCGGTCGTGCCGTCCGCGTAGTAGACGGTCGTCTTCTGCGCGAGTGCCAGGTCAGCCGGCGCAGGCACACTGAGTGTGTTGTACAGGTACAGGAACACGGCCATGCCGACGATGAAAAAACCCAGGAAGATGGTCAGTATTCCGAAGCCGATGCGCTTGGCCCATCGGAAACGCTTCTTCTTAGGACTCTTCTTATCGCTCGGCGAGGCCGTGGCGGCCTTCGTCGATGAGCCGGAGGCATGCGCAGAATGCGACGGGCGACGCGGGGGCAGGTGTTCCTGCCCGGACGCGCTCTGGCTGCCCGGTTCGACGTTGCCGTTCCCGTTGTTCTGTCCGTTGCTAGTCGCCACGTGTTCGCCCTTTCAGCGGATTGTTGTACCTCTAGGTTAGCCGGGTTTCCTGAAAGTTCCCCATGGAATGGGCACAAACACGTTGGGGTGGGTGCTTGTGATAGCGTACCCACCCCCCGGATGTTTTCCGTCAGTGCCCCCTGATCAGGACCACTGTTCCTCGGGACGGCCATCGACTGCCCACAGGGTGTGGAACACACCCTCCTTGTCTACCCGGTGGTAGGTGTGGGAGCCGAAGAAGTCGCGCTGGCCCTGGATGAGGGCGGCGGGCAGGCGCGTCGCGCGGATCTGGTCGAAGTAGGCCAGGGACGAGGCGAACACGGGGATCGGAACGCCGGCGAGGGCCGCCTGGGCCACGACGCGACGCAGCGCGGGCGTGCACTCCTGGAAGCGGGTCGCGAAGGGCTCGGCGGCCAGCAGCAGCGGCAGGTCGGGGTCGGCCTCGTAGGCGCGGGTGATGTCGTCGAGGAAGGCTGCGCGGATGATGCAGCCCGCGCGCCAGATGCGAGCCAGGGCGCCCTTGTCGATGCCCCATTCGTACTCAGCAGCCCCGGCCTCGATCTCGTCGAAGCCCTGCGAGTAGGCGACGATCTTGGAGGCAAAAAGCGCCTGGCGCACGTCCTCAATGAAGGCAGCCCGGGCCTCGTCCGACTCGATGACGAGCGCGGTGGCGTTGCCCGCGAGCGCCTGGCCGGCCGCGCGCTGGGCGGGCTCGGAGGACGCGCCGCGCGCGAAGGTCGCCTCGCCGATCGCGGTGACGGGGACGGCCAGGTCGAGGGCGGTCTGGACCGTCCACTTGCCGGTGCCCTTCTGCGAGGCGGCGTCCACGATGAGGTCGACGAGGGGCTTGCCGGTCTCGGCGTCCACCTGGCGCAGGACCTCGACGGTGATCTCCATGAGGTAGGAGTTGAGCTCGCCCTCGTTCCAGGCGGCGAAAATGTCGGCGATCTCGGCCGGTGTCGCGCCCAGGCCCTCGCGCAGGAGGGTGTAGGCCTCGGCGATGACCTGCATGTCCGCGTACTCGATGCCGTTGTGCACCATCTTCACGAAGTGGCCGGCGCCGTTCGCGCCGATGTACGTGCAGCAGGGCACGCCGTCATACGTGCCGGCGATGGCCTCGAACATGGGGCCGAGGCGGTCGTACGAGGCCGGGGTACCGCCGGGCATGATGGAGGGACCCCACAGGGCGCCCTCCTCGCCGCCGGAGACGCCCGCGCCCACAAAGTGCAGGCCGCGCTCGGCGGCCCACTTCTCGCGGCGGATCGTGTCGGTGAACAGGGAGTTACCGCAGTCGACGATGATGTCGCCCTCGTCCATGAGATCGGCGAGCTGTTCCATGACGGCGTCCGTCGCGGGGCCGGCCTGGACCATGATGATGGCGACGCGAGGCGCGCGCAGCGACGCGACGAAGTCCTCGAGGGTGGAGGAGGGAACGAAGGTGGCCTCGTCCCCGTGCTGGGCCATGAGCTTCTCGGTGCGAGCCGGGGTCCTGTTGAAGACGGCGGTCGCGTAGCCGTTGCGGGCCAGGTTGCGGGCGAGGTTGGCGCCCATGACTCCCAGGCCGTACACGCCGATGTCGGCCGACGCCTTCTCGGGGGTAAACGTGCTCATGCGGTGACTCTCCTAACGAATAGTTGAATTGTCACCAGGGTACGGCGGCGCCACCGGGGGTGCACCGCGCGCGGGCGTGACGATGGTCGCGCCGGTGCCGTTCATCCGCGCTCACGAGCACGCACGAGGCCTGCCGGCGCATCGCTCGCCGGCTCGGTCACCGCGTGGCGGGGTCTACTGCTGGGCCTCTCGGGCGGCCTTCGCGGCGGCCTTGCGAGCCTTCTTGTCGGCGACTTTTGCCTCCCACTGGGCCTGTTGGGCCTGGTATTCCTCGGCGAGGGCGCGCACGTCCTCGGAGGCCCACCACTCCAGCAGCGCCTCTCGGGCGGCCTCCTCGCCCAGGGGTCCGCGCTCCATGCGCAGCTCGAGCAGGTAGTCGCGGGCGATCTTGACGGCACGCGAGGGACGAAGCCCCAGAATGTCCATGATCTGGTCACCGTCGAGGTCGGGGCGGATCGCGTCCAGCTCCTCCTGCTCGCGCAGGGCGGCGATGCGGGCCTCGAGGTCGTCGTAGGCGGAGGACAGGAAGTTGGCCTTGCGGCGGTTGCGGGTCGTGCAATCGGCGCGCGTGAGGCGGTGCAGGCGCTCGAGGAGGTCGCCCGCGTCAGCCACGTAGCGGCGCACCGCGGAGTCGGACCAGGCGGCCTCGCCGTAGCCGTGGAAGCGCAGGTGCAGCGCGACCAGGTTGGAGACGGCCTCGATCGTCGCCTTGTCGAAGTGCAGGGCCTTCATGCGCTTGCGCGTCATCTTCGCGCCCACGATCTCGTGGTGGTGGAAGGACACGGTGCCGTTCGGCTCGAAGCGGCGGGTCGCCGGCTTGCCGACGTCGTGCATGAGGGCGGCGAAACGCAGGACAAAGTCGGGGGCGGGAACCGGACCATCCGGGCCGGTCTCCAGGTCCATCGCCTGCTCGACGACGGTGAGGGTGTGCTCGTAGACGTCCTTGTGGCGCTTGTGCTCGTCCACCGTGGAGACGAGGCCGGCGACCTCGGGCAGGACGATGTCGGCGACGCCCGTGTGCACCATCAGCTCGATGCCGCGGCGCGGGTAGGGCGAGATGATGAGGCGCTCGAGCTCGGCGCGGATGCGCTCAGCGGACACGATCTCCAGGCGCGAGGCCATGGTTTCCATGGCGTTCATGACGTCCAGGTCCACGTCAAGGCACAGCTGGGCGCTAAAGCGCGCGGCGCGCATGATGCGCAGCGGGTCGTCGTCGAAGGACTGCTCGGCGGACACGGGGGTGCGCAGGTTGCCGTCCGCGAGGTCGGCCAGGCCGCCGCACGGGTCGACGAGGGCCATCTGCGGCAGGCGCATCGCCATCGCGTTCACCGTGAAGTCGCGCCGGGTCAGGTCGCCCTCGAGCGTGTCGCCGAAGGTCACCTCGGGCTTGCGCGAGCCGATCTCGTATTCGTCGGTGCGGTAGGTCGTCACCTCGACGACGACGTTGCCGCGGCGACCGCCGATCGTGCCGAACTCCTTGCCGATATCCCAGGTCGCATTCCCCCACTGAGCGAGCAGCTCCTCGGTGCGCTCGGGGCGCGCTGAGGTCGTCATGTCAAAGTCATGCGGGGTCACACCCAGGAAGGCGTCACGCACGGGCCCGCCGACAAGCGCGAGCTCTTCCCCGGCCTCGTCGAAAATCGTGCCGAGTTCCATAATTGCGGGCGGAAGCGCCGCGAACGTCCTCGTGGCGTTCGCCATGAGGGTAGGAATGTCCGTCGTTCCGGCGTTTTGCGCGGTCACGGGGCCGTTATTCGGGGAAGCTGACTGGGTACTCATCGCCCCTAAGCATGCCAGGAAAGCGCCCTGGCCGACTACCGGGGGCCGCCCACCGGCTAAAGTGGAGTCATGCCTGCACGTTCAGTTGACCGCCGATCCGGGGTTCCCAGACCCCCGCGTCGGTCTGCTTCCATGCGCGCGGTCCGCTCTCATCTGCCGATTTCCGCGGAAACCAGCGCGGGCGGCATCGTCGTTGACGTACGTGACGGAATTCCCTATGCGGCGCTCATCGCCCGGCGCAACCGCGCGGGCCGCGTCGAGTGGTGTCTGCCCAAGGGTCACCTCGAGGGTTCTGAGACCCCGCAGCAGGCCGCCCTGCGCGAGGTCGCCGAGGAAACCGGTATCCACGGGCGCATCATCCGCCACCTGGCGTCGATCGATTACTGGTTCTCCGGCAACGACCGCCGCGTTCACAAGGTCGTCCATCACTATCTGATGGGGTATGAGTCCGGCACGATCTCCGTCGACGGGGATCCGGATCACGAGGCCGAGGAGGCCGCGTGGGTGCCGCTGCGCGACGTGTCGCGTCAGCTCGCCTATCCCAACGAGCGCCGCATCGTGCGCATCGCCCTCGACCTGCTGTACCGGGATAGCCGTGGCTAGGCGCGGCAGGTGGGTCGCCGCCCTGTGCGCGGCGCTGATGGTTCCGCTCGGTCTCTTCGTTCACGAGGCCGGGGCAATTCCCGTACATTCGGCGACGTCCGCGCAGGATCAGTCGCGCCCCTCCGTGATGGGCACTGTGTCCGCAGATTCGGGACTCTCGGTATCGATTGACTCTCTGTCGCCTCGGATCATTACGACCGAGGAAGAAGTCGTTATTTCTGGCACGATCCGCAACGATTCGCCGACGACGCTGGCCTCTGTCTCCGTTGAGGTGTTCGTCGCTAACGAGACGCCCATCTCCATCTCGTCGATGACGACACAGCTCAGCGAGGACGAACCCGACGCCACGCACGCCGCTTCCTCGACGCTGACCGACGTACGCCGCAGCGTGACCACGCCTTTTGAGATTCGTATCCCCACCTCCTCCCTGCCGCTGACCGACACCGAGGAGTGGGGGCCTCGCGTCACGACCGTCACTGCGACCTCCGGCGACTTCTCCGGCAAGGACCGCACGATCCTCGTGTGGGACTCCGGCGCGCAGATCGCCCCCTCCCGCGTGTCGGCGGTGGTTCCCTGGACCTCAGGAAACGCCGCATCAACTCAGGCCGAGCGTTCCGCGGTCCTAACCCTGGCCGGAACCTCGGGCATCACCCTCGCCGTCGATCCTCTCCTGATCCCTCGCGGCCCCCAGCCCACGACCAAGCCCAGCCCCTCCCCCTCCCCCTCCGCGTCCGCAACCGACGATGAGGAGCAGTCGGAGGGACAGTCGGGACAGTCGGGGCAGTCCGACGCCCCCACGGCCTCGCCGAGTCCGTCCGCCTCCGCCGCACCGACGCCCGCGCCCACCGCGACCGACCCGGCGCAGCGCTCGCGCGACCTCCAGGCCGAGGCCTTCGTCTCCTCGTTCATGTCGACCGCCTCCGAGATCATCGCCCTGCCCGACGCCGATGCGGATCTCGGGGCCCTCGCACTGTCCGGCAACACCGGCTTCTGGGGCCTGGCCTCCGAATCCATCGACGCTTTCCCGGGCACGCCGCGCGCGGCCGGTTGGGTCGCGCCGAGTCACGCCCACAATCCCGGCGCTCCGAGTCCGTCCGCAACCCCCTCGACATCCCCCACGGCCTCGCCGTCGGCATCCGCGACGCCGAACCCGACCCCCTCCGCGACCGGTCCGAGCGGAACCATGATTTCCAAGCCCGACTCGGGTCCCACGATCCTGCGCAACGTCGGCTGGCCCGATGACGCAACCTTCGGCACAACCTTCCTGTCGAACTTCGCTGCGGCCGACCAGATCGCCATCGCCCCGACCTCGGCACTGACCCCCACTGACGAGGTCCCCTTCACCTCCATGGCGCGCGTCAACGTCAACCCGACGACCGGTGAGACCTCGACAAACGGGACGGGCGCGCACGTCCTCGCCCAGCAGGCAGACATCTCCTCGATCCTGTCGTGGAATGCTTCGGGCGGCGACGCGCTCGACGCCGAGCAGGCCCTCACCGCGATCACGGCGATCATCACGCGTGAACGCCCCTCCTCCTCGCGCACCCTGTTCGCGACAGCAGCGCGCGGAACCACCATCAACGACCGTCTCGCCAGCCGTGCCAGCGTGCTCTTCTCGCCGCGCTGGGTCACCGCCACGAGCGTCACAGACATGGCCACCAGCGAACCCACGGACGTCGAGCGCGCCACCGTCGGCACGGGCACCCTCGCTGACGACACGGCGAGCGCCATCACCGAGATGTCGACCTCGCTGACGATGCTCATTCCGCTGGCGAACGCAACGGACGACCCCGAAGCGGTCTTCGACTCGGTCACGCCCCAGGTCCTTCCGGCATTGACTGCCGGGCGCACCCCCTCCGAGCAGCTGGACTCCGCGACCGCCATGACCAGCCAAGTGACGACGATGCTGTCCTCGGTGACCGTCGAGCCCTCCTCGGCGGTCAACCTGATCAACAAGTCCGCGAACTTCCCCGTCCTGATCCGCAACAACCTGGACTGGCCGGTACGCGTCGACGTCACCCTGATCCCCGACGACCCGCGTCTGCGTGCCACCCCCGCGCAATCCCAGCTGCTGGCCGCGCACGGTGCCACCACGGTCGAAGTGCCCGTCGGCGCGATCGGCAGTGGCGACATCGAAGTCACTTACAAGGTCACGACCCCCGACGGCCACATCCTGGACGACTCACAAACCGTTTTCGTGCGTATGCGCGCCGGCTGGGAAGACGCAATCACCGCGGTTATCGCCGCGCTCTTCGGCCTCCTGTTCCTCGTCGGCATCACGCGTTCGATCCGTGGGCAATCCAGGCGTAAGGCCGAGGCCTCCACCACTTCCGGGAGTACCGACGAGTCCGTCGGCTCAACCGAGGCACCCCGGGGGGCATCCGCCCCCGAAACACACCCCGAGGACCCAGAGAAGGCCTCGGACACCGCAGACGAAACCACCGATTCGAAGAACGCCACGACGAAGGAGACCCCATGAGCTCTAAAACGCCACGCCGATCGATCCTGAGGGCATCGGCGCTGATGGCGTCGGGAACCATGGTGTCGCGCATCCTCGGCTTTATCCGAAACGCGATGCTGATCGCCGCAGTCGGCGCCACCGCAGGCGGCGTGGGCGCGGCCTTCCAGACCGCCAACACGCTGCCCAACACCGTGTTTAACCTGCTTGCCTCCGGCATCTTCGACGCGGTGCTAGTTCCCCAGATCGTCGGCGCGATCAAGCGACGTAACGACGGTGACACCTACGTGAACCGCCTGCTGACGCTCGCTGGCACGGTCCTGTTTGTCGTCACCTTCATCACGATGGTGCTCGCACCCCTGCTCGTCATCATCACGGCAGCCGGCTACACCGAGGACATCCGCAACCTCGCGATCCTCTTTGCACTCCTGTGTCTGCCGCAGCTCTTCTTCTACGGCCTGTATAATCTGCTCGGTGAGCTTCTCAACGCCCGCGAAATCTTCGGCCCCTACATGTGGGCACCCGTCGTCAACAACGTCGTGGGCATCGCCGGCCTCGCCCTGTTCCTGGGCATCTGGGGCGGTGCTCCCGACGGCGGCATCCCCGCAGGCGACATCACCTCCGCCCAGTTCTGGGTCCTGGCCGGTTCGGCGACCCTCGGCGTCATCTGCCAGGCCCTGTGTCTGCTGTGGCCGATGCGTCGCGCGGGCATCTCTTTCAAGCTGGACTTCCACTTCCGCGGCACTTCCTTCGGCTCGATGCCGCGCGTGGCCGGCTGGACGTTCGCGACCCTCGGCGTCTCGCAGGTCGGCGTCCTGTCGACCAACAACCTGGCCGCGATGGCCGACGGCTTCATCGGCCGCAACGGTACCCAGGGCGGCGTCGTCGGCATCCTCGCTTATTCGACGGCGTTCATGATCTTCATGGTCCCCCAGTCGCTCATCACCGTGTCCCTGACGACCGCAATCTTCACGCGCATGGCTGGTGCCGTCGCCGATGGCGACAACCGGGCGGTGGCCGACAGCTACCATCTGGGCGTCCGCACGATCACGTCGCTGACCCTCGTGGCCGCGGCCATGCTCATGGCCGGCTCGGTGCCCATGATGGAGATCGCGATGGCCGCCAAGGGCGGGGATCCCGAGGCTGTGACAGCCTACGCCCTCGTCCTGACTTCGCTGATGCCCGGCGTCGCCTCCACGGGCATGGTCCTCATGAGCCAGCGCGTCTTCTTCGCCTACGAGGACGTCAAGCCCGTGTTCCTCATGGGTATTGGCCCCACGATCATCCAGGTGATCGTCGGCTGGTCCATGTACGCCATGACTGGCGCGCGCTGGTGGGTTATTGCTGCGTCCCTGGGCGAGACGGTCTGCCGTCTCACGCAGGGCATCATCGCCGTCGTGTGGGTCTCGCGCGAGAACCGCTACGTGGATCGAGTGGGCCTGCTGCGCTCCTACGTGTCGTTCCTGGTGGCCGCCATCGTGGCAGGTATCGTCGGATTCGGTGTCCTGTCCCTGATGGGCATCCACACGGATACTTCCTCGACCCTGGCACGCATGGGTATCGCCGCTGTCAAGCTCGCCATCGTCTCGGCGATCACCGGCGTCGTGTACCTGGTATTCCTGCGCTTCGTTTCTCCACGCGAATCCGCGACGATGATGCGCCCCCTCCTGACCCGCTTGCGCGTCCCCACCTCTGTGGTGAACATCCTGGCAGCGTCTTCTACGCCGACCGCTGACGGAGCTGCGATAATGGTGTCAAACACACCCGACCAGACGGAGGAAGCGATGGCCCCCACGCCTGAACCGACCGGCGACGAGAAGAAGATGCCGTCGTTCGACGAGGTCGTTGACCCCTCGCCGATCCCTGCGCCTCCGGCGAGTCCCTCCCCCGCCTCGGAAGACGCCTCCGTTCCGCCAATTCCAGATGCTCTGCCGACCCCCGCGCCCGTCGTAGCTCCGGCCATCGCACCCGCGACGCAGGCTCCTGCCGTGAACCCGGGTTTCGTCGAGGCAGTGGCCGCGCCCGCTGTCGATGCCGTCGCTGAAGCGACGGATGCCGCCAGCGCGCAGCCGATCCCAGAGAGCCTGACTGAGGTTGACGTCAAACCGGTAAGCAACGAGGCCGTGGACGCGGCCAAGGTTCCCACCACCGCCTTCCCGGTCGCCCCCCTGCCGCCCAAGTCCACCGCCAGTGGCTACGAGCGCGAGGGGGCCGCCTTCCAGACGGACTTCCCGCACCCGGAACCCCTTACCGACGCACCCTCAACCCACCAGATCCCGCGCATCCAGCCGCCTGTGCCCGAGCCGCCCGCCTCTGCGAAAATCCCTGACGGCACTCACGCCCCCGCTGACGCCACGGCAGTGATCCCCCCGATCACCGCCGCTGTGGCCGCCCGGGCAGCCGCCCAAGCCGAGCAGCAGGCCGCTGAGGCTGCCCCGACCTCGTCAGATGAGAAGAAGACACCCGAGAGTTCCGATCAGCTCATCGACCCGACGAAGCCCGCGCTGATCTTCGGTGTCATCGTGTTCCTCTTCGGCGCGATCTGGGGTCCGTGGATGGCGACCCGCCCGGTCACCGACCTCAATCTGGCACAGTCGCTGCGCGAGGCTACCACGCAGGTGCAGTCTGACAACACGCCCGCGCCGAACCTAACGACCACTCCCCCGCCCGCGCCCTCCGTGACGCCCGTGATCTCCTCCGTGCAGGTCCTGTCGTGGAACAACGACGACGGCGACCACCCGGACCGCGCGATCAACATGATCGACTCGAACCCGTCGACGTCGTGGAGTTCGCGCTGGTTCGATAACAATCAGTTCCGCGACGACACCTCCGTGACCATCGTCGTCAAGCTGCAGCAGAAGGCCACCGTGTCCTCGGTGACCCTGCACATGGATTCAGCCACCTCCGGCGGCGAGCTCGTCGTGCGTAACATCACCGATCCGACGAAGCCGCGCGAGGGAACAGAACTGGCCACCTCGTCGTTGTCCCCGACGACGACGATTACACTGCCCCAGCCCGTCGAGACCGACTCGATTGCGCTGCAGTTCCGCTCGATGCCCAAGGGCCAGGACGGACGCAACTGGGCGTGGATCTCCGAGCTCACCGTCCAGTAACCCTGAAGGAGGGTACATGTCTTTCGTGACGATTCCGGGCCTCGTAACGGCCGAACCTACCGAGGCCGCCGCTCCCGTCGATGCCTCGATCCCCTCGACCGAGGTCCCCGAGGGCGCCACCGTCCACGACGTTGTCATCGTCGGCTCGGGCCCCGCCGGCTACACGGCCGCCATCTACACGGCCCGCGCCGGCCTCGCGCCCATCGTGCTCGCCGGCCAGCTGGCTGCTGGCGGCGCGCTCATGAACACGACCGAGGTCGAGAACTTCCCCGGTTTCCCGGAGGGCATTCAGGGCCCCGAGCTCATGGACAACATGCGCGAGCAGGCCGAGAAGTTCGGCGCGGACATTCGCTACGAGGACGTCGTCGCCGTCAACCTCGAGGGCGACGTCAAGGCCGTGGCGACCGAGGACGAGGTCTTCTACGCGCGCGCCGTCATCCTGGCCACCGGCTCGGAGTACCGTCACATGAACGTGCCCGGCGAGGATGAGTTCTCCGGCCGCGGCGTCTCCTACTGCGCGACCTGCGACGGCTTCTTCTTCAAGGATCGTCGCCTGGCCGTCATCGGCGGCGGCGACTCCGCGATGGAGGAGGCCACCTTCCTCACGAACTTCGCGTCCGAGGTCGTCGTCGTGCACCGCCGCGACGCCCTGCGCGCCTCGCGCGTCATGGCCGAGCGCGCCCTGAACAACCCGAAGATCTCCTTCGAGTGGAACGCGACCGTCGAGGAGGTCCTGGGCGACGAGGCCGTGACCGGCCTGCGCCTGGCCTCCACGGTGGATGGTTCCACCCGCGAGATCGCCGTGGACGGCGTGTTCGTCGCGATCGGCCACCTGCCCCGCACGGGCTTCCTGCGCGGCCAGGTCGCCCTCGACGAGGCCGGCTACATCACGGTCGACGAGCCGTCGACGCGCACGTCCGTGGCGGGCGTGTTCGCGTGCGGTGACGCCGTGGACCACATGTACCGCCAGGCCATCACGGCGGCCGGCTCGGGCTGCCGCGCGGCCATGGACGCTGAGCGCTGGCTGGCGTCCCTGGGCGACCAGGCGTGACCTCCTCCCCCGCTGCCCCCGGCGCTGCGAGCGCTGGCGCGCCCCGGCCTCGTACCTGCCCGTGTGGGTCGGGAGCGATGCTGGCGCAGTGCTGTGGGCGATACCTGGATGGCGAGGCAGCTCCGACCGCTGAGGCGCTCATGCGGTCGCGCTACACGGCATTCGCGCTGCGCGACGAGGACTATCTGTTCCGCACGTGGCACCCGCGCACGCGCCCCGCTCCCCCCTACTGGGTGGAGGGGACGCAGTGGACGGGTCTGCAGATCCTGGGGGCCGAGGCCGGGGGTCCTTCCGACGAGGAGGGAACCGTCACGTTCGTGGCCTTGTGGCGGGACGCGCTAACGGGAGAAACCGGGCAGATGCGGGAGCGTTCGCGCTTCTCGCGTAGGGCGGGGCGCTGGGTCTACGAGTACGGCGCAAACGACTGACACTACGGTAGGATTTTCATATGTTTGTTCGTCGACTCCTGTCACCCCCCGTTATCGTCGGGGTTCTTCTCGTCGTAGCGGTTGCTATCGCCGGTGATTTCATTTCAAATCCCCTGCCGATCGACACCGCCGTGTGGTCCAACTTCATCGAGTCACGCTCTCCCGCGATGAATACGTTCATGACGGGCGCGTCCTGGCTGTTTGATCCGAAGCGCGCTATCGTCTTGGCGCTGTTGGTCGCGGTCGCCGTCTGGTGGTTCATCAAGAAGGTCGTGCACGCGCTCTACGTTCTGTCGTCGGTTCTGCTCTCGGCTGCGAATAGCTTCGTGATTAAGCACCTGTACGAGCGTCCCCGCCCCGAAGAGGCGTACCGCTTGATCACTGAGGACGGCTATTCCTTCCCGTCGGGTCACGCGACGGTCGTCACGGCGCTGGTGGTCTCCCTCGTGATGGTGATGACGATGACGCGCGTCGGGCACCAGATTCGTCACCTGCTGTGGGTCGCCGCGGTCGTCTTCATCGCGTTTATCTGCGTGACGCGTCTGTACCTGGGTGTCCACTGGGTGACGGACGTGCTGGGCGGTTTCGGTGTCGGCCTGGGTTCCACGCTGATCCTGTCACCGTTCATGCTGCGACCGAACGCGTTGCGTTGGGTTCGCTGAGGTCACATCTGATTGGAGCTGGTGCGCCCGGGGCTACGGCCCCGGGCGCTTCTGTATGCGTCTGTGAGGCCCGATCACACCCCGACATGGACTCGCACCCGCCTCGGTTCCAAAAGGTCCGCAGAGGCCCCGGAGGGCATGGCCGTGGTGTCCGTGGGCGGCGGCGGGGCCTGGCCGCCACACACGAAACCACGTCAGCCCCGCAGGCGCCGCTGGTGCAAAGGGCGCCGGAGGGCACGGAGGGCACGGGCGGGCTTCGAGATCGACCACTCCGAGCGAAGCTCGCGTGTGGCGATCTCGCGGGCGGCCGGACCCGAAGGCGCCCGCGAACACCAGCAGCGCCACCCGGGCACGCCAAAGGGGCGGGTACCGAAGTACCCGCCCCTCACTCAGCCACGACCTCGTCAAGGCTCAGGCTGAATCAGGCTCAGCCCTGGCGGCGGCGACGCATCCACAGGAGGAGGCCACCCGCGGCCGCGGCACCCAGGCCGGCGGTGCCGACCAGGCTGTCGAAGCCGGTGCGCGCGAGGCGCTGCGCCAGGCTAGTGCCGGGCTTCGTGGCCGGCGCGTCGGGTGCGACGTACCCGAAGTTCACGCCGGTGACCGTCGGGTTATCGAAGCCGATGGTGATCTCGCCAGACATAGAGTCGGCAAGGCCATCCGGGTCCTCGGTCTGGTCGAGGCCAGCCAGAGCACCGTCGGCGTGGACCTTGACGCGGTAGGTGCCAGCGGGCAGCTTCTCGAAGGAGTAGGTGCCGTCCGCGATGGTCGTCGCGGTGGCGACAACCGTACCGGAAGCGTCGATCAGGTCGACGGTCACGCCCTCGAAGGTTTCTTCACCGTCGGTGTAGGAACCCGACTTGTCGGCGTCGCGGTAGACGCGGCCGGCGATTGAATAGTCGGGCACGTAACCGAAGTTGACGTTTTCCTGGAGGGAGTTCTCCGGGCCCATCGTGTACACCGCGGAGGTGTCGTCGATGGTGGCGTCGGGGTCCTCGGTCTGGTCGTAGTCCTTGATGGCCGAGGAGCGCACGACCTTCACGGTGTACTTGCCGTCCTTGAGGTGCTGGAAGGCGTAGGTGCCGTCAGCGGCGGTGTCGAGCGTCTGCACGACGTTGCCATCTTCGTCCAGGAGC
>ERZ773001.479-NODE-479-length-15890-cov-95.8357_pt1 | contig 15890 bp, 12 predicted proteins | sample MGYA00511673_ERZ773001 | MGnify/ENA primary metagenome ERZ773001 (study PRJEB29015, sample SAMEA2738091) | human oral metagenome | biome: human oral; feature: human-associated habitat; material: saliva | place: China | collected 2162 ... | reverse complement strand
CACGATGACCTCGTGGTTGCCCATCTGCACATCGGAGGTTGCCTGACGCACCTGAGTAATACCCAGCTTCGAGGCGATACTCTGCGCCTGCGACTGGTAGCCCTCAGCGTAGTAGACCACGCTGGTTGCCGGTGCCGCACCCGTGTAGTTTGCCGTCTCGCTGATGGTGTAACCGGTCAGCAGTGCCGCCGCACCGGATGCGCTACCCGCCGGAGCCGCCGCATTGTAGACCGCCACGGAGATGGACTCAGCCAGACCGGCCTTCGTAGCGCTTGCCGACGCGGAAGCCTTAGCCGGCGCAGAGGACGCCGACGCGCTTGCGGGGGCGGAGCTACTCTTCGCGGTGGACGCCGAGTACTGCGGGGAGGCGGTGCGCGGCGCGTACACGTACATCGCGCCGCCGATGAGCAGACCGACTACGCCAGCAGCTACCAGGGGGATAGCGCCCTTGGGGCTCTTTGCCGGGTCAGCATTGACCGCGCGGTAGGTTCCGCGGCGGGCGGTATTTTCGTCTACCTCGTCAAATTCGTCGCGGGGGTAGCTCATTTATCCTCATTTCACGGGTCTCTGTTTACCGGCTGGTACCGTGCCTCCCTGTCTAGCGCGCGGGCGCGGCTACGGAAGGTGCGGTCTTGGTGTTCTAGTACCTAGAGTACCGGCTCAATTAGCGAGAACCAACGTGAACGCCCCGCCACCGGCTGTGAAAGAGACGGACACCGCACAGTGTTCAATCTCTGGTTGAACCTAAGGTGTGCGGGGTTGGATGCAGGAGTTGGAGGGCTCGCACGACTCCCCCAATTCGAGCCCCTAGTCAGCGTCTCGACGGGCGCGCAGAACGTCGATCATCTGCGGCGCTGCGGCGCGTACCCGCTCATCATCGAGCATCACGTTCAGGCGCTGGTAATAGGCAATCGGGGTGAAACCGGCGGCGATAATCGCCTTCTCTTTGGAACCCTGGTGCTTGAAGCGGCGGCGCTCCACCTCAAGGATGCGGCGCTCCACCGGGGTTAGGCCGCCGGGTTGACTCTGTGCTTCCGGCTGGTTTTCTACTTCCACCTGGCTCTGCGCTTCCAATTGGCTCTGTGCTTCTGGCTGGCTCTGTGCGGTTTCAGCGCGTTCCTGTTCTGACACGTTCCCTCCTGTCTGTAGCTCGCCTGCCGCAGCTGGCGTCTCCTAGCGTGTGTATTCGTCATCCCCTAGTCTAGAAGAGAAACTCAGACTAGAAGAGAACCTCACCCTTGAGGAGAGCCTCAGTCTAGAGGAGAAGCATTCGTCCCGCACTCGTCACCGTCCGGGTCGCATCAGCACCAGGAGGTTCCCCGAGGAGATTCATGAACCAGCCCCTCAGCAGCATTATGAGCGAGGATTGGGCGGCAGCACTCGCCCCCGTCGAAGAGCAGATTCACGCCATGGGCGCTTTTCTGCGTGAGGAGCACGCGGCGGGGTACCGCACGTTCCCGCCTGCCGCCGATATTTTCAATGCGTTCCGCCGCCCGATGAGCCGGGTGAAGGTCCTCATTATTGGTCAGGACCCCTACCCCACTCCGGGTAATGCGATGGGTCTGTCGTTCTCGGTGCACCGTGGTATGCCGCTGCCTCGTTCGCTGAACAATATTTACAAGGAACTTGAGGACGATCTGGGTATCGCCCCGGCTGATCATGGCGATCTGTCCTGTTGGGCTGATGAGGGCGTCATGCTGCTCAACAGGGTTTTGACGGTGCGTGAGTCTGATGCGGGTTCGCACCGCGGCAAGGGTTGGGAGGAGATTACCGAGTGCGCTATCCGTGCGCTGGTGGCGCGTAACCAGCCGCTGGTGGGTCTGCTGTGGGGTGCGGATGCACGCAAGTGCGCACCCATGCTGCAGCCGTACCCGAGCGTGGAGTCGGCGCATCCTTCGCCACTGTCTGCTCGTCGTGGTTTCTTTGGTTCGCGCCCGTTTTCGACCGTGAATTCTTTGCTGGTGCAGCAGGGTGCGGAGCCGGTGGATTGGACGGTTCGCTAGAACGGCTCGCTAGGCGCAGTACAAGAGCCGGTGTGGGAGCTGGCTCAATGGGCGTAGCGAAGGGGCGGTAGCTTGTGAGGTGAACTCGCAAGCTACCGCCCCTTCCCTACATCCAATATATGCAATATTGGCTATATACCCTTGAAGGAGGGCTAAGAATCTGCCGGTTCCACATTCCGCGGAGTCGTAAAATGCTGCAGCGCATACTGCATCGTGTAATTACCCAGAGCAACACCCGAAGCCATCGCCACCACAATCGAAACCGCCGTAATCATATTCTGCATACCCAGAATCACATCCGTCTCAACCGTCAGCAGATACATACCGCGGAAGAACGACAGACCCGGCAGCAAGAACGTAATCGCAGGAATCGAGAAAATTGCCTGAGGCACATGCAGACGGTACGCAAAATACGTGCTCAACGCACCAATCACAACCGCCGCACACGCCGTCGGACCGCGACCAGCACTCGGACCGGCAAGCAACTCATAGCCGTAATACGCCGCCAAACCGCAGCCCGTAATGACCATCAGCCAACCGACCTTCACCAGCTTCGTCTGCAAGGTAATTGCAAAGGTTGCAATCGCCACAAGGAAGAAGAAAGACGCCACCAGCGGGGTTGTCGGTTCAAAACGTAGCTGCTCAATATCCAGGGTCGGGCCGTTGAAAATATTGATCGCACTCACCGCGGTCGCAATGCCGACCACCAGACCCAAGAAGCTCATACCCGTCGACACGAAACGACCCGCAGCCGTCACAGGGAAGCCGTTAATCGCATCCTGCACGGCACCCACCAGACGCGGAGTCGGCAAGAACATAATCATGCCTGCAGCAACCACCAGAGGCGCCGAAATCGGCTCACCCTGACGCTGCAGCACCGAAAGAATGGACCCTTCACCGCCCAGCCAAATCGCCAAAAAGGTCATCAGACCCGCGCTAGCAGCCATGCGGAAGAACGCCGGAATACCAATCGAACTCAACCACTGAATCAGCAAGTACACGGGAATAAAAATAATCACCGCACTCAACGCCGTCGCAAAACTCGCCCCCAGTGCCGCCGTCAGGGTTCCAGCACACGCCAGATTCGCCGCCCACACCACCAGAGGTGGAAACGGCTTGGGTCGGTGCGTAATCTGGCTCAGCTTCAAATCGGCGATTTCCAGGGTCATGCCGCCACGAGTGATCTTATAGATCAGGCCGTACACCTCAGAAAGCGCCTCATAGTTCTCAGTGGAGGAACGTACCACACGCACCAGGGTGTGGGTAAAACGCTCGTCTGCGTTCGCATTGCGCTTGGCGATGCGGGACTCCATGTAAATATCGGGGTCCGACGTGTAGTTGATGGTCACCGACTGGTTCGTAATATCTACTTCCACCGAGTCCAGCCCGTACGCCGAAGAGACCGCAATAATCGCCGAGTCCACGTCCATGGCGTCCGCGCCGTAGTGGAACATCGCCTCAGCCAGGCGCAGGGTGAAGTTCAGAGTATCGCGGGCGTACTCCTTCTCACGGCGGAATGCCTCACGACGCTCATGCTCTTCAGTGCGGATAGTCGGCACAAACTGACGCTGAGCGATGCGCTGGGCACCGCGCGGGGCGGCGGGTGCCGCCTCCTCAGTGCGCACGAAAGAGCGGAGGCGACGCGAACCCCAACGGCCGCCGCTGCCACGCCCCAGAAGGCCCTGAGCGCCCCTATCAACCAGCGGTACGGAGGTGGTGGGCATCGAGACGGGCCCGGTCTTCGGCATTGCGGCAGGATCCGCGCCGTAGCGTCGGGCTGCGTGCGAGTTCGGCACCTGCGGAATCATGCCGGTCATGGGCACCGGCTGGGAGGGGCGGGTCAGCGCCTCCTCGGTCACCATATTGCTGGAGGTGGTGGGGTGCGGGTCCTCGCGGTATGCGTCTAGGTCGTCGTCAGGTACGAGGGAAGGGTCAATGACGGTGCGCGCACCGTGGCCATTAGGGCGCAGCTCGGGGTCGCAGGCGGGCTCTACCTCCTGCGCGGGGATGCCCATGTCTGCTACGGCCTCCTGTAGCACCTCACTGACAGCTTCTGCTGCGACGGTACCCTCCTGAGCCTTCGCGGCAGGGGCCTGCTGAGCCAACACACGGCGCAATTTCTCGTCGGTGACCTGGTCTAGTGAAACCAGGGGAAAACCGCGTTTACCGGCAATGTAGCCCGCGGTAGTGTTCTGCTCGCTTCCTTCCGTTGCGGCAGTGTTTGCTTCGCCTGCATGCGAAGCTTCCCGCGAGGTGGGGGTCGCGGGGGTGTTCCTCGATTCTGCCAATGTCCCTCCCAGATAGACAGTGCCTTTTTAGTCTAACAAGGGCGCGATTCTGCGGTAGCACCGGGGAGCAAAAATACTGTTTTTCTAGGTGTTGTTTTCTGCACTAACGGCACCATGTGTGACCTGCGTTGGATAGCTTCATTGAAATGATGAGAAAGCGGGGTCGCTACTGTACAGAAAATATTGTGGGGAATATTTTTGCGGGTATTTCGAGGAAAAAATAAAGGTTATTTATACATTAAGATTTAGCGGGAAAATAACCTCCTTATGCCTCCACCCATAACGCAATGAAATATGAATTATTCATAACAAAAATATCCCGCCACCGAAGTGACGGGATATTCACGCTTTAAGGCGGTAGTCTTCACAGCATCCGAAGCGCACCGCTTAGGGGTTCACCTCAGAGGCGAGAGTCAATTACTCAGCGTCGTGGTCGGTCTCGAGGATCTTAACCAGCGAGTCCAGAGCCTCTTCAGCACCTTCGCCCTCAGCGCGCAGGACAACAACGTCGCCGTGCTTTGCACCCAGGGACATCAGGGACAGAATCGATGCAGCGTCCATAGCCTCATCTGCGGGCTCACCCTTAGCAGCGATGGTCACCTCAACGGGGAGGTCGCCAGCTGCCTCAGCGAAGATAGCTGCCGGACGTGCGTGCAGGCCAACACGGCTTGCAATAGTGGCTTCGCGCTCTGCCATTATGTTTCTCCTTTGATTAAGGAACCGAAAATATATCAGTACCTATTCTAAATGAACGGGGCGCTTCAGGACCCGCCCTTACTCTATAAATTGTACCGTTCAGCCATACGCTAACAAGTACCAAAAATGCCGGATGCAGAAATAAAACTCTGCACCCGGCATTTTTATGGACTCAGGCACCGCCCGGCACACCCCACCAAGGAGCGGTAGGCAGCCCCGGAATCGTTTTAAGGCTTAGAGGCCCAGCTCGTCCAGAATCGGCAGAGCCTTGCGTGCGCTCTCCTTCGCCTCAGCAGAAGAAATCTGCTGCAGAGCGATAGCCGCAATCTGCTGTGCCTTCTCCTTGGTCACAGACTTCAGAACCGCAGCCACAGCGGGGATAGCGCCAGCGTTCATGGACAGGGTGTCAACACCCAGACCAACCAGAACAACAGCCAGAGCCGGGTCAGCCGCAGCCTCACCACAGACGCTCACGTACTTCTTCTTACCTGCGGTGACCGATGCACGCTGAGCACCCTCAACGGTCATCTTGATCATCTTCAGCACTGCAGGCTGCCAGGGGTTGTTCAGGTGCGCCAGGTCGCCCAGCAGACGGTCAGCCGCCATGGTGTACTGGGTCAGGTCGTTGGTGCCGATGGACACGAAGTCGACCTCACCCAGGATAGCCTCAGCGTTCATCACGGCTGCGGGGGTCTCAACCATCACACCGTGAACGGGCAGGCCGATCTCCTTGAGCATGTTCGCGAAGTTGCGTGCCTCGGAGGTGGTCGAAATCATCGGAGCCATAACCCAGATGTCAGCGTCGGAGTTCTCCGAAGCGGCCTTAATAGCCTCCAGCTGGCGGGTCAGAACGCCCGGAACGGTCCAGTCGGTACGGAAACCGCGAACACCCAGTGCGGGGTTCTCTTCGGGGTTCACGTTCAGGAACGGCAGGGGCTTGTCAGCGCCAGCGTCCAGGGTACGGACCACAATGTGCTTGCCGGGGAATGCGTCAAACACGGACTTGTAGGTCTTAGCCTGAGTCTCGATGGAAGGCTCAGCGTCGTGGCCCAGGAAGCCGAACTCGGTGCGGAGCAGACCAACACCCTCAGCCTTCAGGCTTGCAGCCTTCTCAGCGGACTTGCCGTCACCAACGTTTGCGTACAGCGGTACGCGGGTGCCGTCAGCCAGCACGCCCTGGCCGTCGAAGTCAGCGACGGGCTTGCGGTTTGCGTACTTGATTGCTGCTTCGCGGTCAGCGTCGGTGGGCTCGGTGTCAACGATGCCTTCGTTAGAGTCCACGTAGACGATGGTGCCGTCAGCAATCTCGGTCACGCCCTTAGCCGCAACGATAGCGGGCAGACCCAAGCCGCGGGCCAGAATAGCGGTGTGTGCCTGGGGGCCACCGTCAGAGGTAATCAGCGCGATAACCTTCTCGGGGTCCAGGGTTGCGGTATCAGCCGGTGCCAGGTCAATAGCAGCCAGGATGAACGGCTCGTCAGAAACGGGGATACCGGGAGCCTGCTGGCCGGTCAGCTCAGCAACGATGCGGGCACGCACGTCGTGGATGTCGGTGACGCGCTCAGCCATGTAGCCACCCAGAGCAGCCATCTGGTCTGCGAAGGAGGTTGCAGCCTCCCAGATTGCGCGCTCGGGAGCCATCTCCTGAGTCTCAACCAGCTTAATAGCGCTCTTGATGAGTGCACGGTCGGTAGCCATCTGAGAAGTGGACTTCAGAACAGCCTTACCGTCACGGCTTGCGTTCTCTGCGCGAGCCAGCAGGTCTTCCTTGACGCGGACCGACGCGTCCTTAATACGCTGTGCTGCAGCCTCAGCGGTCTCACCGCTCAGACGCAGACCATCCTTGGGTTCCTCGATGGGCTTAGGCATCTGAAGAACGGGGCCAATAACGCGGCCGGCATATACGCCGACGCCCTTGTAGGTAGTCATAGAGTTCATGTCCTATCTGTGGTTTGTCTACAGTGTAACGTGTTTTTTCACGCTCGCGCCTGCAAACAGACGATCAAATGAAGGTGAGGTTATACGGCCTTTACGCGGATGCCTTAGAACGGGCACCCAGGGACTTCAGCACCACGTACAGCAGCGCCGAAACAACGGTACCGGCAACAACAGCCACCAGGAACATCAGCGGGTTCTGCGCCAGACCAATAATCCAAATACCACCGTGCGGAGCCGGGGAAGCCACGTGCGCACCCATAGAGATAGCACCAGCGATAGCGCCACCAACAACGGTCGAAGGAATCACGCGAGCCGGATCAGCCGAAGCGAAGGGAATAGCACCCTCAGAGATGAAGGATGCACCCAGCAGCCACGCAGCCTTACCGTTCTCACGCTCGTTCTCGTTGAACAGCTTGGGGCGCAGGGTGGTTGCCAGAGCCATAGCCAGCGGCGGAACCATACCGGAAATAATGACAGCAGCCATGATTTCCTGGTTCACGGTCGCGCCCGAAGACAGGCCAGCAGTTGCGAAGAGGTAAGCAGCCTTGTTGATGGGGCCACCCAGGTCAGAAGCCATCATGGCACCCAGGATTAGACCCAGCACCAGAGCGGAACCGCCAGACATGGAAGTCAGCCAATCCTGCAGGGTGGTCATAACCCACGCCAGGGGCGCACCGAGCAGCAGGTACATTGCCAGGCCGGCAACCAGAGAAGTCACCAGCGGGGTGATGACCACGGGCATCATCGAACCGAGCCAGCGGGGCAGCTTCAGGGTGCCCAGAGCGTACGCAATCAGACCGGCGAGAATACCGCCAACAATACCGCCGAGGAAGCCCGCGTTCACGGCAAGAGCCACCGAACCGGCGATGAAGCCCGGAGCGATACCGGGACGCTGAGCCAAACCGTACGCAATATACGCGGCAAGAGCCGGAACCATCAGGCTCAGACCGAAACCACCGATGGTCTGCAGAACAGCACCCAGGTACAGGGTCCAGTGCACATCACCGAGGTTGAACAGGGTTGCCGAATCGAGAATCGCCTTGGTATTCACATCGCCAAGGTTCGGCACCGTAATTGCCTCGAAAACGAAGCCCAGGGCGACCAGAATACCGCCGGCAGCAACGAACGGAATCATGTAGGAGATACCGGTCATCACGGCCTTGTAGATGCGCGAGCCCCAAGCGCCTTCGGTAGCACCTGCACTGTCCTCACCGCTGGATGCGGCAGCGGCAACGCGTGCACCGTTGGGGTTCTCCGCCTCAGCCAGAGCCTCCGCAATCATTTCCTTAGGCTCGTCAATACCGCGCTTGACGGGAGACTCAACAAAGGGCTTACCCGCGAAACGGTTACGCTCACGCACGTTCACGGACACCGCGAAAATCACGGCGTCTGCGGCATCAATATCAGCCTGGGTCAGCTTCTCATTACCCGAGGAGCCCTGGATCTCAACCTTCAGGTCGTAGCCGAGCTCTTCAGCAGCGTACTTGAGGGCGTCCGCAGCCATGTAGGTGTGAGCGATACCGGTGGGGCATGCGGTCACAGCAACAATCTTCTTCACCGGAGCCGAAGCAGCGGGGGTTTCCTGAGCGGAGGCGGCAGGTGCAGCGGCGGGTGCAGCCTCGGCGGGCTTAGTCTCTGCCTTCTTCTCGCCTACACCGAGCGCGCCGTTGACCAGCTCAACGATCTCTTCAGCCGAGGAGGCTTCGCGCAGGGACGCGGTGAAGCTCTTCTTCATCAGGGAGCGTGCCAGAGTGGAAAGCAGCTTCAGGTGAGCCTGGTCAGCGCCATCGGGTGCAGCGATGAAGAAAATCAGGTCGGCGGGGCCGTCCTTTGCGCCGAAGGAAACTGCCGGGTTGGGGCGTGCCATGGCCAGGGTCGGCTCGGTGACGGCGGCACTACGGCAGTGCGGAATCGCAATACCGCCGGGGATGCCGGTGTCGGTCTTAGATTCGCGTGCCTCGGCAGCCGCGTAGAGCTGCTCGAAGTCGGTAGCGCGTCCGGCATTTACGACTGCCTGAGCGAGCTTGGCAATTACGTCGAATCGGGTCTCGCCGAGATTCTCGTCCAGCAGGACGAGATCTGCGGTGATCAGATCAGACATATTCCCTCCTCGGGTATGTGTTGGGGCGGGGATCCGCTCAGCGGTGCCGGGCTTCTCCCCTATGAGTTCAAAGTGTGTGCTGTGTGTGTTGCGTTCGTGTGTGCGTGTGGCTGCTGGGGTAGCACCCCGGCTTATATTCCCTTCTGAGAATAAAAGCTGGAGGTGCGAAAACAGCCCGAATTAGAGCTTTAGAGCTGCAGCTGACGAACAGTGACCTTCTCAGGAGTGGTCTGCTCCAACGAAGGCATACGGGTACCCGGCAGAGCAGCAGCAGCCGAACCGTGAGCTACCGCCTGAACCAGGCAACCGGGGGCGTCCTCACCACGAGTGTGAGCAATCAAGAAACCGGACAGCGACGAGTCACCTGCACCCACAGTGCTACGAACCTGAATCGGCTCGTGCACAGCGTGCCAGATACCCTGCTCAGTGACCAGCACTGCGCCGCCGCCGCCAAGGGTGGCAAGCACGTACTCGATGCCGTCGCCGAGCAGCTTCTGGGCGGTGCGGGCGGTCAGCTCGGGGCTAGCCTCCAGCTCCTCCCAGTTATCGCTGCCGGTCAGCTGAGCCAGCTCCTCCGAGTTGGGCTTAATCAGGGTGGGCTTGTGCTCACCGGCGACAGTCGCGATCAGCGGCGCCTCAGAGGTATCGATAGCGATCTTGCCCTCGTAGCCGGAGGCGCGCAGTGCCGCCACCAGCTCGGAGTAGTAGGTCGGCTCCAGGCCCGGAGGCAGCGAACCAGCCAGAACCACCCAGTCGGCACCCTTGGAACGCTCAACCACCAGCGCATCCAGCTTCTGACGCAGTTCGGCATCAAAAACGGTGCCGGGGGCGTTCAGCTTGGTGGTGGTACCATCCGGATCAACCACGGTGACGTTCGAGCGAATCGGCTCACCGGTGGGCAGGTTAGCGAACTCAACATCCACAGCCTGCAGTGCGGTCAGCACCGGGTCGGTGGCTTCACCGGGCACGATGGCGAGGGTCGGCACACCGGAAACCTGCAGGGCGCGGGAAATATTCACGCCCTTGCCACCGGGATCCTGTACGGCACCGACAGCACGCTGCACGGCACCGTGAGCCAGGGGTGCACCGAGTTCAATGGTGCGGTCCAGGCTGGGGTTGGCGGTCAGAGTAATAATCATTAGGCGATCACAATCTCAACGTTTGCGGCCTCGAGTGCCTGGCGGAGGGCACCTTCGGGCTCGCGATCGGTAATGAGGGTGTCAATATCCTCAAATCCGGCGAAGCGGACCAGGGATTCCTGACCGAACTTCGCGGAGTCACAGAGCAGGACCACGCGGCGGGCTGCCTTGCAAATTGCGGTCTTGACGATGGCTTCATTCATGCCGGGGGTGGAGATGCCGAAGTGGGATTCGATGCCGTTGGCACCGATGAAAGCAATATCGGGGCGCATGGTGCCGAAGTGCTCTGCGGCGCGTGCGCCAACAGCAGCCCAGGTCATCTTGCGCAGCTGGCCGCCAACCAGTTCAAGGGTGACGCCCTCGGCTTCGGCGAGCTTGACTGCAATGTGCAGTGCGTGGGTGATGATGATGCGGTCGTTGCCGGTCTTGAGACTGAAGTTCTCAGCGCCGATGTGGTCGGCGAGAATTTCGATGGTGGAGCCTGCGTCCAGGACGATGGAGCCTGCCTCGGAGTCGCGTAGCATCTGGTATGCCTTGGTGGCGATACGGCGCTTCTCGGGGGTGTTCATACCCTGTCGGGAGGAGATGGAGGACTCCAGGGAGGTGGACTGCTCAATGGTGACGGCACCACCGTGGACACGGCGGAGCTTACCTGCTTCTTCCAGTGCGGCGAGGTCACGGCGCACGGTCTCCATGGTCACATCGTAACGGCGCGCAAGGTCAGCGCCGTTGACACGACGTGCGGAGGCAACAAGCTTTGCAATTTCGGCACGGCGTTCTTCTGCGAACATAAATCTGGTGTTCCTTTGGACTAGTGGGAGGAAATCTGTGCGTTCTTTTCTGCGTTCTGCTCGGCTTTTATGGCCATGAGAGACATGGCTTCAATGAGCCAGCAAAACACTTGAGGGTAATACTTGATTTTATGTGGGTTTTTGTGGGCAAGTCAATATAAAACGCTGTATTTGCCGGAATATTACCCGAATGTTCCCTACCGAAACCACACTATGTTGGGAACCACTGCTTGTTTATGTCTGTTTGACCTAATGAGCTGTTGGGTTTTCCTACTCCCCACCATCCGCACAGCGCCAAGCACCTACGCTGCGCCCTAACAGGGCAAAAAGTGGAGGCGCCGGCTCCGAAAATCCTCGACGAAAAGCCTCACCAAGAACCCTCGAAACCAGCGCCTCCACCGGGCACAGAACCTTATTTACCTGTACGTTCGCGGCGCACGCGACGCCAACGATGCACGCCCAAAGCACCCGCCGCACCCAGCAGGGCACCGGAACCGTTCATCAGCACATCCACCGGGTCGCCGGTGCGATCAGGCATGAAACTCTGAATTGTCTCAATGCAGGCGCTGACCAGGAACCCCGCGTACAGCACGTGCGGGCGAGCCTTCGGCTTGAGCAGCAGGGCGAAAAGAAAACCGCCCGGAATGAACATGATGACGTTCGAAAGCTGCTCGATGCTCGAATAGGTGATGAACGCAGGCAACCAGCCCTCGGCGTGGCCGCTATCCAAAAACTGCGCCAGGCGGCCGCCCATCTCGTTATCGTCCACGTGCACGGGGGCGAACACGATACTCGCCACCGTCGCGCAGTACAGCGCCGTGACGGGCCAGAGAATCAGCCGCCACACGCGAGCGCCGAAGTGACCGCTACCGGGTTGTGCTTTACCAAACTGTGCTTTACCAAACTGTGCTTTACCAAACAAGGCGACCCACCTCGTCGAACTGTTTGGTTGAGTCCCACGCGAACAGGCCCGGCACGTCAATCGTGAGCGGTTCGGCGTTCGGCACGGTCACGGTCCACTCTTCACCGGCTGCTGCGGAGAGGGCGCGGCGGATAAAGCTGCCGTGGCTGACGGCAATAATCTTCTGGTCGCCTGAGCCTTCAGAGAGTTCACGCACGATATTGCGCAGGGTGCGCACCGCACGAATGTACACGTCACGCTCGGATTCCACGTTCGGGTAGTAGCGTTCCGGGGCGCGGCGTTCGGGGGCGGGAATGTCCAGGCCCTCGCCGGCACCGTAGGCGCGTTCCACCAGCTCGGGGTAGGTCTTGTACACCTGCAGGTCGAAGTGCTCGCCGACCAGCTGCGCCGTCTCGTGGGCACGGGATAGCGGGGAGGACACCAGCACGGTGAATTCCAGGCCCATGTCGGCAAGCTTCTTGCCGGTGGTTCGTGCCTGCTCGCGGCCGGTGTCATTGAGCGGAATGTCGGTGATGCCCTGCATCAGGTTCGCCTTGTTCCAGTCGGTCTGGCCGTGACGAATCAGGGTGAGGGTCGTGTTCTCGGCGCCCGCCGGGACCTCTTCGGGGCCCAGCTCGGGTTCCAGGTGCTGCACGAGCAGGCGGTCGATTGCGTCGTCCAGGTACTGCAGGGGCACCTCGGTCAGGGAGGCGTTCACCGGGATCGGGTAGATGCCGTCCTCGTTGAGCAGTTCGGGGTGGCGCTCAGCGACCAGGGCGGTCATGGTCATAGCGATCAGCATGCCGTGCGCGGCGACCACAACGGTCTGGCCCTCGTATTCGCGGCGGACGCGGTTCAGCGCCGCGAGGGAGCGGGCGAGGAAGTCCTTCTTCGGTTCCACGTTGAAGGCGTTATTGGACTGACGGGAGGCGAGAATCAGCTCGCGGGTAGCGACCTGGCCTTCCAGGTCGCCAAAGGAACGTTCCTGGAAGCCGTCAACGGCACCGCGGTAGGGTACGCCCAGGCCTTCGGCTACGATTTCGGCGCTTTCTACGGCGCGGGAAAGGGGTGAGGAGACGATAGCGTCCACGGTGGTGCCCTCAGCCGCTGCCTGCTGCAGGGCGCCGATAGCGGTGCGGACCTGCTCCCTGCCGGTGTCGTTGAGGGGGATGTCAGTGCCGCCCTGGAAGCGGTGGTCAATGTTCCAGTCGGTCTGGCCGTGGCGCAGGAAGATGATGCGGGTTCCTGCCTCGGGGTCGGCTACCGGAGTGATGATGGGGGTGTTCTGTGCGTCGGTCATCCTTCTAGTATGGCACTGCCTCGATTCAGTTCAAGGCCTCCGCGCAGTTCAAGGGGTGCGCGGCTTATCCTTTCTGCTGAGGCGCGTTCATACCGGGGTATCGCTCATACCGGGGTATGAGGTGCGGGGCGGTTGAGCGCCCGGTCGGGCGAATTTTTTCAGGGTTTTCCCATATTTTTCAGCCCCCAGACGGAGGGTTGAGCCACCAAGAAGCTGAGATGATAGAAGGGTACTTCCGTTAGTTCATACCCAATGAAGGTTGTCATGACGCAGAATCCTCAATCCCAGAACCCGCAGTTCCAGGCTCAGAACCCGTACTCAATGACCCCTCCGCAGGCGGCGCAGCCTGCCGGTCAGTATTCCTCTCAGCCCGGTCAGCAGAGTCAGCCTGTTCAGCCCGGTCAGCCTAACCAGCAGGCGGGCTACTATCAGGCTCAGGCGCCTCAGCAGATGCAGCAGGCGCCCTTCGCACGCGGCGCGATTATTTCTGCCCGTAACCTGCACAAGTCGTACGGCAATAACCCGGTGCTGCGTAACGTGAGCCTCGATATTTACCCCGGCGAGTCCGTGGCGATTATGGGTCCTTCCGGTTCCGGTAAGACCACCCTGTTGCACGCGCTTTCGGGCATTATCAAGCTCGATGCCGGTTCTGTGCTGTTCAATGGCCCGACCGGTCAGGTGGCGGTGGAGTCCCTCAGCGAGCGTGAGCGCACCTCCCTGCGCGCTAACTCCTTTGGTTTCGTGTTCCAGCAGGGTCTGCTGGTTCCCGAGCTGACCGCGGAGGAGAACGTCTCTCTCGCAGCGATGATTGCCGGTGTTCCCCGCCAGCAGGCGCGTTCCATTTCGGCTGATCTGCTGAACCGTCTGGGTCTGGGGCAGATGCTGGACCGCCGTATGGGCGAGATGTCCGGCGGTCAGGCGCAGCGTGTGGCTATTGCCCGCTCCCAGGTGAACGGTGCCCCCGTGACTTTCGCGGATGAGCCGACCGGCGCGCTGGATTCGAAGACCGCGCGTGAGGTGATGGCTCTGCTGCTGACCATGATTCCGCAGCAGGGTAAGACTCTGCTGGTGGTGACTCACGACCCGAACGTGGCGGCGGCGTGCTCCCGCGTGGTGTACCTGCAGGACGGTCAGATCGTGAGCGATCAGCGCAATAACCAGGGCGGTGTTCCCGCGCAGAACGGCTTCCAGAACCTCGGTGCTCAGTCTCAGGCAGGTGCATAATGCAAATCTATGCTCTACTCGCCAAGCGAACCCTATGGAGTTCGCAGGCGATTCTTCCCGTGCTGGCTTTTGCCGCCTCCTCGGCACTGTTTTTGACGGTTGCCGGTGGTGTTCAGGCGCTGAGTACGTGGCTTGAGCACGCCAACGTTGACCACGAAATGATCAACCTGATGGGCATTCAGAAGCTCTACATGGGTTTGGCGTGGGTTGCCGCTCTGGTGCTGATTGTTCCCCTCTTTACCCTGGGCGCTTCGGCTGCTCGTTTGAGTGCCCGCCGCCGTGATGAGCGTCTGGCTTCCTTGCGTCTGATTGGTGCCTCCACGACCCTGATTGTGGGTCTGTCGGTGGCGGACGCGCTGGTGTACTCTCTTGTGGGTTTCATCATCGGTCTGTTGCTTTACCTGGTGCTGATTTTCCCGTTCGGCGCTTTGCACTTCATGAACGTTCCGCTGGGTGCTGAGAATATGCTCCTGCCGGTGAGCGTGATTTTCTACTGCTTCCTGGGTTGTATGGTTCTGGCGGCTCTCAGCTCCCTCTTCGGTCTGGCGAAGGTCAGCATCAGCCCGCTGGGTGTGCGTACCCGCGCGAAGGCTGGTTCCGCCGGCTACATTGCCCTGGGTATCGGTGTTGTTCTGGTCATTGCCGTGATGATTCTGGCATCGACCTCGAAGGGTTTTAGCATGTTCTCACCCTTCCAGGACGGCGGTGCCGATAGCGCGATTAAGAACCTAGCGATTTTCATTGCTCTGCCGGGTCTGCTGATGATGGTTGCTATCGACCTGATTGGTACCTTCCTGGTGTGGGCGTACGCAAAGATTCGTGTGCGCATGACCCAGAAGGCATCAGTTCTGCTGGGTTACCGTGCGGTGCTGGAGTCCCCGCGCGGGGCGTGGCGTCAGGTTTCGGGTGTGGCACTGTCGACCTTCTTGGTGACCTTCTTCGGCCCCATCCTGATTCTGGCGGGTGAGATGAACAAAACGGCGAAGGAGGTAGGCCCCGCCGCCGGCCCCTTCATGACCATCATGTCGGACATGTTCCAGGGCATGCTGCTCATGCTGTTCTTCTCGTACCTGCTGGTCACCCTCTCCGCAGTGTTGAACCAGAGCGCCGCCATTTACGAGCGTGGTTCCCTGTACTCTTCGCTGAATATGATGGGTACCCCCACGAGGTTGCTGCAGGCTTCGCGCCTTACCGTGGTTTTCGGTCCGCTGGTGCTCATCAGCGTGGTTTCTGCGCTGCTGGGTCTGCCGCTGACGGCGTTGATTGCGGCGCAGGGTCTTTCCGGTGAGATTCTGACGAAGATGTTCGGTATGACCTTCGGCGCTATTGCGCTGGGTCTGGTACTGGTCTATGTGGGCCTGTTGGCGACCATTCCGTTTATGCGTCAGGTGACCCATAAGCCGGTGTCCGCTCTCTAAGCTGTTTTAGCTTCTGCCCTCCCGTTGCATCCGTTCTGGATGCGGCGGGAGGGTTTCTTCATGTCTGCTGATGTGCTGTGCGCTTTTGTGC